>Ga0079224_100017613_pt1 | contig 10073 bp, 10 predicted proteins | sample Stecom2015_FD_80414 | JGI IMG/M metagenome (GOLD analysis project Ga0079224, IMG submission 80414) | Agricultural soil microbial communities from Utah to study Nitrogen management - Steer compost 2015 | ecosystem: Environmental > Terrestrial > Soil > Agricultural land | place: USA: Utah... | reverse complement strand
GTGCTCAAGGACAGCGGTGAGAACTCGACCGCCTCATCCGGTTTGTCCATGGGCACCCTCTACACCGAGAGCGGCAGGTTCGCCGAACAGGGGTTTGCTCCTGAAGAAGCCGCCGAGGAAGCTGCTCGGGTGGAGGACGAAGCCCGTGCCGGGCAGGCGGAAAGCGAACGCGCCGCCGCGACGGCCAGCGAAACCAACTTCCGGGGCGAGCAGAGCGAACGTGCGCGTGCGGAACGCCCGGTGTTCGTCATCAGCTCCGATCCGCAACAGGCCCAGCGCAGCGCCGATGCCGAGGAACTGGAAAAGGCCCTGCGCGAACTCAAGGCGCTCTACGCCAGTGCCAAGGCTTCGCGACGCAAGCGGGACCGCGAAGAGCAGAAGGACCTCAAGGAGGCCGGGGAGTACCTGGCACAGGTCGGCGAGTCGATTGGGGAGCTCAGGGAGCCGGCATCGCTGAGGGTGTCGGTGAAGGTTTGAGATTGGCGTCAGCCGCTCCCAGAGTGGACAGGCTGATTTTCACCGTATCCGATGTCCTGCAACCCTGGATGCCTGCGATCGTTCACCTGTCAGGCGGCCATGCAGCGCAGCCCGCAGGAGGGAGCAGGTAGAGTGAGCGCCTTGATCACAGGAGCGTGACCATGGGCAGATTTGCGGACCTGAGCGAACAGGCACGAAGGCTCTGGGCCAAGAGCGGAGACGGGCAGGGGCACAGTGTTCTGGCTCATATGCTGGATGTGGCGGCGGTGGCCGAGCGGATGCTGGCGCATGAGCCGGCGAGCACGCTTGACTGGGCAGCGCGAGCGCTGGGGCTGGAGCGAGCGCATGTGGCGCGTTGGGTCGCCTGCCTGGTGGGGCTGCATGACTTCGGCAAGGCGATTCCCGGCTTTCAAGACAAATGGCCCGAGGGGCGGCAAGCCGTTGAAGGTAGTGGTTTGGCCTTTCCGGCTCGTACGCTGACGGTCAGTGATCACGCTTGTGCCAGCGCGGCTCTGCTCGCGGATCAACTGTCCCGCCAGGGAATCGACCGCCCGCTGTGGATTCGCCATGCCCTGCAGGCCATCAGCGCCCACCACGGTTACAACTTCAACCAGACCGAAATCAATCGAGGCAGGCCGCCATTCGAGCCGCCGGCCTGGAGCGATGCGCGCCGACAGATTTTCGATGCCTACTGGGCGGTGCTGGCGCCGCAGGGCACCCCGCAGGTCGAGGCGTTGTCGCAGCCTGCCGTGCAGTGGCTGGCCGGCCTGACCAGCGTGGCCGACTGGATCGGCTCCAATCCGGAGTGGTTTCCCGCAGGCGAGCGTCATGACTCCACTGCCGGGCATTACGCCGAGGCGGGCAGATGTGCCGATCTGGCCTTGCGCCAGATCGGCTGGCGATCTTTCCAGCCGCTGCTTTCCGGCTCGGCCACGGTCGACCAGCTGATCGGACGGATCGTTCAGCGCATGGACGTGACGGCAAGACCCTTGCAACGGGAGGCTGACCGTTTGCTGGAAGGCGTGCAGGGGCCGGCGTTGCTCATGGTCGAGGCGCCGATGGGCGAGGGCAAGACCGAGCTGGCCTTTCTCGCCCATCTTCGCCTGCAGGCGGCCAACCAGCATCGGGGGTTGTATGTCGCACTGCCGACCCAGGCTACCGGCAATGCGTTGTTCAGCCGCGCGCTGACCTTTCTGCGCAGCTTCGCTGACCAGGTCGCGCTGGATGTGCAGCTGGTGCATGGCGGGGCTGCGCTCAACGAGCAGGTGCTGGCGCTGCGAGGCATCCACGGCGCAGCGGGGGACGAGGTTGCGTCGTCGGCCTGGTTCTCCCAGCGTCGCCGGCCACTGCTCTCACCTTACGGGGTCGGCACCGTGGACCAGGCGTTGTTTTCCACGCTCAACGTCAAGCATCATTTCGTGCGCCTGTGGGGCCTGGGCAACCGGGTGGTGGTGCTTGACGAAGTGCATGCCTACGACACCTACACCAGCGGACTGATAGAGGCACTGCTGCGCTGGCTGAAGGCGATGGGCAGTTCGGTGGTGCTGATGAGTGCGACATTGCCGGCGCCGCGTCGCAACGCGCTGCTGCGTGCCTGGGATGTCACGCTGGACGAGGTGCCCGAATTGTCCTATCCGCGTCTTCTGCTGGTCGATGAGAGGGGCGTGCGAGGAGGCACCTGCACCTCACGGCCGTTGCCGCCAATCAGGCTGGAGGTGGTGGCCGAAGATATCGACAGCCTGGCGGCCAGGGCAGAGGAGCTTTTGTGTCAGGGCGGCTGTGGAGCGCTGATCGTCAATACCGTGGATCGCGCCCAGTCTCTGTACCTGAAACTGAAGGCGCACCTCGGAAGCGACGTACTGTTGCTGCTGTTCCATGCACGCTTCCCGGCCGATCAGCGCAGTGAACAGGAGCGAACCGTGCTGGCCAGCTTCGGCCAGCAGGGCGAACGGCCCGCCAGGGCGCTGCTGGTCGCCACCCAGGTGGCCGAGCAGAGCCTGGATATCGACTTCGACTTCATGATCACCGACCTGGCACCGGTCGACCTGATCCTGCAACGCGCGGGACGTCTGCACCGGCACACGCGTGAACGTCCGGAGGCACATCGCCAGACGGTGCTCCATGTGGCTGGTCTGGATCCCCGGGGCTTGCCCGATCTCAAGACCACCGCCTGGGAATATGTCTACGACCCCTACATTCTGGGGCGCACCTGGGCGCTGCTGTCGCGAGAGCACGAGCTGCATCTGCCGCAGGATATCGACCGTCTGGTGCAGGCTGTATACGACGGTCAGGATCTGCCTGCCGATCTGTCCGAGGCCGATCGTGCCCGCATCGAGCAGGACGCTTACGGCGACTATCGAGGGAAGACGCAGATCGAGGGCATGATGGCCCGCAATGTCGCCATCGACCCGCAGGCCGAGCCGCATCAGGCCTATACCCAGAAGAATCGCGGCTATGAAGAGGGCGAGGAAGGTTTGGGGCTACCCAACTACACCCGCCTGGGTGACGACGCCGCAACCCTGATTCCTCTCCACCAGGTGCCTGGAGGCTGGAGCCTGACGCCTGGTGGTGAAGCCTTCGCCCTTGATCAGGCGCTGCCCGACGCGCTGGCCAGGCAACTGCACGCCAGGCAGCTGAAAACCTCTCGCGCGGCGCTGGTCAAGCATGTTCAGGCCGAGGCGACGCCCCTGGCGTTCAGCAGCCATCCGCTGTTGCGGCATCTCAAGCCGCTGCGTCTGACAGAGGGTCGCCTGCAGGTCGGGCGTTTGACGGTGCGTCTGGATGAGGAACTCGGGCTGGTTTATCAGCGGGATGACACTGGCGGCTTGTCCGCATGAATTTCGCGACTATGATGTGTCTACGTTTCTACATGTGAGGCATGCCATGCGGACCATACTCACCAGCCGCGAATTCAACCAGGACGCCAGCGGCGCCAAACGTGCCGCCAACAAGGGGCCGGTATTCATTACCGATCGGGGCAAGCCGGCCCACGTGCTGCTCAGTTTTGAGGAGTATCAGCGCCTGACCGGTGGCCCGGGTAGCGTCATCGACATGCTGGCCATGCCGGGCGTGGAGGATGTCGAGTTCGAGGCTCCGCGCGCCCGAGAGTTGTCCCGTCCTGCGGATCTGAGCTGATGTTCCTGCTCGATACCAATGTCGTGTCCGAATTGCGCAAGGCCAAGAGCGGCAAGGCCGATCCGAACCTGACGGCCTGGGCCCAGCGTCTGTTGCCCGGACAGTTGTTCATTTCCGCCATTACCGTCCTGGAGCTGGAAACCGGGGTGCTGCTGGTGGAGAGGCGCGATCCACGGCAAGGCAGCCTGCTGAGGAGCTGGCTGGAAGGCCATGTGCTTCCCGGATTTGCGGGGCGGATCCTGCCGGTCGATACCGCCATTGCCCAGCGCTGCGCGCGTCTGCACGTCCCGGATCCGCGCGCCGAGCGCGATGCCCTGATTGCCGCCACGGCGCTGGTTCACGGCATGACGGTCGCCACGCGCAATGTGGCGGATTTCCTTCCAACCGGGGTGGCGGTCATCAACCCATGGGAGTTTGGCTGCTGAGTTGACCTGGCTCATTTCCCTGATGGCAGTTTGTTGTTTTAGTGCGACTTGTGTTGATCCACGGAGATGGACATGGAATCACGCAAGCCACAGGGAAAGGGGAGGGTCGCATGAAGTCGTTCTGCCTGCTCGACGAGCCATGGCTGGCGGTGCGGATGGGTGATGGACAGGTACGTGAGCTGGGCCTGCTCGAGATCTTCGAGCACGCCGGCGAGATCAGTGCCCTGGCGGAGACGTCACCGCCGAGCCTGATTGCCCAGTATCGGCTGCTGCTGGCGATTGCCCATCGCGCCATCACCGAGGCGCAGGGGCGCTGGACGGATGCGGAACGCATGCGCTGGTACCGGGAAGGTCTCCCCCTGGCAGTGATTCGCGACTATCTGGAACGCTGGCGCGAACGCTTCTGGCTGTTCCACCCGCAGCACCCCTTCCTGCAGGTCGCCGCGCTGGCTGACGCGGAAGAAACCCGCGACAAACTCAAACCCTGGACGCAGATCTCCCTGGACAGCGCCAACGGCAACACCCCGGTGGTGTTCGACCATTCCTGCGACCTGGCACCGCGCAGCATTAGTGCGGCGCATGCCGCGCGCACCTTGCTGGGGTTCCTGCAGTTCACTCCTGGTGGGCTGGTCAAGACGGTGCGTGATTCCGACAAGGCGGGGCCACTGTCGAATACGGCGGCGGTGATGCCGCTGGGCGATTCGCTGGCCCAGAGCCTGTGTCTGGCCCTGCATCCCCCCACCCAGACGGAACATGAAGATCTGCCCGCCTGGGAGCGGGAAGTGCCCACCATTGCCCAGCTGCGTGGCGATCCCGAGCTGGCCACCGGCCCCAACGATCGTTACACCCGGCAGACCCGGGCCGTTCTGCTGCTGGCGGACAACGGGCATCGCGTGCAGAGGATTCGTTTCGCCGCGGGGCTGGCGCTGGCCGATGACCTGCAGGCGCCCGACCCCATGGCCAGCTACCGGGCTGGCAGCAACAGTCTGGTGCGGCTGAGCTTCACCGAGGGTCGTGCCCTTTGGCGTGACCTGCCGGCGCTGCTGCCTGACGCGGAAGGCAAGGCATCGCAGCCGGCCGCCGTGCTGGAGTGGGCGGCCAACCTGCAGTTTCTTCTGGGAAACAATGCCGCGCAGCCACTGCTGGTTGCCGGGCTGGCCAGCGATAAGGCCAAGCTGCTGCGCTGGCGTTCCGAGCGCGTGGTGTTTCCCGCCAGGCTGCTGGCTTCGCCCGATCACGCCAACGAATTGCGTCGCTACGTACGGGATGCCGAAGAGCTGTTCGCCGCCGTGCGCAAGCTGGCGGTCGGCATGCTGGCGGAAACCTTGCCCGATGCCGGCAGCAAGGATACCTGGGCACGGGCACGCAGCATGGTCGACAGCGGGCCGGCGGCGGCCCTGTTCTTTGGCAGCGCCGAACGCCATCTGGGCCGCGTCATGGCGCTGCTGGCAGGCGATGCGCTGGATGAAAGCGAAGCCCTCTGGCGGCAGAGCCTGCATGAGGCGGCACACGCGGCCTGGCGCGCCGTGGTGGCTGGGTTGGGACGAGGCGCTCGGGCGCTGCGTGCCGAGGCGCGCCACTATCCGCGCCTGCTGGGGCTGCTCCGCCCGTTGCGGGACATTTCCATATCCGACACGGAGGTTCGCGCATGAGTGAGTTCGCGCAACGCTTCATTGCCCATTTGCAGGACCTGCACGAGCGTGACCGCGGCGCCATGGCAGTCCTGCGCCGCAGCCTTGGCTTCGCGCCCGGCGGATATCCGCCGGCCTATCCGTACGTGGAGCGCTTCGTTTCAGCCGAGCGCCATGCCCAGGATGCTTCGCGGCTGGCGCTGTACCTGACTGCCGGCCTGTATGCCGCTCACCCTCGCCAGGGAGAGAAGAGCCTGGCCGACAGCCTCGGTGAACTGATGCTGCAGCGCGACAGCGCCAGCATCGAGCAACGCTTTGTCGCCCTGCTTGGCGCCGATGCGGAAAACGTGGCGGTGTACCTGCGCCAGATCATCAGCCTGCTGGCGGCCGATGATCGTCCGCTGGATTACCGCGCGCTGCTGCGCGACCTGGGCATCTGGCTCAACCCACAGATTGATGCCGAGCGTCTCGATAGCATCCGCCAGCGCTGGGCGCGGGACTTCTATCGCGCACTGGCAGAGCCTGCCGACCATCTCCCCGAACAAGCTGCCAACGACTGAGAGGGACATCATGAGTCTGTTCGTCGAATTTCATCTGATCCAGAACTTTGCGCCATCCAACCTCAACCGCGACGACACCGGTGCCCCCAAGGATGCCCTGTTCGGCGGCCATCGCCGGGCGCGGGTCAGCAGCCAGTGCTTCAAGCGCGCCGTTCGTCTGGCCGCCCGGGAGCATGAGCTGATCGCCCCGGAGCATCGCGGCGTACGCACCAAGAAGCTCAAGGCGCTGCTGCTGGAGCGTCTGGCCGGACGCGATCCGCTGGAAGCCGAAGGCAAGATCGAAGCTGCGCTGGCGGCGGCCGGGCTCAAGCTCAAGGATGATGGCAAGACCGAATACCTGCTGTTTCTTGGCGAGGCCGAAATCGCCGGTTTCGCCAGCCTCATCGAGCAGCACTGGGATGAGCTGGCCGTCGCTGCGCCCGGTGGCGAGAAGAAAGGCAAGAAGGAAGCCAAGGCCAGCGCTCCGACTGAAGTGGTCAAAAAGGCCAAGGCGCTGCTCGACGGTGGCAAGGCGGTGGACGTGGCGCTGTTCGGGCGCATGCTCGCCGACATGCCGGAAGTCAATCAGGACGCCGCCTGCCAGGTTGCCCATGCCATCAGTACCCACCGTGTGGAACGCGAATTCGACTACTTCACCGCTGTCGATGACGAGGGCGGCCCGGACGAAACCGGCGCCGGCATGATCGGTCAGGTGGAGTTCAATTCCGCGACGCTGTATCGCTATGCGGTGGTCGATGCCCACAAGCTGCTCGGCAACCTGCAGAAGGACAGTGAACTGACCCTGTCCGCCCTGGAGGCCTTCACCCAGGCCATGGTGCGCGCCATTCCCAGCGGCAAGCAGAACACGTTCGCCGCCCATAACCTGCCGAGCTTCGTGGGCGTGTGCCTGCGCCATGCCGGTCCGCTGAGCCTGGCCAATGCCTTCGAGAAGCCTGTCAGTGCAAGCCGCGATGCTTCGTTGACCAGCCGCTCGGTCGCAGAACTGGCCAGCTACGAGAGCAAATTGGCGACGGTCTATGCCGACGCCCGTGACCAGTGGGCCTATCTGGACCTGAGCGATGCCTGGCCGCGGCAGAAGGGCGAGCAGGTACAGAACCTCGGCGAGCTGGCGGCCTGGGTGCGCACGCAGGTAGCCGCGCGACTGGAGGCCTGAGCATGGCCACCCTGTTGCTGCGTTTGCAGGGGCCGATGCAATCCTGGGGTACCACCAGCCGTTTCGATGAGCGCGACACCCAGCTGGAACCCTCCAAGTCGGGCGTACTGGGGCTGGTCTGTGCGGCGCTGGGACGTGACCGGCATGAGCCGGTCGACGATCTGGCCGTCCTGCGTATGGGGGTGCGGGTCGATCAGGAAGGCGTGCCGATGCGGGATTACCAGACCGCAACCGGCGTGCTGATCGCCACCGGCAAGGCCGACTTGCGTCGCACCGTGGTCAGTCCGCGCTATTACCTGTCGGACGCCGCCTTCCTGGTCGGCCTGGAAGGCGCGGATGAGGCCTTGCTGGCGCGCATTCATGCCGCCCTGCGCGCCCCGCACTGGCCCCTGTCGCTGGGACGCAAGAGCTTTGTGCCGGGGATGCCGGTCTGGCTGCCCGACGGATTTTCCTCGCTGCCCCTGGAGGACGCCCTGGCTCGCTACCCTCGGCTTTCCGGCGGACGCCGGGCCGATTCGCGGGCGCCCCTGCGCTGTGTGCTGGAGGATGAGCAGGAAGGTTCCATTCGCCTCGATCAGCCCGTTGCGCCTTTTGCCGAGCGTCGCTTCGGTCCACGCTTTGTGAAATCGGGAGTGCTGCATGTACCTGACCAGACTGACGCTTGACCCGCGCAGCGCCCAGGCGCGGCGTGATTTGGCTGACGCCTACGAGATGCATCGCACCCTGGCTCGCGCCTTCGTGGCGGATGAACACAGCGCCCCGGCCCGTTTTCTCTGGCGACTGGAAGCCGGCAACAACGCCTGGACGGCGCCCGTGGTGCTGGTGCAGTCGCAACAGGCCGGCGACTGGTCCGCGCTGCAGGGGTTGCCCAACTACCTGCAGCGCGAGATCGAGAGCAAGTCACTGCGGCTTCAGGAATGGATCGAGGGCGGAGCGCGGTACCGTTTTCGCCTGCAGGCCAACCCGACCGTGACTCGCCAGGGCAAGCGCTACGGCCTGACGGGCGAGGAGGAGCAACTGGCCTGGCTGAGTCGCCAGGGCGCCCGCCATGGCTTCGAGGTTGAGGCCGCGCTGGTCAGCGCCAGCGATGTGCTGGCCAGTCGCAAGGGCGACAGCCGTATCAGCCTGCGCCGGGTGTGCTTCGAGGGGTATCTGCGGGTGAGGGAGCTGACGGCGTTCAGCAAGGCCCTGGAGCAGGGCATCGGCCCCGGCAAGGCATTCGGCTGCGGATTGCTCAGTGTGGCACGAGTCTGATGCTGCCCCCGCTCAAACCGCTGCCCATGAAGGACCGCGTGTCCATGGTGTTCATCCAGTACGGGCAGAACGACGTGCTCGATGGCGCCTTCGTGGTGATCGACAAGAACGGGGTACGCAAGCACATCCCCGTGGGCTCGGTGGCCTGCATCATGCTGGAACCCGGGACGCGCATCTCCCATGCGGCGGTCAATCTGGCCGCCACGGTCGGCACCTTGCTGGTGTGGGTCGGTGAGTCGGGCGTGCGTCTTTACTCCAGTGGCCAGCCTGGCGGCGCCCGGGCCGATCGCCTTCTGTATCAGGCCAGACTGGCGCTGGACGATGAGCTGCGCCTGAAAGTGGTACGCAAGATGTACGAGGTGCGTTTCGGTGAGCCGGCTCCCGCCCGGCGCAGCGTTGATCAGTTGCGCGGTATCGAGGGGGCGCGGGTGCGTGCCATCTACAAAGTGCTCGCCCAGCAGTACAAGGTGAACTGGCAGTCGCGCAACTATGACCGGGACCAGTGGGACGCGGCGGACATCCCCAATCGCTGTCTGTCGGCGGCGACGGCTTGTCTGTACGGCATCACCGAGGCTGCGGTACTGGCTGCGGGTTATGCCCCAGCAGTGGGTTTTATTCACACGGGCAAGCCGCTTTCGTTCGTCTACGACATAGCCGACCTGTTCAAATTCGACACGGTAGTTCCCCTGGCCTTCCGCATCGCGGCCAAGGCGCCGGCGAATCCGGAACGGGAAGTGCGCATCGCCTGCCGCGAACTGTTCCGGTCCGAAAAACTGCTGGCGCGCATCATCCCCTTGATTGAGGAGGTGCTGGCGGCCGGCGGTATCAGCCCTCCGGAGGCGCCGCCGGAGTCGGTGCCTCCGGCCATTCCCAATCCCAAAAGTCTCGGTGATGTCGGACACAGGACGAAGTGAATGAGCTTCCTGGTGGTGGTTACCGAAAACGTCCCCCCACGCCTTAGAGGCCGGCTGGCTATCTGGCTCCTCGAAGTGCGCGCCGGAGTCTATATCGGCGATGTTTCGCGACGTACCCGTGAAATGATCTGGCAACAGCTCGAAGCCGGATATGCGGACGGTAACGTGGTAATGGCCTGGGCCAGCCCGACCGAATCCGGCTTCGACTTCCAGACGCTGGGCGAAAACCGGCGCCTGCCCGTCGACCACGATGGCCTTCGCCTGGTCGCCTTTCGCCCGCTGGAAATCCCCGATCTTTAACAAGGAACAGTTGGTACGTTTTTCGTGACCGATTTTTCCTTTGAGGAACAATCGGTTACGTTTGGTGTGTTCCCCGCAGGTGCGGGGATGAACCGCCGGCCAGGTTGAGCGCAATGGCGATTTCTGCGTGTTCCCCGCAGGTGCGGGGATGAACCGCCATCCTCCAGGACCTCCGGCACCACGGGGCCGTGTTCCCCGCAGGTGCGGGGATGAACCGCCATCCT
>Ga0079224_100017612_pt1 | contig 10073 bp, 6 predicted proteins | sample Stecom2015_FD_80414 | JGI IMG/M metagenome (GOLD analysis project Ga0079224, IMG submission 80414) | Agricultural soil microbial communities from Utah to study Nitrogen management - Steer compost 2015 | ecosystem: Environmental > Terrestrial > Soil > Agricultural land | place: USA: Utah... | reverse complement strand
GGTCTGCGAGGCGGTGTTGTCCGGGGCGATCAGGAGCACGGCCTCCTGCAGAGTCGTGCCGCGCTCCGGCGGCAGACCCCGCGCCCGCTCGACGAGGGCCGCCGCGAGCGGTGCCCCGAGGCCGCGCCCGCGTGCGCCCGGCAGCAGCCAGTAGGTCAGCGCCACCTGGCCCGGTCCGAGTCCTGGCGCGAGCCGGTTCAGCCCTCCCCCGCCGAGCAGCCGGCCGCTGCCCTCCTCGAGCGCGGCGAACTCGACCACCGGGCCGTCCTCGCGCCAGCGCGCGCAGCGGGCGAGGAACTCCTCAAGGCGCTCCCGGTCCCAGGGACGGCCGATGATCTCCCTGGCCAGCGCTTCGTCCTGGCCGGCGAGGATCTCCTCGACATGTCCCGGGCCCAGGCGCTCGAGGCGGATCCTCACACCAGGCCCGGCTCCGGACCGTCCTGCGCGTTCATCGGCTCCCGCCCGCGCTCTCCCCCGCGAGCACCGCCCGCACGGTCGCGAGGATCTCGACGTCGCGGGCGCCGCGGGTGCGGGCCTCGGCGACGGGGCCGGCGAACAGGGAGAGCAGCGCCGCGTCGACGGGTCCGCCGTCCTCGCGCTCGGCGGTCTCGGCCTCCCGTCGGGCGCTCTCCACGGCGCCGGGAGCGATCGTCGTGCCCGCGCCGCGGCGGGTGACGATGATCTGCGCCTCCTCGAGCATCTTGTAGGCGCGGGCGACGGTGCCGGCGGCGAGGCCGAGGTCCGCGGCATGCGCCCGGATGGCGGGGAGCCGGTCGCCGGGCCTGAGCTCGCCGCCGCGCACCTGCTCGACGATCTCGCGGCGGACCTGCTCGTACGGGGGCTGGGGTGAGGGCATGAGGACACGATAGGCGGAGGACGTGGAGGCCTCGTGCACGTCACGGCCGGTGTCGAGGACCGCCCCGTAGCATCGGAGCGTGCCCGCCTCCCCCGCCCGCTCCGCCTCCCCGGCCCTCGCCCGCACCCTCCGGGTGCTGCTGCTCGCACTCCTCGCCGCGCTCGCGCTGCTGCCGGGCGCCTCCGCACGGGCCGACGGGGGCGCGGAGGCCGACGCACCCGTGCGCCTGGTGATCGCGACGGCCGGGCTGACCTGGGAGGACATCGACGCGGAGAGCACGCCGACGCTCCAGTGCCTCGCGGACCGCTCCGGCGTCGGCGCCATGAACACCACCTCCACCACCGTCGTCTCCACGAAGCGGCAGGGACTCGAGACGCTGCACACCGGCTACCGGGGCCTCGCCGAGGAGGCGCCGCGCACCAGCGGCATCCCCACCCCGCCGACGGACCAGTGGCAGCAGCTGCCAGGAGAGGTGACCGAGACCGACGGCCCCGCCGCCGTCGCCGGCGCGCTCCAGGACGGGGACGTGGTCGAGCTGATCGCCCCGTCGGTCCCCGACCACGACGACTCCTCGCGCGAGCAGGCGCTCACGGAGCTCGACGGCGCCGTCGCCGCGGCGCTCGAGGACCTCGGCGGCTGCGGGGCCGCGGACCTGCCGCGCACCCTGCTGGTCTCCGTCGCCGCGACCGACCCCGAGCATCCCGAGGAGGTCGAGCGCACCGGCGCGGTCGCCTCCCGCACCGTCGGCCTGCAGGTCGCTATGGACACCGCCCTGCCCGGTCAGGCCCTCACCTCCGGCGCCACCAAGCAGACCGGCGTCGTGATGATCACCGACGTGGTCGCGACCGTGCTCTCCTCCCACGACGCGAGCGCCGACGGGCTGATCCCCGGCCAGCCCTTCCGCGGCACCGACGGCGACGACGCGCAGCAGCTCGCCTGGGACCGGTCCGAGGCGGCCCGGCTGGTGGATGCCGCGACCGTCCCCGCACTCGGGTCCTGGCTAGCCCTCGGCGTGATCGGCCTCGTGATCGTGCTGGTCCCGGCGCTCGCCCGACGCCGGCGCCTCGCCGCCGTCGGCCGGGCGCTCGCGGCGGTCGCGCCGCTCGCGCTGCCGGTGGGGCTGTGCGCCTCGCTGGTGCCGTGGTGGCGGGCCGACAGTCCGACGCTCGCCCTGGCGGGCGTGGTGTGGGGCGGGTGCGCGCTGCTGTCCGTGCTCGTGCTCGCCGGGCCCTGGCGCCGCAGCCGCTTCGGCCCCGTCGGTGTCTCCGCGGCGCTGGTCGCGGGGATCATCCTGGCCGAGTCCGCGGTCGGGTCGCGACTGCAGCTCTCCTCCCCGCTCGGGGCGCAGCCGATCTCCGGCGGGCGCTTCTACGGGCTCTCCAACCACCTCTTCGGGATGGTGCTGGCCGCGGCGATGATGGCGCTGCTGTGCCTGTTCACGGCGGTGCGCACGCCGCGGGCGCGGGTGCTGTGGACCGTCGGCGTCGGGCTCGCGGTCGCCGCGGTGTGCGTCGCGCCGTCGATGGGTGCGGACTTCGGCTCGGGCCTCGCCACGGTCCCGGCCTTCGGCCTGCTCGCGCTGCTCGTCTCCGGGATCCGGCTGCGGGTGTGGCACGTGCTCGCCCTCGGCATCGGCGGGGCGGCGGCGGTGCTGTCGGTGTCCTTCCTGGACTGGCTGCGCCCGCCCGAGGACCGCACCCACCTGGGGCGCTTCATCGACGAGCTGCTCAGCGGCGAGCTGCTCTCCGTGATCGTGCGCAAGCTCGCCCAGAACATCGCCATGGCCACCGGGTACTGGGCGCTCGCGCTGGTGCTGGTGCTCGCGGTGCTCGCCTCGATCGCGATCCTCATGCCGCGCCAGCTGCGGTGGCGGCGGCTCGCCGCGCTCGATGCGGCCCAGCCCGTCGCGCACCGGGTGCGGATCGCGCTCGTGGTCGGGGCGTGGGTGGGCTACGCCGTCAACGACACCGGGCCGGTGCTGATCGCCGCGATGCTCGGGATCTGGCTCGCGCTGCTGCCGCCGGCGCTGCCGGACCCGCTCCCGGCCGGCAGGACGACGGAGCAGCGCGTCTGATCAGCTGTTCTCGGCGTCGACCGCGGCGTGCACGACCAGGGAGGTGTACTCCTCGGGCGTGAGCGGCGCGGTGAGCGAGGCGGGGATCTCCGGCTCCCCCACCTGCAGGTGGGACGCGATGATGACCGCGTGCGCCGGCTCGAAGCGGCCCTCGACGGGCGCGGCGTTCAGCCGCTCGGCGAGCTGCTCGAGATCGGTGCCGGCGAGATAGACGATGTCGTCGGGCGCGAAGTCGCCCTCGACCTTCAGGGCGCGCAGCAGCGCGTCGAGCTCGGCCGGATCCACATCGCCCAGCGCCCGGGTCTCGTCGTCGGAGAACTCGCCGTCGACGGGGAGGTCGGCGAGGGTGAGACGTCGCTGCTCGGCCAGCTCGGCGTCCGGCTCGTCGAGGTCCGCGAGGCCGGCCCAGACCTTCGCCTCGTCGTGGTCGGGACGACCGGTGGGGAGCGGGGCGGGGGTCGACGGGGCGGGGGTTCCGGCCGACGGGGCGGCAGGCCGCGCGGGCTGCGGCTCCTCAGCCGCGTCCGCTTCCGTTCCGGGGTCGGTCTTCGTCGTCGGCGCCGTCTCCGGGATGGCTGCCGACGGGGTCTCGGGCGGGGCGGCTCCCTGGCTCTCGGACGCCGTCGCCGGGAGAGCTGCCGGCGTCTCCTCTTCGACCCCCTCGATCTCCGGGCTCAGGTGGCGCGTGCGGGCGAGCGCGCGCAGCACGTCGCGGAGCTGCGCGGCGCGGTGCAGGCGGCCGCGCAGGTCGTTGCCGGTGGCGCGGTGGTGGAGATCGGCGGGGACCTCCTTGACCCAGAAGCCGGCGGTCAGCGCGTCGATCGTCAGCGAGGTCTCCACGCCCCAGCCGGGGGCGAGGGGCTGGCAGGCGTCCCAGGTCTCGCGGGTGATGCAGCGGGTGCCGGACAGCGGCTGCGTCGCCTCCCAGCCGGTCGCACGGAGGATGCCGCGGCGGGCGGTGCGCACCACGACGCCCATCCCGCCGGCGCCCGACTGCGGCGGCAGCAGCGCGATCGCCATGTCGACGCCCTCGCCGAGGACCGCCTCGACCAGCGGCTGCGCCGCCGCCGCGGAGTCACCCATGTCGGCGTCGAGGAACAGCAGGGCGCGGGGCTCGGAGGCGCGGTCGTCGATCACGGGCAGCGGGCCGGTGTGGCCGGGCGAGCGGGGCTCGGCATGCAGCTCCTCGGAGAAGCCCTCCCCGCCGTCGGCCCGCTCGGCGCCCTCCTGGATCGCGACCATCTGCGCGCCGGTCGCCATCGCCGCGGCCTTGCCGCGATTGGTCTTGTGCCGCACCACCAGGGCGTCGGCCCCCATCGCCACGGCGGAGGTGGCATCACTCGAGCCGTCGTCGACGACGACCACCAGGTCGACCCCCGGGATCCCCCGGGCCGACGCGATGGTCGCCTCGATCCGCTCCGCCTCGTTCTTGGCGGGGATCACGACGGCGACCCGCTCGGGGCGGTGCGCCGTCAGCGGCCCCGCGGCGCTCATCGCAGCGTCACCTGACGGGCGACGATGCCGCCCCGGGCGCGACGCTCCATCGCGGTGAGCGGCTCGGTGGAGGTCAGCGCCTCCTCGAAGCGGGCTCGGAACGCCTCGGCCTCCGCCTCGGCGGCCTCGACCCCGGAGCCCTTCGGCAGGTCCCAGACGGGGATCGACAGGCCCTCGGCGCGGAAGGAGCCGACGTACTTCGCGCCCTCGCAGAGCGCGGACTCGCGGCGGGCATGCAAGCGGGTGACGGCGTCGATGACGCGGTCCTCGTCGGCGTCCAGCACCCAGCGCACGTGCTCCTTGGGTCCGGCGTCGACCCAGTAGGCGTGGGGCAGGCCCTCGACCGGGCGGGTGGGCATGATCGAGTCGTTCGCCTGGGTGATCGCCTGCTCGATCTCGCCGGTGCGCTCGGCGCTCGGGTCGAGCCAGAACTCGAAGGTGTCCTGGACCCGGATCGTGAAGTCGCCGGAGAGGTCCAGCACGTCCTGCAGGCGCGGGGAGTCGTCCTCGAGGGTGACGGAGGTGATCGGGCTGCCGGGCTCGAGCTCGACCGCCTGGCGGATCGCCTGGCCGAGGCCGCGGGAGAGGTCGCCGCCGGGGAACGGGGCCTGCACGCCGACGGTGACGGTGCCGTCGGTGCGGCGCACGGCGGGCCAGGCCATCGGCAGGATCGTGGCGAGCTCGACGTCGACCGCGCCGTACTCCTCGGTGGTCCTCGCCGACATGGTCGCCGCGGGGATCAGCTGGCGCATCGCGACCAGGTCCTGCTCGTTCGGGAGGCCCTCGAAGGGGCGACGGACCAGCTCGTTGCGCGAAGGGGAACTCATGGCGGGGAGTCTACCGATCGGGAACGTGCTCCATGACGATCTCGGCCGCGTCCTCGGGGTTCGGGCCGACGACGGCGAAGCCGCAGCGGGAGTAGAGGCGGCGCGCGGGGAGGTTGGTCTCGACCACCTCGAGGCGCAGCGTGCGTCCCGGGTGGTGCGCAGCGAGCCAGTCGAGACCGGCCGCGATCAGGCGCGCGCCGACACCCCTCCCCCGCGCCTCGGGTGCGACCCACATCGAGTACAGGTGCGCGGGGCCGTCCTCGACCACCACGCGCGCCATCCCGAAGGGGGCGCCGTCCATCTCGGCGATCAGGACGGGGCCGGGGCGCGTGAAGTAGCCGCGCCAATAGGCCTCCCCGTCCTGCGTGTCCCGCTCGAGGGCGGTGGCGAGGGTGCTGGCGAAGGCGTCCGGGTCCTCGCGCAGCGCTCTCAGGCGCAGCGCGCGCCAGATCCGCCAGTCCGAGGCGGAGATCTCCCGCACCGTGCTCACGGATGCGTCCCCGCGTCCATCAGCTCCCGCGCGCACTCCTCGAGCTCGCGCGGCTCGACGCCGTCGAGCATGTGGAGGGCGAAGTCGGCGCTGAGCCGCTCGAAGAAGAGCGTGCCGCGCACGGAGTTGCCGTGCAGGTCCAGCTGCGGGGCATAGCTCGCGACCCCGAAACGCGAGGGCAGGCCCGCGATGATCCCGCCGCCCACCCCGGACTTCGCGGGCAGGCCCACGTCGCTGACCCAGTCGCCGGCGTTGTCGTACATGCCGCAGGTGAGCATCACCGAGAGCACCTGGCGGGCGGCGACGCGGGAGAACACCTCCTGGCCGGTGAGCGGGTTCGTGCCGCCGGAGGCGAGGGTCGCGGCCATGACGGCGAGGTCGGTGACGGTGGTCAGCACCGAGCAGCCCTCGATGTAGCCGTCGACCACCTCGATCGCGTCCTCCGTCATCGAGCCGGCGGCGCGCAGCATGTAGGCCAGCGCGTAGTTGCGGTCGGCGCTCTTGAGCTCCTCGCGCCAGGTCACCTCGTGCGGGGCGAGCGGGCGGCCCGCCGCGGCGTCGAGCACCGCGCGCAGCCGCTGCGTGCGCTCCTCCCGGGTGGTGCCGAGCATGGCGTGGGTGCGGATCGCACCGATGTTGACCAGCGGGTTCTTTGGCTTCTTGGTGTACGGGTCGAGGCTGAGGGCGTTGAACTCCTCCCCCGTCGGCTCCTCGTCGACGACCTCGTCGACGTAGTCCATGCCGTGCAGGTCGATCGCGGCGCCGTAGGCGAAGGCCTTGGAGATCGACTGCAGGGGGAAGGCGTGGTCGGTGCCGGAGGCGGTGATCTCGCCGTCGACCGAGCAGACGGCCACGCCGAGGTGGTCCTCGCGGGCACCGGAGAGGAAGGAGAGGGAGGGGATCTCGCCGTCGGCCTCGGCGCCGCCGATGATTCCGCGATCGGGCCGGTCCACCTCCGGATCGGCCGGTGCGGTCGCCGTGGACAGGGCCGTGGTGAGCCGGTCGAGGTACAGGGACAGGGAGGTCTGCGCGTCCGTCACGCCCCGACCGTACCGCCCACGCCTCACCGCGCGAGAACACCGTCCGTGACCCGGCGCACGTGCGGGACACCGTGAAGCATGACAGTCGCACCGCAGGAGATCCTGGGTCTCGCGGTCCAGGGTCGTGCGGCGCCGCTTGAGGCTGTGACGGGCTGAAATTTCTTGCAGGTTCCTCGAACCTGTTGAGCGGACTTCCCCCAGGCCCTAGGGTCGATGGCGGGCGCCGCCGCACCGACGCGGCATCAGCACTGCAAGAACTTGCAGAGCGGCGCCCCTCCCGTGCCCGGACAGAGGAGTCCCCCGCATGTCCCCCTCCCCCTCCCCCGCCCTGCGCCGTCCGCTGGCGCTGCTCACCGCGCTCGTGACCACCGCGGCCGCCGCGCTCGTCGCCGCCCCCGCCGTGCAGGCGCTCGCCCCCGACCAGCCGGTGCTCGCCGGCTCGCTCCAGGACGAGCTGGGCTGCGCCGCGGACTGGATGCCGGACTGCGAGGCGACCGCGCTCGTGCTCGACACCGCGACCGGGAAGCACACCTTCACCACCGACGCGCTGCCAAGCGGGACCTACGAGGTGAAGGTCGCCGTCGGCGGGTCCTGGGACGAGAACTACGGTGTCGGCGGTGCCCCCGGCGGGGCGAACTACACCTTCTCGACGCAGGAAGGGGCTCGCGTGAGCTTCACCTACGACCCGGCCGCCCACGAGCTCGCCATCGATGCGGGCGACTCGCTCGTCGCGGGCGACGGACAGATGCTCGGCCACTTCGTCGACACGGACACGATCGCCTGGCCCGCGGACCTCGTGACCGATGCGGAGGCGACGCGCTGGGAGCTGTTCGCCGCGGCCGGCGGCGGGATCTCCGCCGACGGGGACGAGGTCACCGGCGGGCAGAGCCTCGGCGAGCTGACCCTGCGGGAGGGCGGCCTCGCCGAGGACGAGCTCGTCGGCCGCGCGCACCTGGCCGGCCACCTCGCCCTCGAGCTGCCCGAGCTCGAGCGCGGAGTGCTCGAGAAGGCGCTGCGCGGCCAGCTGGTCGTCGCCCAGCACGGACCGGACGGCCTCGAGGTGCTCACCGGGCTGCAGATCCCCGGCGTGCTCGACGCGCTCTACGCCGACGCCGCCGCGGAGCAGCAGCTCGGCGCGAGTTGGGAGGACGGCGCGCCGAGCCTCGCGCTGTGGGCGCCGACCGCCCGCTCCGTCACCCTGCAGCTGCACGGCCCGGCGGACGAGGCGACCGCCCCGTCGGCCCCCGTGCGGACGTACCCGATGCGGCGCGGCGCGGACGGCGCGTGGACGTTCGAGGGCAGGGAGCACTGGACCGGCCAGGCCTATACGTTCGCGGTCGACGTGTACGTGCCCGCCCTCGACCAGGTCGTCACCAACGTCGTCACCGACCCGTACTCCGTGGGCCTGACCGTGAACTCGACCCACTCGGTGCTCGTGGACCTGGACGACCCGCGCTGGGCGCCGGAGGTGTGGACCGACACGCCCGCCCCCGAGGTCGCGCAGTTCGCCGACCAGACCATCTACGAGATGCACCTGCGGGACTTCTCCGCCGGGGACGAGGCGCTGCCCGAGGGGATCCGCGGCTCCTACGCCGCCGTCGGCCACCCGGACTCCGCGGGCTCCGCGCGCCTGGCCGAGCTCGCCGAGGCGGGCATGACCACCGTGCACCTGCTGCCCACCTTCGACATCGCCACCATCGAGGAGGACCGCGCCGCACAGCTGCGCCCGGACATCCCCGCCGACGCCGGCCCCGCCTCCCCCGCGCAGCAGGAGGCCGTCGCGGCCGTCGCGGACGAGGACGCCTACAACTGGGGCTACGACCCGCTGCACTACATGGCGCCCGAGGGCTCGTACGCGACCGAGGGCCACCAGGTCGGCGGCGAGCGCACCCGCGAGTTCCGCGCCATGGTGGGCGAGCTGCACGGCATGGGCCTGCAGGTCGTGCTCGACCAGGTGTACAACCACACCGCCGCGCACGGGCAGTCCGAGCGCTCGGTGCTCGACCGCATCGTCCCCGGCTACTACCAGCGCCTGGACCTCGCAGGCGGCGTCGAGAACTCCACCTGCTGCTCGAACATCGCCACCGAGCACGCGATGGCGCAGAAGCTGATGGTCGACTCGACCGTGACCTGGGCGCGGGACTACGGCGTCGACGGCTTCCGCTTCGACCTCATGGGCCATCACAGCCGCGAGAACATGCTCGCCGTGCGCGAGGCGCTGGACGAGCTGACCCTCGAGTCCGACGGCGTGGACGGCAAGGGCATCTACATCTACGGCGAGGGCTGGGACTTCGGCGAGGTCGCCAGCAACGCCCGCTTCACCCAGGCCACGCAGGGGCAGCTCGGCGGCACCTCGATCGGCACCTTCAACGACCGGCTGCGCGACGCCGTGCACGGCGGCAGCCCCTTCGACACCGACAAGCGCACCTCCCAGGGCTTCGGCAACGGTCTCGCCACCATGCCGAACGGCCACTCAGAGGTGGGCGAGGCGGAGCAGCTGACCGACCTGCGCCACCGCACCGACCTGATCCGACTCGGGATGGCGGGCAACCTCGCCGACTACGAGCTGCTCGGCTCGACCGGCGAGGTGGTGCGCGGCGATCAGCTGGACTACAACGGTGCCCCGGCCGGGTACGCGACACGGCCCGAGGAGACCGTGAACTACGTCGACGCGCACGACAACGAGGCGCTCTACGACATGAACGTGTGGAAACTGCCTCAGGACGCCCCGATGGACGTGCGCGTGCGGATGAACACGCTCTCGCTCGCGACCGTGGCGCTGGGGCAGTCGCCCTCCTTCTGGGCCGGCGGCACCGACCTGATGCGCTCGAAGTCCCTGGACCGTGACAGCTACGACTCCGGCGACCACTTCAACGCCATCGACTGGACCAAGCAGGACAGCGGGTACGCGAACGGCCTGCCGCCCGAGGGCAAGAACGGCGAGGCCTGGGACCTGATGGTGCCGATGCTGGAGGACCCGGCGAAGAGCCCCGCCCCTGAGGACATCGCGTCCAGCAGCGAGGTCACCCTGGACCTGCTGCGCCTGCGCTCCTCCACCCCGCTGTTCACTCTCGGCGACGCGGAGCTGATCCGCCAGAAGGTCACCTTCCCGAACGCCGGTCCCGAGGCGACCCCGGGTCTGCTCGTGATGCGGATCGACGACACCGTCGGCCCCGACGTCGACCCCGCCCTCGACGGGGTGGTCACCGTCTTCAACGCCTCGGACGAGCCGCTCACCGAGCAGATCGAGGACATGGCCGGGCTCGGCTACACGCTGCACGAGGTGCAGGCG
>Ga0079224_100017611_pt1 | contig 10073 bp, 8 predicted proteins | sample Stecom2015_FD_80414 | JGI IMG/M metagenome (GOLD analysis project Ga0079224, IMG submission 80414) | Agricultural soil microbial communities from Utah to study Nitrogen management - Steer compost 2015 | ecosystem: Environmental > Terrestrial > Soil > Agricultural land | place: USA: Utah... | reverse complement strand
TGAACCTGAACGGTCAAGATCCTCTCTTCGATGTCCAGCTTATAGGCTTGTATCCCGAGGTCAGCCCGGGTTCTCCGGGATTCGTGCTAAAGCCCGACAACAATCCAGAACATGCCGGCGACGCGGATCTGATCATCATCCCTCCCTTGTTCGGAGACTTTGATGAAGCCATTGAAAAAAATCAGGCATTCACCCCTTGGCTCAGGCAGCAATATGAATCAGGCGCCGAGATTGCTTCCCTATGTGTGGGAGCTTTTTTTCTTGCCTCCACTGGAATGCTGGACGGAAAGCGTTGCTCTACGCATTGGGGATTTATCGATCGGTTTAGAATGCAGTTTCCGCTGGTGGAGGTGCTGGATGGAAGTATCGTCACCGAGGAGGCGGGGATCTATTCCAGCGGCGGTGCCAATTCCTACTGGAATCTTTTGCTCCATCTGGTAGAAAAATATGTGGACCGAGAGATGGCCATCCTGTTGTCCAAGTATTTTGCCATAGACATTGATCGGAATACCCAGTCGACCTTTGCCATCTTTAGAGGACAAAAAGATCATCCCGACCCGGAGATCAGGAAGGCGCAAGACATCATTGAGCACCGCTTCTCCGAACGGATCTCAGTCGACGACTTAGCGGACGAAGTGGCCGTGGGGCGGCGAAGTTTTGAGAGGCGCTTCAAGCGAGTGACCAACAATTCGGTGCTGGAATACATGCAAAGGGTCAAGATCGAAGCTGCCAAAAGGAGCTTTGAAACCAGTCTCAAAAACATCAACGAAGTGATGTGGGATGTCGGCTATACCGATTCGAAGGCTTTCCGAACGGTCTTCAAAAAGATTACCGGCCTGACACCCAATGAGTATCGCAACAAGTACAACAAGCTGGTAAGATTGAATTAACCGGCCTTGTCAGCCTGTTTCGGCTTTGCGTCGAGAATCTTTAGGACCATTTGTTCATTGGCCGACAGCTGCTCAGGTTCCGTCACTCCTTTCAGCTTCCGCCTCTCGAACCGACTCAGTGTACCGTCGAGCAATACCTCCATCACCTTGGGGTGGATGTAATATTGACGGCAGACTGCAACGGTGTTGCCCAACACTTCGGCCACTTTCTTGACAATGGTCGGTTCAAGCTTTTTCTTGGGTGATGCCGTTACCTCCTCCAGACTTTCCGCGTAGTGATCCACGGCCAGGACCGTACCTCCCCAGGTTCTGAAGTCTTTAGCCGAAAAAAACTCGCCGGAGATTTCCGCAAGATACTCATTCACATCCCGGGAGCGCAGCTTGTGAAATGTGCCGTCCTTGTCTTGATATTTGAAGACCTCGTAGCCCGGCAGCTCGGACATCTTCTTGATCAAATTGATCAGACGCCTGCTCGCTACTTGCAATTTTCGCTCTTTGCCACTTTTTGCTTTATAGTGGAGGTACAACTTCCCGCCCTCCTGCACAATATGCTTCCTTCGTAGGGTAGTCAAGCCGTAGGTCTTGTTCTCCCGCTCGTAATGTTTATTTCCGATCCGGATGTAGTACTCGTCCAGCATCATTACCGTGAGCGCCAAAATCTTTTCTCTGGGCCATCCCTTTTTTCGGAGATCGCGTTCGACAGCCTTACGGATTTGGGGAAGTTTTTTCCCAAACTCCGCTAGTCTTCCATACTTATTGGTCTGCCTATAGCTCACCCAATCGGTATGATAGATGTATTGTTTCCGTCCGCGCGCATCGAATCCGGTCACCTGAAGGTGGCCTTTTGCATCCTTACAAATCCACACCTTTTCCCACATGGGGGGAATGACCAGCTGTGCGATTCGATCCAAAACCTTCTTCTTAGAGATTACTTGCCCTTTTTTGTCCAAATAGACAAAACCATCTCCGCTTTTTTCCCTGAGGAATCCGGGGAACCCATCTCCCACGTAAACCAAATCATCCGGGCATTCTGTCATATAATCTTTTTCTATCTGAATGTAGGCAATTCAAAAAGTGTACGCATAATTTGTCCACCCAAAAGCCATTTGGTTGATTTCCAAAAGATCTACCTGAGAATGCTTATTTTCGCAGGAACTCCATTTCACCATGCTAAACCGAATTTCCATCCTAGGGTTGATCTTAATTTTGGCTTCCTGCTCCTGCGAGCCCGAGGATATCGCCAAACTGGCTTTCAGTGGGATGGAAAGTATGATGGGTAAGGGATTCATGCCTTCCGAGGAAATCCGTGCGATGGGGAGATTTCAGGGAATGAGCGTCAACCTGAGCCAATCAAACACTGATGGAGACGTCGAGCAAACCATTTTTCTGAAACTGGAAAACGGCGATCCTTTCATATTGGGAAATCAGCCCGAGATATTAGCGCGGAGATGCGCCGAGCTCTACCTCCGAGACTTTGAAAACTCCGCTGAGTATCAAAAAATCACCGTCCAATTTCTTCAAGCCGACCCTTCTGATCCACAGAATACCGCGATGCAGGAATATACTTTTGACGTTAAAGATTTCAACCCCTAAACCTTGTCCTCATGACTTTTCCTCCAGAATTTCAACAACGCCCACAATCCCTTGGCGACTGGATTATCAATGTTTTGGTTTCGAAAATCCCCCTCGTCGGATTGATCATGCTGATCGTTTGGGCAGTGGATAAGAATACCGAACCCTCCAAAGCCAATTGGGCAAAAGCCGAATTGATCGTCAAACTGATCGGATTCGCTGTTGTTTTATTGTTTGTAGGCTTGTTAGGATTCGGGGTTTTTATGAATTTCGCCGACCAATTTGACTGGCATTCCCTAGACTGATGAATTTCAAAGCTTTTTGTTTCGATATCGACGGGACACTCCTCAACTCGATTCGCGACCTTTCTCCACGACTCAAATCAGTCGTAGGTCAATTTCCAGAGAATACTCCGGTAATTTTAGCCAGCTCTAGGATGCCTGCAGCCATGCGGCATTTGGTGAGGGATCTTGGCCGGTCGGCACAGCCCCTGATCAGCTACAATGGAGGTTTTGTATTGAGCTCTACTGGTGAAGTTTTGGAGGACGTGAGCATCCCGGTGAATTTGGTTGCGAAGATCCTGCAGATGACCAAGAGAACAGAGATTCACGTGAGCCTCTATCAGGGAGAAAATTGGTACGAGGAGAAGGACGACTACTGGTCGCAACGAGAGGTAAAACATACAAAAGTCGGTTATACCTGGATGCGTGCCGACGACGTACTCGACCTTTGGTCTTCCGGCAATTCCGGCGCACACAAAGTGATGTGCATGGGAGACTCCAATGAAATTGCCTGGCTGTTTGGCGAGTTGCACTTCGAGCACGCGAAAGATTTGCACTTGTACCGTTCCAGCGATACTTACCTCGAAATCGCCCCACGTGCGATCTCCAAAGCCACCGGATTGCGAAAGATTCTTGCCCATGAATATGACTTCGGCATGGAGTCAGTCATCGCATTTGGCGACAACTATAACGACATCGATCTGCTCCAGAGTGTGGGATGGGGAGTAGCCGTAGGCAACGCCCGGGCAGAGGTGAAGGCCGTTGCGAAAGAAGTCACCCTGCATCACAAAGAGGACGGGGTCGCAGCCATCCTGGAGCGGCTCTGTAATCTGAGCGCAGAGATTTGAGAAGTGGTAATCGCCTGAGTTGATTGCCCATACCTGATATTTTCCATCCACTCATAATTGCCTAGATAGACGGCCATTTTTACTTTCTCGATTCTAGACTCTTGGTTCTCTATAGAATCCCGGCTCCGTCTTCCGACTCTTCTATCGCCCGGCTGAGAAAATCATTGAAGGGCTTCATTCTTCTGAATCCATCCAGGGCAAACTGGATAAAAACGCCCGAATCAACGGCCTTGTCCGAGAGGGGGTGAGTGACATTGAAGCTTTTCAGCTTCAGATAGTCAATATAACGATGATCAGAGTTATAGTCTCTGGGACTGGTTTTGAGTCTTTCTCCCTCAATTTTGGAAAAGAGCTGCTTGAACTCGGGATCATTTTCAATTTGTTCGAGTTCCTCCCCGCTGTAGTCGATCTCTTTACGGATTTTCTTCAGCATGTCTGCTTCCGGCATCCAGATTCCGCCTGCCAAAAATGAATTCCCTGGTTGGATCTGAACATAATAACCCGGCCCTGGCGACTTCTTCCCTCCAGGAGCAAAATAGATCCCGAAGTTGGTTTTGTACGGAGTTTTGTTTGCAGAAAATCTAATGTCCCGGTTTTGGCGAAAGACGCAATCCTTGGGCTTGAAGGCCAATAGCTCCGGCTCCATCTCAGAAAGTTGTTTCAACATGATCGCCACATCCTCCAGCAAGATCTCACGAGTTTCGAGATACCATCCTTTGTTGGCATCCATCCATTCTTTGGAGTTGTGTTCGGCAAGGGCGGAGAGAAAAGCAAAATAGGGGCGCATAGCAAATCCAAAATTATGAAGTGGAAATTAACGAATCTATCTAACCCGATAAAATCGAGGGGAGTTTCGATCCTTATAAAAAACCAGCGACAAAACCGACAGCAATCTTGCTTTTCGAGGTTTGCAACCTCGAAAACCTATCTTCGGATTTGTAATCCGGTTTCAAATACAGATTAAAAATCTGCCGATACAACCTCGAAATTGCAAATTTCGAGGAGCTTAGATACTAGACAAAATCCACCAGAGTCTCCAGTTTCATTCCACGACTCCCTTTGATCAGGATCAGATAATCTTCCAGTTTGCTGTCTGCGAGCCAGTTTCTGAGTGAAAATGGATCAGGGAAATACAAGGCCTTTGGGGCCTTCTCCAGAGCAGCGACAATCAGCTTCCCTGTGAAGCAAACCTTATCGATCGGGTATTCGCTCACAATTTCTCCCAATCTCCGATGTTCCGCTTCTGCATGATCTCCCAGCTCAAACATATCTCCCAAGATGAGCATCTTGTGCTTCTTACCGGTCATCTGCCCGAAAGTCCGAATAGCCACCTCCATGCTGGATGGATTTGCATTATAGGCATCTAGGATAATCAGATTGCTCCGCTTTTCGACGAGCTGAGAACGCATATTTGCAGGCTTGTAGTCGATGATTGCCTTGACAGCATTCTCCATTGGCACACCAAAGAACTTCCCAATAGTCAGCGCAGCTGCGATATTCCCAAAATTGTACGCTCCGATCAGGGAGGTCAGCTGCTCTCCATCCACACCCTCAGTGGAAAACTTGACAAACGGGTTAGCCTCGACAAAGGTCACTTCGCAAAAATCTCCTTTGGCAGGATAGAGCACTGGACTTCCAAAGCGTTTCGCCAGATTGGCAAGGATCGGATCCTGAGAATTGATAAAAACCGCTCCCTGATTTTCTCTCAAAAACTGGAATAACTCCGTCTTGGTCCGCAACACTCCCTCCGGCCCTCCCATTCCCTCGAGATGAGCCCTGCCAATGTTGGTGATAAATCCATGAGTCGGCTCGGCAATGTCGCACAGCTCCTTGATGTCTCCCGGTTTGTTGGCTCCCATCTCGACGATGGCTATCTCTGCATCTTTATCGATCGAAAGTAGGGTCAGCGGCACGCCAATGTGGTTATTCAGGTTGCCCACGGTTGCCACGGTTTTGAATTTTTTACTCAAAACCGCGTTTAAAAGCTCCTTAGAGGTAGTCTTTCCATTGGAACCCGTCAGCCCAATCACGGGGATATCAAGCCGACGGCGATGATAATTCGCCAGCTGCTGCAAGGTCGCGAGTACGTCTTCGCAGATAAAATACCGCTCATCGCCCTCTACAAAATATGCAGCTTCATCAATCACCACCGCGGACGCACCCAACTCCAAAGCCTTGGCTGCGAAGTCGTTTGCATTGAAACTCGGCCCTTTCAGTGCAAAAAAGAGATTCCCAGGATTGATTTTTCGCGTGTCTGTGCTAACGCCGGTACTGTGGAGGAAGAGCTGGTAAAGAATATCCAAATTCATTTTTTGCCGAAAATTTGTACCCAAAATAACGCAATGATCTACATCTTTGGGACGCTTGTTTCGTTTTATTTTGGTGTTTAATCCACCTTCCATGTCCAAAACCCTTACGCTACTTTTTACGCTGATTTTCTCCCAAGCCTTTTCCCAGATGGTTTTCAAGCTGGATTCCGAAAAATCAATTGATCTCAATGGCAGCGCCGTCAACATTCCCTTTTCACAGGGAATCAACTCTGCTCAGATCCAAACCATCGACCTAACCGGGGACGGCAAGGAAGAATGGGTCACTTGGGACATCAATTCCGGTCAGCTTCAGGTCTTTGCCAAAGAAGGGGAAACCTTTCAGCTTCTTCCCGAACTGGCCTATTATTTCCCAGCGGAGGTCAGCGGCTTCTTGGTCTTGGCCGACTTTGATGAGGATGGTAAAAAAGACCTCTTCACCTCCACGCCGCTCGGCATCAGAGCTTATCGAAACACCTCCGAAGGCAGCCATATCTCCTGGACTCTGGCACAAAACTTCCTCAAACTCGACGGCGCAAACAACATCCCAGCAAACAATCTGGACACACCGCTACTTCAGGACCTGGACGGCGATGGTGATCTGGATCTGGTGCTTTTCAATTTCGCCCAAGGGGACTTTTTGGAGTTCTTCCGCAACACCTCCGTGGAGAGAAAAGGAACTCCGGACATCGATGGATTTGCGTTCCCGGTGGACTACTGGGGAGACTTCGTTTTCTGCGACTGCGGAGGCTTTTCCTTTGGTCAACGATGCGACGGAAGGTCAATTGACCGCAGAATAAGTACCGACGAAGATGACCGGGTACTCCACGCCGGAGGTCACAGCATCCTCTATAGTGATTTCACGGGTGACGGCATCCCGGATCTTCTCTTGGGGCGGGATGAATGTAACACGCTCTACTTTCTACCAAACTCAGGCACATCTGACCAACCTCTCTTTACCGAATCTTCCGGGACCCTGCCGGGATACGGCGAGCTTCCGAGCTTCCCGCGTTTTCATATCGGGCAACTCATCAACGAACAACTCGTGATCAGTCTGAACACCAACGAAACCTCGGCTGATTTCGGAACCGACTTCGCCCATTCAATGGTAGCGATGGACGCAGAAGGAAGCGGACCTAGACCAATTCTCCAAGACCAACTGTTTGATTTGGGAGAAAATGTGCGCCCCCTTTTTCAGGGGAGCTCACTCTCAGGAGAACTTTGGCTGGCATCAAATCTAAAGACAGGATCCAATGTCCTAGGTCAGGTTACGCGATTAGGCTTTTCCGGGGAGTCTTTCACGCTCTTCGATACCGATTTTCTAGGGCTTTCTTCCCTCGGCTTGTTGAACATTCAGCTGATCGACTACACCAGCCACCAAGGCTCGCATCTTCAGCTGGCTTTAGGTACCAAAACACTTAACAGCGTTCCAACGCCGAAAATCTATCGAGTTCAGGATGCGAATTTGGATGAATTTTCCTTGACTGGACTGACGCTTCGGATTGGCGATCAGTTAACATTCTTTCCTTTTGGAGGAAATGACCACTTGCTCGTCGCTTCGCAAAACGGAAGCTTGACGCTGTATGAAGTAGATCTTGAAATCGCCAATGTAACGTTGAAGACAGCCAATTTCCTCGGCTTCCAAGACAATCCAGCCAATAGAAATCTCGGTGTAGCGGTGACTTTGGGCGATAAGCCCAATCTATACTCCGTAGATCAGACGGGAAGAATTTACCTGATTCGGGATTTTATGAATTCAGAGACCCGAGAAGAAGTCTTGGTCAGAATCGGAGATCAAAACATGCCGCTTCGGCTCGGAAGAAATACTTGGATCACGACCGTCAATCCTGCGCTCGGCAGTCAGGTGGACTTGATCTTGGGCAGTCGGGGCGGAGGGATTCTTTATCTCAAGTCCGCTTCCTCGGACCAGCCGGATACGGACGAGTTTCAGGGTAAAATCTACCCCAATCCAACCTCTGGGCCTTTTAAGGTAATTTCCAATTTCCCCGCTACGGGCCGTCTGATCTCCACTTTGGGACAAATCATCCTGCAAGACATCCGGATTCCTGCCCATAAGGCCGTGGAAATCCAAGCCCAAACCCTAAGCCCGGGCGTCTACATTCTACAACTGGAGTCGGAAAACCGGGAGGTTTTGACCAAAAAGGTCATCATTCGCTGAATACAGGACCGGCTTTGTAAGGCTGACTGAAATCGATTAGTTTCGGTCTAGAATTATCAATCCATGAAGCAACTCCTCCTACTTTCCATCTTGGGCCTTTCTCTTTTCGCCTGCAAATCAGGCCCTGAAAACCCCGCCGACAAAGTCTTCATCAACGGGACGGTCTATACTGTAGCTGAACGAACTCCCAAAGCCGAAGCGGTAGCTGTCAAGGACGGAATGATTCTCGCCGTTGGCACTTCTGCTGAGATCCAAGACTACGTGGGAGATGCCACAGAGGTCATCGACCTTCAGGGCATGACCATGACCCCTGGTCTGATCGAGTCACACGCCCACCTGATGGGAATCGGCTACAACAAGCTCGAGCTCGACCTCATGTACGTAAAAACCTACGATGAGCTGGTCGCAAAGGTCGCCGAGGCAGCTGCCAAAGCAAAGCCCGGTGACTGGATCACGGGCCGTGGTTGGCATCAGGACAAGTGGATCGAAATGCCGAAGGGAACCGTCCAGGGATTCCCCACACACGAAGCCCTCAGTGGAGTCACACCAGACAATCCGGTCTATCTTGCCCATGCTTCAGGTCATGCTTCTTTCGTAAATCAAAAAGCGCTCGAACTGGCTGGCATCAGCAATCTGAAGGGTGAGCGACCCAAGACGGTAGAAGGCGGGGAAATTTTAGTCGACGACTTAGGAAACCCAACCGGAATACTTTCTGAACGAGCCTCAAGGTTGGTGTCACGCTTGATACCGGCGGAGACTCCGGAGCGGGCTGCAGAAGCTTTGACTTTAGCTCTAAAAGAACTCAACGAGAAAGGCATCACCAGCTTTCACGATGCCGGAACACCGCAAAGCACCATCGATCTAATTCAGAAATTCAAGGACGAAGGCAAGCTGACGGTACGTCAATACGTGATGCTGACAGGAACCCAACCGGCACTCTTGGAGGAGTGGTACCAGAGAGGTCCCATGATCGATACGGCTGATCATATGCTGACTGTCCGCTCCATAAAGCTCAATTGTGACGGAGCCTTGGGCTCCCGCGGTGCTTGGCTTTTAGAGGACTATTCAGATCGTCCGGGGCATCGCGGGCATGAGACTCTGCCGATGTCAGTCGTATCGGAAGTTTCGGAAAAAGCCATTCCGGCAGGTTTTCAGGTTTGCTCTCACGCCATTGGCGACCGCGCCAATCAGGAGATCTTGGATCGATATGAGACAGCGTTTGGAAAGTATCCAGATGCCAAAAACCTCCGTTTCCGCATTGAGCATGCGCAGCATATCCACCCGGATGACATCCCTCGATTTGGTGAGCTGGGCGTGATTGCCGCTATGCAGGCGATTCACTTGAGTTCGGATCGTCCTTGGGCGATTGATAGATTGGGAGAAAAACGCATCGTCGACGGGGCGTATGTCTGGCAAAAGCTGATTCAGTCCGGCGCAGTCGTGACCAACGGCACCGACGCACCCGTCGAGCCAGTCGATCCGATTCCATCCTTTTATGCTTCAGTGACTCGAAAAACACTGCAAGGATTACCGGAAGGCGGCTACGAAGGAGATCAAAAGATGACAAGAGCACAGGCCTTGAAATCCTACACGCTGGACGGCGCTTTTGCGGAGTTTGAAGAAGATTTCAAGGGCTCGATTGAAGTCGGAAAGGCCGCTGATTTCACCGTTTTCGACCGCGACATCCTAGAGATACCCGAGGAGGAGATTCTGCAAACAAAGGTGCAGATGACGGTGGTGGGAGGAAAAGTGGTTTACAGTAAGGAATAAGCTGTGTGGAAATTCACAATTTTGATTCAAAAACTTAAAAAGTTCAAAGAGCTGCCAGTCCTCCTCGGCGCACTGACAGCTCTTTTTTGCAAATTTGATAGTAAGAGAATTTGCCAAAGGCTATCAGGCCAGTTAAAACTACAGCAATATCTAAAGTTCGATCTTTTTTATTAGATTTTCAGGATTTCCTAGTCGCACAGATTCCATCACCCCCTAATTACTTCATC
>Ga0079224_100017609_pt1 | contig 10074 bp, 7 predicted proteins | sample Stecom2015_FD_80414 | JGI IMG/M metagenome (GOLD analysis project Ga0079224, IMG submission 80414) | Agricultural soil microbial communities from Utah to study Nitrogen management - Steer compost 2015 | ecosystem: Environmental > Terrestrial > Soil > Agricultural land | place: USA: Utah... | reverse complement strand
TTCCGACGGCTACCGCGACAACAACCGCAACGAGCAGCGAAACGCCGACGTCAACCTCCGTTGGGCGCTCGGGGAAGGCGCCCTCGACCTGCACTTCGGCACCGACCAGCAGGAGCTCAGGCTACCCGGCGTACGGCGCGTGCAACCCTCCATCGGCCTGGACGAGGTCGACACCGATCGCCGCGGCACGGCGACCCCCAACGACTTCGCGAGCCGCGATGGCCGCCGCGCCGGCCTCGAGCTCTCCCAGCGCTTCGGCGAAGCGGAGGTCTCGCTCGCGCTCGACTATCGGGACAAGGATGCGCGCATCTTCAACGAGCCGTTCTTCCGCTATCAGGCGGACGACCTCGAGCTCTGGTCCCTCTCGCCGCGCGTGCGCGTGCCGCTCGAGGTCGCCGGCACCCGGCACCGGATCACCGTGGGGGTGGACCTGCGCGAGTGGCGCTACGGCTCGCGCCGGGCGGACCGGCCGCAGAACCATGATCGGCCGGCGAATCGGCTGCACGTGGATCACGACACGCGGGGCATTTACGTGCAGGACCTCGTGCAGGTGACGCCTTCCGTGGATCTCACGCTGGGCTACCGGCACGAGAAGGCGCGCTACCGGGCGCGCGACGACGCGGACCCGACATCGCCGGCATGCTTCTTCTGCACCGAGGCGCCGGCGCTGAAGGAAACGCAGAAGCAGCACGCCTGGGAGCTCGGCGGGCGCTGGTCGCCGCTTCGCGCGGTCGCGTTTTTCGCTCGTGCGAACCGCAGCTTCCGCTTTGCGAATGTCGACGAGATCTACGAGTTCTCGCCCGCAACGTTCACGCAGGTCTTCGACCTCCTCGAGCCGCAGCACGCCCGGACCTACGAAGTGGGCGCGGAATGGCGCAGCGGTGGCCATGCCGTGCGCGCCGCGCTCTTCCGGACGGACGCAACCGACGAGATCCACCTCAATCCGCTGGCCTTCGACAACGTCAACCTGCCGCCCTCGCGGCGCGAGGGCCTCGAGCTCGAGGCGGCATGGCAGGCGGCGCAGACGCTGCGCCTGACGGCGGCGTACGCGTACACCGATGCCCGCTTCCGCGAAGGAACGCTCGAGGGCTTCGCGCCGGGCACGGGAGGATCCATTGCGGGGCGCCGGGTACCGCTCGTGCCGCGGCACAAGCTCGACCTCGGAGTGCAATGGCGCATCGTCGGACGCACCCATCTCTCGGTGCTCGCGACGGCGGTGAGCAGCCAGCACATGGACAACGACGAGCGCAATCTCTTTCCCCGCCGCATCCCGGGCTACGGCACGGTGGATGCCAAGCTTGCTCAGGAATTTGCGTGGGGACGGCTTGCCTTCTCGGTCAACAATGTCCTCGACAAGGAATACTTCGCATACGCGGTGAGCAGCAATACCACCGACCTCGCCAACGTCTATCCGTTGCCCGGCCGGGCCTACTACGTCAGCGCAGAAGTTCGCCTGCCCTGACCACCCGTCCAGCTTCTAGAAGGCGGAATCGAGCGCTTCAGGCTTGCACGAGGCCGAGCTCGACCTCGAGCGCGCCGCAGAGCATCTGCCCGAGCGTGATGTGCATCTCCTGGATGCGCGCGGTCGTGTCGGAGGGCACCACGAGCAGCGGGTCGGCGAGCCCCACGAGACCGCCGCCGCCCTTGCCTCCGAGCGCGGCGGCGACGAGGCCCATGGCCTTCGCCTGGTTCAAGGCCTTGAGGATGTTGGGGCTGCGGCCGGAGGTGGTGATCGCGATCGCCACGTCGCCGGGCTTCCCGAGCGCCTCGATCTGGCGGGCGAACAGCTCGTCGAAGCCGAAGTCGTTGCCGATCGCCGTGAGGGCTGAAGTGTCGGTGGTGAGCGCGAGCGCGGCGAGCGCCTTGCGATTGGTCTTGTATCGCACCGTCAGCTCGGTGGCGAGATGCTGGGCGTCGGCCGCGCTGCCGCCGTTGCCGAAGAAAAGCAGCTTGCCGCCGTTCCTTAGGGCGTCCTGGCAGCAGCGGACCAGCGCCTCGAACGGCTCGCGCAGCACGCGTCCCGTTTCCTGCACGACCAGGGCGTGCTCGGCAAGCTCCTCTGCGTAGTACCTGGCGAGATCCATCGTTCCTCCTCGGCCCTCTCAAGCCCGCTTGTAGTCGTCGTCGAAGCGCTCGATGTCGTCCTCGCCGAGATAGTCGCCCGACTGCACCTCGACCACGAAGAGCGGCTCCTCGCCGACGTTCTCGAGGCGATGAATGGTGCCGAGCGGTATGAAGGTGGACTGGTTGGGGCCGAGCACGACCTGCTCGTCGCCGCGCGTGACGCGGGCTTTTCCGGCGACGACCACCCAGTGCTCGGCGCGCCGGCGGTGGCGCTGCAGGGAGATTCGCGCGCCTTTCTTCAGCATCAGCCGCTTGACCTGGTAGGCCGCGCCTGCGTCGATGCTCTCGTAGTAGCCCCAGGGGCGATAGACGCGGTCGTGCGAGGCCTGCTCCGGCCGGTCGCGGGCCTTGAGCTGCTCGACCACGCCCTTGACGTCTTCGGCCTTGTCCTTGTGGGCGACGAGCACGGCGTCGCCCGTTTCCACGATGACCAGGTTCTCGACGCCCAGCGCGGCCACGAGGCGGCTCTCGGCGCGCACGTAGCAGCCGCTCGCGTCCTCGAGGATGACGTCGCCGAGCTGCGAGTTTCCGGCCGCGTCCTTCTCCCCCAGCGTCCAGAGCGAGCGCCAGGAGCCCACGTCGTTCCACTCGAAGCGAGCCGCCACCACGGCGGCGTCCTCCGTGCGCTCCATGACTGCATAGTCGACCGACTGTGATGGACAGCCCGAGAATGCCTGGGGGTCGAGCCGCACGAAGTCGAGGTCGGGCGCGGCCTCGTCCACCGCCAGGTTCACGGCCTGCGCGATGTCCGGGCGGAAGCGGCGCAGCTCCTCGAGGTAGCGTGACGCCCGGAAGAGGAACATGCCGCTGTTCCAGTAGGCGCCATGCGCCATGTACTCGCGCGCCTTCGCCTCGACCGGCTTCTCGACGAAAGAATCGATGGCGAACGCTTCGCTTACGGCGGATTCCGCTTCTCCGGGCAGGATGTAGCCGTAGCCGGTGGCGGGGTGCGTGGGCACCACCCCGAAGGTGACGAGCCTGCCCCGGGCCGCCAGCGTGGCGGCACGCTGCACGGCGTCGGCGAAGGCCTTCGGTTCCCGGATCACGTGGTCCGAAGGCGCGACGAGGAGCATGGCCTCCGGATCCTTGCGTGACAGGCAAAGGGCGGCCGCGGCGATGGCCGGCGCAGTGTTGCGACCGACCGGCTCGAGCAGATGCAAGCTCGGCTCGAGGCCTGCCTCGCGAAGCTGCTCGCGCGCGAGGAAGCGGTGTTCCATGTGGGAGACGACGACCGGGGCTTTCGCCTCGGGGAGCGCCGCCAGCCGCGCCGCGGTGTCCTGGAACATCGAGCGCGTGCTCGCGAGTGACAGGAACTGCTTGGGCAGCAGCGTGCGCGAGAGCGGCCACAGGCGAGTGCCCGAGCCGCCGCAGAGGATCACCGGATAAAGCGCCATGAGCGTGTCGAATCGGCTTGGGCCGAATCGAATAAAATCCTTTGTTTTCTAAAAGAAAACCCCGCGTGCAGGCGAGTATAGCCGCGAATTGTTTCAGACCCCGGCCGTTCCCATAGGCGAACCTGGCCCATGAGCGAATCTACGCCCATCGCGCAGAAGCTTCGCATCGGCCTCGTCCGCCAGCGCTACAACCCGTACGGCGGCGCCGAGCGCATTGTCGCCCGCGCGCTGCCTGCCCTCGAGCAGGCGGGCGCCGAGGTAACGCTGATCGCACGCCGCGCCGAGGGCTGGGGGGCCCGGCGCGTGCTGCGCGTCGATCCGTTCTACGTCGGCAATTTGTGGCGCGACTGGTCGTTCGCGCGCGCCGCGCGCGCCGCGTGGCGCCGGGAGGCCTTCGACGTCGTGCAATCGCACGAGCGGATCCCCGGCTGCGACGTCTATCGGGCGGGCGACGGCGTGCACCGGCGCTGGCTCGAGATCCGCCGCGCGACGTCCTGGCTCGAATCGCTCGCCATCGCCCTCAATCCGTACCATCGCTACGTCTGCGCGGCCGAGCGCGAAATGTTCGAGCATCCGCGCCTGCGCGCGGTCATCTGCAACTCGCGCATGGTGCTCGACGAGATCCGGCGCGCGTTCCGCGTCGATCCGCGCAAGCTCCGTCTCGTCTACAGCGGCGTGGACCTCGAGCATTTCCATCCGCGCCTGCGCGAGAGCCTGCGCGGCCCGGCGCGCGCCGAGCTCGGCTGCAGCCCGCGCGACATGGTGTTCCTCTTCGTCGGCTCCGGGTTTGCCCGCAAGGGGCTGCAGGCCGCCATCGCCGCGCTCGCGCGCGCCCGCAATCCCGCGTTCTGGCTCGCGGTGGTGGGCCGCGACCGGGCGGCGCGGCGCTTCGAGCGCCAGGCCGAGCGCGCCGGACTCGCCGCGCGCGTTCGCTTCCTCGGCGCGCGCGACGACGTGCGGCCGCTCTACGCCGCCGCCGATTGCCTTATTCTTCCCTCGCGCTACGACCCGTTTCCCAACACCGCACTCGAGGCGCTCGCGATGGGGCTGCCCTGCATCGTCAGCTCGCACACCGGCGCCGCCGAGATCATGGAGGAAGGCGCCGGATGGGTGTGCCGGCCGGACGACCCCGACGGCATCGCCCGGCTCATGTACGAGGCGGACCACCTGGTGCGAGGCGGCGAGGCGCCGCGCCTCGCCCGAAACGTGGCGGAGCGCTTCGGCCTCGACGCCATGGCGAGCCGGCTCGCCGGACTCTATCGGGACATAGCGCATGAGCCAGCGTAGCGGCGCACTGTATTTCCGGCTGCTCTCCTACGTGCGGCCGCATGCGCGCGTGTTTGCGCTCGCCATCGTCGGCATGATCGCCACGGCGGCCACCGAGCCGCTCTTTCCCGCGCTCATCAAGCCGCTGCTCGACGGCGGCTTTGCGCGCAATGGCGCGACCACCGCACCGCCCGCGCTCTTCGCAGCGGCCATCGTCGGCATCTTCGTGCTGCGCGGCCTGCTCGGGTTTTTCTCCTCCTATTGCATCACCTGGGTGTCGCACCGGGTCGTGCTCGAGCTCCGCTCGGCCATGTTCGCCCGCCTGGTCCGCTTTCCGGCGCAGTCCATCGACGACCAGACCTCCGGGCGGCTCCTTTCCAAGGTCGCCTACGACGTGACCGGCGTGACGACCGCGGCCACCACGGCGGTCACCGTGCTCGTGAAGGACTCCATCGCAGTGATCGGCCTTCTCGCCTGGCTCCTCTACCTCAACTGGAAGCTCACGCTGGTCGCCCTGGCGGTCATCCCGCCCATCGCCTGGGCGGTGCGCCGCATCTCCATGCGCCTGCGCGCGATGTCACGGGGCGTGCAGCGCTCGACCGGCGACCTCGTGCACGTGCTGCAGGAGACCATCGAGTCTCACAAGGTCGTCAAGGTCTTCGGCGGCCAGGAGTACGAGTCGCGCCGGTTCCAGAAGGCGGCGCAGGTGCTGCGCGGCTTCCAGATGCGAAAGAGCATCTCGGCGGCGCTCACCACCCCGATCACGCACGTGCTCACGGCGTTCGCGCTCGCCGTCATCGTCTACATCGCGATGCAGGACGCGCTCGTGGACCGCACCACCGTGGGCGAGTTCGCCTCGTTCCTGACGGCCATGCTCCTCCTTCTCGCGCCGCTGAAGCGCCTCACCGACGTGAACGTGGCGCTGCAGGGCGGCCTCGCGGCCGCGGAAAGCGTCTTCGGCGTCATCGACAATCCGGTCGAGGAAGACCGCGGCTCGGTCGAGCTCCCCCGCGCCAGGGGGCACATCGTCTACGAGCGGGTGAGCTTCACCTACCCGACGCGCACCACGCCGGCCCTCGTCGACGTGGACCTGGAGATCAGGCCCGGCGAGACGCTGGCCCTCGTCGGCGGCTCGGGCGGCGGCAAGACCACGCTCGTCAACCTGCTGCCCCGGTTCTACGCGCCGAGCGCCGGGCGGATCCTGCTCGACGGGCTCGACATCCAGACGCTGACGCTCGAGAGCCTGCGCGCGAACATCGCGCTCGTCAGCCAGGAGATCGTGCTTTTCAACGACTCCGTGTACGCCAACATCGCCTATGGCCGGATGGGAGGCGCGAGCGAGGCGGAGGTCGTCGCCGCGGCGGAGGCGGCGCATGCCCTGGAGTTCATCCGAACGATGCCGGAGGGGCTCAATACGCTCATCGGGGAGAACGGCCTGCGGCTCTCCGGCGGGCAGCGCCAGCGGCTCGCCATCGCGCGCGCGATCCTCAAGAATGCGCCGGTGCTGATTCTCGACGAGGCCACCTCGGCGCTCGACTCGGAGTCGGAGCGGCTCGTGCAGGCGGCGCTCGACGAGCTGATGCGCGGGCGCACCACGATCGTCATCGCGCACCGGCTTTCCACCATCGAGCGGGCCGACTGCATCGTCGTGCTGGAGGAGGGCAGGATCGTGGAGCGGGGCCGCCACGCCGAGCTCCTTGCGCTGGGCGGCGCCTACGCCCGCCTGCACAGCCTCCAGTTCGCCGCCGAGGCGTCCGGGCCGGTCAGGCGTGCTTCCAGTACCACGCCTTGAAATACTTGAGGAAGCTGTAGAGGCCGGCATAGACCGCCGCGACGACGCCGACCCGGCCGTCGCGCCAGCTGCCCTTGCGCAGGTACCACTTGAGGAACGCGAAGAAGCCGCTCAGGAAGGCGCGACTGAGCGAGGGCGTCACGTGCGAGTAGCGCACAAGGCGCGAGGTATAGCCGTTCAGCTTGCTGAAAATCTCGTCCAGCGTGTGGAAGGTGTCGTGGCGCACGCGGCCGCGAAGGATGACCGACTTGCGGAAGCCGAACGGCTTGTCGTCCACCGGCGCATCGTTGAAGCGCACCCGGGTGCGATTGAAGAGGCGCACCGGGTAATCGGGAGACGAGACGGGATAGATGGCGCGGACCTCGCGGCCGAGGACGTGCCAGTACCGGCTGATGCGAAAGCCCGTGTAGGGGTCGGGCTCCGGACCGGCCTTCAGCCTGCCGATTTCCGCCAGGGTATCGGAATCGAGGATTTCGTCGCTGTCCACGCAGAGCACCCAGTCGTTTGCCGCGAGCGACACCGCGTGGTTCATCGCGTCGGCATGCGTGCGGTAGGGCCGGTGGATCGGCGAGAGCCCGTGCCTCGCGAGGATCTCGAGCGTGCCGTCGGTGCTGCCGGAATCGAGGACGATGAACTCGTCGGCGATGCGCCGAAGCGGCGCGAGGACCTCCTCGAGGAGGCGCTGGGAGTTGTAGGTGAGCAGGCAGACCGTGAGCTTCACTCGGCCCTCGGCCGGCCGGTGCCGGCAAACAGGATGGCCACGAGGACGGCGAAGAAAAGGTAGGTGAGCAGGCTCTCGGGCACGCCGAGGCGCCAGGCGCCGATGCCGATCGCGCCGGTCAGGGCCGAAAGCCCGATCATGGCGAGCGCCGCGTGGTGGTGCGAAAGCCCCCGGGCGAGCAGGAAGTGGTGGAGGTGCTCGCGGTCGGCATCGAAGAGGTCCTGGCGGCGCCGCAGTCGCTCGAACATGACGCGCGCCATGTCGAGGAGCGGCACCGCGAGGATCCACACGCAGACGATGGGCGGCAGCGTCCGTCCCGCGCCCTGCGTGAGGTCGATGCAGAACCAGCAGAGCGCGAAGCCGAGCATGAGGCTCCCGGCATCGCCCATGAAGACGCGCGCCTGGCGGCGAAGCGGCGGGACGCGAAGGTTCCAGGCGAGGAAGCCCGCGATGGCGCCGCAGAGAAGGAGCAGCAGGAGCGCCCGCGTGCCGAGGCCCTGGAGCCCGGCCGCCAGCGCAAGCCAGGCGGCCGCGACGAGCGACGTGCCGCCCGCGGCGCCGTCCAGGCCGTCCAGCATGTTGATGGCGTTCATCACGCCGAGCGCGCAGACCACCGAGAAGGGGATGGCCCAGTCGTACAAATTGACGGGGCCGAAGCCGAACAGGTTGCCGAGCTTCGCGACGTAGACGCCGGCCCACGAGGTCATGAAAAGGGCGGCAATCAGCTCTAGCATGAACTTGGACCGCGCGGTGATGTCGTGCATGTCGTCGGCGGCGCCGCCGATGATGAGCACGCCCGAGGCCACCACGAGCGCAAGCGTGGGCCCCGTGACGAGCTCGGAGCCGAGCGCGGCGGCGGCGAAGCCCGCGTAGATGGCGATGCCTCCTGTGAGCGGAATCGCCCCCTCGTGGTGCTTGCGCCCGCCCGGCTCGTCGACGAGCCCGATGCGCACCGCCACGTCGGCGAAGACCCGGCACGCGAGCGCCGACACGCCGAACGCCGCGAGGGTGAAGAAAAGCACCCGGTTTGGCTCGAGCGGGAAGAGATCTCGCATCGCTAGAGCGCCGCGACCATGCGGCTCCAGAGCTCGGCGAGGGGAATGGGCTCCGCCTCGCGCGCCGAGCGCGCGCCGGTGTCGAGGAAATAGCCGATGCCGTTGTGCCGGCCGTTCTTGATCGCGACGAAGACGACGTGCTCGCTCAGGTCGTCGATGGCGAGCTCCGCGAACGCTGCACGGAAGCCGCGGCCGTTCTCGTGCGGGTACGACAGCGTGGCGAAGAGGCTCGTGCCGCGATTGTCGACCTCGAAGAGCGGCTCGCCTTCCGGCCCGCGTCCGGAGGCGAGCGTCGCCTGCGTGCGCGCGGCGCTCTCGGCATCGGCGCAGGCCACGAGGAAGTCGCGCGACATGCGCGGCTCCACCGCCTGGAAGCTGCACCCCAGCGTCCTGAGGAATGCCGCGTGGTCGCGCAGCCGCCAGTAGAAGACCGGCTCGTCGACCGGATCCTGGTGCAGTCCGGTCGCGATCATGATGCGCAGGCGCGGGTCGAGCGCCAGGCACTCGGCCACGATCCGGTCGTAGAGCCGGTAGATCTCGAGGAGCGGATCCATGCCGGCCGGCAGGTACCAGGGCGGGTTGCGGTGCGGGCCGCGGTAGGCGGCCGAGTTGAAGAGGTAGTGGTGCTGGAGATGCGCCGCGCCGTTCAGGAAGAGCGTGGCGAAGTCGGGGCGCGACCTGCGGTAAAGGCGGCCGAAGCAGTCGGCGAGAAAGCGGTCGAGGAAGACGGCCCGCGCCCAGCGGCGCTTGAGGCCGGCGAAGGCGAGGCGCGCGTACTGCGGCCAGTGGCGCGGATTGGAGTAGACGAGAAGCCCGAGGGCGAGCTGCGCGGCCGAGCGCGCCTCGAGGCGGCCCTGCGCGTTGTCGCCGACCGCCTGGCAGATCGCCTCGTAGGCGCGCTGCATGAGCGCCGGCGCGGCAACCCGGGTGCGCGTCCACGGATCGGGCACGAAGAACGCCGCTTCGGGAACCGCATTGCCGGCGTTCATGGGGGAGAAGGCGCCGACCTTGAGGCCGCGCTGCGCGAGCTCCTCCCAGATCTGGCGCGCGCCCGCCTTCGGCCCGTCGCCGAGCCGGAAAACGCCGTGCTGCTCGTACGGCAGGCCGGTGTGCACCGTGAACCACTGGATCCACGGCTCGATGCGCTCGTACGCCGTCTCGGAGCTCGTGCGCGCATAGCCGTGCTCGGCGATGAGGCGGGCGAACGTCGGCAGCTCGCCGCGCCGGGCGTAGTGCTCGACGAACTCGAAGTTGACCTCGTTCAGCTCAAGGACGAGCCGACGCTTCACGGCGCGGATTATCGCCCAGTACACGAACCCGCACGGCTATGAGGCCCCCACACGCCCGTCGCGCGCGATGCGCGAGACCCTCGGCGCGTCCAACGGCCGTCCATCCCAAGAGCTGTGCGAGCTCCGCCACGGACCGCCTATGCCGGTGACCGACGAAGGGCTCCGACCAGGCGCGCAGGTCCTCCGCTTCCCAAGGTTCGCGGAAGAGCTGTGGATGGCGACTGCGAATGTGGGCTTCGGAATTGATCGCGATGAACTCCTCCACGCGGTCCCAGTGCTTGCGATACCAGGAGATGCCCTTGAAGTCTTCGAGCCGGTATTGCGCGAGCGGGCCCCAGAGCGACACCTTGCAGCCGCTGTAGGCGGCGTAGGCGACGTGCGAGCCAAGCGCGTTCGTCGTCATGAATTCGAACAGGGAAAAGAGCGTTCGCAT
>Ga0079224_100017608_pt1 | contig 10074 bp, 11 predicted proteins | sample Stecom2015_FD_80414 | JGI IMG/M metagenome (GOLD analysis project Ga0079224, IMG submission 80414) | Agricultural soil microbial communities from Utah to study Nitrogen management - Steer compost 2015 | ecosystem: Environmental > Terrestrial > Soil > Agricultural land | place: USA: Utah... | reverse complement strand
GGCCGGGCAGCTCGCTGGGGGGCGGGGAGGCGCCGCGGCTGAGGATGATCAGGCACCTGGGGTCGGCGCTCAGCGCCGTCACGTACGTGTTCGCCGAGCCGCCCGCGGGTCTGCACCCGCACGACATCGAGCGCATGAACGGCCTGCTGCTGCAGCTGCGCGACAAGGGCAAGACCGTGCTCGTCGTCGAGCACAAGCCCGAGACGATCGCGATTGCCGACCACGTCGTCGACATCGGGCCGGGCGCGGGGACCGCGGGCGGCACCGTGTGCTTCGAGGGCACGGTCGACGCGCTGCGCGGATCCGACACCGTCACGGGGCGCCACCTCGACGACCGCGCTCGGCTCAAGGACGCCGTGCGCACCCCGTCCGGCGCGATCGAGATCCGCGACGCGACGCGCAACAACCTCCAGCACGTCGACATCGACGTGCCGACCGGCGTGCTCGTCGCCCTCACGGGCGTGGCGGGATCCGGCAAGAGCTCGCTCGTGTCGGAGCAGCTGGCCACGCGCGACGGCGTCGTGTTCGTCGACCAGAGCGCGATCAAGGGATCCTCGCGCAGCAACCCCGCGACGTACACGGGGCTGCTCGAGCCGATCCGCAAGGCCTTCGCGAAGGCGAACGGCGTGAAGCCGGCGCTGTTCAGCTCGAACAGCGAGGGCGCGTGCCCGACGTGCAAGGGCAACGGCGTGATCACGACCGAGTTCGGCTTCATGCAGGGCGTCACGACGCCGTGCGAAGACTGCGGCGGGCGCCGGTTCATGGCGGAGGTCCTCGAGTACACGCTCGGCGACAAGAACATCGCCGACGTGCTGGATCTGCCCGTCGCCGACGCGCTCGAGTTCTTCTCGGCAGGGGAGGGGAGCCTCCCCGCGGCCGTGAAGATCCTCACGCGGCTCAACGACGTCGGGCTCGGCTACGTCACGCTCGGGCAGGCGCTCTCGACGCTGTCGGGCGGCGAGCGGCAACGCCTGAAGCTCGCGGTGCAGATGGCGGACGGCGCCGACGTCTACGTGCTCGACGAGCCCACGACCGGCCTGCACCTCGCCGACGTGGCACAGATGCTCGAGATGCTCGACCGGCTCGTCGACGGCGGGTCGTCGGTCATCGTCATCGAGCACCACCAGGCCGTCATGGCGCACGCCGACTGGCTCATCGACATGGGCCCCGGTGCAGGACACGACGGCGGACGCGTCGTGTTCGAGGGCACGCCGGCGCAGCTCGTCGCAGACGGTTCGACCCTGACGGGCCGCCACCTCGCCGAGTACGTGGCGTAGCGGGATCCGCCGCGCTCAGGCGCGGGGAACGGGCGGGCCGAGCCAGAGCAGCACGCAGAACACGGTCGCGACCACGACGACGAGCACGACGCCCGCAAGCACGGCGTGGCGGAGCACCCACGCCAGCACGCGCTCGAGGAACGTTCGCGGCGCCTCGCTGGCCAGGCGCCACGTGCTCGCGAGGAGGCCCGCGCGATCCGTCGCGACCTCGAAGGGCCACGTCGCGAACGGGATCACCGACAGTGCCAGGCCGAGCACGCCGCGGCCGGCGCTCCAGCGGCCGTCGATCCAGACGATCACGGTGGCGACGCAGTAGGCGAGGAAGACGAAGCCGTGCACGCCGCCCGCCGCCGGCACGAGCGCATCGGTCACGCCCGCGCCGCGCAGGATCATGGCGGTGATCAGGCCCGCCCATGTGACGACTTCCGCCAGCGCGAATGTCTTGAACAGGGCGCGTGGGGTCATGCCGACACGGTATCCGGGCGAGGCTATGGGGATCGTGTGGACGGAATCCGAGCGACGATATATCATTTCCAGATCGGCCAGGGGAGCGGCGATGACACGCATGGCTGGCACGGGTGTCGTCCCGAAGTCGTCTGCATCTGCGGATCCGCCCGATTCGCGGCGGAGATGCGCGAGGCGAACCGCGATCTGACGCTCGCGGGCGTCATCGTGCTCGCGCCTGCCGAGATCGACGTGTCGGTGACACGCGACGTGAAGCCGATGTTGGACGAACTGCACCTGCGGAAGATCGATCTCGCCGACAGGATCCTCGTCGTGAAACCAGGCGGGTACGTCGGCGAGTCGACCGCCCGAGAGATCGCGTATGCGCGTGCGGAGGGCAAGGCGGTGTCGTTCCTCGAGCCCGAGTGATCGGTGCGAGTGCGGGCGTCACGTGCCCTGTGTCGTGTGCGTTGCGGTGTTGCCGATAATACACATTATGTCAGTTCACGGGAAACTGCTCGCGGTTGCACTCCCTCACGCACTTCGACCACTCCCGCCGAAGCCCAGCTTGGCCAGCACGCGACGTCACGCGTGGTTCCAGCCCGATTCGCGCACCCAGGTGCGTTCGACTCCGACGGCGTACTCCGCGAGATCCATCCACAGGAATGAATCTCGCGCCGGCGCGGTTGTCCCCCGCATGACATCACTCGAACTTGGCCTCGACACCTTCGGCGGCGTCACGCTGGACGCGGACGGAGCGCCGCTTCCCCACCCGCAGGTGATCCGCGACCTGGTGGAGGACGCGATCCTCGCCGACGAGGTCGGCCTCGACTTCTTCGGCGTCGGCGAGCATCACCGGCCCGATTTCGCGGTCTCGAGTCCCGAGATGGTGCTCGCCGCGATCGCGTCGCGCACGGAGCGGATCCGGCTCGGTTCCGCCGTGACCGTGCTGAGCTCGGACGACCCCGTGCGGGTCTTCGAGCGCTTCGCGACGCTCGACGCCGTCTCGAACGGGCGCGCCGAGATCGTCGCGGGCCGCGGATCCTTCATCGAGTCGTTCCCGCTGTTCGGCTACGACCTCGCGCAGTACGAGGTGCTGTTCGAGGAGAAGCTCGACCTCCTCTCGCGACTGTTGACCGAGGAGCCCGTCACGTGGCGCGGCACGACGCGCGCCGCGCTCGAGGAACAGCGCGTCTTCCCGACGACCGAGGCCGGCCTGCGTGCATGGGTCGGCGTCGGCGGCAGTCCTGAGTCGGTCGTCCGCACCGCGCGGCACGGATTCGGTCTCTTCCTCGCGATCATCGGCGGCTCGGCCCAGCGCTTCGCGCCGTACGTCGATCTCTTCCACCGCGCGCAGGACGAGCTCGGGCGCGAGCACCAGCCGATCGCTGTGCACTCCCCCGGCCTCGTCGCGGAAACCGACGAGCAGGCGCGTGAGATCACGCGCCGCGGCTGGATCGCGATGCGGACGCAGATGGGCCGCGAGCGCGGCTGGCCGCCGCCCGAGGTCGGCGACTTCGAGCGCGAGATCGAGGGCGGTGCGCTGTACATCGGCGGGCCGGAGACGGTCGCACGGAAGATCGCGGCCACGGTGAAGACGCTCGGCGTCGACCGCTTCGACCTCAAGTACGACCAGGCGAAGGTCGGCCACGGCGACCTCACTCGCTCCATCGAGCTCTACGGCACGAAGGTCGTGCCGATGGTGCGGGACATGCTGAGCTGACGCGGCGGGTGCGTCGGGGCGGGCTCCCTATGCGCGTGTACTCCGCAGGGCGCTCGGCCTGCCGACCTCGTTCGCCGGCTGACCTCAGAAGTCGCCCCGCTGTCGGGTCGGCGTGTGCCACGGTGTGAGGGTCATCTCGAGTCCGTCGATGATGTCGGCGGATTCGACGTCGACCGCGCGGGGTGCGCCCGCCCAGGGGGCGATGTAAAACGTGAGCGCCTCCGGCCGGCCCGTCGGTGCGCGCCATTCGAGTTCGGCGCGGACCGTCTCGCCCGGCGCGATCGTCACGGGCGAGTCCGGGATCGCCTCCCGCATCGCGGTGACGTCCTGCACCGTGATGACGGGCCGGATCGCGTTACCGTCCTCGCCTGCGAACGCGAGGTCGGGAGCGCCGTGGAGCGCGCAGGGCTCCGACCCGACGTTCTCTGCGGAGAACGCGAGGTAGCGCGCACCGGTCGCCGCGTCGGTTCCCGCGATCTCGACCTCCAGGTCCTCCGCTGCGCACCTGCCCTCGAAACCGGGCGCGACCGTTTCCGCGACCGGTGCGGGGACATCGGTCGGGCCCGGCGTCGGCTCCGCGGGCTCCTGTGCGACTTCCGTCCGGGTCGACTCGGCGGCGCCGTACGTTACCGATGCGAGCGCGACCCCGGCCACCGCCCCGGCGACGAGGCATGCGGCGGCGATCCCGTACGTGCGCCTGCGCCATACGCCGTCAGGGCGCGGCGCGGCGACGAGCGCGGTCGCGATCGCCGGGATCCAGCCCCACAGCGCGCCCCATCGCGCAGCCTCAAGGAGGGCGGGCGCCGTGAACCCGCGGATGTGGGATCCGCCGAGCCCGCCGAACGTCTGCACGCCCAGCAGCCACTCCCCGATCTGCGCGATGCCGACCACGCCCACGCCCGTGACGACGAACAGCACCCACAGGAGCACCGCGCGCGTCCACCACGGCCGCGCCTTCGTCGCAGCGTGCACGAAGATCGAGAACGCGGCGAGGGCGAGCCCCAGCGTGAGCAGCAGCGCCAGCCAGGTCAGGTCCAGCCACGGCGCGACCGCGTAGCTCGCGCGCGCGGGAACGATCGTCGGCAGCCAGAACTCGAGCGCGTTCCGCAGCTGCGCCGGGCCGCGCCACGCCAGCGCGCACTGCAGCGCATCTGCGGCGACCGCGGCGAGCACGCCGAGCACGGGATACGCGATCCAGCCGAGCACGTGCACCCCGCGCGGTGCCCGCTGCCGCACACGCCGGCATTCCTGGATGTTCGTCACCAGATCAGTGTCGCAGACGCGGCGGGCGCAGCTCACAGCCCGCAATCCGTGGATGCGAGAATCGTCGGCATGCAGGCACTCTCGACACCCGGCCGTCGGTTTCGACGTTGCACGCCGGACATCTCGAGTGCTCCCGGGTGCCTTCACTCCCCCGCGAGCGGAACCGATGCACGGCGGTGACACCGCTCGGTCGGCGGATTCGCTCATGGTCTTCATTCATGGCGGGGGCGTCGCGAGTTGGATGTGGGACGAACAGATCGCGAGTTTCGGCGCTCGGCACGCGACGTATGCACCTGACCTCCCGGGGCATGGCGCGCGCTTCTCCGAGCAGTTCGTCTCGATCCGCGCCACCGCCGAGGAGCTCGCCGAGGCCCTCCAAGCGCGCCCCGAGCACGATCGCACGGTCATCGGCTTCTCACTGGGCGGACAGATTGCGCTCGAGCTCGCGGCGCACTATCCAGACCTCGTGACGCGACTCGTCGTTGTGAGCGCGCTTGCCAACGGATATCCGCTGGCGCGCGCTGCCGAAACGCTTGTCCGCGCGGCCGCGCCGCTCGCTCGTATGCCGTGGTTCGCACAGAGGCAAGCGGCGTCGCTTGGTATCCCGCCCATGAAGCTTGACGCGTACCTGCGAGACTCGAAGCGCCTGGCGACGCCGACCCTGGCGGCGGTCACCCGAGCGAACGCCCGCTTCCGCCTGCCTGCATCGTGGGACGATTACGAGGGTGCATCTCTGTTCCTTGCAGGCCGGAACGAACCTCGCATGGTGCGGCGGGGCCTAGCGTCACTCGCCGAACGCTCCTCGCGCGGCAAGTATCGCCTCCACGCTACCGCGGGCCACGAGATCCCGTTCCAGCATGGTGCCTGGCTTGCGGAGCAGGTGGCGGGACACGTTCATCGCGGCTGACGCGCATCGCACAGCCCGCCCAGTATGCGGATCTCGACGAGTGCTCGCCACCCCCTTTGCCGATCGGCGCGGGCTTCGTAGCGTTGCCCGTCACCGGGACGAGAGTCGTTCGCGGTCGGAAGGAGGATCATCATGAACGAGCCGCAGAGCCCCGTCGTCGACAAGAACTACAACCTCGTCTGCGTGCTGGAGGCCTCGCTCCGCAACGCCTGGCAGCTCGAGACCTACATCACCGACGCCGAGCAGGGCGGCGACTCCGAACTCGCCGACTGGTTCCGAAAGATCCAGCACAACAGCCGCAAGGCGGGCGAACAGGGCAAGCAGATGCTCGCCCAGCGCCTGCAGCAGGAAGAGACCTGATGCATCTCGTCGGGTGCCCGCGTCCTGCGCGGGCACCCGATGCGTGTCAGGTCTGCGTCACTTCTTGAGGCCGAACAGCGGCCAGACCTCATCGAGCGACATGGGCCGAGCCTCGCGTTAGGCGTGTGCGAGCCCCGCTCCCCTGCCGCCCGCCTCGCGTTCCGCCGCCTGCGCGAACCCCTCGAGCACCTGCGCGACGCCCTCGTCGGCGCACGCGGGCGCGCGGCGGTCAGCGACGCGGACCACCGACTCGTGCGCGCCCTCGACCGCGTAGGCCGTGCCCGCCCACGTGAGCATCGCGATGTCGTTCGGCATGTCTCCGAACGCGACCACCTCGGAGGCATCGATGCCGCGCTCGGCGCACAGGGCGGCGAGGGCGCTCGCCTTCGTCACGCCCGCAGCGCTCACCTCGATGAGCCCCGGCACCGACCACGTCACGGTCGCGCGCTCCCCCACCGCCGCGGTGACGGCCTCGCGCAGTTCGTCGGAGTCGACGCCGGGTGCTCGCACGAGCAGCTTCACTGCGGGATCCGTCCAGACCTCTTCGAGCGGACCGCGCGGCGCGTGCGGCATCGGGAAACCCTCGCGGAAGTCCGGCGACAGGCGGATCCCCTCCGCGCACTCGATCGCGAACTGCGCGCCCGGCAGCCGAGCGGTGACATCGCGGGTCAGCGCGAGTCCCATCTCCGGCCCGATGCCCCGCAAGTGCAGGATCTCGCCGGCGCGCGCGTCGTACGTGATGGCGCCGTTCGACGCGATGACGCTGCCGTGGCGGCCGATGTGGCGACGGAGCGGCTCGATCCACCGCAGCGGGCGTCCCGTGACGAACACGACCGGGATCCCCGCCGCATCGACGCGCTGCAGCACGCTCGCCGTGTAGGCGGGCACCTCCGTGCTATCGGCCGCGAGCGGCGTGCGGTCGAGGTCGGTCGCGATCAGCACGGCCGAGCCTCAGGCCTGCGAATCGCGGCCGATCGCGAGCCGCATCTCGTACTCGATGCCGTACGGCGGTAGCTCGTAGTCGAGCCGCTCGCCCGTGTCGCGGAAGCCGCGGCGCTCGTAGAAGGCGATCGCGCGCGGGTTCTCGGCGTGCACGTGCAGGGTCAGCGTGTCGGCCCGCTCGGCCGCCCACGCGATGATTCCGTCGAGCAGCGCGTCGGCGACGCCCGCCTGCGCGCCGCGCGCGGCCGGATCCACGAACACGCCGACGAGCATGGGCCCGCGGGCGGCGTCGACGAAGCCGCGCATGACGCCGAGCCACGTGCCGTCGGCGTCTATCGCCGCGAGGCCGATGTTGCCCGGTTCCTCGTTGCGCGCAGCGCGCAGCCGCCAGATGTCGTCGCCGAGCACGGCCGCTGCGGCGTGCGTCTCGCCGTACGCGATGGGCGTGTCGGCGAGCATGCGCAAGCGGATCTCGCGGAAGGCGCGCCAGTCGTCCGCCCCGAAGCGGCGCACCGTGAAGCCCGTCACGACGCCGCCTCCTGCACCGCGGCCGCACCGACGAGGGCGCCGAGGGGCTCCCGCAGCTGCTCGAGCCGCTCGATCCACGGCTCTGCCATGCCGCCCGCGGCGACGAGCGCGTCGAGCTCCGCGAGCGTCGCCCACCGCGACCCCGCCACCTCCTCGGGATCCGGCACGACGGCCGCGTCGTCGGGAACCCGCGCGACGTACACGTCGACGAGCGCGTTCGCCTCGATCACGCGGCCCACGGGCTCGAGCGCCTCGGTCGTGACGGCGAGCCCCGTCTCCTCGCCGAGCTCCCGCACGGCCGCCTGGGCGCTCGACTCGCCCGTGAGCGCGCTGCCCGCGGGGATCTCCCATTCCATGGGGTAGGTCTTCGTCGCGGCGCGCTGGGTGAGCAGGATTCGGCCGTCGCCGCGGATCGCGCACACGCTCGAGACGATGTGGAAGGCCTCGGGCGGCACGGGATCCCCTCGTCTGTGCGTGACGCCCGTCGGCGTGCCGTCGACGTCCGTGAGATCCCAGAGCTCGGCCGTCATACGCCCATGCTAGGCGCGGCATGGGGTTGAATGGTCGGCATGCCCACGATCGACGAGATCCTCACCTTCTCGGACGAGGAGCCGCCGCCCGGCGCCTCCCCCTGGGTCGTCGCGCCCCGGGCGAGCGAGATCGCGATCGTCGAGCCGGATCCCGCGTGGCCCGAGCGATTCGAGGCCGTCGCCGCGCGCGTGCGCGACGCGCTCGGCGCCCGGGCCCTCGCGCTCGACCACGTCGGATCCACGTCGGTCGCGGGGCTGCCGGCGAAGCCCATCATCGACATCGACCTCATCGTCGCGCGGCCAGCGGACGAGGCGTCGTGGCTGCCCCAGCTCGAGCGAGCGGGTTTCGTGCTCACCGTGCGTGAGCCGTGGTGGCACGAGCACCGCGTGCTGAAGCTCGCGGATCCGGACGCGAATCTTCACGTGTTCGGCCCCGAGGCGCCTGAGCCGTGGCGGCACCGCATCTTCCGCGACCACTTGCGCCGCTCCCCCGACGACCGCGCGCGCTACGCGGATGTGAAGCGCGAGGCGGCGCGCGCATCGACCGCCGCAGGCGAACTCATGGAGCAGTACAACGCCCGCAAATCGGCGGCGATCCGCGAGATCTACGCGCGCGCGTTCCGCGCGGCAGGCATCGCCTCGTGACGCCGAGGCGCGCGGCCGAGCGCGCCGTCGATCCACTCGCCGAGCCGCCGGTACGCGTCCTCACGGGCGTCGTGGCGTGAGAGGAAGACGTCGTGCAGCGCGCCGTCGATGCGGCACACCGTCACGACCGGGCCTAGGTGCAGCGCCGCGCGGGCGATGTCTTCGACGACGAGCACGGAATCGGTGCGCGTGAGCTCGTCCGACCACCGCAGCGGGCGCGCCGACCGTGCCGACAGCAGCACGAACACGGGCGCGTCGATCGCGAGCCCCCGCTCGACCGCTGCATGGCCGTCGAGGATCGCGTCGAGCCACCCCGCGTGCACGGGCATCGTGCGTTCGGGGCGCCAGGCGAGTTCGATGTCGACGGGATCCTCGGGGTCCGCCGCCTCGCGCTGCGCCCGCGTGTAGAAGCCGAGGTCGACCTGCGGGGCGCGGTCGAGCGGATGCCGGCGCGCCTGGCGGTCGACGAGCGGCGCGATCACGTCGCGCTGGCGCCTCGGCAGCTGGAACTCGAGCCACGGGCTGTTGAGGATCAGCGCGCTCGCGACGCCCGGATGCCGATCCGCCCAGAGGCTCAGCGTGAGCCCGCCCGTCGAATGGCCCATGAGCGCGAGGCGGCGGTCCGAGCGCGGCGCGGCGGGATCCCACCCCATCGCGCCGAGCGCGGCAGCGATGTCCTCGTCGTAGGTCGCGAGGTCGGTGATGTACCCCGGCGTCTGCCCCTCGCGAAGGCTGCGGCCGTACTTGCGCAGGTCGAGCGCATGGAACCGAGCACCGCGCGCGGTGAAGGTGCGCGCCAGGCGGCGCTGGAAAAAGTAGTCCGACCAGCCGTGCACGTACAGCACGTCGACGTCGGCGAGCGGGGCGCGACGGCCGAGGATCCTGTCGGTCCACGGCGCGCGGGGCGGCAGCGCGCGCACGAGCGTCGCGACGATGTCCCCCTCGTCGTCCGCGCCGAGGGGCAGCGTGAGCTGCTCGAACTCGTCGCCGAGAACGTCGGGCCGCCAGTCGGGCGCCGCCGGAGTGCTCATGAGCCCAGCCTAGTTTCGCGCCTGCCGTAGCATCAGACACGTGACGAATGACGTGCGAGTCGACGCAGCACGATCCTTCGAGGCCGGCGCCGACGCCTACGAACGCCACCGACCCCGCTACCCAGAGCAGCTGTTCGACGACATCCGCGAGCTCGCGGGAACGCGCTGGGGCGCGCGCCTGCTCGAGATCGGCGCGGGCACCGGGCGGGCGACGCTCGACCTGGCCGTGCGCGGCGCTGAGATCGACGCGATCGAGCCGTCGCGCGACATGCTCGACGTGCTCGCGGCTCGGCTCGCCTCGGCTGCGTCATGGATCGAGAGGCGCTCTGTCGTCATGCGTTCAACTCTGATGTCATGGTTTTATGCATCTCAACCCTTACGGGGAGTACGCAGTGCTGCTCGCTGCGTCCCTTGCGAATGAGTG
>Ga0079224_100017607_pt1 | contig 10074 bp, 4 predicted proteins | sample Stecom2015_FD_80414 | JGI IMG/M metagenome (GOLD analysis project Ga0079224, IMG submission 80414) | Agricultural soil microbial communities from Utah to study Nitrogen management - Steer compost 2015 | ecosystem: Environmental > Terrestrial > Soil > Agricultural land | place: USA: Utah... | reverse complement strand
TGCGTGCCGCATGAATCTGTTCGCGCGCATACAGAAGCTGCTGGTGCCATGCTCCGAACTCCTGACCCAGTGTCACCGGCGTGGCATCCATCATGTGCGTGCGCCCGCTCTTCAGCTCCCCGGCAAACTCATCGCGCTTGCGCTGCAGTTCTGCGAGGAAGGCGTCCAGCGCAGGCAGCACGGAGGCCGCCAGCAACTGGCTCGCGGCCACGTGCATCACGGTAGGAAAAATGTCATTGGAGGATTGCGAGCGGTTGACGTGATCGTTGGGATGCAACGGCTGATGCTCGCCACGACGACCGCCGGCGAGCTCATTGCCCCGATTGGCAATGACCTCGTTGAGATTCATGTTGGTCTGGGTACCACTGCCCGTCTGCCAGATCGACAGGGGGAACTGGTCGTCGTGCTCTCCCGCCAGGATTTCGTCGCAGGCCTGCTCGACCAGATGCCGACGGGCGTCATCCAACAGACCGAGCTCGTTGTTGACCTGGGCTGCCGCCTTCTTCACCAGCGCGAAAGCGTGGATGAACAGCGGCGGAAAGCGATCGCTGCCGATGCCGAAGTGGTGTAGGGAGCGCTGGGTCTGCGCTCCCCACAAGGCATCTGCGGCGACTGCCACCTCGCCCATGGAATCCCTTTCCAGTCGCGTGGCGCCGGTATGCTCGGGAGGCTCCATGTCAGGCCTGCTCCCGCAGCAGTTGCTCCAGTACGTATGGCAGAATGCCTCCGCCCCGGAAGAAGGCGACGTCATCGGCGGTATCCAGACGACAGATCAAATCGCAGCTCTTGCGCTCGCCCGCGCTGGTGACCACGTCCATGCGCACGGTCATGCCGGGCTTGAGCTCGTCAAGTCCGTGAATATGAATGGTCTCGGTGCCGTCGAGTTGCAGCGTCTTGCGATTGGTGCCCGCCGGGAACTGCAGCGGCAGCACTCCCATGCCGGCCAGGTTGGAGCGGTGAATACGTTCGAAACTCTCCGCGATCACCGCCTTCACACCCAACAGGCGGGTGCCTTTGGCTGCCCAGTCGCGGCTCGAGCCGGTGCCGTACTCCAACCCGGCGATGACGACCAGCGGAGTGCCCTCCGCCAGATACTCCATCGCTGCGTCGTAGATGCTCATCTGCTCCGTGCCCGGCAGCTTGCGGGTGTAGCCTCCCTCAACGTCCTGCAGCATCTCATTGCGGATGCGGACGTTGGCAAACGTGCCTCGCATCATCACTTCGTGATTGCCGCGACGTGACCCGTAGGAGTTGAAGTCCTTCTGCTGGATACCGTTCTCCAGCAGATAGCGCGCTGCTGGCGTGGTCTTGCTGATGGCCCCGGCAGGCGAAATGTGGTCGGTGGTCACAGAATCGCCAAGCAGTGCCAGAATGCGGGCTCCCTCGATGTCACCGAAGGTCGGCGCCATTTCGGGAGAGAAATAAGGCGGATTCTGTATGTAGGTGGAATCGTCCCGCCACTGATAGGTCTTGCTGGCGGCGACAGGAATGGCATTCCAGTCAGGGTTACCGGTGAAAACACTGGCATATTCGGTGTCGAACATGTCGCGGCTCACGACTGCCAGCGCGTCGCTGATCTCCTGATTGCTGGGCCAGATATCGCGCAGGTACACCGGCGCGCCGGTATCGTCATGCCCGAGCGGATCGACACTGATATCGATATTCATGGTACCGGCCAACGCATAGGCCACCACCAGCGGTGGTGATGCCAGCCAGTTGGCGCGCACCCTGGGGTGAATGCGGCCCTCGAAGTTGCGGTTGCCCGACAACACTGCGCAAACTGTGAGATCTGCCACCCTTACAGCTTCGTCGATATTCTCCGGCAGCGGGCCGGAGTTGCCGATGCAGGTGGTACAGCCATACCCCACCAGGTTGAAGCCCAGCTCGTTAAGGGGTTGCTGGAGTCCGGCGCGTTCCAGATAGCGGGTCACCACCCGGGAGCCGGGCGCCAGTGACGTTTTCACCCACGGCTTGCGTTGCAGCTTGCGCTGTACCGCCTTCTGCGCGACAAGTCCTGCCGCCAGCATCACTGCCGGGTTGGAGGTATTGGTACAGGAGGTAATGGCCGCGATAACAACATCCCCGTCATGCAGGGAATAGTCTTCGTCGGTGACAGCAACGGATTTGCGGATGCCTCCTTCCAGCTGTCCGGTAATGGTAGAGGTCACCTGCGACAGCGCCACTCGGTCCTGGGGTCGCTTCGGACCTGCCACGCTGGGTTCCACGTCGCTCAAGTCCAGAACGAGCTGGCTGCTGAACACGGCGTTCTCTGCCCCCTGCCATAGATCCTGTGCCTTGCAGTAGCTCTCCACCAGTTGCACGAGATCTTCATCGCGCCCGGTCAGCCGCAGATAGCGCAGCGTTTCATCATCCACGGCAAAAAAGCAACACGTGGCACCATACTCGGGAGACATGTTGGCAATGGTGGCACGATCGGAGACGGAAAGAGACTTGAGGCCCGGGCCAAAGAATTCCACAAACTTGCCGACAACGCCGTGCTTGCGCAGCATCTGGGCCACCGTCAATACCAGGTCGGTCGCCATGATGCCGTCGCGCAGCTCTCCCTCCAGCCTGAAGCCCACGACCTCGGGAATCACCATCGCCATGGGCTGGCCCAGCATCGCGGCCTCGGCCTCGATGCCGCCGACTCCCCAACCGACCACTCCGATGCCGTTGATCATCGTCGTGTGACTGTCGGTTCCCACCAGCGTGTCCGGATAAGCCATCAGCTTGCCGTCCACCTCTGACGTCCACACCGCACGGCCCAGATACTCCAGGTTGACCTGGTGGCAGATGCCCATGCCGGGAGGTACCACGCGGAAGTTGTCGAACGCCTCCTGACCCCAGCGCAGAAACTCGTAGCGCTCGCGGTTTCGCTCCATCTCTAGCTCTGTATTCAGGCGAAACGACTCATCATTGGCGAAATGATCGACCATCACCGAATGGTCAATGACCAGATCCACGGCACTCAGGGGATTGACCAGCGCCGGATCCCCGCCGCGGGTCGCCACAGCATCGCGCATGGCGGCCAGGTCGACGATGGCCGGTACCCCGGTAAAATCCTGCATCAGGACCCGGGCCGGCATGAAGCTGATCTCGTGACGCGAGCTCCCGGTCTCTACCCAGGCCAGCAATTGCTCAACATCGTGCAGGGTGACCCTGCCACTGTCGAGTCGCCGCAGCTGGTTTTCCAGCAGGATGCGCAGCGTCAGCGGCAGCCTGTCGATCTGCGGATAGCCGGCTTCCTTCAGCGCGCGCAGACTGTGATAGTAGTACTGGGTTCCATTGACATCGAGCGTGCGCAGGGTATCCACTGTCCGGGCAGCTTCCTGCGATTGACGCTCAAGGTTTTCCTTTCCGGATTCCGGTCCTGTAGCCATGAGACACTTTATCCTTTATAGATCAGTGGGGGTTGCCAGCAGTATACCCCAGCCGCGCGGCAGTGCCATAATCGCTCCAGTGGGGGCCAGGAAGGGAAGGAAGCAGGTCACGTGATGAAGTCGACAAGGAGTTCTCTACAGCGGCCCAGGACGCCAGCATCGCCCTCCCGATTGCTGCAGTGCCTGGTTCCTGTGTGGTTGACCATCCACGCTGGCTCCGCGCTGGGTCAGACACCCCAGATCACCATCACTGGCGCCGAACCCCGTCTCAGCGACAACATCCAGGCGCATCTCAGCGTCCGGGATGAACGCTGTAACAGCCCTGCGCGACGCCTGAACCGGCTCCTGCCGCAGATCGAGCGTGACATCGAGCGCGCGGCCCAGGCAGTGGGCTTCTATCGGCTGCAACACACCGCCACCTTTACCCCTGGCGACCCCTGCTGGGCCCTGGAGATCACAGTGGACCCTGGTCCGCCGGTGGTATTCGACAACGTCCAGGTAAATGTGCGCCCAGACCCTACCCGTGCCGGCAATCGGCCAGACCCGTTCGGTGAGGCGCTGCAGTCGTCTCCCGTGAGGCGCGGCACCCAGCTGGTGCACAGCGAATACGAGAGCCTGAAGTCGTCGCTGAGTGCCATTGCAGTGGAAAACGGGTACTTCGGCGCACGCTTCAACCGCTCCGAACTCACCGTGGACCTCAGCCGCAACATGGCAGATGTGGTTATCGATTTTGATCCTGGCCAGCGCTACCACTTCGGGGAGATCCGCCTGAACCCGATGCCGGAACTGTCGTCATCATTTGTGTCGCGCTTTCTGCCATTTGCAGAAGGATCGCCCTACTCCAGCGAAGCACTGATCGAATTGCGGCAGAGCCTCAACGATAGTCAGTATTTCAGTCAGGTAGCTGTCACTCCCGAACTCACTGCGCCCCAGAACGCCAGCGCGGCGAGCGCCGGCGGCGTCATCCCTGTCAACGTTTCACTGACTCCCCGCCCCCGCCACTCGTGGTCCGCAGGCGTTGGCGCGACCACTGACATCGGACCGCGGATCACTCTGGCCTATGAGAACCGCTACCTGAACCGGCAGGGGCACCGGCTCAATGCCGATGTTTCCCTCTCGCCGGTCCGACAGGAGCCCAACCTCAGCTATGTGATTCCCCTGCGCGATCCGACCACGGAGAGCCTGAGCTTCTCCAGCGGCTACCTGGGGCAGAACACCGATACCTTCGACTCGGACACCTATCGGGTGGGCGCCAGCTATCGCTCCACGGTGGAGCCATGGATTCTCGGAGAGTGGCTGCAGAACATATTCGTCAACTTCCAGCGGGAAAACTCCAGGATCAATGACGTGCGTGAGCAGAGCAACCTCACGATCTCCGGCGTCAGCTGGTCCACCACCCGCTCCGACGACCCCATTTTCCCCACCCGTGGCTGGCGCCTGCTGGGACAGGTCAGCGGAGCCTCCGATGCGTTCCTTTCTGACATGAGCTTTCTGCAGCTCTATGCCAGCGGCAAGGTGGTGCTGCCTGCAGGACCGGGCCGTTTCCTGCTGCGCATGGAGGCAGCCACCACTATGGTGGACGATGTGGAGGAACTCCCGGTATCCATCCGCTACTTCACCGGCGGCGACCAGAGTGTGCGCGGTTACGGCTATGGCACACTGGGGGCCCTGAACGACCAGGACGAGGTAATCGGCGGCAAGCACCTGTTGACCGGTAGTATCGAGTACGATTTCAACATCCTTCCCAGCTGGAAACTGGCGGTATTCCACGATGTCGGCAACTCCTTCGAGGACTTCGATGAATTCGAGCTGTACCAGAGCGTCGGCCTGGGCGTGCGCTGGATGTCCCCGATTGGACCGATCCGCGTAGACGTCGCTCACGGTCTCGACGACGGCAGTTTCCGACTTCACATCACCATGGGGCCTGATCTGTGAACAGGACTGACGCACACACTCCTGCTGCCCCGCCTCCGGCGCCTGGCTCTGCCCAAAGGCAGCGACGTCCTGTCCGGCTGGCGCTGGGACTGATGCTGACGACTGTGCTGCTCGCCCTAGTGTTGGCGCTGTCCGCCACCAGCGCCCTGGTGGCCACCCAGACCGGCAGCCGCTGGCTGCTGAACAAGGCGCTGGCGATGATGAACGACGACGCGCGTTCCCTGGACTATGACAGCGCCGAAGGCACCCTCCTCTGGGGAATGGTCCTGGATAACCTGGACTACCGGCAGGGCGATAACAGCGTGCAGGTCGACACCCTGGAACTCAGCTGGAGTCCCACGGCACTGCTGGCGCGCTCGCTGGTAATAGACCGTATGGTGATCAGCGGGCTGGACGTCCGCTGGCAGGCCAGCGACAGCCCGCCCAACGAGGAACCGGCCACCGACCCCCTGGCGGGTATTCTGCCCCTGCCGGTGGATATCAGCCTGCGCGCGGTTACGCTGCGCAATGCCGTCGTCGAATTCGCCGGCAACCAACAGCAGATCGCCTCGCTGCACCTGGCGGCCAGCCTGGAGCAACACACACTGTCATTGCATGAGTTCGCCCTGGACAGCGCCCTGCTGGGACTTCAGGGCGAATTCACCGCGCAGCTGGTGCCACCCTACCCTCTGCGCACCGATCTGCAATGGCGGTGGCAGCAGGCGCTGCCCGCGTTGCCCGAGTCTGCGGCCATGCAGCCGCAAGGCACACTGCACCTGTCCGGGAACCTCAACAGCCTGATCATCAGTCACCAGCTGGATGCTCCCCTGCAGATGACCAGCGACGGCAATGCCATACTCGACCTGTTCCCGTCGGGTCCTGCCCGTGCGCAGGCATTCAGCGTCACCCACCAACTTCCTCCGCAGACCCCAGCTCTGGCGAATGCCCCGCCGGACCTGCAGCTTCGCATCGACAGCGCAGAGCTCACTACAACTGGCTGGATCGATGCCCTGCACGTGACTGGCCTGGCATCCCTGCGCCTGATAGATACGACAGGGGCCAGCCCCCTGCCCACTGTCGGACTCAGCTGGAACACAGTGGTCGATACCGAAGGACTGGAACTGCAGCAACTCGGCGCCAGCACCGCCACCGGCAGCTTCAGCAGCAGCGGCGAAGTGCGCTGGGGCGAGGGGTTGATGGTGGATGTCGACTACAGTGTGCGGGAGGACGATGCCAACCAGTATCAGGCCTTGTTGCCCGCAGCACTGTCCCCCGGGAGCCTCCGCAGCAGTGGCAGTATCTCCTGGCAGAGCAGCGAGGAGAGCAGTGCGGGCAGCTTTGCCATCGATGCCCTGCAGGCCGAACTCAATGGCTATCCCCTGTCCGGCGGCGGTAGTCTCAGCTTCGGCGACGGCGAGTATCGCCTTGACGGCATCACACTGCGTTCGGCCACCAATCTGCTGCGGATGGACGGGTACCTGGCAGACGAAATCAATCTCCGCTGGGAACTGCAGGCGCCCGAGCTGCAGACACTCTCCCCAGTGCTGGCAGGAAGTGTGACTGCCAGCGGTATTGTTGGCGGGACTCCGGACCAGCCGCGCGTGGACATGATGGCGCAGGGGCAAGGCCTGTCCTGGGAGGATATCCACATCGGCCGGCTGGCCCTGGAGGGGGATTACACGCAAGGCCAGAACAACCTGAGCCTGAACGTCGGCGACCTCACACTGGGCGGCCAGCGGATATCCACCGTGCAAGTGACGCTCAACGGACAGCCGGACGATCATCGGGGCTCGGTCGATGTCACCAGCGAACTGGCCGCCGGCCGGCTTGGCTTCAGCGGAAGCCTCGCAGCGGGCGAGTCGCTGGAGTGGCGCGGCAACCTGCAGGACGGGCAGCTCCGCTCCGAGTTCGGCAGCTGGGGGGTAAGCGAAGCCGTCGAGGTGCTGGTTTCCCCGGAAGCCCTCAGTATCGCCCCTCACTGCTGGCGGGAACTGCAGGGCGCCTCCCTGTGCCTGGAAGGCGGTCGGAGCGGAGAGCGGTTGAATGCCAGCGCCCACCTGAGCGGGTTGTCGCTGGCATTGTTCAACGCACCTTACTCAACCCGGCAATCCGTAGAGTTCCCGCCCACCCTGCTGCCCCGGCTCCCTGCCGGTACGACGCTGGAGGGCGAACTCAGCGCCGATGTCAGCGTAGCCGGTGAAGTGACCGCTCCGGTCGTGCAGTTCTCTGTGGATGCCGGCTCCGGCGGCATCATCTTGCTTCCCCCGGACGCCGGCGCACTGGCCGGTGCCGACGTAGAGGAAGAGCAGGGCAGCAGCCCCCAGCGCTTCGACTGGCCAGTTGCCAGACTGACTGGTTCGCTGGAGCAGGGCAATTGGCAAGCCAGTGGCGAGTTCACCTTCCTGCAGCCGGACATCGCTGACACAGGCATCAGTGCCCAGGGCACTGCCCGCACCGACCTGCGCCTGGGCGCGGACGGTGCCCTTGAGGGGGTGGTCGACGTCGGACTGGAGGATCTGGGTTGGCTGGAAGCCTTTGTACCCCAGATCGGCGCCCTGGATGGCAGCCTGCAGGGACAGGCACGGATTTCCGGGTCGCTGGCTGCTCCTCTGGTGGGTGGTAACCTTAGCCTGCAAGCCTCCGCGCTGACCGTGCCGGCCCTGGGTGTCCAGATAACCGATCTCGACATGTCGGTTCTGAGCAGCAATGGCCGCGATTTCGACATCAGCGCCACCGCCAGTTCCGGCGACGGCTATCTGCGCATCGACAGCGAGCTGTCCGACCTTATGAGTGACAGCCGCAGCCTGACCCTGGCGCTCAACGGGGAGAACTTCGAACTGCTCAACCGGCCCGAACTGCACCTGACCATCACGCCCCAGTTGGAGATCAGCAGCAGCGAATCGGGAATAAACGCCAGCGGTACACTGCTGCTCCCGATGGTCGACGCGCAACCGGTCGCCCTTCCCGAGAGTGCCCTGGATGTTTCCCGCGACACCGTCCTGGTCGGGCAGGCCGATGACATCGAGCCTGTGCGCAATGCCGCGCTGGGCGACCGTGGCTTTCTGGATGAGATACCCCTGTCCGGCCAGATCCGCGTGGTGCTGGGGGACGATGTCCGCTTCAGCGGCTTTGGCCTGACCGCACATCTCGCAGGTGAGCTCGACCTCAGTCAGCGCGCGGCCGGGCCCCCCTTGGCCTACGGCGAATTGGCCGTACTGGAAGGCAACTACTCCACTTACGGACGCAGCCTGGAAATCGAACACGGCAAGCTGCTGTTTTTCGGCAGCATCGACAACCCGGCGCTGGACATCCGCGCGGTGCGCGAAACCGCGGACTTTCGCGTAGGCGTGCAGATGAACGGCACGCTGCGCAACATCCGCAGCCAGTTGTTCTCAACGCCCACCCTGCCCGATGGGGACATCATCGCGGTGTTGATTACCGGACGCCCGTTTGCCGAAATTGGCAATAATGAGGACAGCAATGCGCTGATCGGCGCCATCACCAATCTCGGCATCAACCAGAGCCAGTCGCTCACCAACCAGATCCGCAACCAGCTCGGCCTGGACACGCTTGCCATCACCAGTGGTGGCGACGTCACCAACAGCAGCCTGACCTTCGGCAAATACCTCACCCCCAGAATATTCCTGCGCTATGGCCTGGGGCTGTTCGAAACAGAATCGACCCTCGCGGTTGACTACACGCTCACGGACCGCGTCAAGCTCGAGGCCCAGTCCGGCACCGAACAGAGCATTGACCTGACCTATACCGTGGAACGCTGAGCGCCTTATCCTCCAGTCTTGAAAATCCTGCTGCCGTCCCTACATGTTGCATACCCAGGGAGGGTCCAGGGCTTTCAACTCAAAGATGGAGGTTACCAATCCATGAGAAATCCAATCATCACCAGATCGCTCGCGGCCGCAGCCGTTATCACCATCAGCGCACTGAGTCTCTTCAGCTGGCATCTCTCACGGGAACTTGGCGCAGTACAGGGTGAGTCCGTATCGGGTGCGTCTCCGGCATTGATGGAAAAGCTCGGGAATCTGGCCGAGCAACAGACACCCTTTGCCAGTAGCTTCCCTGCACTGATCGATCCGAATGCCTTCTTCGGTGTACCCGGACCCGCGCAACAGTTGCAGCAGCACATGGACGCCTTGTTCAGCAGCCTGACCGGCCCGACCGCAAGCTTTGGCTTCGGCAGCCCGCTTCTGGGCGATCTCCAGCAGCCACAGATCAAGGTCCTTGAATCAGAAGAGGAATACCGGGTTACCATTCCGATCGCAGAGGGAAGCGACATCGACCTGGCGACCGATCTTGCTGATCGCACCCTCTCGATATCGGCGGAAGTTCGCAGCCAGTCGAGCAGTGGCGGCAATCGGCACATCAGCCGCTCCAGCGTCAGCCAGTTCTCCCGCTCGATCGTTCTGGATGAGGCGGTGGATGCCACTGGCATGCGCACGGAGAAACGCGCCAGCGAAATCGTGATTACCATTCCCAAACTGGGTTGAACGCTGACCATGGACAAGATGTGGAGGCTTGACTTACGCTTCGGTCATTCTTAACAGTGAAGGCCGATACCATGACAACAACAAGTGCGCCCCGCAAACTCCGTTCGCTCTGCCTGCTACTGGCGTGCCTGACCTGGCACCTGCAGGCCCATGAAACCATTGTCCGCGACACCGATCCCCCCGGATTCAACGAGCCCATCCCGCTGTACTCCAGTGCGCTGGGTTCGTTCACCCGTCCGATCTCCACGGACAACCCGCAGGCCCAGGCCTATTTC
>Ga0079224_100017606_pt1 | contig 10075 bp, 9 predicted proteins | sample Stecom2015_FD_80414 | JGI IMG/M metagenome (GOLD analysis project Ga0079224, IMG submission 80414) | Agricultural soil microbial communities from Utah to study Nitrogen management - Steer compost 2015 | ecosystem: Environmental > Terrestrial > Soil > Agricultural land | place: USA: Utah... | reverse complement strand
CAAGGACAAGCGCAAAGCAGGGAATATCAAGATCAGGAGCTAGGTTTTTTGGACGCCGGGGTGGGTCAGTTTTACTCCGACGATTCCGACGAATGTGGGTCAGTTTTCAACCGGCGTTGACACATACCCGCATCGATTAAGGATATTCCTCAAGAGAACTTCTTCTCTCGTCAGTTTCATCTTTCCAGAAACCGCCGGGTATTTATGACGGAATCTGGCTACCAAAATTTCCGACGCATCGTCGAGATGATAGACAGAGCGGCGTTGTTTGATGGGCTAGCAGACTTTTCAGATATCTGGGATGCTTGGTTTAGTGTTGCCACCAAATATCTCTCAAGCGGCGTTCAGCCTGACGATAGTGAGGAAATACTCCAAGACATCATGTCGATAGTTCACGACAAGATTGAAGAGCCGCACACCGCCAGGATGGAAAATACATACAAAGGGTTGCGACTGACGGAATACGGCCCTTCCGCCACCAGATCGGCCCCTTTGCGCCCCCCCAGGTACAGCATGCAGGCGCAACGCCCCAGCACCGCCAGGATCAGCAAGGCCAGCCCGGCCCATTCCAGCCCCTGGTTCACCCACCCGGCCTCCGGCCAGGCAGATCCGATCCAGGGCAAAGTGCAGACGGCCAAGACCGCCAGCACGCCCAGCGCGCGACGGCGTCGCACCTGCGCGTGCGCCAGATGTTCCCAAGTGGCATCCAAGGTTGCCGTGCAACCGTCTTTGTCGCCCCCGTCACCGGCAGGACTGTGCGTCATGATGAGCATCCTATTCTATTCAGACAGGCCCATAGCGGCCTGCTCACGCACGATACTCCAGATGACTTAGTCCAGGCTTAGGAAATGTCGCCCTTGCGGGCGATTTCAACGCAGCTTGGCCTGTTGTGCTTCCAGACGACGGATCGTGTCCTTCAGTTCCTTCAACTGCTTTTGTGCCTCGGCCTGCTGCTTGCTCAGACGGGCGGCCTCTTGATGTGCAATGGCCTGCTGTGCCGTGATCTGGCGGGCCTGTTCCCGCTGCGCATCCACATCCGCCTGCAGCGCGCTGAGTTCTGCCGAGCGTTCATTCAACTGCGCTTCTGTGTGCGCGTAGCTGGCCTGCAAACGGATGCGCTGCAGGTCAGCCTCGGCCAGGCTGGCGGATTTGCGGGCATATTGCTCGTAGCGCTGTTCGGCCTGTTTCGAATCCAGTGTCTTGGTGACTTTCCAGAAGTCCTTTTTGTAGAACAGGGCCGCGTAATAATCGAGGGACTGGGTATCGAACAGCAGGCTTGCCCCATAGGATCCGTTGTACACCGTGCGCAGTTCCGTGACGGCCCTCTGCTGGATCAGCTGCTGCAGATGCGCGACAGCGCCCTGGGCAGGCGGCGCAGAGACGGTCGGTTGCGCGGGGGCCTGGGCGGCGGCGGGATCCAGTTTGGCGTCGGCTGCCGGCGGGGCTGCCTGAGTGACGGCGGCCGTCTTGGAGACGGGGGTCGTGCACGCACTCAGGACGGTCAGGGTCACAATGGCCAGGATGGCGCTGCGATGGATACTCATGAAGTGCTGTCCTCTTCTGTTGTAATCAAATCCTGCGAATGTTGCAGTGTATCGGATGCTCAAAGCGGCACCGCACGGTCGGCCTGGGTCTGGATGCCGTGTCGGCGCATCTTTTCCCACAGGGCCTTGCGGCTGATGCCCAAAGCCGCGGCCGTGTCCTGGCGGCGCCAGCCGTTGTCATCCAACGCCTGGATGATGCGTGTGCGCTCCGTCTGCTCATCGGGCGACACGGAGGGCGGCGCCTCCTGGATGGCCACGCGGCTCAGTGACGTGAACTGATCCAGGATGCGTTCCAGCAGGTCCCGGTCCCAGGCGCCGGTCTGCCTGACGCCAATGCCGATGCGTTCGGCCAGATTGGCCATCTCGCGGATATTCCCCGGAAAAGGCATCATGGCCACCTTGGCCTGCAGCCATTCCGGGGGCTCGGCATCCCCGTGCGGAGCAGTCAATGAAAGCAGCGCCCGAAACAGATGCTGCTTTTCCAGCGGGCCGCGAGCCTCCAGGTTCGGGACTTCCAGTTCGATGACGGCCAGGCGATAGTACAGATCGCTGCGGAAACGGCCCGCTTCGGTCAATGCGGCCAGATGAAAATGACTGGCCGACACCAGCCGGAAGTCCACCGGCACCTGTACGGTGGACCCAAGCCGGGTAATGCTGCGCTGTTCCAGCACGCGCAGCAGCTTGACCTGCTGGTGCAGCGGCAGATCGCCGATTTCATCCAGAAACAGAGTGCCGCCATGCGCCTGTTCGAAATAGCCCTTGTGCGCGCCCACCGCCCCGGTAAATGCGCCCTTGGCGTGACCGAAGAAATGCGCCTCGAACAAGCCATCGGGCACCGCGCCGCAATTGACGGCCACAAACGGCCCGCCGGCACGTGTCGACAATTCGTGCAGGCGCTGCGCAATACGTTCCTTGCCGGTGCCGGTTTCGCCATGAATGACCACGCTGGCATCACATCCTGCATACAGTTCAACGTCCCGCATCAGGGTACGCATGGCCGTGCATTCGGCAATCAACGGCGTGTTCTGGCGTGTAGCCTGAGCTGCGTCTGCCTGATCCGCCGATTGTGCCGCCCGCAGCACCATGGCCCGCAGTTCTGCACCCGTGAACGAGGGCGGCAAGGTGTGCGAATAGGCAGGCGGATAGAAACGGGTGTCCTGCCCGCGCTGTTCCGCCGCCACCCAGATCACAGGGACGGCTTCGGTGCGCAACCAGCCCTGGCCGGTGAAATGCGCGTCGCCGATGATGCTGACCGAAATCACGGCCACCGCCCGCCGGCCAGGTTCCTGCGGCGGCGGCATGGGGGTGGTCGAATCGACGCGGATCGCCATGATGTCCGTACTGGCCAGACACTGCTGGATCCTGGGCGCAATATCAGAACTGCCTTCCCAGATGAACACGTCGATGTTGTCGGGGCTGACTGTCATGCGGAAACCGGTTTGCGGGATTGATCGATCATGGCGGGTTCTGGTGGGTTCCTATTGGACGAGGTAAGGGGTAGCGGGGGTGATGTCATAAAGCCGAATGTCGGTTTCGTTCAAGCTGCCGCCTAGCAGCGGCATCAGAACTTCTTGCAACAGAGGGGTCAGCAGCGTGTTGACTCCTGTGACCAGAGGGCCTAGCACTCCATCCAGAGGAATTCCCAGGCCCAGTAGATGTACGCTAGTGTCAATCTCACTTGGCTGAATCTGAGTTCTCCACGGTCCGCTATTACCATTGAACGTAAGGCTGTGCCCCTCAAGGATGGCCTTCGGGGGCGACCAATCTGCACCAGAAGCCAAATTGATATTGGCGCGCACCTGCAACGTCACAGTGCCAAACAGTATTTTGATAAAGTCCACATACTCTGGCTGTGAGCTTCCTGATCCAGCCGGTCGGCAGAGAGCCCCAGCCGGCAGTTTTCCAATACACAAGTTAGCAGTCGAAGCCTTTGTATTGAAATACCCTTGCTGGTTTTCAGAATCAATCGCGGTCAGTTTGGCGTCCGAATTGGCTGCGCTGATCGTGATCGGCAAGCTGCCAGACAGCACCAGCAGGTCCGGAAGCTTGAGGTTCAGTTTGAGCTGGACCTGCGAATTGCTAACGACGCAAGGATGCCCATCGTCATACACGGGAATCGCCAAGCCGATGGTCGGGGGATTCACGACCTGGGCCTTGAGCGACACCACCCCAGGCACGACAGAGGCATCCAGATTCAGCAGGTTCTGGCCATTGGCCACGATGGCGCTGGTTCCGATCAGATCCATCACATTCAATTGTGCATTCAGCGCAGACGACAGGTTGGCCGATGTGGTGTAGAGCATCACGCCACCTTCGCCCAGAAGTTTGACAGGCAGAGTCAGTTTGTCTTCGCCGATCGTGCTGAATACGGAACGGACAACACCCACATCCACCGCTGCAGTCTGTGTTCTATCCAGTGCCGTCAGATAGGCATTCAGTACAGTTCCCAAGGACAATTGCTGCAGCTTGGTCAGTTGATCCGGTGTCCCGACGCCTGCCAGGATCGACGTCGGCAACCCCAATTCCTGCAGCAACCCGGCCGGCGTGATCTTCGCATTGGCCAACCCTTCGGAATCCAGCAACCGGACGTCCTGCGGATCCAACCCCAGACTCTTCAGCAAAACAGGCACCAGGCCAGTATCTTCTTTCAGCGACAGCAACCTGGCCCCGACAGAAAACGTCGCGGTCTCCGGCCCCACTACGGCGGTGGCGACGGCAGAAGCGCCCGCGTCAGGTTCCGATGATGCATTGCCGCCCCCGAACAGACGCGGCAGAAACGACACCAGATCCGCGCGCATCTTCACGCGCACAGCGTTGAGCGGCTGCGTCCCGGTATAGGCCGATCGGGGCGTGAACACGGGGGCGCCTTGCGGGGCCGCCGGGGGGTACGGTGCGGGCTTGAACCCGCACCGTATCGCCTGGATCTCCTCATTCCAGGGTTGATCTGCGGACACCCGCCCCCAGCGCCCGCATTCGATGGTCGGCTGGGCATCAGCGGCCGACACACCGTTGAGCCCGGCAATCGCCCGCGCCACCACATCGACAGCCTGGCCGGGATCGCACTGACCGCTCATCGCCTGCACCGCGCTCAGCGCCGCCAGGTCGGCAGCCTTCTGCAAGCGTTGCTGCGCGAAATAGTTGTATCCCACCTGGATCGACGCCAGCAACGCCCCCAGAATGAGCAACACCGCCGCCACGATCAGAACCACGGAACCTTGCTCGCCCCGGGCGCCATCATGTCGAGCCTGCTGCTGAGGATGAAATCTGTGTCGCATGGCTGCCTCGCACGGCCTCATTTGGCCTGGACGGTCTCCTCGAACCGGTCGGGGATCGGATGATCGAAGCTGTCCAGATAGCGTTTCCAGCTACGGCCCGCTGCCGCACCCAAAGTGGGCAGGACGGGGCCAGCCTGTGTGCCGGCCACCTGGGCATCCATCAGCGCCTGGGTGGCGGCCCCGATATGCGTCCGCGCCGGCCAGGACTGCGCCGGCAGGGGTTCGGGCTGGGTCGAAGCGGCGGCAGATGTCTGTAGCCCCGCGCCCGACTGCGCAGTCGACGAAGCGCCTTGCGGCCCGACGGCGTGGCTTTCCACCGTCGTCAGACCCGCCGCCGGCACGGGTACCAGCGGCGTCTGCGTCTGGGCGGACACAGGGGCCGCCGCAGCCGCCAGCAAGGCGGCACCCAAGGCCGGCAACAGCGTGGATCTTCTGATCATGGTCGACTCCTTTGTTCCATTGCTTACCGCACCAGGCGGGGATGTTCTGAACTGGCCACTGGCAGCGCTGCACCGCCAACCGGCATGCTGCCGTCGATCGACGCTGCGGTAACCGCAGGGCCGGCCACAGCGGCTGACACGGCGCCGGTTGCTGGGGTGCCAGAAGCCTGACGCCCCTGCAGTTCTGCTGCCATGGCCAGCACACGTCCCCGCGCCGCGCTGCCCAGGCCAGCCTTGTTCATCAACGCATCCGCATCCGCCGGTCGATGGCGCAACAACAACAGAATCGCCATATTGCCCAGGATGCGCTGATCGCCAGGCGCCAGTTCCGCGGCCTGGCCCAGAGACAGCCCGGCGCCACGCAAGTCCCCGGCGCGCAGCTGCGCATAGCCCAAATCACCCAGAAAGATCGGGTTGGCCGGCTGCAAGGCCACAGCGCCAGACAATTCCTGCACGGCCTGCGCGTCCTGGCCCGACCGTGCCGCCAACAGACCCAGGCCGTGATGCGCCTGGGCGGCCAGGTCCGTGCGTAGCAGCGATTGGTACAGGGATCGGCTTTCCGCCAGTTGCCCGGTTTCCATCAAGGCCTCGGCATACAGAGCATCCAGTTCCGGCGTATGGCCGTGCTGGGCAATGTATTGGCGCGCATAGGCCAGGACTGCGTAATAGCGCCGGTCTGCGCGGGCTTCCCGCACGACATTGAGCATCATGTCCGACTGCGACGGCGTGTTCTTTGCCGTGGCGCGGGCTTCAGCCATGCGCCGCAGGGATTCCTGTTCCTGTTGGTGCTGGATGAGTTCCATGGCGGTATTGGGCTGGAAGGCCGAACAGGCCGACAGCATCAGGGCTGCGCCAACCAGCAGACTGGCGCGCCACATACCCCGATAAGAACTGGTTGCTTGCAATGTCATGAGAAGTCCTAACCAGAAAGACGCGACAGGCCGCGCAAAATCGCCACAAAACCGGACCCGCCTGTCACGATGAGCAAGGCCGGCAGCAGCGTCAGCACCATGACGCCGGTCATCTTGACAGTCAGTTTTCCGATCTGCGCCTTCAGATCCAGCTTGCGTTGATCCCGCAGGCGTTCACTGAATCGGGCCAGGGGTTCCTGCACCGCGCCGCCCTGCTCCTCGACCTGGCAAAGCAGCCGGCAGATCGCCGCCAGGTCCTCGTTGTCGAAATGTTCGCTCAGCCGCATCAGCGACTGTTCCCGGGTCCGGCCCCGCGCATACATGTCCAAGGACCATTCCAGTTCCTGCGACAGTACGGGCATGACCTCGTGGAATTCATCCACGATGATGTGCAGGCTCTGATCCACGGACAGTCCGACCCCCTGCAGCAGCCGCAACAGATCGATCAGCAACGGCAATTCCTTGCCCGCATCCGCCAGCCGGCGACGCACCCTGCGCTGGACCAGCCATTTCGGCGCCATCCACCCCAGCCCGAACCCCAGCAAACCCAGGAAGACCGGATTGGATGCCAGACCGTCCATGCCATGCATCGGGCGGCCCAACACGGCTACCAACAAAAACACCAGCGTCAGGATCAGGCGCGCCACCAGGAACAGGGCCTTTGCGCGGTTCGGGCTGCGATACCCGGCCCGTTCCACCAGGATGCGGTCTTCCTCGGCCATCAGCAGCATGCCGAAGCGCCCGGCCGCCCAACGACCGCCAAAGCGGACCACCGCATCCAGCGGCAGGCTCACGGTTCGGGGGCTACGCCCGTCGGGATCGGCCAGTGAACTGCCGGCCCGGCGACGGGACAAGGCCTCGTCCACTGCCAGCCCGCTACGCGCTTGCCTCCAGGCCATCACCAGCCAGGCGCCGCCCACCAGCAGCAGCACCAGGGCCAGCAGGCCCACTGCCAAAGCGCGCAACAGCGAAGGTGACAGCGTGTCCATCGTCATGTCGTTACTCCAGCCTCGACAGGCGATATAGCCAGAACGAGCCCAACACCTGCAGCACGAACGCCCCCAGCAGCAGTTTGCGTCCGACGGGATCAGCCCACATGCCGACGATCAGGACATCATTGGTAATGATGATCAGGGCACCCAGCCCCAGGGGCAACAAGGCCAGTATCCAGGCGGACAAGCGTGTTTCAGCCGACAGGGCGACCAGTTCGTTGCGAGCCTGCGTCAGATCGCGCATGAATGCGGACATCCGTTCCAGCACATGGTCGGTCCGCCCGCCGACGCGGATCGCGACGCCCACGATGGCGGCCACCAGATACAGTTCGTAGATGCCGTATTGCCTGGCCGTCTGCCGCAGGGCCACATCCAGTTCCACCCCCACGCTGCCCGCGCGGCGGGCCTGCCCCAGGATTCCGCGCAGGGGCTCTTCCGTCCGGTCGGAGGCGTTCTGGAATGCTGCACCCAGACTGTTGCCGACCGTCATCATGCGCACCACGCTTTCCAGAAAATCCGGCAACTGCTGGATGATCCTGCGATGGCGCCTGGATACTCTCAGCCAGATGAACAACAGATTCAAGGGAATCAGCAACACCAGTGCGGCGGCGGCCGCCGTGGCATTCATCAGCACCAGCAACGCGATCGGCAGCGCCAGCACCCGCAGCGCCAGAGTGATGTAGAAATGCCGGGTCGGCCGGATACCGGCCCGCAGCAGGAAGTTGTTCCAGCCTGTGGGGTTGCCGTGCCAGGCCTCCAGCCCCCCCGCCCGTTCAGTCACTGCCGGACCAGGGGCGCCGTACTTCTGCAGCTGCCGGGCCATGTACTGTGCGCTGGCCTGGCGGCGCGCCCCGTGGGCGGCGCGCTGCCACAGCACGATGCCCAGTGCCAGAAGCAGCAGCGCAGCCGCCGCCAAAGCCGGGATCAGGGCGTTCATGACCTGCGCCCCCAGAACCCGCTGCGGCCATCCGGCGATGGGGTCGGCGCCGACGAAGCCCGGTTTTCCTGCATGACGGCGCGCCATCCGGCCAGCTTGGGCGACTGTGGCACGATGCCCAGGCTCTTCCAGCGGTCCTGCTCCTGGCCGTCGGCATCCGTATGCGTTTCGTGCCGGTAGAGTTCCTGGGTCGTGATCACGTTGTCCCCCATCCCGGTGATTTCGGTGACGGACAGCACTCGGCGGCGGCCATTGGGCAGGCGGCCAATCTGGATGACGAAATCCAGCGCACCGGCGATCTGGCGGCGCAGGCTTTCCTCGCTGCCCTGGTACCCTGCAAAGCCCGCCAGCATCTCCAGGCGGTACAAGCATTCGCGGGGCGAATTGGCATGCAGCGTGGTCATCGATCCCTCGTGTCCCGTGTTCATGGCCTGCAGCATGTCCATGACTTCTGATCCTCGGACCTCCCCCACGATGATGCGGTCCGGCCGCATGCGCAGGCTATTGCGAATCAAATCCCGGATGCTGACCATGCCGTTTCCGTCATATCCACCCTGACGGGCTTCCAGACGCACGACGTGCGGGTGATTCAGCGACAGTTCGGCCGTGTCTTCAACCGTCACGATGCGCTCGTCTTCCCGGATGAAGAACGCCAGCGCGTTCAGCAACGAAGTCTTGCCGGAACTGGTGCCGCCCGACACCAGGATATTGCAGCGGTTGTGCACGGCAAGCTTCAGCAGGTCGTGGATCTCCTGGTTATAGGTGGCCAGACCCAGCAGGTCTTCGGGACGCAACGGTTCCTTGCGGAACTTCCGGATCGAGACCTTGGGGCCATCCAGCGACAGGGGTTCGATGACGACATTCAGCCGCCCGCCATCCGGCAGGCGCGCGTCCACCATGGGATTGGACTCGTCCAGGCGGCGACCCAGCGGCGCCAGAATGCGACGCACGATGCGCAGTACATGCTGATTGTCGGAAAACTGGGTCGACTCCCGGGCCAGCACACCCTGGCGAGACACGAACACGTGCTGGTAGTCATTGATCAGGATGTCCTCGACCGAAGGGTCTTCCAGCAGGTCTTCCAGTGGCCCCAGGCCAGCCAGTTCCTGGGTCAGTGCCGTGGACAACTGACCGACCTCATGCTCGTTCAGGGCAAAACGCTGGGTGCGCACGAAGCTGGCCACCTCGATGGAGACGAATTCGCTGATCGCCTCCCGCGTCCAGCGACCGAATTCCGCGCCCAATTCCTCGATCCGGCTGAGCAGATGCTCATACGTCTGGCGCTTAATCTCCCGAAATCGATCCGACTGAGGGAAATCGTCACTGCGGAACTCGATGGTAGGCGTCATGGTGAATCGTTCCTTTGATCTGCTAACGCAGGCACTTTGCCTTCAGGCCGTCCCACCAGGCATGCAGGCCGGCGGGGCTCGTGGCGGCGGACGGCTGCAACAGCCGATCCGACAGCCGCCGTACGGCCTGCACATAAGGATTCCGGGGCGCCGATTGGGTCAGGCGGACGCCACGGTTCAGGTGATTCCAGAGAGCAAGGGTGCAATCGGGCAAGATGTCCAACAATTCGATGTCAAATTTTTCCGCGATCTGGCTGGCAGACAAGCCGTAGCGGCTGTCATAGCGATTGACGACCAGTTGCAGACGCTGTGTGTCCACACCCTGTGCCCGCAATACGGACAGACATTCCGCCAGGGACAGCATGCCGCCCAGGCTCTGGTCGGTCACCATCCAGATCTCGTCGGCTGCCCCGCACAGGCTGACGATGAATGGCAGATTGTCCAGACCGCCAGCGTCCACGACCAGGTACCGGAAGAAATCATGCAGGCGATCGAACAGCGCCAGACCGTCTTTATGGGTCACATCCCGCATGGCATCCAGATCCTGCGGGAAGCTCAGGATGCCCAGCCCCTGGGCGCCGTGCGGCAAGGCAGAATCCAGCAGCGTATCGTCCAGGCGATGCAGAT
>Ga0079224_100017605_pt1 | contig 10075 bp, 9 predicted proteins | sample Stecom2015_FD_80414 | JGI IMG/M metagenome (GOLD analysis project Ga0079224, IMG submission 80414) | Agricultural soil microbial communities from Utah to study Nitrogen management - Steer compost 2015 | ecosystem: Environmental > Terrestrial > Soil > Agricultural land | place: USA: Utah... | reverse complement strand
CGTGGCTGGTCACGATTGCGGCCTTGCTGCCGTTCGCGCTCGGATCCGGGGGCGTGGGCGCGGATGGGGCCTGGTGGCGGTACGCGTGGAGCCCGTTACCGCCCGGTGTGCTGGTCTGCATTGCCGGGATCGTGGTGCTGGAAATTCTCGTCGTCGTGATCTCGAGGCGACTTTCCCAGGTCGCGGAAGACGGCTCGGAGCGAACATGACCGAGACCGTCATCTTTCTCGGGACGATCGCGGTCACGCTCGTCATCACCTACCTGGCGGCACGGCGCTCGAGAAGCCGCGCCGACATGTACTCGGCGGGAAGCCGGCTGACCGGAATCCAGAACGGCTGGGCCGTCTCGGGCGATTTCATGTCCGCTACGACCTTCCTCGGTCTCACGGGCCTCTACTTTGCCGGGGGAGTGGACGTCGCAATCTATTTTCTGACCCCGCTGGCGGGATTCTGCGTGATGATGCTGGTCATCGTAGTTCCGCTGAGGAGGCTTGGTCGTTTCACGCTGGGCGACGTAATCCAGGCGAAACTGCCTTCGACCCACCTTCGCGTGTTTGTCGCGCTGGCCACCATCATCATCTCCCTCGTCTACCTGATTGCGCAGCTCGTCGGCGCGGGCACGCTCATATCGATCCTGTTTGACATCGACTACATCGTCGCTGTGGCAATCATCTCGATGCTCATGACGACTTACGTGGCATTCGGGGGCATGCTGGCAACGTCCTGGGTCCAGATCGTCAAGGCGGCCTTCCTCGTCGTTTCGGCGGCCGTCCTGGCGGGATTGTGCCTCGTGGAGCTCGGCGGCATCTCGGAGCTCTACCGAAGGGCGGAAGCGGCCTACCCGAAGGGCTCTGCGCTGTTCCTCCCGGGAGGAATGAGCATGAGCGCGTTCGACTCGATTTCGCTGACCGTGGGTCTTGTCCTGGGCATGGCGGGAATGCCCCACCTCCTCATCCGCTTCTTTACGGTACCGAACGAGAGTGAAGCCCGGAAATCCATCGTCACTGCGAGCTTCATCGTCGCTGCCGTCTTCCTGATGCTGTTCGTCATCATCGCGCCCGGTGCGGTGGCATTGGTGACGGGAGACCCCAGGTTCACCGGCGCACAAGGTGAAGTTCTCGGCGGCACCAACATGGTGATCATGCATCTCAGCCGGGCGCTCGGCGGGGAAGTGCTGTTCGGGGTCCTGTCGGCTGCGGCGTTCGCGACCATCCTTGCCGTCGTCAGCGGCCTGACGATCGCGATTGCCTCCGCTGCCGGCAACGATCTCTACCGGACATTCAGGAAGCACGTCGGCGAAGAGCCGGCCGAAGAAAGAGGTGAGCTTACGGTATTCAGGGCGATGTGCGGTGCCACGGCAGTCGTAGCGGCAGGGCTGGCAATCGTGTGCAAAGACCAGAACGTTGCCTTTCTCACCGCCATGGCTTTTTCCGTCGCAGCGAGCGCTAACTTTCCCGTTCTCGTGCTGGTTCTCTATACCAGGTCGACTACAGCCTTTGGCGCGTTCGTCGGCGGCATGGTTGGCCTGTTCTCATCGGTGACGCTGATCATCCTGGGCCCTGGCGTCTGGGTGAAGGTGCTGGGTAATGCCGCCCCCGTATTTCCCCTCGAGTTTCCCGCACTGCTTTGCGCGCCGATGGCCGTCATCGTCTCTATCGTCGTCTCCGCCTGGGCGCCGGAAAAGGGGAGCCAAGCCGTTCGGGCGGGAGAGGCCAGCCGAAAGCTGATCAACAAAACGAGTGGATGAGGGTGCAGCACCATGAACAGCTCTGAAAGACAGGCACGATGGGGCTTGGGATTCGTAAGGCATTGCTTCCTCGCGGTGTTGCTCGCGTGCAGTCACCTGGCAGCAGCCGATGAAGGGGACCTGGCGGATCTTCTGCTGTTCAACGGCAACATCATCACCGTGGACGATCAGTTCAGCGTGGCCGAAGCCATCGCGATAAAAGGCGATCGGATCATGGCCGTCGGCCGGCATGACGAGCTGCAGCGCCATATCGGCACCGGCACGCTGCAGGTGGACCTCGAAGGCAGGACCGTGACGCCCGGCTTCATTGACGGCCACGCTCACCTGTTCGGGATGAACGATGTCCCATTGACAGGAGTCAGGTCCGTACAGGACATCCTGGACGTGGTCACGGCCGAAGCGGCACGCAGTGAGCCCGGAGAGTGGCTCATCTTCGAGCCTCCCGGTGAGCCGCCGTACTACTTCCACATGCCCGATCGGCTGAAGGAGAAGCGCTTCCCGACGCGGGCGGAGCTGGATGCCGCGGCACCGCACAATCCCGTGTTCATCAAATCGTCGGATTTCCATGAGCGGCCGACCAGTCTTTTCAATTCACTGGCGCTGGAACGCCTGGGGATCACCAGGGACAGCGGGCCGATCGAATATGTCGAGGTGGGCCGGGAACAGGACGGCACCCCGACGGGAGAGGTGTTCGGAAACCTCTCCTACTTCTCACCAAGCCCGCTGAAATACCGATTGTGGAGCCTGGCGCGGAAGTACACCCTCGACGAGCAGGTCGAGGAGCTGCGCCGCGACATGGCGGAATACAACGCAGGCGGGGTAACGGCCATTTACGAAGGGCATGGAATGCCCGACGACACCATAGAAGTCTACCGGGAGTTGCACGAGCGGGGCGGTCTCACCGTTCGGTCGTACCTCCTGAAGACGATCGACACGTCGGCGCCGGTCGAGGCGATCGAAGAACAGATTGCCGGCATGCAGGAGTTTGCCGGGCTCGGCCTTGGCGACGACATGTTCCGTGTGGCGGGCGTAGCGGTCGTCATGGGCGACAACGTCGGATTCGGCGCGGGATTGATGCACGAACCGTATACGGGGTTGTACGGGGAGGAGTGGACGGGGCTCCAGCTCCTGGAAGACGAAAAGCTGGAAGCGATCGCGAGAGCCGCTGCGCGACACGACATCAGGCTGAATGTCCAGGCTTCGGGAAGCCTCGCGATCGAGAAGGTCCTTGCGGCATTCGATGCGGTCAATCGTGACATTCCCATCACTGAAAAGCGCTTCGTGATCGAGCATTGCCAGTTCCCGAGTGAGCAGGCAATGAAAGACGCGGCGCGCTTGGGGGTCGTGCCGACGACCGTGACCAACTTCCTGTGGGGCCAGGGCAACTCCTATATCCGCTTCTACGGGCGCGAACGAGCCAACCAGGCCGTTCCCCTGCGGAGCTGGCTGGAACACGGCGTTCCGGTGGTCCAGAGCACCGACTACGGCCCGAATGACGCGATGTTCACGTTGTGGCAGTCCATTGCCAGGAAGAACGGGTGGACGGGGGAGACCCTGGGCGAGACCGAATCGATTTCACGCGAGGACGCAATCCGGATCTACACGATTAACGGTGCACGGCTCGCGTTCGGGGAGGACAAGATCGGGTCGCTGGAAGCCGGTAAGCTCGCCGACCTGGTTATCCTCGACAGGGACATACTCACGGTACCGCTGGACGAGATCCGCGAGACCCGGGTGCTGGCCACGATGGTCGGTGGCAAGCTCGTTCACGGCAGCCTCGAATCCCTGTAGCCGCGAGGGCCATCCCGTCGCGGGCCCGGCGACCGGGATGGCCCGTCAGCCGCCCATCTTGTCGATGGCTTTCTTGATGCTCGGATCGACCGGGACGCCGGCCTTGAGCATGTCGTTCAGCGTCTGCTGAGTGGCGGTCACTATATGCTGCTTCATCAGCGCGACACTCTTCTTCACGTCCCGTCGCAGGATGGTCTCCAGAATCTCGCCATGCGCTTCGACGAGGCAAGGCGGAATGTCGCTGTACTTCGTGAACAGCCTCCGGTAGCGCTCCGTCTGGTCGTAGATCCGGTCGCAGAAGTGCAGCAGCCACGGCGACCCGCACGCGGAAAGGATCGCGAAGTGGAAGGCCCTGTGCTCCCGCTCCCAGTTGTCGGCATACGCGGCGGTCTTCCTTTCTTCCATCGCCCTGGTGAGGCGGTGATAGCGACTGACGATCTCGGCCTCCCAGTCGACTCCGCCCTTGCGGATGGACTCGGCCAGGACATGAAGCTCGAGGTGCAGGCGGACGCGGCCGATGTCGGCCAGCTCACCGGGGGTGGCGGATACGACTCGGAACCCGCGCTGGCCGACGCCGACGATCAGCCCGTCGGCCGCGAGCCGCGTCAAGGCCTCGCGCATCGGGCTGCCCCCGATCGAATATCGCCTCTTGATTGCCGCGTTGGCGAGGCGTTCTCCGGGAGCAAGGCGTCCCGCGATGACGTCGGCCCGAATGAGCTCGTAAGCCTCTTCCGAAAGTGTCTTGGGCGGGGCCGGCGTTATCGAGCGCACACCGGGAGACCAGCTCCCGTTGTGAAAGCCGCTCTCGTCCATTTCCTCGGGTTCCTGTGTCGTTCGTGGGTGGCGTGATTGTGCCAGAAAGCCCGGATGAATTTCCATTTCCGACGTTTTTTGGACAAACGAGCGGGTTGGCGAAGAGGCCTTTATTGGCGGGTCCTGCGGTTCCGGTGCCCCGCCGCAAGATCGCGCTTGAAATATCGACGAAATGCAATATTATCGAAATTTCCAAGTTGCTGGAGGCGTGGTGCCGCTGCCCACGCACCGGATTGAGGCGCGCGGATGAGCATCGATTCACGTACCGGGCAGAGATGCATCACGCATTTCATCAACGGCGAGTTCGTCGAAGCGACCGGGGAGAGGTTCGAGAATCGCTATCCGGCAACGGGCGAGGTGATCTCGCATGTTGCGGAAGCCGACGCTTCGCTGGTCGATCGCGCAGTTGAATCGGCCCGCCGCGCACTCCGGGGCGAATGGGGTCGTGCCAGTGCGCAAGACAGGGCCGTACTGCTGCGCAGGATTGCCGACGGGATCTCGAAGCGCTTCGACGAGTTCTTGGCGGCGGAAATCCTCGACACCGGCAAGCCGAAATCGCTCGCCTCGCACCTCGACATCCCGCGGGGAGCAGCAAATTTCAATGTCTTTGCCGATCAGGCCGCGACGCTCGGCACGGAATGCTTTCAGACGGCCACTCCGGACGGCAGAGGTGCGCTGAACTACTCCATTCGCACGCCGCGTGGGGTAATCGGAGTCATCTGCCCCTGGAATCTGCCGTTGCTCCTGATGACCTGGAAAGTCGCACCAGCCATGGCCTGCGGTAACACCGTGGTGGTCAAACCGTCGGAAGACACGCCCACCACGACCAGCCTTCTCGGTGAGGTCATGAACGAGGCCGGCGTGCCTCCCGGAGTGTTCAACGTGGTGAATGGCTTCGGCCCGGACAGCGCCGGCGAATACCTGACCCGCCACCCCGGCGTGGACGGGATCACGTTTACCGGCGAATCGGCCTCCGGAACCGAGATCATGAAGGTCGCTGCGACCGGGTTGCGCCCGGTCTCGTTCGAGCTCGGCGGCAAGAACGCAGCGGTGGTATTCGATGACTGCGATATGGCCGCGGCCATCGAAGGGACGACCCGGTCGGCTTTCGCGAACTGTGGCCAGGTCTGTCTGGGGACCGAGCGCGTCTACGTCCAGCGGAGTGTCTTCGACGAGTTCGTCGAACGACTGGCCGCAGCGGCAGCCGGCCTGAAACCCGGCGATCCAAATGCTGCGGACACGACCATCGGCCCTTTGATCAGCGACCAGCACCGCCGGAAAGTCCTCAAGTACTTCGAGCTCGCCCGAAGCGGCGGTGCGCAGGTGGTCACCGGGGGTGGGATTCCTGACATGCCGCCTCCTTTCGACGGCGGGTACTGGATCCAGCCCACCGTATGGACCGGGCTTCCGGAGGATTCGCCGATCCTGCGCGAGGAGATTTTCGGTCCCTGCTGCCACATCGCTCCCTTCGACGAAGAGGAGGAGGTGATCGGGCGCGTCAACGACAGCCAATACGGCCTGGCAACGTCGATCTGGACGCGGGACCTGGCGCGCGCACACCGCGTCGCCGCGCAGATCGAGGTCGGTGTTGCCTGGGTCAACTGCTGGTTCCTGCGCGATCTGCGCACGCCTTACGGGGGCGCAAAGCAGTCGGGCATCGGCCGGGAGGGTGGCGTGCACGGTCTAGAGTTCTACACCGAGCTGAGAAATGTTTGCATTAAGCTCTGACCGCTCCCCGAACCCGCTGCACGAGGCGGCAAACCGGCTCGCGGCGGCACTCGACTCGGCGGTGCCCTGCGAACCCGTGCGCGAGCTGATTCCCGTGCACGATCTCGACTCGGCCTACCAGGTCCAGGACCGGGTCATCGCCCAGCTCGAGATAGGCACTCGCAGGGTCGGCCGCAAGATCGGCCTCACTTCGAAGGCAGTGCAGAAGCAACTGGGTGTCGACCAGCCGGATTGCGGGGTGTTGCTGGCCAGCATGGCCTTCTGCGACCAGGAAGAGGTGCCCACCTCGCGCCTGCTGCAGCCTCGCGTGGAGGCAGAAGTGGCTTTCGTGCTCGAGCACGACCTCGACGTGCCTTCGCCTACCCTGGCCGACGTGATCCGTGCAACCGCGTACGTACTGCCGGCAATCGAGGTTGTCGACAGCCGGGTGAAGGACTGGAACATCTCGATAGTCGACACCGTTGCCGACAATGCCTCCTCGGGTGTGTTCGTCCTCGGGGGGTCGCCGGTCAGGGTCGACCAGGTCGACTTGCGGCTTTGCGGGATGAGCATGGAGCGCGACGGGGTTCCGGTCAGCACGGGCTGCGGGGCTGCGTGTCTCGGCAATCCACTGAATGCCGTCGTATGGCTGGCCCGCCATGCGGTGACCATCGGCAGGCCGCTCCGGGCCGGGGAGATCCTGCTGTCCGGTGCGCTCGGCCCGATGGTGCCGGTGCGTGCGGGCGCCACCTATAACGCCCGGATCTCCGGAATCGGCTCCGTGTCGGCGAGCTTTTCGCAGGATTGACCATGCAGAAGGTGAAAGCGGCAATCATCGGATCGGGCAACATCGGGACCGACCTGATGTACAAGATCGTGGAGCGATCTCCCGTTCTCGAGCTGACGGCAATGGTCGGCATCGTCGCCGACTCAGATGGCCTGGCGAAAGCCAGGAAGCTGGGAATTGCTACCAGTCACGATGGTATCGACGGCTTCGTGAAGCAGCCCGAGTTCGAGGAGGTCGATATCGTCTTCGATGCCAGCTCGGCACGAGCTCACCTGCGTCATCACGAGGTACTGGTTCGCCACGGCAAGCAGCTCATCGACCTGACGCCCGCCGCCGTCGGCCCATACAACGTGCCCGTCGTCAACGTCGAGCAGAATCTCGCAAGCACGAACGTGAACATGATCTCCTGCGGCGGCCAAGCGACGATCCCGATCGTGTGGGCCATCTCGAACGTAGCAAAGGTGGTCTACGCCGAGATTGTTGCTTCGATCTCATCACGATCGGCCGGACCCGGTACCCGGGCCAACATCGACGAGTTCACGAAGACCACGGCAAAGGGCATCGAGATCGTCGGGGGCGCGCGCCGTGCCAAAGCCATCATCATCCTGAACCCTGCGGAACCGCCTATCCTGATGCGAAACACGGTCTTCACGCTGCTGGAAACTCGCGACGAGGACGCGGTGAGTGCCGCCGTACGGGGGATCGTGGAAAAGGTGCAGAAGTACGTGCCCGGGTATCGGCTGAAGCAGGAAGTCCAGTTCGAGCATTTCAGCGATTCCATCCCATTACGAATCCCGGGCGTGGGCGAGTTCCACGGGATGAAGGCCGCTGTTTTCCTGGAAGTCGAGGGTGCCGGTGATTACCTACCGGCATACGCGGGCAATCTCGACATCATGACCGCCGCGGCGCTGGCGACGGGCGAACGCATCGCGCAGCTCAAATTCCTGGGGCAGGCAGCCAATGTTTGATCCAAAGAAAGACAAGTTGTACGTGCAGGATGTGACGCTCCGTGACGGCATGCACGCCATTCGGCACATGTACGGCATTGGCGCGGTTAGGGAGATTGCACGCGCGCTCGATGCTGCCAGGGTCGACGCGATCGAAGTGGCCCACGGGGACGGCTTGTCGGGCTCGAGTATCACCTATGGATTCGGCGCACATACCGACTGGGAGTGGATCGAAGCTGCTGCCGCAGAGCTGAAACACGCGAAGCTGACCACGCTTCTGCTTCCCGGAATAGGCACCGTCGACGATCTGCGGCGTGCGCGTGACCTGGGAGTGCAATCGGTGCGCATCGCGACCCATTGCACGGAAGCGGATATCGCGAAGCAGCACATAGAGGAAGCCCGGGCCCTGGGCATGGACACGGTGGGCTTCCTCATGATGTCCCACATGTGCAGCCCGGAGAAACTTGCGGAGCAGGCCAGATTGATGGAGTCGTACGGTGCACAGTGTGTCTACGTCACGGATTCCGGCGGGGCGCTGAACATGGACGACGTAGCGGCCAGGTTCCAGGCGTTCGACAGGGTTCTGCGGCCGGAGACAGGCCGGGGAATTCATGCTCACCACAATCTCTCATTGGGCGTCGCGAACTCGATCGTGGCGGTGCAGAACGGTGCCAACCGGGTGGATGCATCGCTGGCCGGCATGGGAGCCGGAGCCGGCAATGCTCCGCTGGAAGTGTTCATCGCCGCCATAGATCGCATGGGATGGCGGCACGGCGTGGATCTTTTTGCCCTCATGGATCTCGCGGACGACGTCGTCCGGCCTCTCCAGGACAGGCCGGTCCGCGTCGATCGGGAGACCCTGTCCTTGGGGTATGCGGGGGTTTACTCCAGCTTTCTACGGCATGCGGAAGCCGCGGCGAAGCTATACGGTATCGACGTTCGCGACATCCTGATCGAGCTTGGCCGGCGGCAGATGGTGGGCGGGCAGGAAGACATGATCGTGGACGTCACTCTCGATCTTCTGCGAGCGCGGGAAGCCGAGGGCCGCTTGGCGCGGGCGCCGCGGATGCTGAAGGAGGCGGCGACGTGACCTGCGCAGGTGAAGCCCCGGCCATGCACATCCTGCAGATCGCCGAGACGCTCGACACGGCTGCCCTGCACGCGCGTGCAACTGAGCAGATATCCGCCAGCACGTCGATTTCGCTCGAGGAAGCGTACTCGATCCAGGCCGCCAGCATCGCTCGCCGGGAGCAACGTGGCGAACGCGTGATCGGCATCAAGATGGGCTTTACGAGCCTCGCGAAGATGCGACAGATGGGCGTCTCCGACACCATCTGGGGCCGATTGACGGACGCGATGCTCGTTGAAGACGGCGGCACGCTGAGCCTCTCCCGGTTCGTGCACCCTCGTGTGGAACCGGAGGTCGCGTTGCTGCTCGGGCGGGCCCTGGACGGTCCGGTAACCCTGGCCCAGGCTTTCGATGCCGTAGAGGCCGTGGCGCCCGCACTGGAGATCATCGATTCGCGCTACAGCGACTTCAGGTTTTCCCTCACCGATGTGGTTGCCGACAACAGCTCGGCCTCGGCATTCGCTCTCGGGCCGTGGCAGCGGCCGGACTTTCCCATCGAGAATCTCGGTATGCTGATGACGGTGAACGGCAGACCAGTGGCCTTCGGATCGACGGCTTCGATCCTCGGTAACCCGTTGCGCTCTCTCGTTGCGGCAGTAAGGCTGACCTCACGGGCAGGCCTGCGACTCGAAAAAGGCTGGGTGGTGCTCGCCGGAGGCGCCACTGCGGCGGAGAAGCTGGTGGCCGACAGTCACGTCGTGCTGGAGACCGAGAAGCTGGGTCGCGTGGGCTTCTTCGTGAGGGGCTGAATGCCGATCGTCCACGTCATGATGGTCGAGGGCCGAAGCAGCGAGCAAAAGGCCGAGCTGGCACGCAAGCTTACCCGGTGCATCATCGAAACCCTCGATATGCCGGCGGGCACCGTTCGAGTGCTGATCCACGAAGTGAATCCCGGTGATTGGTTCGTCGGTGGCGTCAGCAAGGCGCCTGACCAGGACGCGAAGAGGTAAGCAGAGGGACTCCCGGACCCGGATCGTTCCGTCGGGGCTCGTGCGGTCCGCCACACCTGCGCCTGATCGCCCCGGCAGTAGCCGGCCCGGCCGTGTCAGGCAACCGCCTCCGGTTGCTGCCACTCGCGGCAGATCTTGGTGGTCATGGCGGCGGCGAGGGGCTCGCCGGTCAGTCCGCATTGCGCGCCGCTTCCCGTGCGCCGG
>Ga0079224_100017604_pt1 | contig 10075 bp, 2 predicted proteins | sample Stecom2015_FD_80414 | JGI IMG/M metagenome (GOLD analysis project Ga0079224, IMG submission 80414) | Agricultural soil microbial communities from Utah to study Nitrogen management - Steer compost 2015 | ecosystem: Environmental > Terrestrial > Soil > Agricultural land | place: USA: Utah... | reverse complement strand
CAGCCGCCCGAGCAGCAGCCGCCCGAGCAGCAGCCGCCCGAGCAGCAGCCGCCCGAGCAGCAGCAGCAACAGGCGCAGAAGGCCGATCAGAAGTCGATCAAGGCTCTCGGGAAGCTCCATCAGATGAACCAGATGGAGATGCAGGTGGCGCAGCTCGCCGAGGAGCGCGCGGAGTCGGAGGACGTCAAGAGCTACGCTGAGGAGCTCCTCCGCGACCACGAGCAGACCGACCAGCAGATCATGGCGCTGGCCGAGGAGCAGGGCATCTCGAAGCAGCAGCTCGCGCAGGCGGCGCAGCCGACCGGCAAGGGCCGCGAGGCGCGCAAGATGCGCCGCGAGCAGAAGAAGGTGCAGAAGACGATGAGCAAGCTGGAGAACCTGCAGGGCGCCAAGTTCGACCGCGAGTTCGCCAAGGTGATGGCCGAGAGCCACAAGAAGGCGGTGAAGGAGGCGCAGAAGGCCGAGAAGCAGGTCAAGAACCCGCAGGTGCGCCAGCTCATCTCGAGCTCGCTGCCCAGCCTCCGCCAGCACGAGAAGCAGGCGCAGCAGCTCAAGAAGCAGGTCGGCCGCGGCTAGCGGCCTGGCCTAGCGGCCGTGGAAGGCCGGCGGGCGCCTGGCGAGGAGCGCGGCGACGCCCTCGCGGAAGTCGTCGGTCTCGAGGGTCGCCGCCTGGGCGAACGACTCGCGCCAGGCGGCGCCTCGCACGTCGAGGCCGAGGCCGTCGCGCAGGGCGCGCTTGGTGGCGCGCACCGCCAGCGGCGCGCTGGCGGCGAACTCGCCGGCCAGCTCGAGCGCGCGCGGCAGCACCTGGTCCGGGTCGACCGCGGCTGACACCAGGCCGATCCGCTCCGCCTCCTCGCCGGTGACCAGCCGCCCGGCGAACAGGAGCTCGGCGGCGCGCGAGGCGCCCACCAGGCGCGGCAGGAGGTAGCTGATGCCGAGCCCGGGGGCCAGGCCCAGCCGGCAGAAGTTGGCGCCGAGCTTGGCGGTGCGGCTGGCGATCCGCACGTCGCACAGGAGCGCCAGGCCGAAGCCGCCGCCGACCGCGTGGCCGCTCACGGCCGCGATGACCGGCACCTCGACGTCGAGCACGGCGAGGAACGGCTCGTACATGGCGTAGGAGCGCTCGTTCGGCAGCAGCGCCTCGCCGCCCCGCTGCACCTGGGCCTTGAAGTCGGCCCCGGCGCTGAACGACGGGCCGGTGCCGGTGATGACCAGGCAGCGCATCTCCCGGTCGGCGCGCGCCGCCGCGAGGGCGGCGGAGAAGCCGGCCAGGAGCTCCTCGGTCATCCGGTTGTGGCTGTCCGGCCGGTTCAACGTGACGACGCCGACTGCGCCGTCGCGCGCGTAGGTGACCGCCGCGCTCGCCACGGGCCCGCTCACGGCGACTCGGAGAGCTGGCTCAGGAACTCCTCCGCCTCGGCGAACGACGGGTCCTCGCGCAGCGCCTTCTTGGCCCAGAGCTCCGCCTTGGCCTTGTTGCCGCGGGCGTGCTCGATCTTGGCCTCCCACAGGAGCGCCATCACCCGGGTGATCGGCCCCGGCGAGTCGTTGAGCGTGATCGCGCGCAGCGGCTTGAGCGCCAGCTCGTAGTCGCCGAGCTCGGTGGCGAGCTGGGCCAGCTCGGCGGCGATCACGCCGTCCTTGCGGTCGACGTCGAACGCGCGCTTGAGCCACGCGAGCTGGGTGTCGCGATCGCCGGTGGCGGCCGCCGCCTTGGCCATGCGGTACTGCAGCGCGGCCAGCTCCGGCGAGCGGCGCTTGTGCGCCTCGATCGCCGGCATCAGCATCTCGACCGCCTCGCGGATCTGGCCGGAGGCGATGAGGACGTCGGCGACCAGGAGCACCGTCTCGTGGTCGTCCGGCTTGAGCTCGCGCGCCCGCTGCGCCGGGCCGATGCCGGCCTCGGTGTCCCCCAGGCGGTTGACGTACAGGTCGGCCGCCTGCCGGAAGCACTGGTAGCGGGTGTCGTCGTCGGTCGCCTTCTCGGCGTCCTCGAGCAGCATCTCGGCCAGCTCGCGGAACGAGCCGGACTGCTCGTACATGCGCCGCAGGAGGTCGCGGATCTGGTCCACCTCCGGCTGTAGCTGGTGCACGTACTCGAGCCCCTGCTGGGCGATCTGCGCCATGTTGCACTTCTCGGCCGCCTCGGCCAGCCGCACCGCCGCTGCGATCTGCGCCTCGCCGTTCTCGATGGTCACCAGCCGGGCGCACACCGCAACCACGCCGTCCCACCGCTCGGCGGCGGTGTCCATCTCGAGCACCAGGCGCAGCGCCTCCTCGTCGCCGGCCGATCGCTCGAGCCAGTGGACCAGGAGGTCGCGCGCGTGCACCTCGTGGCCGGCCTCGGCCAGGAGGCGCGCCAGCCGCATGCTGGCGGCCCGCTCGAGGAACAGGTCGTCGCGCGCCCGCGCCCGCTCGCGCCGGCGCTCGAGCGCGTCGCGCAGGAGCTCGCCGGCGCGGCCGGGGTCGAGCCGGTTGGCCGCCTCGAGATCCTCGAGCGCCTCCTCGTCGCGCCCGGCGGTGGTCGCCAGGTCGGCGCGCATGAGCAGCGCCTCGACCCGGTCGGCGTCGGGCACCTCGCGGTCGAGGAAGCGGCCGAGCCCGGCGATCGCCTCGTCGACCGAGCCGGCGCTGGCCAGCGCCGAGGCGTGCTCCATCACCAGCGGCAGATCGCCCGGGGTCTGGGCGACCGCGAAGCCGAGCACCTCGGCGGCGCGCGGCAGGTCGGCGAGCTGGTCGCGGTAGATGGCCGCCGCCCCGCGCAGGTGCTCGACCGCCCGCTCCGGGTCGGCTGCCCGGTCGGCGTCCTCGAGCAGGAGCTCGGCCACCCGGTCCATCATGCCGGCCTCGCGGAAGCTCACCTCGAGCCGGTTGCGCAGCTCGACGTCGCCCGGGCTGGTCGCGTGCCCCTGCTCGAGCGCGCGGAACGCCCGCTCGGGGTCGCCGAGCCGCTCCCAGATGGAGCACAGCTCGACCGCCAGCGCCGCGCCGCGCTCCGGCGACTCCACCTGCAGCAGCCGCTCGCACAGCTCGATCCGCTCGAGCGACTCGTCTCCCTCGGGGAAGGTGGCGACCAGCGCGCGCAGGAGATCGCGGCTGGCCGGCGCCAGCGCCAGCGCCTCGCGGTAGGTGGCGGCCGGATCGCCGGTGCCGAGCCGCTCGTAGATGGCGCCGAGCCGGAGCGCCAGCTCGCTCGCCTGGTCGAGGTTGCGCCGCTCGCGCGCCAGCTCGAACCGCTGGGCGAGGAAGTCGGCCAGCACCGACTCGTCGCCGCCCTCGATCAGCACGCGCTCGAGCAGCCCGGCCGCCTCCTCGTGGCCCGGGTCGTCGAGCAGCGCGTCGCGCAGGATCTCGATCGAGTCGGCCGGGCGCCCCTCGTCCACCAGGTAGCTCGCGTGGCGCATGCGCAGCGCGTTGCGCGCGTCCGCCTCCATCAGGGTCGGCAGGGTCTGCGCGACCAGCGCGCTCAGCGCGCCGTCGTCACCCAGCCGACGGCGCAGGTCGAACAGCGCCTCCCACACCGGGCGCGCCCCCGGGTCGCGCTGGCGCAGGAGCTCGTAGGTGTCCGCCGCCAGCACCAGCTCGCTCGCCTCCTCGGCGCGGCGCGCCAGCCCCATGCCGAGCTCGTTCAGCCGCTCGGCCGGCGCCACCTCGGCCACCTCGGCGAGCAGGCGGTGCGCCTCGCCCAGGTCGCCGCGCGCGGCGCTGCGCTCGGCCAGCTCGAGCGCCGCCCACGCGGCGCCGGCCGCCACGCCGAGCCCGTCGCGCGCGGCCTCCACCGCGCTGCGCAGGATCGCCTCGCCGCGCTCCGGCTGCTCCACCTGCTCGGCCAGCGCCACCGCCTCGCGCACCAGCTCGTCGCCGGCGCCGTCCTGAGCGATGCGCCGCTCGAGGTAGTCGAGCAGCACGGCCGGGTCGCCGGAGCCGCGCGCCACCCGGGCGTAGAGATCGAGCACGTCGCCGCTGTCCGGCGCGGTCTCGGCGGCGCGGCGCAGGATCTCCGCCGCCTGGGCGTGCCGGGTGTCGATCCGCATCGCGCGCTCGAGCAGCTCGAGCGCGCGGCCGATCATGTCGCGCTGCTCCGCCTGCACCTGGGCCAGGCGGTAGAGCGCGTCGGCCCGCTGCGGGCTGGGGTCGTCGTCGGTGGTGAGCGCGGCCAGCTCGTCGAGCGCGCGGGTCTGGCCCTCGGTGTCCCCCTGCTCGGCGCACACCCGCGACAGCGCGAACAGCGCCTCGGCCGGCTCGTCGCTCGAGCGGGCGGCCAGCTCGTACAGCTCGCGCGCGCGGGCCAGCTCGCGCGCTTCCTCCTCGGCCAGCTTGCCGAGCTCCATCGCCAGCGCGGCGAGCCGCGGCGCGTCCTCGCGCCGCCGCATGCGCTCGAGCTCGGCGGTCGCCACCTCGAGGTAGCGGCCGAGCGCGCCGCCGGCGCGGGCCAGCTCGCGCGCCCGGGCGTGCAGGTCGAGCCGGCCCGACTCGAGCTCGATCGCCTCGAGCACCCGCTCGAGCCCGCGCTCGTGGTTGCCGAGCAGCTCCTCGGCGTCGGCCGCGCACAGGAGCAGCCCGACGCGCGAGGGCCCCTCCGACTGCGGCAGGCGCGCCTCGACCGCGCGCAGGAGCACGTCCCCGGCGCCGTGGGCGGTCAGCGCGCGGCGCAGGCGCAGCACCTCGGCGTCGCTCTGCCGCGCCGCCTCCATCGCCGACTCGAGCAGCTCCGCCGCCTTCTCGTCGTCGCCGCGGTGGCTGGCGATGGCGTGCAGCTCGTAGAGCACCTCGGCCAGGCCGACCGCCTCGAGATCCTCGCCCGGCGGCTGCCGGCGCACCACCAGGAGCAGCGCGCGCAGCGACCGCTCCGCCTGGTCGAGCTTGTCGCTCTCGCGGGCGAGCTGGGCCAGGAGCCGCAGGTTGTGCGGGTTGCCGACCTCCATCTGGCTGGCCTGCTCGAGCTCGGCGACCGCCTCGTCGAGCTTGCCCTCGGCGCGGGCGACCAGCGCTAGCTCCACGTGGACGCGGGCGCGCTGCTTCGAGCGGCGCCGGCCGTACCCGGCGATCAGCTCCTCGAGGATCTCGCGGGCGCGCGCGGTCTCGCCGGAGGCGCGCAGGCTGGCCGCCATCATGGCGCGCAGCGAGCGGTCGTCCGGAAGCTGCGCCAGCGCGTGCTCGAGCGCCGGCCGCGCCTTCTCCGGCGCGCCGAGCCGGTCGTGCCAGATCTCGGCCGCCTCGCGGGCCCAGGAGGCGGCCAGCTCGTCGTCGTCGAGCGCGCTCAGGCTGTCGGTGAGGAGGCGCGCGAGCGGCTCCCAGCGCTCCGCCTGGCGGTACAGGTCGGCCAGGAGCTGGCGCAGCTCGCGGCTGTCGGCGCCGGCCTCGCGGGCGCGCTCGAGGCAGCCGATCGCGCGGTCCGGCTTCTGCGCGCCGAGGTGGGCGCGCGCCAGCCGCAGGCTGAGCTCGGCGCGGCGGCCGGCCTCGGCGCCGCCGAGGGCGCGCTCGAGCCACGGCACCGCCTCGGACGGCTCGCCGCGCTCCATGTGCAGGCGGGCGAGCGCGTCGAGCGCCTCCTGGGTGGGCGCCAGCGCGGTGACCCGGCGGTAGGCGGCGATCGCCCGCTCGGCGTCGCCCAGCGTCCCCTCGGCCAGGTGGGCGACCTGCGCCCACAGCGCGGCCGACGGGCCGGCGCGATCCATCATCTCGAGCCGGCGCGCCTGCTCGGTCAGCAGCTCGGCCAGATCGCGCTCCTTGCCGGTGGAGGTCAAGAGCTCGGTGACCGCGGTCACCGACGGGCCGTGGCCCGGCTCGTCGGCCAGGTTGGCGCGCAGGAGCTCGAGCCGACCGCCGCGGCGGTCGATGTCGTCGATCAGCCAGACAAGCTGCAGGCGCAGCGCCAGGCGCCGCTCCGGCTCGCACGGCAGCGACAGCTCGTGGCGGCGCAGCGCGAGCAGCTCGGCGGTGCGCTCGTGCTTGCGGTAGAGCTCCGCCAGCCGCGTGATCGCGTCGGCGTCGTCCGGCTTCTGGGCCAGGATGCCGCGGTAGACGTCGATGGCGCCGGCCTCGTCCTGCAGGACCTCGAGGGCGATCTGCGCCGCCCGGTGGCGGAGCGCCAGCCGCGCCTCCTGGTCGAACGGCAGCCGCGAGGCGTCGACCAGGAGGTCGAGCGCGGCGCTCGCCTCCTGCGCCTGCACGTGCAGGTCGACCAGGCGGTCGACCGCCCAGGCGACGTAGTCGGACGGCGGCAGCTTGCCGCGCGCGGGCGCGGTGCCGCGCCAGGCGGCGGTCGCGCGGCCGAGCAGGGTGGTGAGGCTGGCGCGGGCCAGGCCGCGGTCGCCGAGCGGATCGAGCGCGAGCTGGGCGGCGCGGTGGATGACGTCGAGGTCGCGCGGGTCGGCGTCGGCCAGCCGCTCGAGGGTGTCGTAGAGATCGCGGTCCGGGTGCTGCTCCTGCAGCACGACCAGCTCGCGCAGCGCGTCGACGCGGCCGCCGTCGGCCTGCACCGCCCTCTGCAGGGAGGCCTCCGCTCCCCGCGGATCGGCGCGGCGGTCGCGGTGCCAGCCGGCGATGCGCACGTGCATCTCGGCGCGCAGGTGCGCCTCGATGCCGCCCTGGTCGACCGCGGCCGACAGCACCTTGCACATGTCGTCGTAGGTGTTGGTCTCGCCGGCGGCGGCGTCGATCTCGCCGAGCAGGCTCTCCTCGATGCGGCCGCGCGTGCGCACGCAATCGCAGATCGCGGTCGCCACCTCGGCCCAGCGGCCGAGCCGCGAGCCGATGCGCACCACCGCCTGGGTGGCGGTCAGGCTGCCCGGCTCGGCGGCGAGCACCGCGAACCAGGCGGAGTGCGCCCCCTCGAGATCGCCGCGCTCCTCGAGGAGCTCTCCCTCGCGGGCGCGGAGCTGAGCGGCGCCGTGCGGGTCGTCGGCGAGGGCGGCGGCGGCCAGGCGGAACGCCTCGAGCGCGGCGCCGAAGCTGTCCGGCGAGCCGAGCGAGCGGGCCAGCCGCACGAGCTGGTCGGCCAGCGCACGGTCCTTGGGCGCCAGCGGGAAGGCGCGCGCCAGCGCGCCGAGCGCCGCCTCCGGATCGCCGGTGCGCTCGTGGATGGCGGCCGCCTCGCGCAGGATGCGCAGCCGGTCCTCGCCGTCGGCGGCGCCGGACAGGCGCGCCTCGACCAGCGACAGGTAGCTCGGCCAGTCCTCGGTGGCGCGGTAGGCGCGGCTGAGCGCCTCGGCGGCGCCGGCCCGGCAGGAGTCGATGTCGAGCAGCGGCAGGAGGCCGGCGCGGGCGCCGTCGTGGCGCGCGTCGATGTCGAGCGCGCGGCCGTAGTAGGCGAGCGCGCGCTCCGGCGCGCCGAGGTGGACGCGGTGCGCCTCGCCCAGCCGGCACAGCTCGTCGACCAGCCGCGCCGACTCCTGCCCGGCGGACTCGTCGAGCAGCTCCGACAGCTCCTTCCACGCGCCGGTCTCGGTGTAGAGGTGCGTGAGCGCGGCGACGACGTCGGTCGCGCGGCCGGGGCCGTCGATCTCGCTCAGCACGCGCCGCCACGCCGCGATCGCGCCCGGAAGATCGCCCAGCTCGCGCTCGTGGATGCGCGCCATGCGGACCAGGTCGCTCCGCTTCTGCCCGGAGCGCACGCCGGAGTCGACCCGGCGCTCGAGCGCGACCACCAGCTCGGCCCAGCGCTCCTCCTTCTCGAGCAGGTCGATCATGGCGCCGAGCGCCGCCTGGTCGCCCGGGTCCGCCTCCAGCCGCCGCTGCCAGGCGGCCAGCGCGCGATCGATCTCGCCCAGCTCCTCGGCCAGCCGCGCGACGTCGCCGATCAGCGCCCGCCGGCTCGACGGCACCGACTCGGCCTCCGCGAGCCGCTCGAGCACCGGCAGCCGCTCGGCGGCGCGGCCGGCCCGCACCAGGAGCTCGTCGAGCCTCCGGCCGACCGTGAGCACGTCGCCGCGGCCGATCCCGTCGGTGCCGAGCGCGCGGCTCAGGAGCTCGATGGCGCCCGGCTCGTCGTCGAGGTCGAGCCGCGCGCGGGCGGCGTCGGCCAGGAGCGCGACCACCCGCGCCGGATCGGTCGACCGATCGGCGGCGGCCACCGCGGCGGCGGCGTAGCGGTCGATCCGGTCGGCCGCCTGGGCGAGCTGGCGCAGCGCCCGCTGCGCGCTCTGCGACGCCGGGTCGAGCTCGAGCAGCGCCGCGTAGTGCTCGATGGCGGCGTCGTGCTTGCCGAGCTCGGCCAGCCGGTGGGCGGCGTCGCGGTGCAGGTCGATCTGCTTCTGCACGTCGGCCAGCGGCAGCGCCGCCTCGACCACGCGCACGATGTCGTCGGCGCGGCCGGCCGCGTCGTGGTGCTGGCGCAGAAGGTCGAGCGCCCCCTCGCGCACCGCCGCCGGCGCGTCCGCCGCGGTGGCGAGCTTCTCGAGGAGCTCGCTCGCCCCCGGGTCGGCCGTCTCGCGGCCCGACTCGGCCAGCAGCAGCCGCAGGGTGTCGAGCGCGCGCGCCGGATCGCCCAGGTGCTCGAACCAGGTGCGCGCGATGCGCAGGCGGACCTTCGGCCGGTCCGCCGCCGGCACGTGCTCGATGCGCCGCTCCCAGAAGGCGACCAGGTCCGGCCAGCTATCGTGCTTCTCGAGCAGGCGCTCGAGCGCGGTCGCCTGCTTGGCGTCGCGGGTGAGCTCGTAGAGCCGGCGCAGGTAGCCGATGGCGACGGTGGGCTTGGCGGCCAGGTCCTTGGCGATCTGGTACGCCTCATCGAGCAGCTTCTCCTGGCGGCCGCGGTCCGGCCGGGCGGCGAGCGCGCGGTCGTAGACGCCGAGCAGATCGTCCCACCTTTCGGCGACGGTCAGCGCCACCGTGAGGCGCTGGAACGCCCACTCGGAGCCGGGCGCCAGCTCGAGCACGCGGCCGAGCAGGCGCGACAGGCCGTCCGGATCCTGCCCGTACCACTCCTCGTGGAAGCGCGCCGCGCGCTGGCCGACGGTCTCGGCGCGCGCGCCGTCGAGGTCGCCGGCGAGGACGTCGTTGTAGGCGGCGAGCACCTCGTCCGGGCTGTCGAGCTCGGCGGCGATCTCCTCGACCGCGTCCCACGCGGCGTCGTCGTCGACCGCGGCGCGCGCCGCCTCGATCGCGCCGCCCAGCGCGGAGGTATCACTGCCGTTCGGGGCCGGCGCCTGCCGCCCCTTCTTGGCCTGCGGTCGCTCCTTCCTGGATTCGCTGCGCTCTTTCCTGGACATGGCTCCCCCTTGCCGGCCCCGCGCCAGCCAAGGCGATCAACATTATGCCCAGCCCCCGGCGGGCCGACCGACCCCGCGGGCGGAAAACGTCCGCGAGATGACGGACAGAGCCGGGCTCAGTGTCAGGGAGAGACCCGCCGCGTCACCACGTAGCCGCGCGCGCGCTGGAGCTCGACCAGGCCCTGCGCGCCGGCGAAGTGGCCGGCGCCGACCGCGACAAATGTGCGCCCGCGGTCCAGGTGGGGCGCGAGCCGGTCGATCCAGGCGCGGTTGCGCTCGTCGAACAGACGGCGGTGCCGCTCCGGGTTCTTCGCGATCTCGGCGGGATCCAGCGCGATGGCGGCAAGCCGCTCGAAGTCGCCCGTCTTGTAGGCGGCGATGAGCTGGTCGAGCTGGCTGCGCGCGGCGCCGTCCGGGTCGAGCATCTCGCGCAAGTCGTCCACCGTCGTGAGGGCGAGCACCTCCGCCTGCAGCTCCCAGGTCTCGAGGAAGGCGAGCTCCTTGCCGCCGGCCAGCGCGCGCTGGCGCAGCGCCTCGTCGAGCGGGACCGGGGTGGGATAGAGCGCCTGCAGGACCAAGAGGGTCGCGACCCACGGCTTGAGGACGCGCAGCGAGCCGGCCGGCGCCCCGGTCACCTCGACGAGCCGCGTCCAGTCCTCGGGGCCGAGCATCTCCTCGAGGGACTGCCCGTCCGGGAGCTTGCCGATCTCCATGATCTGCATCGGGCTGACCGTGGTCGGGTCGAGCTCCATGACGAAGGTGTCGCAGGCGTCGAGCCGGTCCCAGATCCAGGCGGGCAGCTCCCGGTCGGCGTGGTAGCCGGCGTGGACGGTGCCGAAGAGGTAGCTCGCGCCGCCCTT
>Ga0079224_100017603_pt1 | contig 10075 bp, 10 predicted proteins | sample Stecom2015_FD_80414 | JGI IMG/M metagenome (GOLD analysis project Ga0079224, IMG submission 80414) | Agricultural soil microbial communities from Utah to study Nitrogen management - Steer compost 2015 | ecosystem: Environmental > Terrestrial > Soil > Agricultural land | place: USA: Utah... | reverse complement strand
ATACAGCCCAAAGATATATTATTGGTTACTCCCGATAAAAAATTAAGGCTTGGCCAACTTCCTGATATGGAAACACCATCGTGGATGGACACACTACAGGAAAACGGTGCATTAACAGCCAATGCTTACTCTTTTATGAGTCCGGGTGTTATTTTCAACATGTATGGTACTAATCAAAATTCCCCGGTATTTTATATCAGTAACAACACAAATCCAATCCTTGCAAAACTGCAAGTCGGTGTAGGACAAGGTGGCTATTTAGATGCTGGTATAAGATTATATAATGAACATAACGAGATAAGAAGGTTCTTTCAGTATCAGCTTGACAATAACGAATGGATGGTACAGTATGATAGAACAATACCCGATGCCGGTTTTGTTCGCGGTCAATGGGGCTATGTCAAAAAACTGTATAATGGTACAAGTGGCGTAGGCTCTAAAGACTATTACATTGAACTATTCCCGTATGATAGCCACAATTTACAGTTAAGCGGGGCAGCTTCGTTTAAAGGCAAAGTTTTTATTGTTAAAGTTTCAGGAACCAGCAATGTTACCTTATCAGTAACAAACAACGGAACTATAAACGGAAAGGATTCCATAATACTTGTTCCGGGAACTACTATTGAAGTTATCCATGACGGAACGGAGTACAGAATTATATCTATAACAGCTAAAATCCAAAACAATAACATTGTTAAGCTTCAAACCGCTGAAGAATTAAATACACTTTACCCGAATGCTTTTGAGGGTTTTGAAGTGTTTTGCCCTAATATATCTACTCCCGTACTCTACCGTAAAACAGCATTTGACGGAATATGGATTGGAATAGAACCACAACATTACCTAACACCACCACAACCCTAATGAACTTTTCTGAAATACTAAACTTCATTTTTGGCAGTACTACCCTAGCCAGTGTTTATGTAGCATGGTCATCACGTAAGGCACAGGTACAGATAACCGAAAGCCAGGCAATACAGGAATTGCAAAAGGCATACGCCACGTTTGTTCAGGACACATTGCAAAGGAACGCTGAAATGAAAGCCGAAATCAAATCCCTTCGTGATGAATTACAGGGATGGAAAAACAAATGCCAACATTGTAAAGCCGCTTAATATGAAAAAGATCTACCTGATATTATTACTAATCCTTTGGGGTTGCAACTCACATAAAACATTGTTGCAAAAAGAGGTTGCAATCAAAAATGACAGCCTTATCCTGGTAAGTAATAGTACAACCGAAATAAACCGAGAGATAACGGACAAAACAACAATTCTATTCCCTGAGATCAATACGGGAATAAGTGATTGTGATAGTGTTTGCAACCTGGAACGTGATAAGGCTTTGGCTTTGCTAAACCGCCAAATACAGTCTGGTAATAATGAGTACTCACTGTTATATGACAAATACAATAAGCTGATTACTCTGCAAACACAGATAGGATCTACTCGAGATACTGATAATAATAAGGCTAAAGAAATCTTTCATTCTGAAACAGATAAAACCATTAAAGAAGTACCGGTTTATATCGTTCCTGCTTTCTATAGGTATGGCACCTATTTCGGGTGTGTAAGCCTGGTAATTTTCCTATTTCTAATTCAAAACAAATTCAGATCATGGCTGTCAAAAAAATCTATTATATAGGTGGTGCAGCCGCAATACTCCTACTACTTATGAAATCAAATAAAGCCTTTGCTACTATTACAAAACCAAATCAGAATATAAGAGGTTGCGATCCTTTGGGCTGCGGATCTTTCGGAGCTTCAAGAAACGGACACATTCACCAGGGTATTGACATCGTTGCAACACCGGGTCAGGATATCCATTCACCCATTACGGGAAAGGTTACACGTATAGCCTACCCTTACGCCAGCGACCTTAGTTATAAAGGTTTGGAGATTGTAAACGAGAAGTATAAAATCAAAATATTTTACATCTTCCCTACAGTTGCAATCCCTTCGGTAGTAACTGCCGGACAAAAGATTGCAACCGCACAAAATATCAGTGCAAAGCATGGTGCAGCAATGACCAACCATGTACATATTGAGGTGCGCAATTCACTAAATAAACTTATAGATCCAACCAACCTATTTTAACCATGAGATTAAAAACCTTTTTAATTGCTTCAGGGCTTTTTGTTGGCGGATTGGTTGCAATCGGTTATCACAAAGTAAAATCTCTTAAAGCCATTTTCGATAAAATGACCATAGAACCAACCGGGATTCGTAACCTGAATTTCGGTTTGGTCTATTTTACGTTTGATCTTGATTTTACCATCAAAAACCCAACTCAGGAAGCCTTTTCTGTTTCCGGGGCTTCCGTTGCAACACTTAAAAGGATATTGGTGTACAGGAAAACTCATTTCTTGGGAATGGCCGAGATTAATCTTGATGCTATTGAAATACCTGCCAATGGGGAATTAACCATTAAAAATATCCCGTTTAGCATTGCTACCGAAAATGTAATAAAGAACATACTAACCAAAGAGAGCCTGGATGTTGATGAGCTTACTATTATGGCCGTGATTGATGTACTAGGCAACGAATATATAATTGAAAGCTAATGAGCATAGTTGAACAATTTAACGGCTTAATAGGAAAGCAGGTAAACAAAAACGAGATTCTTACCCTAATCGAAGAGGCAAGGAACCAGGAACAGTTTGCCATTGTTGAACGCCTAAAAAGCGTATTGGCCAACAACCCAAAAGAAACAAAATTCAGGTTTAGCCGTACTTCAGTACCCGCAATTGAAATTGTCCCGGAAAGTTTTCTTAGTTGCCTGGAATGTCATCAGGATGAAGATGAAAAAATTATGGGTTTAGGCAAGGCCGTTTCTCCTAACGAAATCTATCAAATGATTACAGATAGGATGATCGAGAAAATAAAGGAGGCCAATGCCCGTGACTATAAAAAGAAATGGAAAGGCGAGGTATATGGTACCGGTTATTTGCTACCGTTCAATTTTGTATCTAAGAAAATGTATAGAGGCATTAACCGTTATCTTCTTACTGATTTTGAGCCATTAAAAAACCCTTTCTATCTTACATTTAAACAAATTGAAGATCTTGGCGGAAAACTGAAAAAAGGAAGTAAAGGAACACCGGTTGTTTACTTCACTCAGCTATATAAGTACCATAATCCAAAAAGGAAGATTGACATTGCCAGTTACAACCTTAAAAAGTTTATTGAGCTTCTTAACGAGAACAGGGGAAAGATTCCTGAATTTGAATTAGGACTTACAGCCGAGGAAATTGCCCGTTCACACAAACTACCAATCCTTAAGTATTACAAAGTGTTTAATGGACATGATGTTGAAGGAATTGATTTTGACCTGGATAATTTTAAACACGGCTACATAGAAAACGAACTACCTGCATCGGAAGAAAATAAAATACCAATAGCTGAAGCTATTATCAATGCATACCCCTCACCGCAACCAAAGTTAGGTTTTGGCGGTGATAGGGCATATTACTCACCAGGATCCGATCATGTTCAAATGCCACACATGGTAGATTTTGAAACGGCACAGGATTATTACAGAACGTTATTCCATGAGTACGGTCACAGTACAGGTCATCATAAAAGACTTGACAGGGATTTTGGTGGTAGTTTTGGCTCTAAAAAATATGCTTTTGAAGAATTGATTGCAGAGTTTACTGCAACCTTTTTAAGTGCCGAAGCCGGTATATTATGGCATACCAACACAAACCATCCGGCTTACTTAAAATCATGGAATTCTGCTTTAACCTATTTAAAAGATGATAACCGGTTCTTGATGAGAGCCGCTACACAGGCTCAGGTAGCTGCCGACTTCGTACTGCAATACAACAAAGAGGGTGAAGCTAAATATATTGAAGAGCTACGTAAAAAAACAAAGGCAGAAGAAAAGCCCAAAGCGAAAAAGGCTACTCCCAAAAAGGAAGAAAAACCGAAGCCAACCAGGAAAAGAAAACCTGTAAACGAAAAACAACTTAAGATACCTGGACTAAACGGACATAAAAAACAATCGGGTTTAAAAGGATCTCTAACCCCTGAAGAAGTTGAAGTGGTTGCAGAACAAATACAACCGGTACCAAAGCCAGTAAGTAAAAACCCACGTGTTTTAAATATAGGATCTGCCGGTAATGAAACACCTTCAGAATTCTATACTGTTTTAGGCGAAGAAGGGAAGTTTTTACAGGCTGTAGAACGTAAGCCGGAACATAGTGTGGTTATCACAATGGACGGAGAACAGGGAGCCGGAAAAACCACAACCCTGTATAAGTTTATGAATGCCTTTGCCTCTCCCGGTAATAGCTGTCTGTTTATCTCGGGCGAAGAGCATCCGGCAAGCTCACTGGCAAAAGAGAAGGTTGATAAATATCTCTCAACTGAAGCACAGATCAACATTGATACCATTTCCGAAGTTACCGGGATGAATGATTTATATGATCTGGTAAAAGATTATGAGATCATTTTTATTGACAGTTGGCAAAAACTGCAACGGATGGTTGGCCAAATACGTCTTGATGAAGATCTGCGTAAAAAATTCAACGGAAAAGTATTTGTGATTATCTGCCAACAAACCACTGACGGGCGCACTAAAGGCGGTGCCGAAATTGTATTTGATGGTGATATCATTATCAAAATGGTAAAAGAGCAAAGTTTTGCCGAGAACTATGCCTACTTCGATAAAAACCGTTATACCAAAGTACCTATCGAAACACTTCGATACAACATAGCAACCGGCACAGTTTATAACCCTTTTGGAGAGGAAGAATCTAAAACCGTTGCAACGGACACTGAAGCATTAAAATTTGAAAGTATATAACTAAAAACTAAACCATGAATAAAAAAATTATACTCGGAGTTGTTCTGTTAGGCGCGGGAGCCGCCTATATGTTTAAAGATAAATTATTTGGCAATAACGCAGCCTCTTTGCCAAGTTCTGGAAACAAAGGCGGGAACACTAATAACGGCGGTGCGAATACTGATACCGGCATGCCACAGGTGATAACTGGTAATCCGTATGAAGGTATGGTAGTAAGAAGCCCCGGAAACGATGAGGGCTGGTACAGGGTGTTAAATGGTAAAAGAGTGGTATATCAATCCATTGACGGCTACACCAACGATGGATCTCGTGTAATAGTAGATTTACCCTTAAATGAGTTTAATCAAATCCCTAAAGACACACTGCAATATATAGCGAGTTCAGGGAAGCTTACCCGTTGGTAGCTGTTAATTTGCTGTTAATGGTATATGGCTTATTTTATTGAATAGCTTTATTCATTACATTAGCTCATGACAAAGGTAAGGTGTTGTCAAAAAAGAATTATTTATTCGTGAAAATCTCGGACAATGTTCGAGATTTTTTATTATCAAAATACGTAACACAAATACAAAATACTGACAAACAATAAATTATTCAAAATTTAACATAATAACTCTTATTACAATCACGTTATATTTATATATTTAACTTCAAATTTCATACAAAATGAGACACACCTTACGAAATGCTACCGCAATGTCGGTAATTATGATTCTTTTTTCATTTTTCACAAGTTGCCAGAGAGATGACGCTCTAACTGAACCTGAAAAAAGTTTTGCCCTTAAATCTACTCAAAGATATGTATTAAGCCAGCAAGAGACTTCTCAAGCTATTTCTTTGTATAACAACCAAATGAATAAGGTCAGTAATCATAGCGACTTTACTTTTGATGGTAAAGATTTTGTAAAATTGCAAGATCGATACGGAAAACTACAATATACCTTTATGGTAAAACATGTTGATGATACTAATTTAAAATTCCATAACGTAATAATAACTGACTGGGGCGGCTTAAAGAAAACTGTTCTTGTATCGTATGAGATGAGCCAAACTTTTGCAGACAGTTTTAACACCGGAAGGCTTGGCTTCGATTCATTTAATGGAACAATCACATATACCTTACTTACAGCTGATGCCGGTTATCCATGTGGAGAAAGTCCTAGTCTTGGTATACCGATGGTAGGAGGCTCTGGACCAGGTAACGGTGGCGGAGGAAGTGCCGGCGGTGGAGGAAGCGGACAACCTTGGAACCCTAATGGAAATGGGAATCCATATAATCAGGCCTTAGTTGACGCAAAGTTTCTAATGATGGAAATAGCCTACTTAAGCTCTCAATTAGCCGCTCCAATGTATGGACATCAATCCAGTAGAAATATAGGCTCAATTAGTAGTATAACCGCAGGACCTGAACCATTAATAGAAATCCCAACAGTTAGTGGCACTACAAATCCATGTGGAGATGGTGAAGACCAACTGATTTTATTCCCTATTGATATATCATTATTATTTCATATAAATTTCACCCCCGAACTTGAAGCCGATTTTAAATGTCAAACTGAAATTATGCGAGATGCTATATACAATTGTTCAGAACTTAGTGGTGATTTTTTAAATATTTTTCAAGGTAGTGACAACTATCATATAACATACAAAAGTAGTAATCAATTCGTTGATAATAATGCTGCAAGTACTCATTTTTTATCAAGTGTTACTACTGAAGATGGTCAAAATTTAGAATTAGAAATTGTGTTTAATGATTACGCATTAAACAACTCTACTGACTTATACTTAGTTAACACTGTCATGCATGAAAATATACATGCAATACTTCTTTTCCTCGTGTATTCACAAGCAATTCCAATCATGGATGAAAATCCAACTTATACACAACTGCTAAACGCTTATATCGACTATTTAATTGATAATGGATACCTAGTTAATAATAACGAAGCTCATCATAATTTTATGGTACAATTTGTATCTAATATAGCTGAAAGTGTGAAAAGTTATGGCCTAGACAAAGGTTATAACCTCCCTGATAGTTTTTATAATGCACTCGCTTGGTCAGGGTTAACAGAAACCACTGTGTTCAATAATTTATATCCTGAGAATGATACTCAAGGTAATCCTAATGCGGATTTCATGTATATTATAGGCACTCAAATGACAGAATATCATAATGATACATTCATGGACTCTAACGGTAATCAAATAACTGACCAAAATGGCAATCCAATATTCCCGCAAGGAGCAGCTTGCACTAATTAAAAGAAAAAATATTAACTTAATTTTATTCATTTTCATACTTATTCCTTTTTACAGCATATCTCAAACTCAAGAGGATAGGATTGAAATACTTAAACAAGAGGTTAATAAGTATCGAAAAAAATATAAAGACAAACCCACTCTTGTAAATGACTCTTTAGTCGTTAATTATAAAAAAAGTATCTATTTACAAAATCACTTATATGAATACCCTACAGCGCTAATAAAAAACCAGACTATTAGTAGTGATGAGGCTTCAGAAATATTTAATTCAGAAAACGACTCTTTATTCACTCCTATAGGCAAAAGTTCTAATGAATGGGAAAAAGAAGATTTTACCAATCTTAAAATAAAACTTTATTCTAGCGAAACGAGAGTTTTTAACAATTATCATGTTTTTACGATTTCCGAGCCCGTTTTTAGAAAAGATAACAAGTATGCTATAATTTTAATTATAACCAACCATGAAGGAGGCGTGCTTAATTTTTATAAAAAAACAAAAAATGGCTGGGAGTATCATAAAAGAATTCAACTATTTTACATCTAAAAAACCGCTTTTAGCGGTTTTTTTATTTCAATAAATTCGAGTAATCCTCCGGCAACTCCGCATCAATATCACGCAAATACTTTTCAAGGGCATCCATAGTACTGTGCCCTGTTATTAGCATAAGCCGGCTTTTAGTTTCAAAAGGAGTGTACTCTTTCCTTAGTTCACGGTATAGCTTGGTTATATATGTATGCCTAAAGCTGTACCACCCGTATTCGGTTCCCAAGCCTATAGCATCCTTTATCTTTTTAAACCGAACTGAAAAAAAATTCCTGCGGTTTACTTCTTTGGCATCCCACTGCCCTATCCCATCGGGTGTAAATAGAAAATCCGTTGTGTTGCAGTTGGATAAGTCCGGCAGATCTTTCAAGAGTAATTCCGGTATAATCTTGGTTTTAACCGGTTGGTTCTTGGCTTTTACCTTCAGTACCCTATCCCTTAAATGGATATCCCCTACTGTTAGTCGGCATACTTCTATTGGGCGTAACAGGTTTATGGATATGAATTTTACAAACAGGTGCAAAACCGGGTCTTTCTCTTCCAGTAGCTCCAGGATCTTCTCTTCCTGATCTGTAGTAAATGTTTTGTTTTTGGTAGGGCGGCTGTTAAATACATCAATCTTCTCAATAACGTTTTCCTTTACAATCTCGTTATTCACCAGGATCTTGTAAAGGGATGAAAGTGCTACTCTCGTATTGTTCCGGTTACGCGCACTCGTTCGTTGCAATACCTCATTAAGGAAGTTCACGCAATCAATACTCTGTACCTCGCTCATCTTTGCCTTAGCCTTCTTACGTTTAACCAGCCATACTTTAAACTGCGTCACACGGCTCTTAAAATCGGGATAGGCGCTTTCGGCCTGTAACTTTTTGGCAATGTCCAGAGCAAAATCTATAGCTTCGGTAATGGTCTTAGCGGAATTAATGTTTACAGGTTCCTGTGGCGGCAACTGAAGTTCCTGGCGGGTTTCTTTCTCATAGGGATTAAAACCGTTGGCCAGTATAGCTTCCACCGATTCCTTTACTAGCTTGGCGGCTTTATTTCTATCACGTAAGGTGTCATAATCATTGATATTAAAATAAATGTTGGGCTGGCGTTCCAAATGCCCATTTTCGGGGTTACGGAAGGTATAATAAACATACCAACGGGCAGATAAATCACCGCCGGCATTAAAGATGCTTACCTTCCCATACTGTTTTTTCTTTTTCAAATTGTGTTCAGATTCCTGTTCAAATTGTAAAAGCCTGTAAATAGAAAGCATAAAAAAACGGTTTTAAATTGCTTTAAAACCGTTTAAATCAAGCGTTAGCCTTAGTAGCGGGAACTGGACTCGAACCAGTGACCTTCGGGTTATGAGCCCGACGAGCTACCTACTGCTCTATCCCGCGATGTTTCGGGTGCAAATATACAACATTATTATTGAAATACCTCGATCTATCTAATTTAATTGCCATTATTATTTATCAAAGAATGAACTAATAGGTTACCATTAATCACAACCTATTATATGCAAAGCAATACTATCCCATTCTTTATAGTAAATTCTTTTGAACCAGCTGTGATAATTATACTATCTTCTATACTATAATTATAACTTCTTGAGAAACCTTTTGAGTATTTAGTCTTCCGAATTGCAACCATAAAAGCTAATTCCATGTTATCAACCTTAATATACTGATAAATACCATGTCCATTTTTATACTCTATTATCCCCTTAATAGCCATAGCTTTCTCATCTTACAAAACTCTTTGTTTTCCTCACTGTTAAATGTGACAAAAGAATAATAATTGTAAGCAATAACTACAATTATAAAAACAGATCGCAAATACTTAAGCGCCTTTTCCTTCATAGCTTTCAATTTAAAAACTAAAAAAAAAGGCTTCACATATGTGAAGCCTTTTACTTAGTAGCGGGAACTGGACTCGAACCAGTGACCTTCGGGTTATGAGCCCGACGAGCTACCTACTGCTCTATCCCGCGCTGTTTCGATTGCAAATATACGACCATTATACAGAACTACAAGAAAAACACAGAAAAATCTTTTTATTTCTTCTATTGCGCTGATATGACTACCTTTGCAGCATAACTTTTTTTATATGTCACATAAAGCAGGCTTTGTAAACATTATAGGGAACCCTAACGTAGGGAAATCTACCCTAATGAACGCCTTTGTAGGCGAGCGCCTATCTATTATAACCTCTAAAGCACAAACTACCCGCCACCGTATACTGGGTATTGTGAATGGAGAGGATTTCCAGGTTGTGTTTTCAGACACTCCCGGAATCATTAAACCCGCTTACGAACTGCAAACATCCATGATGGACTTTGTAAAATCGGCCTTTGAAGATGCCGATGTACTTATCTATATGGTTGAAGTAGGCGAAAAAGACCTTAAGGATGAAGCATTCTTTAAGAGAATCATTCACGCGCAAATACCGGTATTACTATTACTT
>Ga0079224_100017602_pt1 | contig 10076 bp, 4 predicted proteins | sample Stecom2015_FD_80414 | JGI IMG/M metagenome (GOLD analysis project Ga0079224, IMG submission 80414) | Agricultural soil microbial communities from Utah to study Nitrogen management - Steer compost 2015 | ecosystem: Environmental > Terrestrial > Soil > Agricultural land | place: USA: Utah... | reverse complement strand
CGCGTGTCGCTCGACGCGCTGAAGGAGCGTGCCGCCGCGGTGCCCGGGGCCCTCGAGTGCCTCGGTCGCCTGCGGCAGGCGGACGCCGTCTCGGTCATCGCCGAGGTGAAGCGCTCGAGCCCCAGCAAGGGTTCGCTCGCTCCGATCGACGACCCGGCGGCGCTCGCCGTCGAGTACGAGAGCGGCGGCGCGTCCGTCATCTCGGTGCTCACCGAGCAGCGCCGGTTCCACGGCTCGCTCGCCGACCTGGACGCCGTCCGCGGCCGGGTGGACGTGCCGGTCCTGCGCAAGGACTTCGTCGTCACGCCGTACCAGGTGTGGGAGGCCCGCGCCCACGGCGCCGACCTCGTGCTGCTCATCGTCGCGGCGCTCGAGCAGACCGTGCTCGAGTCGCTCGTGGAGCGCGTGCACTCGCTCGGCATGACGGCGCTCGTGGAGACGCACAACCTCGACGAGGTGCGCCGCGCGGTCGACGCCGGTGCCCGCGTGGTGGGCGTCAACCACCGCAACCTCAAGACGCTCGAGCTCGACCGGGGCCTGTTCAGCAGCCTCGCCGAGTACATCCCGGACGACGTGGTCAAGGTCGCCGAGTCCGGGGTCCGCGGCCCGCACGACGTGATGGAGATGGCGCGCGCCGGGGCGGACGCCGTCCTGGTGGGCGAGGCGCTCGTCACCGACGGCGCGCCCCGCGCGTCGGTGGCCGACCTCGTCGCGGCGGGCTCCCACCCGTCCCTGAAGTCGGTGCGCCCGTCCTGACAGCCCCCTGACCACGCGCCCGGCGCGTGACCCGCCCGCCCGAGAGGAATCCTGGTGACCGATGTGAAGCTGGCCGACGTCTCCGGCCCGTACTTCGGCGAGTACGGCGGCCGGTACGTGCCCGAGGCGCTGATCGCGGCGCTCGACGAGCTGGAGACCGAGTTCCGCAAGGCCGCCGACGACCCGGCCTTCGCGGCCGAGCTGCAGCGCCTGCACCGTGAGTACACCGGCAGGCCCAGCCCGCTGACCGAGGTGCCGCGGTTCGCGCGGCACGCCGGGGGCGCCCGGGTGTTCCTCAAGCGCGAGGACCTCAACCACACCGGCTCGCACAAGATCAACAACGTGCTGGGGCAGGCGCTGCTGGTCAAGCGCATGGGCAAGAAGCGCCTCATCGCCGAGACCGGCGCGGGCCAGCACGGTGTCGCCACCGCGACCGCCGCCGCGCTCATGGACCTCGAGTGCGTGATCTACATGGGCGAGGAGGACACGCGGCGGCAGGCCCTGAACGTGGCCCGCATGCGCCTGCTCGGCGCGGAGGTCGTGCCGGTGAAGATCGGCTCGCGCACGCTCAAGGACGCGATCAACGAGGCGCTGCGCGACTGGGTCGCGAACGTCGAGACGACGCACTACCTGCTCGGCACGGTGACGGGCCCGCACCCGTTCCCCGAGATGGTGCGTCAGTTCCACCGCATCATCGGCGAGGAGGCGCGCGCGCAGGTCCTGGAGCGAGTCGGCCGCCTGCCCGACGTGGTCGCGGCGTGCGTGGGCGGCGGGTCGAACGCGCTGGGCATCTTCAACGCGTTCCTCGACGACGAGGGCGTCGAGCTGCGCGGCTTCGAGGCCGGTGGCGAGGGCGTGGAGTCGGGCAGGCACGCCGCCCGGTTCAGCGGCGGCGCGCTCGGCGTGCTGCACGGCGCGAAGTCGTACCTGCTGCAGGACGAGGACGGGCAGACGCTGCCCAGCCACTCCGTGTCGGCGGGCCTGGACTACCCGAGCGTCGGCCCCGCCCACTCGTGGCTGCACGACCTGGGCCGCGCGACCTACGAGCCGGTGACGGACGCGGAGGCGATGGACGCGTTCCGCCTCCTGTGCCGCACCGAGGGGATCATCCCGGCCATCGAGTCGGCGCACGCCCTCGCGGGCGCGCTGCGCGTGGGGCAGCAGGCGGCGGCGGACGGCCGCACCGGGCCGGACGGCGAGCCGCTGCTGCTGCTCGTCAACCTCTCCGGGCGCGGGGACAAGGACGTGGCGACGGCGGCCCGGTGGTTCGGGCTGCTCGAGGACGGGGCGGCGGCCGAGGAGCTGGAGCGACAGGAGGGCCGGGGATGACTACGGCGACAGAGGCGGCGGGCGGGCCGCAGACGACGGCGGGCACGGCTGCGCTCATCGAGCGCCTGCGCCGGGAGGAGAACCGGCCCGCGCTCGTGGGTTACCTGCCCGTGGGCTACCCGACCGTTGAGCGGTCGGTGGAGGCGCTCAAGACGCTCGTCGACCACGGTGTCGACGTCATCGAGCTCGGCGTGCCCTACACGGACCCCGTGCTGGACGGCCCGGTCATCCAGGCCGCGGCCCAGGGCGCGCTCGACGCGGGCGCGCGCGTGCAGGACGTGTTCCGCGTGGTGGCCGAGCTGACGCGGTACGCGCCGCACGTGCCCGTGCTCGTCATGACGTACTGGAACCCGGTGCTCAAGTACGGTCCCGACGCGTTCGCGCGCGACCTGGCCGCAGCGGGAGGCGCCGGCCTCATCACGCCCGACCTCATCCCGGACGAGGGTGCCGACTGGCTCGCCGCCAGCGAGGCGCACGGCCTGGACCGCGTGTTCCTCGTGGCGCCGAGCTCGACGACGGAACGCCTGCGCCTCACGGTCCGCGCCACCCGCGGGTTCGTGTACGCGGCGTCCCTCATGGGCGTGACGGGGGAGCGGAACCAGGTGGGCTCGCGCGCCGAACAGCTCGTCGCCGACACGCGTGCGGCCGGTGCGGACAACGTCTGCGTGGGTCTCGGCGTCTCGAACGGCACGCAGGCCGCCGAGGTGGGCCGCTTCGCCGACGGCGTCATCGTGGGCTCGGCGCTCGTGCGCCCGCTCCTGTCCGACGAGCCGCTGACCGACGAGCAGTGGGCCGCCCGTCTCACGGATCTGACGGAGGTGACGGAAGACCTCGCAGCCGGGGTACGGTCGGCTCGCGCTACCGCACCCGCCGGCGCGACCGTCGTCCCCGAAGAGGTACCGTGACGCTGCTGACCGCGCTGCAGGCCGCTCCGTCGGAGCTTCCTGCCGTGCTGCCCGCAGCGCTGCCGACGGGCATCCCGAGCCCGTCGCAGCACACGTGGTACCTCGGCATCTTCCCGCTGCGCGCCTACGCGCTGGCGATCCTCGCCGGCATCGTGATCGCCGTCTGGCTGACCGCGGCGCGGTGGCGGGCGCGCGGCGGCCGCCCGGACGACGTGCTCGAGATCGCGTTCTGGGCCGTCCCGTTCGGCATCGTCGGCGGCAGGCTGTACCACGTGCTCTCGTCGCCGGACCGTTACTTCGGCGAGAACTTCTCGGGCGGCGGCGACCCGGTCAGCGCGCTGTACGTGTGGGAGGGCGGCCTCGGCATCTGGGGCGCCGTCGCGCTGGGCGCCGTCGGCGCGTGGCTCGCCTGCCGCAGGCTCGGCGTCCGGTTCCCGACGTTCGCGGACGCCGCAGCCCCGGGCCTGCTGCTCGCGCAGGCCGTCGGCCGCCTCGGCAACTGGTTCAACCAGGAGCTGTACGGGCGCCCCACGGAGCTGCCGTGGGGTCTGCACATCGACGCCGGGTACCTCGTGACCAACCCGGCGACGGGGGTGCCGTACCCAGAGGGGACGCTGTTCCACCCGACGTTCCTGTACGAGCTGCTGTGGAACCTCGTGGCGGCCGCTGCCCTGCTCTTCCTCGACCGGAGGTTCAGGTTGGGTCATGGGCGGGTATTCTGGACGTACGTCCTGTTCTACACTCTCGGACGGGCCTGGATCGAGATGCTCCGCATCGACGATGCGGAGGTGGTGGCGGGGCTCCGCCTCAACGTCTGGACCTCGATCCTCCTGGGTCTCGCGGCCCTGGTGGTCTCGGTCGTGCTGGCTCGCAGGTTCCCCACCAGGGAGGAGTCGGTACGGGCGCGACCACGGGACGACGAACCACCGGCCGACCCACGGGTCGAACCGGGGCCCGACCCAGCAGGCGCAGGGACCGGCGAGGCCGCGGCCGAGCCGGAGGAAGGCAAGACAGCAGCAGTGGAGGAGTCCGACGCGGACGCCTCCGCGCGCACCTGAGGGGCGCGGCGCCGGGAACCACCGGACGACGAGCCTCCCTGACCGACCGGGCCGCCGTCGTCCCGGACCACCGCAAGTACCGCGCCCGGCCCTGGCCGGGTGCCTGTGAGGACCCATGACCAAGCCGTTGCCGACACAGAAGGTTGGGCTGCCCGCGCAGAGGATGGATGGCGGCCTGTACGACCCGTCTGCCGAGCACGACGCGTGCGGCGTCGCCTTCGTGGCGACCCTCCGCGGCACGCCCGGGCGCGACATCGTGGACGCCGGGCTGACCGCGCTGCTGAACCTCGACCACCGCGGTGCGGTGGGGGCGGAGGAGGACAGCGGCGACGGTGCCGGCATCCTGACGCAGATCCCCGACGCGTTCGTGCGCGACGTGGTGGGCGTCGACCTGCCGCCCGCGGGCATGTACGCCATCGGCACGGCGTTCCTGCCGACCGACGACGCCGAGCGCGCGGAGACGGAGCGCCGCGTCGAGGCGCTCGCGGCCGAGGAGAAGCTCGACGTCCTGGCCTGGCGGGACGTGCCGGTGGACGCGGGCATCGTCGGCCCGACGGCACGCGCGTCGATGCCGGTGTTCCGGCAGATCGTCGTCGCGGACCCGTCGCGGGGCCTGTCCGGCATCGACCTGGACCGCCGCTGCTACCGCCTGCGCAAGCGCGCCGAGAACGAGATCGGCCTGTACTTCGCCTCGCTGAGCGCACGCACCCTGACCTACAAGGGCATGCTCACCACGGCGCAGCTCGAGCCGTTCTTCCCCGACCTGTCGGACCCGCGGTACGCGACCGAGCTGGCGCTGGTCCACTCGCGGTTCTCCACCAACACCTTCCCGTCGTGGCCGCTGGCCCAGCCGTTCCGGCTGCTGGCGCACAACGGTGAGATCAACACCGTGCGCGGCAACCGCAACTGGGTGGCGGCACGCGAGGGCACCATGGAGTCCGAGCTGCTCGGCGACCTGGCGCCGCTGCAGCCGGTCTGCTCCCCGGGCGCGAGCGACTCGGCGAGCTTCGACGAGGTGCTCGAGCTGCTGCACCTGAGCGGCCGGTCGCTGCCGCACTCCGTGCTGATGATGGTGCCGGAGGCCTGGGAGAACAACCCGGGCATGGACCCGGCGCTGCGCGCCTTCTACGAGTACAACGCCAACCTCATCGAGCCGTGGGACGGCCCCGCCTCCCTGACGTTCACCGACGGCACCCTGATCGGCGCCGTGCTCGACCGCAACGGCCTGCGTCCCGGGCGCTGGTGGGTGACCGAGGACGGCCTGGTCGTCCTGGCCTCCGAGGCCGGTGTGCTCGACATCGACCCCGCGACCGTGGTGCGCAAGGGCCGGCTCGAGCCCGGCAAGATGTTCCTCGTCGACACCGGCTCCGGCCGCATCGTCGAGGACGAGGAGGTCAAGTCCGGCCTCGCCGCGCAGCACCCCTACGCGGACTGGATCCGCGAGCACTCGGTCCACCTCGACGAGCTGCCGGAGCGCGAGCACGTCGCCCACAGCCCGGCCTCGGTGCGCCGCCGCCAGCGCGCGTTCGGGTACACCGAGGAGGAGCTCAAGGTCATCCTGTCGCCCATGGCGACGACGGGCGGCGAGCCGCTCGGCGCCATGGGGTCCGACACTCCCGTCGCGGTGCTCTCGCAGCGCCCGCGGCTGCTGTTCGACTACTTCACCCAGATGTTCGCCCAGGTGACCAACCCGCCGCTGGACGCGATCCGCGAGGAGCTCGTCACCGCGATCGGCAGCGCCATCGGCCCGGAGCCGAACCTGCTGGCGGACCTGCCGGAGCACGCCCGCAAGCTCGTGCTCGGCTTCCCGGTGCTCGACAACGACCAGCTCGCCAAGATCGTGCACGTCGAGCGCGACCGCGAGCTCGAGGGCGTGTTCCGCGCCGAGACCGTGCAGGGCCTCTACGAGGTCTCGGGCGGCGGCGCGGCGCTGCTGGCCCGCCTCGAGGCGATCTTCGCCGAGGTCGACCGGTACGTCGAGGAGGGCGCCAGCTTCCTCGTCCTGTCCGACCGCGACGCGAACTCCGAGCTCGCGCCGATCCCGTCGCTGCTGCTGACCAGCGCCGTGCACCACCACCTGGTGCGCAAGCACACCCGCAACCGGGTGTCGCTCGTGGTCGAGGCGGGTGACGTGCGCGAGGTGCACCACGTCGCGCTGCTCATCGGGTACGGCGCCGCGGCGGTCAACCCCTACCTCGCCATGGAGACCGTCGAGGACCTCGCCCGCCGCGGCTACCTCGACGTCACGCCCGAGCAGGCCGTCGCCAACCTCATCAAGGCGCTCGGCAAGGGTGTGCTCAAGGTGATGTCCAAGATGGGCATCTCCACGATCATGTCCTACCGCGGTGCACAGATCTTCGAGGCGATCGGGCTCTCGCAGGACCTGGTCGACGACTACTTCACCGGCACCACCTCGCGCCTCGGCGGCATCGGCCTCGACGTCATCGCGGCGGAGGTCGCGGCGCGGCACGCCGAGGCGTACCCGCCGTCGGGCAACAAGAAGCCGGGCGAGCGCCTCACCACGGGCGGCGAGTACCAGTGGCGGCGCGACGGCGAGGAGCACCTCTTCGACCCCGAGACGGTGTTCCGCCTGCAGCACGCCACGCGCTCGGGCCGGATGGACATCTTCCGCCAGTACACGCGGCGCGTGGACGAGCAGTCCGAGCGCCTCATGACGCTGCGCGGCCTGCTGCGGTTCAACCCGGACCGCGAGCCCGTGCCGATCGACGAGGTCCAGCCGGTCAGCGAGATCGTCAAGCTGTTCAACACCGGCGCGATGTCCTACGGGTCGATCTCGGCCGAGGCGCACGAGACCCTCGCGATCGCGATGAACCGCCTCGGCGGCCGGTCCAACACGGGCGAGGGCGGCGAGGACCCGGAGCGCCTGTACGACGACGAGCGCCGCTCGCGCGTCAAGCAGATCGCCTCGGGCCGGTTCGGCGTGACCGCCGAGTACCTCACCAACGCGACCGACATCCAGATCAAGCTCGCCCAGGGCGCCAAGCCGGGCGAGGGCGGCCAGCTGCCCGGACCGAAGGTCTACCCGTGGGTGGCGAGGACCCGGCACTCGACGCCCGGCGTCGGGCTCATCTCGCCGCCGCCGCACCACGACATCTACTCGATCGAGGACCTGGCGCAGCTCATCCACGACGCCAAGAACGCCAACCCGGACGCCCGCGTGCACGTGAAGCTGGTCAGCGAGTTCGGCGTCGGTACGGTGGCGACGGGCGTGTCCAAGGCGCACGCCGACGTCGTGCTCATCTCGGGGCACGACGGCGGCACGGGCGCCTCCCCGCTCACGTCGCTCAAGCACGCGGGCACGCCGTGGGAGATCGGCCTCGCCGAGACCCAGCAGACCCTCGTGCTCAACGACCTGCGCGACCGCATCGTGGTCCAGGTCGACGGCCAGATGAAGACCGGCCGCGACGTCGTCGTCGCCGCTCTGCTCGGGGCCGAGGAGTTCGGCTTCGCGACGGCGCCGATGGTGGTCTCGGGCTGCGTCATGATGCGCGTCTGCCACCTGGACACCTGCCCGGTGGGCGTCGCCACGCAGAACCCGGAGCTGCGCGCCCGCTTCACCGGCAAGCCCGAGTTCGTCGTGAACTTCTTCGAGTTCATCGCCCAGGAGGTGCGCGAGCACCTCGCCGCGCTCGGGTTCCGCAGCCTCCAGGAGGCCGTCGGCCAGGTGCAGGTGCTCGACACCCGCAAGGCCGTCGACCACTGGAAGGCCCAGGGCCTCGATCTCACGCCCGTCCTCGCGCAGCCCCGCCCCAAGGAGGGCTCGTCGCTGCGGCACACGACGGCGCAGGACCACGGCCTGTCGCGCGCGTTGGACAACCAGCTCGTCGCGGCAGCGGCCCCGGCGCTGGAACGTGGCGAGCGGGTGCGCGTCGAGCTGCCGGTCCGCAACGTCAACCGCACGGTCGGCACGCTGCTCGGCCACGAGGTGACCAAGCGCTACCGCGGCGCGGGCCTGCCCGACGACACCATCGAGGTCGTCCTCACCGGATCGGCCGGCCAGTCGCTGGGCGCGTTCGTACCGCGCGGCGTCACGCTGCGGCTGTTCGGCGACGCCAACGACTACGTCGGCAAGGGCCTGTCCGGCGGCCGCATCGCGGTGCGCCCGGACAAGGCCGCCGTGCTCGGCGGCGACGACGTCATCGCGGGCAACGTCATCGGCTACGGCGCCACCGCCGGCGAGATCTACCTGCGCGGGCGCGTGGGGGAGCGGTTCGGCGTGCGCAACTCCGGCGCCACCCTGGTCGCCGAGGGCGTGGGCGACCACGCCTGCGAGTACATGACCGGCGGCACCGTCCTGGTGCTCGGCCCCACGGGCCGCAACGTCGGCGCGGGCATGTCCGGCGGCACCGCCTACTTCCTCGACCTGCGCGAGTCGCGGGTCAACCAGGCGGCGCTCGCGGCGGGCGAGCTCGCGGTCTCGGCGCTCGATGACGCCGACTGGGAGGCCGTGCGCGGTCTGCTGGAGCGGCACGTCGCCGAGACGGGCTCCGCTGTGGCGGCCGAGCTGCTCGCCGACCCCGAGGCGGCGCGCGGCCGGTTCAGCCGCCTGCTGCCCCCCGGCTGGGCGCGCGTGCGCCAGGCCCTCGCCGAGGCGGAAGCCGCAGGCACCGACATCTCGGGCACGTCCCGGTGGGACCCGTCCGTGTGGAACCAGATCATGGAGGTGGCACGTGGCTGACCCCCGCGGATTCCTCAAGGTGCGGGAGCGCGAGCTCCCGCCGAACCGGCCCGTCGAGGTGCGCCTGCGGGACTGGAAGGACACGCACGAGCACCGGCAGGAGGGCCAGCCGTTCCTCAAGGAGCAGGCGGGCCGCTGCATGGACTGCGGCGTGCCGTTCTGTCACCAGGGCTGCCCGCTGGGCAACCTCATCCCGGACTGGAACGACCTCGTCTGGCGCGGGCAGTGGGCCGACGCGATCGACCGCCTGCACGCCACGAACAACTTCCCGGAGTTCACCGGGCGGGTGTGCCCGGCACCGTGCGAGTCGTCCTGTGTGCTCGGCATCAACCAGCCGGCCGTGACGATCAAGAACGTCGAGGTGTCGATCATCGACGAGGCGTTCGCTCGCGGCCTGGTCACGCCGCACGTGCCGGAGCGGCTCACGGGCTCGACGGTCGCCGTCGTCGGCTCGGGGCCCGCGGGCCTGGCCGCCGCGCAGCAGCTCACGCGCGCCGGGCACACCGTCGTCGTGTACGAGCGCGACGCCGCCATCGGTGGCCTCCTGCGCTACGGCATCCCCGACTTCAAGCTCGAGAAGCACCACATCGACCGCCGCCTGGCCCAGATGGAGGCCGAGGGCACGCGGTTCCGCCCCGGTGTGACCATCGGCGAGGACATCAGCTGGGACGCGCTGCGCCGCCGGTTCGACGCCGTCGTGGTCGCGACCGGAGCCACCGTGCCGCGCGACCTGCCCCTCCCCGGGCGTGACCTGGCGGGCATCCACTACGCGATGGACTTCCTGACGCCGGCCAACGACGCCGTCGCGGCCGGCGACCCCGAGGCCCTGCCCGAGGGTGCGCCGTCGGCGAAGGGCAAGCACGTCGTCATCATCGGCGGCGGCGACACGGGCTCGGACTGCCTGGGCACCGCGCTGCGCCAGGGCGCCGCGAGCGTCACCACGCTCGCGATCGGCAGGAAGCCGCCGCTCGAGCGGCCCGCCGGCCAGCCGTGGCCGACCGACCCGATCGTCTTCGAGGTCTCGACCTCGCACGAGGAGGGCGGCGAGCGGGCGTGGCTGGCCTCGACCGTCGAGTTCCTGCCGGGCGCCGACGGCGCGGTGCGGGCGCTCAAGGTCGCCGAGACGCAGTACCTGCCGGACGGCCGCCGGGTGCCCGCCCCGGGCACCGAGCGCGAGATCCCCGCCGACCTGGTGCTGGTGGCCATGGGCTTCACCGGCCCGGAGACCGGCGTGCTCGAGGAGCAGACCGGCATCGAGATCACGGACCGCGGCCTCGTGGCGCGCGGCGACGACTACGCGGCTAGCCTGCCGGGTGTGTTCGTGGCCGG
>Ga0079224_100017601_pt1 | contig 10076 bp, 12 predicted proteins | sample Stecom2015_FD_80414 | JGI IMG/M metagenome (GOLD analysis project Ga0079224, IMG submission 80414) | Agricultural soil microbial communities from Utah to study Nitrogen management - Steer compost 2015 | ecosystem: Environmental > Terrestrial > Soil > Agricultural land | place: USA: Utah... | reverse complement strand
TATTGCTGCGGACCTGTATCTTATATGGATACGATAAAGATTACTTTGTTTACAGAAGGGGTAAAGGCACATCAGTTTTTTATGGAGTATTTTGATACTGCATCTGACGATATGATGGTGCCCCCTCCTGATAAGGAACCTCATAGGGTCAAAGTCATATTGGGAGGTAAGGAACATGATATTGAAGTACAATATCCCGACACCATATTATCTGTAGGGGTTAACTCTGGTATTAAGATGCCGTATAGTTGTCAGTCGGGGCAGTGTGGCAGTTGTACAGCCCGATTGAAATCGGGTGAAGTATGGCTGATGTATAATGAAGTGCTCACTCCTGACGAATTGCAGCAAGGCCTCATCCTCACTTGTATGGGTTGTCCGGTGAATGGGGATGTGGTGATAAGTTATGATGAACAGATTATGTGCCCGGTAGCGCGTCAGGGACAGTAACATAAAGCAGTTGAGTAGCTCGGCTTTTTGCCGGGATTGTAATAGGCACAAGGCAGCGGTTGGGTACGCCTTAAAATGGATACCTTGCACGCCCTTTATCACACCTTAGCCATTCACATTGGTCCTTAAGCAGGGTAAATAAGAAAAATGGCCGGTCTCTTATGGATATCAATCGTTTCGCGAGCCCAATCGGCCAGAGTCATGCTGCGTATCTGCTGTCCGGGGTCGGTGATATCTACCGCAATGCAGAGTTTGGTTTTTTTAGGATGACAGTTCTTGATTAGCTCTTCAATTAAGGTATTGTTCCGGTAGGGAGTTTCAATAAAAATTTGGGTTTCAGAAAGGGAATGTGCCGTATGTTCCATTTCCTTTATAGCCTTGCTGCGCATAGGCTCTTTTACGGGCAGGTACCCCAAAAATCGGAAGCGCTGCCCGCTAAATCCCGAGGCCATCAAGGCCAGGAGTATAGAGCTAGGACCCACATAAGGCATGACCTTTGCACCAAGCTGCTGTGCATAAGCCACTACCTCTGCACCAGGGTCGGCTACACCAGGGCAGCCGGCTTCGCTCATGACACCTACATCATAACCCTTTGTCAGCCAGTTTTTCAACAATGCTGTGTCTATACCTTTCTGTTTGTTTATCTCACAAAAGTTTATACTATCAATATCCACATCTTTGTCAAAGGCCTTGAGCATGCGACGCGCAGTGCGCAGATTTTCTACGAAATAATATTTGAGCCTTGTGGCTTGAGTACGCACCTCCTCGGGAATAGTGCCGGTCTGCTCAGGTGCCAGTGGCACGGGTATTAAATGTATGCTACCTAACATCATAGAAGGCTTTGTGTGTTACTTATTCTGCCCAAAGGTAACATTTCATTATTTTTGCCTGAAATATGAATTTTAAGCAATTATGCCTGCTTTTGTATGTGGTGCTCCCTGTAGCTTGCCAGCAACCGCCATCGGACCGGCAATGCATGACTGTATTAGAGAGGGATAGTCTTATCGGTAATATTGCGGCTCAGCTGCCCGAAGCGGCTCTAGTGCTCCGGCGAGGGAATGATATCACCAGTATAATGCTTGCAGGAATGAATATCCATGACAAACGATTCTCACATATGGGTATCTGCATCAGAGGAGCCTCCGGGCCGATAGTGTACCATATTGTGGGGGCAGAATCGGGGAGGGAAGATTTTATACGCAAGGAAAATGTGGAGGATTTTTTTGATGTAGCTAATAATAATGCTATAGGATACGCTCCGCTGGTACTGAGCGATGCAGAACTGCGTCGGCTCGACCGTACCCTCTATAACTGGTATAGACAACGAATACCTTTTGATATGAGTTTTGATATGAGTACAGACGACAGTATGTACTGCTCAGAATTGGTGGCGAAGGCCTTGAAGGAGCTGTGGCCTGAGGATAGTATCAGCTATACCGACACGCTGGGTTTACGATATTATGCTGTGGATAATGTATTGGCTTTTCACAAAGTGGATAGTGTGCGGTATTTTGGTTTTTGTACGGAGTGAGGCCGAGGGTAGATATTTGAAAACCATAATCGCATATAAATAACTACATTTGCAGAGTATATTTCCAATTCTAGCGACGAATCAGAATGAAAAAGATAGTAAAGTTTGTTTCTCTGTTGTGGGCTTTGATTTATCTGAGCTCTTGCAAGCCTAAAACTCCTGAACAGGTGGCGGAGCAGTTTGTGACTAGCTTTCACAATCTGGAGTACGACAAGGCTAAAAGATTGGCCACAGAGACCACAGCCAAGCAGTTGGATATGTATGCGCAGCTGGCATCTACGGTACCCGAGTCAGACCGCAAGCCGGGCTCGAAAGTAGGCATTATCATGGGCGAGGGAAAGGTAGATGGCGACAAAGCTGTGTATTACTACAAGCCCTCAGACAATCCGGTGCCCCATAAGGTAAATCTGGTAAAGGAAAATGGGGAATGGAGGGTGCAATGGAACAAGACAGAAAGCATGACTGTGGAAGAGCAGCCCAAGGCCCCGACTATGGAACAAGAAAATGCCCCGGGCGAAGAAATTAAAATAGATATCGGCCAATAGCAACTGAGCCGGCCTTCAAATATTCCCGCATTTGCTGTTTTGACCGCATCTGCGGGATTTTTTTGTGTCTATTACCAATCCCTTTGTTGGTGCTAATACTCCAGAGGCTTAGGGCAAAACTCTATTTTTAAAAGAATAAGCGGAGTGCAATATTATCTGCATACAGCTTTCCGGCATCGGTAAGCACTAGGCAATCAGTACTTATGATAAGATGAGCCGGGTCTATTTTTTGTGCGGCAATTAGCAGTTGCGTTTGTGCATCAGTTCCAAAACGCTCTGCAAAATCTGCTAGCGAAATGCCCCACATAGTGCGCAGACCGGTGAGAATGAGTTCATTCATTTGGTCAGCAATGCTCAGGTGTTCTATTTCAAAAGCCTGTGTTTGGTTGTTGATAGCCTTTATGTACAGCGCATTATTGGCAATATTCCATTGCCGGCTATGGCCGTTAAAAGAATGTGCCGATGGCCCAATGCCCAGATAGGGTACACCTTTCCAGTAATTGGTATTATGCTGCGCAAAGAAACCATCCTTTGCAAAGTTGGAGATTTCGTAGTGTACGAAGCCCGCTTCTTTAAGCATGCCTAGCATTATTTCAAACTGAGTAGCTGCCTGTTCACTCATAGGGGCTGCTACTTTGCCTTGTTTTATCTGATGAGCGAGCGCTGTGCGTTCCTCAACAGTAAGTGCATAGGCAGAGATATGCTGTATACCGGAGTTTATAGCCGTAAATAGATTTTCTTGCCACTGTTCGTCACTTAGCCCGGGAGTGCCATAAATAAGGTCTATAGTGATATTGTCGAGACCGATGTCCTGCGCAGTTTTTATGGCATCAAGTGCCTCGCTGGCAGTATGCGCTCTATTCATAAAACGCAAATCTTGCTCCACAAAAGATTGCACACCAATACTCAGTCTGTTGATGCCCAATCGTTTGAGCATGCTCAGGTAGTTGGCATTCATATCATCCGGATTAGCTTCCAGAGTACATTCACCTAGTTTTTCCAAATTATAATGCTGGTGCAGCGTGTGCATAATACTTTGCAGCTCCTCTTCGGTAAGTAAACTGGGAGTGCCCCCTCCAAAATACAAAGTGTTTACTGCTGCCTCACCAAGATAGTCCTTGCGTTGTACAAGCTCTTGATTGAGTGCATTTACCATATCGCCTTTGTGGCGCATAGAGGTAGAAAAGTGGAAATCGCAGTAGTTACAAGCTTGTCTGCAAAAAGGTATATGGATGTAAATGCCGGCCAAGGAAATCGTTTATATTGATGCTAAAACTGCAAATTTCATTATTTTCGCTTTTAATAACTAATTGTTGTCATTTTAGATGGAAAGTTGAGACTACCTTTACGCTAAATGATAATGGAGGAGTAAGCAGCGATAAAGCGTGCACACTTTAAATTATAAAGATATGAGCATTAAGTATATTTCTTTCCTATTGCTGATGCTGATGGCGGTATGCACAAGCCATGCGCAGCAGCAGACAAATATGAGCAAAGTGACCAAAACGGCAGAGTGTGCCGATTTGAGTGTGCATGCCAAACTGGTAGATTTGAATAAGGCTTTAGAGTCGGAAAATTATAAGTTAGCGTTTTTCTACTCCGGCAATGTGCCATCAAAGGCGCTGATGAGTGTGCGTCTTGACTGCAAAGCAGGCGAGCGCATCGCAATAAAGTATGTAGTGGGCAAGAACGCTTCGCGTTATCAGCTTAATGTCATAGACCCCCAAGTACAGCATGTGGTGAAAGCAAAAGCAAAAACCCGTGGCAATGAGCTCACTGTAGTAGAAGAAAGTTTTACTGCCAAAACTGATGGCGTTTATGTACTGGTATATTCTCAGACGGCCAAAGAGGAAAATTGTATAGGACTCTCAGTGTTTAAAAAATAGGCGGGCTTTTTAGACTTTTACATAGGGATGAGTAAACCATTAGCGAAGACCTCGCTACTAATTTTTACCAATAATATTCTGCTAAGTTTAGCCAGAATCATTCCTATGTCATTTTATGCCAAAAGGCTTGATCTACACGACTTCGGAATTTACCAAAACTACTGGATTCAGTTCAACACGCTATTTGCCATTGCAGGATTAGGTTTTTCTTCTTTTTTGCTGGCTTACAGACCAGAAAAGCTTTTACAAATTCTAACCCAGCTCAAGGTAGGGCAGAAAACGGCGGCGGTATCCATTATGCTGGTTTGTGCCCTTGTCTTTGCCGGCATTCAGTGGGGGAATACCTTTTTTATTTTTTCCTTTTTCTTCTTTCTATTCAATGCCATATCGCTTATCCTCAATCACTTTTTGATAGTGTTTAAGCGCTATGCAGCACTCACCATTATCAATGCATTGTATTGTGTTCTGTTTTTTGGAGCGCATTGCTGGGCACTTGGGGCAGGACAGTTTAGTTTTACTAATCTGGTAGCTTTGCTGAGTATATTGCTGCTGGGGAAAATGCTGGTTTCCGGCAGAATGGTTGCTCAGGCCTTCTCTGCACTCAGCCCAAGCGATGAACCCTTTCATCCGAAGCAGTTTTGGAGTTTTTGGCGACATATGTATTTTTTTGAGCTGTCGCAGCTGCTTATTGTAAACGCTGACAAGTTTGTACTGTCGCTGTTGGTAGAGGAGAAAGTATCTGCGATTTATCAGAGCGGTGCATTTTCCATTCCCTTACTTTCTGCAATGTTTGGTTCGGTAAGCAGTGCAGCGCTTATGCAGCTCGCCACCAGCCAAAAAGACAAAGTGAGTCAGGCCGATATATTGCGCAAAACCAGCAAGCTATTAGCTTCGGTGGCTTTCCCGGTATTTTTCTTCTTCTACTTTTTTAGTAGTGAGTTTTTGTATTTGCTCTTTTCGCCCGAGTTTACAGAGTCGGTGCCTATATTTAAGATGAGTCTGTTGATGATTCCTTTTTCAGCCTTCAATTTCTCGGTGCTCTTAAAGCATTATGAGCAGGGCAAGGCTATCAATATGGGAGTGCTAGCCGATGTATGCACTACCGGTATCACTGTTTGGCCACTTTACTATTGGATGGGGTTGAAGGGTATTCCGCTGGCCTTTGTTTTGGGTACTGCAGCACAAATGACGGTATATCTGGTGCATCATGTGCGCATTCTGGGTATGGGTTTACTATCATTTATTCCACTTCGTTTCTGGCTCATAAGTATTGCTTACTATGCACTGCTCTGTTATGTGCTACACATGATTACCTCATCCCTGCAACTATCCAATTTTCAAAGCCTTTTATTAGCCGGTTCAGTAGTGGGTATTAGTGTATTGGCCAATTTTTCCCTTTTCAAGCGTCACTCCTATTAAAGCGGCGCATCCGCTGTCGGAGCAGGTGATATCAAAACTTGTTTATGAAATCACAAATATCTATATGCGTATCAAAATAATAGTTCATAATAAAAGGGCTAAAGTTCTTAAATTGCTAATTTTGTGTGCATAGATGAAACATGGCCACCGGATATGTACAGTTGCTTTGTTATTTAATTTGAAAACATTTTAACCCTATATCATTTTGATTGAGAATAAGAATATTATAGAAAAAGAGGTGGATGCAGTCCTGATTGGTTTAATCACCAAAGATCAGACTGAGACACAGCTTAACGAGTATCTGGATGAATTGGCATTTCTTGCAGAAACAGCAGGAGCACGAGCTATTAAGAAATTTGTGCAACGATTGCCGCATCCTGACAGTAGAACCTTTATTGGTAAAGGAAAGCTGGAAGAAGTAGCCGCATTTGTAAAAGCCAAAAATATCGAATTAGTAATTTTTGATGATGAGCTTACTGGCTCGCAAATCAGTAATGTACAGAAGGAAGTAGGGGTGAAGGTGATAGACCGCTCAGACCTTATTTTGGATATCTTTGCCCGCAGGGCAAAGACTGCTCAGGCAAAAACTCAGGTAGAGCTTGCACAGTATCAGTATATTCTGCCTCGACTAAGGGGTATGTGGAGTCACCTGGAACGTCAGGGTGGTGGTATTGGTTCTCGCGGTCCCGGTGAAACCGAGATAGAAACCGACCGCCGTATTGTAAAGGATAAGATAAGCCTTTTGCGTAAAAGGCTTGCTGAAATTGATCGTCAGTCTCAAACCCAGCGGCAGCAAAGAGGTGAGTTTATAAGAGTGGCACTGGTGGGATATACCAACGTGGGCAAAAGTACATTGATGCGTGTAATCAGTAAAGCAGATGTATTTGCAGAGAATAAACTGTTTGCTACTTTAGAGACCACTACCAGGAAGGTTGTGTTCGAGCAAACCCCCTTCTTACTTAGCGATACGGTAGGGTTTATCCGAAAGTTGCCTCACCATCTCGTGGAGAGTTTTAAATCCACTTTGGATGAAGTGCGAGAGGCAGATATTTTGCTGCATGTGGTGGACATTTCCCACCCTCAGTATGAGGACCAAATAGGTGTGGTGAATGAAACCTTACAGGAACTGAAAGCTTTTGAAAAGCCAATTCTTATGATTTTCAACAAAATGGACAAATATGTTGAAGAGACATTTGACGAATTCCTTTCAGAAGATGTGAAGAATGAATTACTAAATCAGCTTTATCGTAGATGGGATAATCTGACACACGGAAATGCATTATTTGTTTCTGCAGCAGAGATGACGAACATCAATATTCTGAGAGAAACATTGCTGCGAAAGGTAAAAGAACTGTACGAGCAAAGATATCCCTATCTGACTCAGTTTTACTAATGAGAAAAATTGAGCAGTATGCCGGAGCGGGCACTATAAAACGCATGGTGGTGCCGGCTCCGTTTTTGATTTTAAAAAGTATCAAGAAATTATAACAGTATAAAATTAAGAGGAGGTGGAACTATGAATTGTAAACTTTCGGTTAACGTAAACAAAGTGGCTACGCTCCGTAACAGCCGTGGTGGTAATAATCCCAATTTGTTGCAGGTGGCACTAGACTGTGAGCGTTTCGGTGCGAATGGTATCACTGTGCATCCAAGGCCGGATGAGCGTCATATACGTTATGCAGACGTGTATACGCTAAAAGAACATTTAAAGACCGAATTCAATATTGAAGGCAATCCTAAAGAAGATAAATTTGTACAACTGGTATTAGACACCCAACCAACTCAAGTGACTTTAGTGCCGGATGCTCAAAACCAGCTGACATCCAATCATGGTTGGGATACGGTAAAAGAGCGGGCATTTTTGCAAGAAATAATTCCTGTTTTTCAGAAAGCTGGTATTAGGGTTTCAGTGTTTGTAGACCCTGTAGCTGATATGGTGCTTGCTGCCAAAGATTGCGGCGCAGACCGGGTAGAACTTTATAAAGAAGCATATGCGCGCGAATATAATGCCGACCCCCATGCCGCGATTAAAGATTACATTAATGCGGCTAAAACGACAGAACAATGCGGTTTGGGATTGAATGCCGGGCATGATTTAGACCTGCAAAATCTCAGATTTTTCAATCAAAATATCCCTAATCTCCTCGAAGTGTCTATAGGACATGCATTAATTTGCGACGCTTTATATCTGGGTTTGCAAAATACTGTGGCTATGTATCTAAGATGTTTGCAATAATCTGCGTCTTAGGATTAGGTAAGCAAAAATATAAGCTTATTCCCAACTGTATGAAGAGAATCTATTTTCTAATAATTTTCATGCTAGGCTTGCTGGGGCAGCATAAAAGTAATGCCCAGCCTTCACTGAAGAATGTCGTGGGTGTAAATGCATTACAATCTGCCTACAGTGCTATAGGACTGGGGCTTTATTATGAGCGTTTTGTGACCCCTAATGCAAAGCTGAGCCTAACGCTTCCGGTGTCTGTTGGATGGATTAGTGACAACGGATACCGCCCCCCTATGCAATACAGCGAGTCATTGCCGGTTTATTTGGTCAATCCCGGGGTTAAAATATATCCCTTTGGCAGCAAGAAGTTTTTTAGCTATGCTGTAGGTCCCTCGGTATTTGCCCATATTGGTCGTACAGATTATATTTTTGGAAATGTAACACAGCCACATTATAACAAAGATGAAGTGCTATTATTTGACTATGTTACTGCAGGGGTTTGTCTCAATAATTATATCAACTTCAAAGTGACCCGCAGCTGGTCATTCGGCTTAGAGCTGGGACTTGGTCCAAGCTTTTATAATCGCTATACACCTACAGACGGGAGTATGGTTATTGATGGGGGTACGTATGTGTTTCAGCACGCAAGTTTTCAAATAGCATACAGGTTTTAGCGCCGAAATATTTTCAAATTTTTATTTTATTCAACCATTATGAAAAAAATCAGTTTAGTATTATTAGCAGGAGCGATGAGCGTCTTGGGACATGCTCAAAAGACTAACGATTATGGTCGTAATATTTTCAGACTTTATCCGTTAAACGTGTTTTCATCCGGAAATGTTGGTGTGGGCTTGTCCTATGAGCGTATATTGAGCTCAGACGGAAAATTCGGACTTAAAATCCCGATACACTGGGGAGTGGACGAGGCAAACGATGGTTATTACTCAGATGATGTGATTACTCGTAGTGGTATTATGATTAACCCTAGTGTTAAATTCTATCCCGCGGGCCAGCGAAGAGTTACTTATGGATTAGGATTCTCGCTTTTTGGTGTCTGGGCCAACAATGATTACTATAAATATGACAATGGCTTTGTGCGCAGAGTGGATGGCACCAGAGAGCAGATGGGCATGCTGTTAGAAAACAGTGTTCAGTTTAACCTGAGTCCAAAATTCAATATCGGTCTGGAACTTGGTATTGGCCCAAGCTATATCAACAGATATACAGAAAATGGAAGAACTTACAATGATGGCATTACCGCGATGGGTTTATTTAACTTTCATGTAGGTTATCGCTTCTAAGTAAAAGCATGATGGCAAGACGAATCTATACACTCTTCGCAATACTTATGGTGCTTGGCAGCTCTGCCTGGTCGCAGGGCTATATGCATAATCTCCGCCTTGCCCCTCTAAGTTTGTTTACCGGAGGTACCGGAGCCGGTATTAGCTATGAGGCTTTCACCGATGAGAGCAGAAGGGTAAGTGTGGTGCTGCCCTTGCAGTTTGGGTTGCGCAATAGTTCAATAGGTAATAATATGACTGCCACGCAAGAGCAGAACTACTCTGTAATGATTGCTCCCGGCGTTCGTTTATACCCTATGGGCAAGAGTACTCTGAGCTATGTAATTGGAGCATCTTTATTTGCTACCTATGGTAGGGATAACGGATATGCGTTCGGGGGGAGTAGTAGTTTTGTAGCCTATGCTGAACGCAGAGAAATGCGATGGGGTTCTGTAGTAAGCAACAGTCTTACATTAGACCTGAGCCCTAGAATAAATATTGGGTTAGAATTACTGTATGGTTATAGCTTTCAGTCCAGATTTAAAAATAAGCAGAATGACATGAACACCGTAGAAGGTGTAAAAGAAATGCTGAGCCTTAATTTTCAAGTGGGCTACCGCTTTTGATGAATAGTGCTTCGGACATCTTGCCGGCGCTACATCAGATTCCTGAGATAATGAGCTATGAAAATCCGATAATAGGGTGTATCCAAATATGCCCTGTTATCGGATTTTTGTTTACGCC
>Ga0079224_100017600_pt1 | contig 10077 bp, 11 predicted proteins | sample Stecom2015_FD_80414 | JGI IMG/M metagenome (GOLD analysis project Ga0079224, IMG submission 80414) | Agricultural soil microbial communities from Utah to study Nitrogen management - Steer compost 2015 | ecosystem: Environmental > Terrestrial > Soil > Agricultural land | place: USA: Utah... | reverse complement strand
GGACTACAATACGTACATGAAGGGATATTGTTGTAATCCAATGCCTCAGGGTTTAAACCCGCAATTTTTTCTACACAGATTATACCTTCTGCACTTGCGACATGCGCGAGAGCCGGTCCAGGAATTATATCACCAATTGCGTACACACCAGGTACAGATGTCTCGTAAAAATCATTGACTTGCACCATGCCCTTTTCAAGCTTAACGCCCAATTCTTCAAGTCCTATTCCTTCGATGTTGGCAGAGATTCCAGCAGCAGAAAGCACCAGGTCACATTCGATGGTGTCTTCCTTGCCTGACTTCCTGTCTTTGTAACTCACCTTGCATGTTTTCCCGGAAGTATCGACCTTTTCAACGCTTGTGTTGGCCAGCACCTGAATGCCTGCCTTTTTGAAAGAACGCCCTAACTCTTTAGAGATATCGCTGTCCTCTCTGGGCACCAATCCTTGCTCTAAAAATTCAACCACCGTCACCTCAGTTCCAATGGAGTTGTAAAAATACGCGAACTCCACACCTATGGCACCTGCACCCACAATAACCAATTTTTTGGGTTGCTTCTCAAGTGACATAGCTTCGCGGTAACCTATGATCTTTTTACCATCGATTTTTAAGTTCGGCAGCTCTTTCGATCGCCCACCTGTAGCGACAATGATGTGCTTCGCTTCATACTGCGTCGTTTTGCCGTCCTTGCCTTTTACCTCCACTTTTTTGCCTCGCAACAACTTCCCGGTTCCCTCTAAAATCGTGATTTTATTTTTCCTGAAAAGAAAATTCACTCCCTTGCTCATTCCATCCGCCACAGCTCTGGACCTGGAAATGATTTTGCCGAAATCAGCCTTTGCTTCCTGGACCGTAATCCCGTAATCTTCAGCATGCTGAATATAACTAAAGACTTGTGCGCTTTTCAACAGTGCCTTTGTGGGAATACATCCCCAGTTCAGGCAAATTCCGCCAATGGCATCACGCTCTACCACGGCTACCTTCATGCCAAGCTGTGAAGCTCTGATCGCTGCCACATAGCCCCCCGGACCACTGCCTATCACAATTATATCATAATTCATACGAAGTGTTTTTTGCTCGGCGACAAAGATAATGAACCTGTTGCAATACCAATGCCCGCAAAGTCCTCATTATCTGCAAGCACAAAGTTTCCCTAATTGTAGAAACACTGGCAGGCTGCGCTTTATTTTCATGAAAAATAGAACTTCCCGGTTGTGCTTGAACGAAGGCAATAATATTCTACGTTAGATATGAATGACTATAAAATCCGAAAGTCCGATTACCCGGATTAAACTCTTAAGAGACATAGCAAATGTCTGCCTGGCTATGTTTTTAATGCTCACTGCAAGCATGCCTCAGCTTGCAGCTCAAAATTTTGTTCGCTCAGCCCCTCCTGAATGCCGGTGCCAATTCGAGATGCCCGGAATCCCCAAGGCCAAAACCCAGCAAATACAAACCGAAATTGGCCCGGTTGACTACCATAGCTATATTTCGGATGGGGGCGCCAGTCAGCAACATTACACCTTCGTAGTCAATTTCGCTGACTATCCGGAAGGAGCACTTTCGCTCGACTCTGCAGATTTTGTAAAAGAATTCTTTGAAAGCTCCATCGAGCAAGCGACCGCCCAGCTGGCTGGCACAATGATTTACAAGACGGACGTCACATTAGGTGAAATTCCAGGCATGTTGTACAGAATCGACTATGGTAATTCCATGACCGTCAAATCTAAAGTGTTGCTTCACGGAAAGCGATTTTACTTATTGCAGGCATTTTATCAAAGAGATAAGGAGAGAGGATTTGAGGCGGACAAATTTTTGAACTCATTCCGGGTTGAATGAGCATATGCGAATTGACTGGTTCGCAGATGACTATATTCACATTTTCCTCTGTGCGTGTACACGATAAGTTGCATTGGGAGGAATTTGGAATGACTAAAAGTAGTTGTAATATGACCGCATTGTGATTTGGATTTACAAGATGCTTATCTTAGCACTGAAATTTTCAGGTATGTCTAAAATCGCAGTCTTCCCCGGATCCTTTGATCCAATTACTTCAGGGCATGTTGATATCGTGAAAAGAGCTTTGCCGCTGTTTGACAAAGTAGTTGTCGCAGTTGGAGTGAACACACAGAAGCAGAGTTTGTTCTCATTAGAAGAAAGGTTAAACTGGCTAAGGCAGGTTTTTCATGAAGAAGAAAAAATAGAAGTGGGACATTTTAATGGGTTAACCTCGGAGTACTGCAATCGCATCGGTGCGAAATACTTGTTGCGAGGCCTTCGAAATGCCTCGGATTTCGACTATGAGAAGACAATCAGCCAGCTGAATTTTTTCATAGGGAAGGGCTTGGAAACTGTGTTTCTGATTAGCCGGCCAGCCTTTTCCCACATCAGTTCAACCATAGTAAGGGAGATAATCAAGGGCAACGGCGATGCCTCTCCGTTTTTACCTGAAGAGATTCGAATTAAACGTGAAATTTAACAAATAAAGACATGGCAGACGCAATATTTCAAATACCTGTGGTGACCAATGAACCGGTTTATTCATATGCACCCGGCTCTCCGGAACGGCAGGCACTGAAGGCAACTATTAAGGAGCTCAAAAAGCAAAAACTCGAGGTGCCAATGGTAATTGGTGGAAAGGATGTTTTTACAGATGAAAAGGTGTCTATGCACCCTCCGCATGAGATCAAGCACAGCCTAGGGCATTACTCAAAAGGTAGTGCAAAGCATGTGCAAATGGCCATAGATGCCGCACTGCATGCGAAGCCGGCCTGGGAGGCGATGCCCTGGCAGGAACGGGCATCCATCTTTCTCAAAGCTGCAGACCTGATTTCAGGGCCTTACCGGACAAGAATCAATGCAGCCACCATGTTAGGTCAATCAAAAAATGTATTTCAGGCAGAAATCGATGCTGTTTGTGAGTTGGCAGACTTCCTTCGTTTCAACGTGCAGTTTATGTCTGAAATCTATGTGCAGCAGCCGGAAAGTGCAGACTTAATATGGAATCAGATGGATTACAGGCCTTTGGAAGGCTTTGTATTTGCACTTACACCGTTCAATTTTACCGCAATCGCGGGTAACCTTCCTTCAGCCCCTGCTATGCTGGGTAATACTGTTGTGTGGAAACCTGCCGAGACCCAAATTTATTCCGCTCATATCGTGATGGAGATTTTTCGCGAAGCAGGCTTGCCTGACGGAGTGATCAATTTGATCTTTGTCGACGGCCCCGAAGCAGGTGATGTCATATTCAATCACAGGGATTTTGCGGGGTTGCACTTTACGGGAAGTACCGGGGTGTTCCAGCACTTATGGTCAACGATTGGGAAAAATATAAGCAAATACCGATCCTATCCAAGGATAGTCGGTGAAACCGGGGGTAAAGATTTTGTGTTGGCGCATAAATCTGCGGATGTGCAGGCTCTCGCCGTGGCAATGGTCAGGGGCGCATTTGAGTTCCAGGGGCAAAAATGCTCCGCAGCTTCACGTGCCTACATTCCTAAAAGTATGTGGCCCGAATTGAAAAAACTGATGGTAAAAGATCTCGAATCCATCAAAGTTGGAAGCACGGAGAATTTTTCCAATTTCGTGAATGCCGTGATTGACAAACGGGCATTTGATAAAATTACGGGGTATATAGCTGAGGCGAAAAAAGCTAAAGGCGTAGAACTCGTATTTGGCGGAAATTACAGTGACAAGGAGGGCTATTTTATTGACCCTACTGTGTTGTTGGTGGACGATCCTCATTACCGGACTATGGAGGAGGAAATTTTCGGCCCTGTATTGACAGTGTACTTATACGATGATGAGAAATTTGATGACGTGATGGATCTGCTAGACAACACCTCACCATATGCATTAACAGGAGCAATTTTTGCCAAAGATAGAGCTGCTGTCATCAAGGCGACAAATCGTTTGAGGCACAGTGCGGGCAACTTCTATATCAATGACAAACCGACCGGAGCTGTAGTTGGTCAGCAACCTTTCGGAGGAGCCAGGGGCTCTGGAACGAATGACAAAGCCGGTTCTGTGTTGAATTTATATCGGTGGATTTCACCTCGAACGATTAAGGAAAACTTCGTGCCGCCAAAGGACTATAGATATCCATTCCTGTCCGAAGCATAGCATAGAATTTATACGAAAAAAATGGTGAGAAGGCCCGGAAAAATGTAATTGATCCGGGCTTTTTTATGCGTCAATTCCATCAGAATGGGAAATCGTTGACAAGGCTTGAAAGGAAGTCTAATGCCAGGCGCGGTCTCAATATTATGGTGAAAACAACACCAAATACGGCACCATAAAAGTGAGCTGAGTGATCGACGTTGTCACGACTGTTTTTCCCCGCCCAGGAGGAATACATCAGGTATAGGATTCCAGCGATTATTCCCGGTATGGGAATAATGCCATACAGGTAAAGCATTTGCCAGGGGAGGAAAAGGATAAACACAAAGACAATTCCGGACACTGCACCCGAAGCACCAATTGCAGCAAAGCCCGGATGGCCATTATGCCTGAAATAGCTGGGTACATTAGCCATAATTACGGTGAGCACAAACAGCAATATAAAATTGACAGAGCCCTGCAAAGTGCCAAATAGTGCGATGAACTTGTGTTCGACATAGGAGCCAAACATCCAGAATACAAACACATTTATAAGTAAGTGAAGCCAGCCTGCATGTAGAAATCCTGCAGTTAACATCCTGTAATATTCCCTGTTCCGTTTCTCCATGTAAGGCCAATGCTTGAACCTCGCAATGAGTGACGGTTGGTTGAAAGCGTAATAACTAATTATTCCTATAGCAGCGATCAACATTTCGGTAATTCCCAGCTCCATTAGTAGTGGTATTTGATGTTTTTCAAAATAGTAAATGCCCGATACAACTGCTCAGACAAGATTAACCTCACCATTTCGTGTGTAAATGTCATTTTCGACAATGCCATACTGGCATTCGCTCTAACTGCAATTCTTTCTGAAAACCCAAATGGCCCTCCTATCAGCAATATGATTCGCTTACCCGGTGCAGCCATTTTACTTTCCAGCCAGGAAGCCCACTCCTTCGAAGTATATTCCTGACCACGCTCATCCAGAATGACGAGGAAATCATCGCTTTGTAATTTGGCTAACACGCTCGCAGCCTCCTTCGCCATCCGTAGCTCTGCCGACTCCGATGCACTGTATTTTGGCTCTTTCAGGCAGATCCACCTCATTTGACTCAATCGTGAAATCCTTTTCTTATATATTTCAATGGATTTGGCAAGTTGCACATCAGATGTTTCGCCAATCCACCACACTTCTATTAGCATAAAAACGTATTACAGTTCGTAGATTCCCGCAATGACTGAATTCCTGTCTCCGTATTGCTCCAGTGTTATTTTAGCGATGGTTTTCCAATGTTCATACGCATCTAATTCCTGCAAGCGACTTTTTACAGTTGCTATAAACTTTGATGCAGCGGGGCCGTGATGATCCGTCAGGTACCCATTTACAAATTGGGAGTATAACTCTACTCCAAGGTCCGGTTTTTTCGTGAAAATAATCCGGTCAAAATTTCGCAACAAAGTAGCTGATTCTATGGAAGTGATGAGTTCCTTCAGTTTATCCCATTGTTCAGTATAGGCGAAATAATTCCCAAGATAAACAGTGAATTCCTGAGGATCCATATTGCTGCCAACATGCTGTTCAATCCATTCTTTAAAGTCGGACATCGATGAATGTTCGGACAGCAACTCATAACAAGAAGGGACAAATCGATGCTGTAGCAGTATTTCAGCCCAGAATAATTTGGATGGAGAGTCAGTCATTCCGGCAAAGGCAGTTTCCATGTGGTCGAAAATCTGCTTTTCAACGGTGGTTTTCGACCAAACCTGGATCATAGATAGATACAACTTTGCAGCATGTTCCGGGATGAGATGGTAATGTGCAAAGTGTAATAATTTTTGCGCATTTTCTAGATGTGATTTAAGTCGGTTCAGGTGCTGCAGAAATTTGTTGTTGTCAGGGTCAAGCGTCTGATAGAGAATATGGGATTGCGCGAGAAAGGCGATGTGTTGGTCCGCTTTTAAAGCAAAACCGAATTTCGCATTAAGTGCCTGCAAGGCAAGTTTTGTGGATACATTCTTTTCGGCCAACCAGCTTGCCAAATCCCCGTAAAGTGTGTCGTGTTGCCTTTTATTTGGGAAATATGATCTGCACGACAGGTCCAGACAAAAGCTTTCAAGGTCTTCACGAAGATAAACAGGTATTTTTTCCTGGTGTAAATCACGAGTCAATTGAATAAAGAAGTTAAAACTTTCGAGCGTCTCCGGGACAAGGGGTTCCTGGTCTCTCAACAGGATACACAATTTCGGAAGGCAAGCTTCGACAATCAAATAGGTCTCTTTGTATTCATCCATTGTCAATGCATCCAGGGCCTCATCCTTAAGCGTCGCGATGATTTGTTGGATTTGCTTCAGCTTTTTGTGTGGTTTACGAGTGCTGGTAGCTTGTGAGGGAGGTAGAATTTGATCCAGTAGCTTTTTATACTTCAGGTCATCCTGGACTGAAACTTTTCTCGCAAATCTCGCTTTCAGGTTCCACTCCAATTCTTTGTCTTTCTTAGCATAGTTCCTGATAAAGGTCCAAAGTGTGGAGAAGGGGACTTCCGTCCCGATGGTTTCAAGGTCAAATTTTTGAATTACATCTTTGGACTTGTCATGGAGGAGTTGATTTCGGATATACACAGCGAAAGCAACCCAGTGGGGGCAATATTTTTTCTCTGAAAATGCGCTACAGCTGCATTTCGCGCGAGACAAGCTGTTTTTGCTTTTCAGTTGAGCTGAGCAATGGTATTGATTCGCACCGGATTGTATAACAGCGTTCAAAACTTTATTGTCATGAGTGTAATTGGATATGGCCTGGCTGTCGACAAGTGCCTCAGCTTCCAGCCATGTGGATTCCGGAACGGATTGTTCCAATTGATCAAAACGCCATTCCTGCATTCGATGACCTAAGTTACTCATGAAAAAGACCAAATCAAGCCTTTGTGAGCTTTCCATTGGCTGAACCAATAAAGTTAATTCATTTTTTCCAATTCTTCATGTCATGTTGGCGACTAATAATTTTTCACGATAGGTGAAAAAAGGGTAACTTCGGATCAGCTATTAGCCCGATGAAGACACTGATTCTATTGAGACATGCCAAGTCCAGCTGGAAGGACCCGTATTTGAGTGATCACGACAGGCCCTTGAATAAGCGCGGAAAGCGTGATGCACCGCTGATGGCCCGGGTATATAAACGGCATTTTAGCTCGCCCGACTTGATTCTGTGCAGCAGTTCTGAGCGTACCAAAGCGACAGCAAATGCCTTTATTCAGGAACTTGGTATTGGGGTAGAAAAGCTTGAATATGAGAGGGGTTTATACCACGCCGATGCGTTCGAGATGCTGAGAATAATATCTTTGGTAGATTCCGGAGTGAATACCTTGTTAGTCATCGGACACAATCCGGGAATAACGATTCTAGCCAATGTATTCAAGCCAGGATTGACGCAGAATATACCTACTTGTGGGATGGCTGCGTTTAGAAAGCCAGGGGATAGTTGGTTAGATTTTACAAGTAAAGAAGACGTCGATTGTATTGGATATTTCGCACCAAAACTTATTTAACAGGACTGTTACTCTTGCCTCTTTTCCTGTGGGCATGTGGTTCAGGTGGTGACCGGGTAAATAAAAGCCGGTCTGAAATTGTAGCATTGCTGGCCGATATGCATGTCGCAGAGGCTGCCATGAGTAAGGTGCCGGACAAGTACAAAGACAGCCTGCGACTGACATATCGTAAAAATATTGCCGAATTACATGAGCTGCAGGTTGAGGAACTGGATTCAATACTGATTTCCATTCAATACAAGCCGGAGCATTACCAGGAACTTACCCGATCTGCAATGGAATTGCTCGACTCTATTGAACGATCCCTTCACTGAGTTCACCATCGAGGTAGATATGATAATAATTTATTAATATAGTGTAGAAAAGGGGTGATAGCTCAAAGGACTAATTTTGCCTGCCTAATGCAATAACAGATGCAGCATCAAATTCTTATAGTTGACGATGAGCCGGATATTCTGGAATTCCTAAGTTATAATCTGGTGAAGGAAGGCTACCAGGTAATCACTGCCAATAATGGCAAAGATGCTTTAAGCCTCATTGCACAGAATAGCCCTCATCTTATCATTTTGGATATCATGATGCCCGAAATGGACGGCGTCGAACTATGCAAGAAAATAAGAGATGAACAATTGGCTCCACAGGCACTGATTGTGTTTTTAACGGCGCGCAACGAAGATTTTACTCAAATTGCAGCTTTGGATGCCGGGGGAGACGATTTTATAACCAAACCGGTAAAACCAAGGGTTTTTCTAAGTCGTGTTAGCGCATTGTTGAGACGAGTAGAGTACACTGAAAAGGCAAGCACAAGCGCCAAAATGGATTACGGCGAACTGAGTATAGACTCTGAGCAGTTTACCGTTGAAAAATCCGGCGTGCCGATTGATTTAGCTAAAAAGGAGTTTCAGTTATTGCAACTCTTGGCGAGCAAGCCCGGCAAAGTATTTAAGCGCACTGAAATATTACAAAAAATTTGGGGAGCGGAAGTGATTGTCGGTGACAGAACAATTGATGTACATATTCGCAAGATCCGTGAAAAAATCGGTGACGAATTCATCAAGACGGTCAAGGGCATTGGGTATAAATTTGACTTTTGATGTTTAAAAATTTAAGCCCTAATCAACTGTCTGTGATAGTTGCTGTTACGGCATCTATCCTCTTTGGCTCTCTGTATGTTTTGCTCGGTTTATTTGTGGGTGCAGAGTTGAGATGGGGACTCATCTTGCTGGTTGTGATTTTGGGTTTCCCTCTTGGATTCATTGCCTTTAGGTACTTTTTACAGCAATATATATATCGCAAAGTCAAATTAATATACAAAGTGATCCACCAGGCAAAGTCATCTACGAGAGGCAAGCAGATGAATATGAATGATGATATTCTGGGGATAGTAGACAAAGAAGTGTTTCAATGGGCTGAAGATAGAAAAAAGCAAATTGAGGACCTTAAGACACTTGAAAATTACAGGCGGAATTTTCTGGGTAATATATCGCATGAACTAAAGACGCCTATTTTTTCGCTGCAAGGTTATTTATTTACCTTGTTGGAAGGAGGTCTGTATGATGAGCAAATCAATATGAAATATCTGAGGAATGCGACCCGCAACATCGACAGATTGATAACAATCGTCGAAGACCTCGAATCTATAAGCAAGCTGGAGTCGGGAGAGATGGAACTCGACATCCAACGCTTTGACATAAAAAAGTTAGTACAGGAAGTCATTGAAGATGTAGAAATGCAAGCCAACGCAAAAGGGGTGAAACTCAGCTTAAAGCAGGGAGCCAATCAGTCTGCATTTGTCATGGCCGACAGGGAAAATATCCGTCAGGTGATTTTGAATCTGGTTGTCAACTCCATAAAATATGGTAAAAATGGGGGCGAAACTAAAATCGGCTTTTACGACATGGACAAGTACCTTTTGGTTGAAGTCGCTGACAACGGTCTCGGCATTGAAGATCGGCACTTGCCCCATCTGTTCGACAGGTTTTATCGCGTCGATAAAAGTCGTTCCAGAGAACTCGGTGGTTCCGGTTTAGGCTTGTCAATTGTTAAACACATCATTGAAGCCCACGGCCAAACCATAAATGTAAGAAGTACAATTGGTGTGGGTTCTACATTTGGCTTTACGCTGGCAAAGGCCAAATAGACAGCGTTCCGGTAGGCCCGGGCTTAGGGCTTTCCGTTGCCCTCAGTTTCTGCGTTGGGCGCTTCACCGCTAAGGCTTTGCAGATCTGTGACATCCGCAGAATTGCCGGAATACGAATTAACTAAGAGCTCATCCTGAGCGGGTAAGAGCCGGTTCAGTTGCTTGATAACTGCGTCTTTGTGATTGTAAAAATCCACCAATTCGCTTTCCGGCAAGGCTTGAGGTGGCGGGAAATTCAGGCGACGGTGATCCACTTGCCGACCATTCTTCCAGAACCTAAAGCAAACGTGAGGTCCG
>Ga0079224_100017599_pt1 | contig 10077 bp, 9 predicted proteins | sample Stecom2015_FD_80414 | JGI IMG/M metagenome (GOLD analysis project Ga0079224, IMG submission 80414) | Agricultural soil microbial communities from Utah to study Nitrogen management - Steer compost 2015 | ecosystem: Environmental > Terrestrial > Soil > Agricultural land | place: USA: Utah... | reverse complement strand
GAGCTGCCGAAGACCCGCAGCGGCAAGATCATGCGCAGGCTGCTGCGCGACGTGGCCGAGGGCCGGGAACTCGGCGACACCTCCACCCTGGTGGACCCGTCGGTCTTCGAGGCCATCGCCCGCGGCTGACACTGCCGGAACCGCCGCGGAGCGCCGTGCCCGATCACATGAGGGGGATCGGGCACGGGCACCGGCGATTGCCGAATTCCTGCCGGCTCAGGACTCGCCGAACAGGCCTGCCATGCGGCGGTCCATCTCGTCGGGCGGGACGTCCTCGACATGGGTGGCCACCGTCCAGCGGTGTCCCCACGGGTCGACGAAGCAGCCGGAGCGGTCGCCGTAGAACCGCAGGCTCACCGCCTCGACCTCACGGGCGCCCAGCTCCATGGCGGTGACGAAGGCGGCGTCGGCGTCGGGGACGTAGACGTGCAGGCTCACCGGAGTGCCGCCGACGGCCTGCGGATCGAAGAAGCCGACCTCGGGGGCCGGGTCGCCGAGCATGAGCACGGACCCGCCGATCATCAGCTCGCAGTGTGCTATCCGGCCATCCGGCCGGGGCATCCGCATGCGCTCGGTGGCGCCGAAGACCCGCTTGTAGAACTCGACGGCCTCGGCGGCGCCGTCGACGGCCAGCCCGGGCGACAGCGCCGGGTATCCGGCGGGAACGGGGTCGACATCGGACATGACACACCTCCGGGTCGAGGCACTTCGTCTGACCCGGCGAGCCTATCCCCGCGCCCGCCGCCGCACGAGCCCTTCGGCAGCGACGGCACGGCATCGGTTCGGCGACAGCGGGGCGGCCGCGCCCACTCCCCGGCCGCCCACTCCCAGCCAGCACACTCCCAGCCGGCACGCTCCAGCCCGCACACTCCCCGCCGCGCGGTCCTGGCGGCGCGGCCTCACTTTTCGCGCAGGGCGCGCACCTGGGCGGCGGTGAGCTGGGCCAGCAACGCCGGGTCCGAGGCCTCCGGCGCGGTCACCGAGATCTGCACCAGGGTGTTGCCGACCTGGACCAGCGCCGCCTGGGCCACCAGTGTGGTGCCCTGGCTGGACATGACCAGCTGGAAGGCGGTGCTCGCGTCCCCGGCGGGCGGCTGGTCGAGCGCGCCGAGCCGGTAGTCGATGCGGACGCCCTCGCTGTCCTCGCCGAAATACTCGGCGCAACGGGCCAGCGTCTCCTGGACGGCGGTGAACGCCGGGCCGACCTCGCGATAGGCGGCCACGTCGATGTCGATGGCGGCGAACTCCGGGCCGTCGTAGGCCACGCCGGTCCAGGCGAGAGTCTCGGGGCGCTGATGGCCCAGCGCCATCAGCACCTTGCCGCAGCCGGGCGGAGTGGTGGGACTGGGCAGCGAGGCCGGACGGGTGTCCGGGTCGGCCGGGTCGTAGGCGGGCACCATGCCCGCGGGCAGATCGTCCTCGTCGAGCAGGCGCAGGGCCATGGCGTCGGCGGAGTCGTAGAAGGGCTCGCCCACCTCGGCGGCGGGGACCACCGGGCCGAGCGCGGTCAGTTCGACGGGCGGAGCGGCGGGTGGGTCGTCGTCCGAGCCGCAGCCGGTCAGCAATGTCACCGTGGCGGCCGCGGCGGCCAGGCAGGCGGTGGTGCGGTATCGGGCGGTTCGACGCGACGATCTGCGCACGGCTCTCACTCGGCCCACGTCACCTGCGTCACGATGCTCTGGCTCAGCAGGCTCACGCTGCGCGGGTCGCGGTAGACCTGGTGCCCGCCCACGCTGATCGCCCCGGCCACCGGCAGCGGCAGCCCGAGGTCGACGGTGATGGTGCCGGTGCCCTCCATCAGATAGTCCTCGATGGACAGGGTGCCGGTGTCGTTCGGCAGCGCCCACGAGGACGATTTGGGGGTCTGCTTGACGGTCAGGTCGATGGTCAGCCGGTCGCCGTCGCGGGCGACGAGGGTCGCGGTGGTCACCTGGTCGAGGGTGACGCCGCCGGTGACCTCCTGGTGCACGGTCCACACCGCGCCCTCGCCGACCGCCTCGTCCGGGAACATGATCGAGCGGTACACCGCCTGGTAGAAGGCGTTCTCCAGGGCGGCGCGGGCGGTGTTCGGCGTATCCGGGGTGGGGGCGAGGCGCAGCGCGGTGATGGCGCCGTCGGCGTCGAAATCCAGGCCCGCCTGGGAGCCGCCCGCCGCGGTCAGCGCTTCGCTGAGGATCGGGTCGGGGCTGGTGACGTCGCCGAGGGTGAGGTCGACGCCGCCGCTGCCCGCCCGCGCGGTCATCGGGATGGTCAGCGCCGGAGTGGAGAAGTCGCGCGGCACCTGGTCGTTGATCTGCTGCTCGATGTGGTGCTCGGTGTGCAGGGTGACCTGCTGCTCGGTGCCCGGCGCGAAGGTGGGCCGCAGCACGGCTCTCGGCTCGGCGCCTGGAGCGACCAGCGCGGCGGCGGCCACCGAGATCGGCACCGTCACCTCCTTGCCGATGCCGAGCGGCTCGGTGCCCTCGGTGCTGGCGGGAGCCTCTGCGTCATCGGCGCAGCCGACGGCGAAGGTCGACAGGCCCAGGGCGAGCACGACGAGCAGCGCTCGCGACCGCGCGATCCGGGGCAGGTGGGGAGAAGACAACACCGTCACGAGCAACAGGGTACGACCGCTTCCTGAGCGCGGACTCAGACTCCGCCGTGGCAGCCCACACCGTTACCCGGGAAATCGCACAGCCGCACCCGCGCGGAGGAGTCGCGGGAGGGGCGGTCTCGTGCTCGAGACATGATGGAGGGTGTGAAAGACGACCGGCACGACTCCGCCGTTGCCCCGCCGCCGCCCTTGCGGTTGCACACCCTGTTGACGCTCGCGGTGATCGTGTTCGCCCTCGACCTGCTCACCAAGTGCATCGTGGTGGCCACCATCACCCCGGGCGATCCGGTCCCGATCATCGGCGACTTCGCGCGTTTCGCGCTGGTGCGCAATCCCGGCGCCGCCTTCTCCATGGCCACCGGCATGACCTGGCTGCTGACCCTGATCGCGGTCGGCGTGGTGATCGGCGTGATCCGCATCGGCCGCAAACTGCGCTCGCTGTGGTGGGCGATCGGCCTGGGGCTCGTCCTCGGCGGCGCGGTCGGTAATCTGGCCGATCGGCTGTTCCGCGCGCCCGGCCCGTTGCAGGGCCACGTGGTGGACTTCGTCGCCGTCGGGTCCTTCCCGGTGTTCAACGTCGCCGACTCGGCGATCGTGTGCGGGGCGACGCTTCTGGTGATAGCGACGCTGTTCGGGTTCGAACTCGACGGCACCCGCGTCGGCCGTGACCAGGAGGCCGGGGAACCGGCGTCCGGCGGGCAGGACCGCCGGGCGGGCGAAGACCGCGAAGGCGCCGCAGGCACCGGGGCGGACCACGCGACCGCCGAGCGTGACGCGGTCCCGGTGGACGGTGCCGCGGCGGGCGGGGACAGCGACGGCGACGCGCCGGAACGCGACGGCGAGCACACCGGAAAGGGGACGACCACGTGAGAGAGACCAGGGCCATGCCGGTGCCCGACGGGCTGGACGGCATGCGGGTGGACGCGGGTCTGTCCCGATTGCTCGGCCTCTCGCGCACCGCGGTGGCGGCGATGGCCGCCGAGGGCGCCGTGCTGCTGGACGGAGCGGCGGTGGGCAAGTCCGACCGGCTGACCGCAGGCGCCTGGCTCGAAGTGGAGTTCCCCGAGCCCAAGCGGGAGCTGACCGTTGAGGTCGCGCCGGTGGAGGGGATGAAGATCCTCTACGCCGACGACGACATCGTGGCCGTGGACAAGCCGGTCGGCGTGGCCGCGCACACCGGGGTCGGCTGGTCGGGCCCGACCGTGGTCGGCGGGCTGGCGGCCGCGGGCTACCGCATCTCGACCTCCGGCGCGCACGAACGCCAGGGCATCGTGCACCGGCTCGACGTCGGCACCTCCGGGGTGATGGTGGTGGCCCAGTCCGAGCACGCCTACACCGTGCTCAAGCGGGCGTTCAAGCAGCGCACCGTGCAGAAGCGCTATCACGCGCTGGTGCAGGGACATCCCGACCCGAGCAGCGGCACCATCGACGCGCCGATCGGCCGCGCGCGCGGCAACGACTGGAAGTTCGCCGTCACCGCGGACGGACGCCCGAGCGTCACCCACTACGACACCATCGAGGCCTTCCAGTCCGCGAGCCTGCTCGACATCCACCTGGAGACCGGCCGCACACACCAGATCCGCGTGCACTTCTCCGCCATCCGCCACCCCTGCTGCGGCGATCTGACCTACGGCGCCGACCCGAGACTGGCCGCGCGCCTCGGCCTGGAGCGGCAGTGGCTGCACGCGCACACCCTGGGCTTCCACCATCCCGCGGACGGCCGCTGGCTGGAGATCACCAGCGAGTACCCGGCCGACCTCAGCCACGCGTTGGACGTGCTGCGCGATGCGTGAGGAGGGCTCGGCCGAGCCCGAGCAGGCCCCAGGACGACGGTTGAGCGGTCCGGCGCGCGCCCTCGTGGTGGTTCTCGCGGCGACGCTGTTCGTCGGGTTCTTCGGCTTGCTCGGCGTGCTGAACCCACCCCGCGATCTCGGCGTGCGCAGCGACCGGCTCGGCCCGGAGAACGGCGAGCGGGTGACCGACTACCTCGCGCGCGCGGCGGATTCGGTGAACATCGCCGACACCGAACAGCATTGGGCGCTGGTGTCGTTCGCCGACCCGCTGCCGCCGGATCAGCTGACCGCGCACACCGGCGGCCTGCGCATCGGCCAGGTGCTCTACCGGGTGCCGCTGCCCCGCGTGCAGACCCCGCTCACCACCATCCCGGTGCCGGCCGACGAGACCGCGCTGCGCGATTCGGCCGCCGCCGCCGCTGGCCTGCTGCGAGCCGCGGCCACCGGCGACCGCGGCGACGAACGCTACCGCCGGGTCCTCGAGGTGAGCGCGAGCAGGCTGGCGGGGGGCTGTGCCTGCGCGGTGGCGGTCGTGGTGCGCGGGACGCCGGAACAGTTGCGCGATCTGGAGGCCGATCCGGTGGTCCGCGCGGTGGAGGCGCTGCCCGCCGACGCGGTGGCCGGGCACTACGCGGTCGCCCCGCTGCTGCCCGAGCACACCGAGACGGTGGTCCCCGGCCCGGACGACGGACCGGTGCCGGACGAGTGATCCCCGCCGCCGGGGACACGGCAGGGTTCGGTCGTGCGGGGGTTCAGTCGTCCAGGGTGACGACTCCGTCGAGATAGCGGCGGCAGCGGCCGATGAGCAGCACCCGCTCCCCGCGCAGTTCGCAGCGGATCGTTCCGCCGCGCCGGGACAGCTGGCGGGCGAGCACGAACGGGCTGCCGGTGCGCTCGGCCCACAACGGGACCAGCTGGGCATGCGCGGAACCGGTGACCGGGTCCTCCGGCACGCCGACGCCGGGGGCGAAGAAGCGGGAGACGAGATCGACCTCGTCGCCGGGGGCTGCGATGATCGCGCCGCGCTCGAGCGGCGGGAACGCGCCGAGGGCCGGGGCCGCCTCGCGCACTTCGCGTTCGGACGCCAGGATCAGCACCTCGTCGGCGCCGGAGTAGGCGCGGACCGGGCGCACCCCGATGGCCTCGACGAGCACCGGGTCCGGCTCGGTCGCCACGGAGGCGACCGCGGGCAGGTCGAGCACGTACTCGTCGTCGTCGGTGCGGTCGACGTGCAGCCAGCCGCTGCGGGTGAAGAAGCTGACCCTGTCCTCGCCTGGGTGCAGGTCGGTGAGGATCTGCGCCGCCGAGGCCAGGGTGGCGTGCCCGCACATGTCCACCTCGGCGCCGGGGGTGAACCAGCGCAGGTGGAAGGCGGGATTCTCGGCGGGGGCGCCGCCCGCCTCCGGCGGTAACTGCGCGGTGTAGAAGGCGGTGTCGGCGAGGTTGTTCTCCTCGGCCAGGCTCTGCAACAGCGCGTCGGGCAGCCAGGACGACAACGGCATCACCGCGGCGGGATTGCCGGAGAAGGGGGCGTCGGCGAACGCGTCGATCTGATGCAGCAGCAGCTCCATGCCCCAGAAGGTACTCCACCGGCGAATGCCCGCGCGGCGCAAGGGTTCTCGGGCGCGGCTCAGGCCGCCCCACCGGGCGAGGCCGGGATGAGCCGGTGCTCGCCTGCCTCGGTGGCGCTGAACCACCAGGCGATCTCCACCAGCACGATGCCGATCGCGCCGAGGCCGAGCGCCCAGGCGGTCAGGGTGGGGTTCGACGGGTCGAGAGCGAAGAACTCGCGGGTGAACGGCACGGTGAACAGCAGCACGTAGGCCAGCACCGAGACCCCGATCAGCACCACCTTCCACCACACGTACGGCCTTGCCACGATCGCGAGCACCCATACCGCGATGACGATCAGCGTGATCAGCGCCGTGGTCCCGGCCTGCACCTTCTCCTGCTCGGTGGCCTCCGGGCCCTGGTAGGCGATCAGATAGGCGATGAAGGTGGCCACGCCGATCACCACGCCGGAGGGGATCGCCTGGCGCATGACCCGGGAGACGAAGCCGTCGCGGGCGCGTTCGTTGTTCGGCGCCAGCGAGAGGATGAACGCCGGGATGCCGATGGTGAACCAGGCCGCGATGGTCACGTGGCGCGGCAGGAACGGGTAGCCGATCGGGTCGTAGTCGAAGATCTGCGAGCCGACACCGGCCAGGCCGACCAGGAACGCCAGCAGCACCGAATAGACCGTCTTGGTGAGGAACAGATTCGACACCCGCTCGATGTTGCCGATCACCCGGCGACCCTCCCCCACCACGTAGGGCAGGGTGGCGAACTTGTTGTCCAGCAACACGATCTGGGCGACCGCGCGGGTGGCGGGGCTGCCCGAGCCCATCGCGACGCCGATGTCGGCGTCCTTGAGCGCCAGCACGTCGTTGACGCCGTCGCCGGTCATGGCCACAGTGTGCCCGTGCGCCTGGAGGGCGCCGACCATGGCCCGTTTCTGTTCCGGGCGCACCCGGCCGAAGGTGGTCTCCCCGTCGAGCACCTCGGCCAGCTTCTCCTGGTCCTCGGGCAGCTTGCGGGCATCGACGGCATGGTCGCCGCCGGGCAGGCCGAGAGAGGCGGCCACCGCGCCGACCGAGACGGCGTTGTCACCGGAGATGACCTTGATGTCGACGTCCTGCTGCGCGAAGTACTCTAGGGTGTCGCGGGCGTCAGGGCGCACCTTCTGCTCGAGCACCACCAGGGCCACCGGGGTGACCACGCCGGGCGCGTCGGCGGCGTCGACCGGCCGGTCGCTGCGCGCGAGCAGCATCACCCGCATGCCCTTGGCGCCGAGCTCCTCGGCGGCGCGGGCGTCGTCGGTGGCCGGGTCGAGCAGCACGTCGGGGGCGCCGAGCAGCCAATCGCCGTGTTGGCCGAAGGAGATGCCGCTCCACTTCTTGGCCGAGGAGAACGGGGCGAGGCCGGTCCGCTGCCAGGCGGGCGGCGCGTCCAGCGCCTCGGCGATGGCCTGCACGCTGGCGTTGGGGCGCGGGTCGGCGGCGGCCAGGGCGGACAACGCCGTGCGCGCCTCCGCCTCGTCGGCACCGCCGAGCGCCCTGACCTCGGCCAGGCGCATGCCGTTCTCGGTGAGGGTGCCGGTCTTGTCCGCGCACACCACATCCACCCTGGCCAGGCCCTCGATGGCGGGCAGCTCCTGCACCAGGCACTTGCGCTGACCGAGCCGCACCACACCGACGGCGAAGGCGATGGAGGTCATCAGCACCAGGCCCTCGGGCACCATCGGCACCAGCGCGGCCACCATGCCGGTGACCGCGGGCCGCCACGACTCGCCGCTGGAGAACAGCTGGTTGTAGATGCTGAGCAGGCCCGCGGGGATGAGCAGCAGGGTGATGAACTTCAGGATGCGGTCGATGCCGCTGCGCAGCTCCGAGCGCACCAGGGTGAACTTGCTGGCCTCCTCGGCCAGGCGGGCGGCGTAGGCGTCGCGGCCGACCTTGGTGGCCCGGTAGGCGCCGGAGCCGGAGACGACATAGCTGCCCGACATGACCTGGGCGCCGACCTGCTTGTCGATCGGGTCGGCCTCGCCGGTGAGCAGCGACTCGTCCACCTCGAGCAGTTCGGATTCCTCGACGACGCCGTCGACAACGATCTGATCGCCCGGACCGAGCTCGATCAGGTCGTCGAGCACGATGTCCTTGGGCGGGATCTGCGTGGCCACGCCGTCGCGACGCACCGTCGGCTTGGCCTGGCTGACGATCGCCAACTGGTCGAGGGTGCGCTTGGCCCGCACCTCCTGGATGATGCCGATCGCGCTGTTGGCGACGATGAGCAGGCCGAACATCCCGTCGATGATCGAGCCGGTGCTCAGCACCAGCAGGAACAGCACGCCGAGGATGGCGTTGATGCGGGTGAAGACATTGGCGCGCACGATCTCGCGCACCGAGCGGCTCGCGCGATCGGGGACATCGTTGGTGAGCCCGTCGCGGCGTCGTTGCTCGACCTGCGCCGCGGACAGTCCGGCCGACCCGGAAATCTGCTCGGTTGTCGTCATGAGCGTCAGCCTATGCCGTCGCCGCCACCGCCCTCACCGGCAAGTGTCCGGTTCGGGCGCCGCCGCGGGGTCCAGCGGGCGGCGCAACGCGGTCACCGCGATCCGCGCGGCCTCGGCGATCGCCGCGTCCACCACCGGCAGGGTCGGGTCGGCGCGGGCCGCGTGGGTGAACACCGCCACCGCCACCGGATGCTCGCCGGGGAACTCCACCACCGCGACCTCGTTGCGGATCACCCCGATGGTGCCGGTCTTGCCCGCCACCGTGACCCCGCGATGCGGGAACGCCGCCGCGATGCGGTGCGGCCACACCTGCGCGGCCATCACCGAGCGCACGAAGGCGGTCTGCGCCGGCGAGAGCACCCGGCCCGCCCACAGCGCGCGCAGCAGCCTGGTCATCTCCTCCGGCGTGGTCGCGCTGGTGTAGGCGGGGTCGTAGGCCGAGACCGTGTGGGCCTCGTCGTTGTCGGCCAGCGCGGCGAACGCCTCGGCGGTGGTGTGGGTGTCGGTGTCGCGCAGCAGGCCGCGGTGCACGTCGGCGGTGCCGCCCACGATCCTGGTCCCGGTCAGCCCCAGCTCGGCGACCAGCTCCTCGACCGCGCCGAGGCCGATCTCGCCCAGCAGCACGTCGGCGGCGGCGTTGTCGGAGACGGTCATCATGGAGGTCGCCAGGTCACGGCGGCTCATGGTCACCGGATCGCGCAGTGCGGCCAGACCGGTCGGGCCCGGCGTGCACTCGGCCGGGTCGACGGTGAGCCGGGCGACCGGGTCGATCCGGCCCGCCTCCACCGCCCGGCAGAAGGCCACCAGCAGCACCAGCTTGTCGACCGAGGCGGTGACCACGCGGGCCCGGCCGTCGACCTCGATCTCCGCCCCGCCGCCCGGCGGCCCCTCCCCGGCCGCGCCGAGATCGCAACGGCGGGCGTGCAGCCGGCCCGTGCAGCCCGCGTCGGCGAAGACGGCACGGATGCGACCGGCCGCCGCGCGCAGCGGGTCGGTTTCCGGCGGAGCAGCTCCGAGGCGGGGCGATCCTGTTCGCCAGAACTGCACCCGCCGATCCTGCTCGGTGTGTCGCCGGCGCGCGGCGCTCATCGCAGACGCTCGCGGTAGAGCACCTGGTCGAGGATCGCCGCGAACGACGCGGCATCGGTCGCGCCCGCCGTGGGGCGGCCGGAGGCCGTCGCGACCGTCTGCACCTGCCCCGGCTCCCGGTCCGTGCGCGGCCGGTCGCCGGGACGGTGGGCGACGCGCACGCGCAGGGCGATGGCCTGTGGGGCGAGGTCGAGCCAGGCGATGCCGGGTATCTCGGCCGGGGGCATGGTGGTCAGGCCGAAGCCGGCGCCCGCGGCGACGGCGGCGAGAACGGCGCGGTCGTCACGGGCGGTGACGGACCTCGGGTCGAGGCCGCGTTCGCGCAGCAGGTCGAGGACGGTGTCGAAGGCGGGCGGGTTGGCGGCGCGGGGCGGGCAGGCGAAGGTCAGGTCGGCGAGCATGCGGAGGGTGGGACGGTCGGCGTGGGCGCTGCGGTGATCGGCGGGCACGAGCACCCGGCGCGGGATCTTCACGATCGGCCCGGCTTCGACGCCGTCGAGCAGGGCGGGATGGTCGATGACGGCCACCTCGCACAGCCCGGCGCGCAGGTC
>Ga0079224_100017597_pt1 | contig 10077 bp, 11 predicted proteins | sample Stecom2015_FD_80414 | JGI IMG/M metagenome (GOLD analysis project Ga0079224, IMG submission 80414) | Agricultural soil microbial communities from Utah to study Nitrogen management - Steer compost 2015 | ecosystem: Environmental > Terrestrial > Soil > Agricultural land | place: USA: Utah... | reverse complement strand
CTGGCCGGCCAGATCCCGCTCGGACGACTCGGGACCGCAGAGGACGTGGCCGGGGTCGTACGGTTTCTTGCAGGCCCTGGCGCGCGTTACATTACCGGCCAGGTGATCGTGGTCGATGGCGGCATGGTCATGTAAGACCCCAACGGCGAGGCACATCATGTCGGACAACATCGAGGCGAAGGTCAAGGAAATCATCATCAACGAGCTGGGCGTCGAGCCCGAGAAGGTGACGCCCGAAGCATCGTTCGTCGAGGACCTCGGCGCCGATTCGCTGGATACGGTGGAGCTGGTCATGGCGTTCGAGGAGGAGTTCGGCATCGAGATCCCGGACGAGGAGGCCGAGCAGCTCCAGACCGTCGCCGATGCCATTCGCTACCTGCAGGAGCACAAGGGCGAGGGCGAGTAGGGCAGGGACGGTTGAGTGCAGCAGGTAGACCGGTCGCGGAGACGGATGATGCATACGCGTAACCGATCGGGACACCGCGTCGTCGTCACCGGCGTCGGGCTGCTCACGCCCGTGGGCAACGATGTATCGAGTACGTGGACCGCGCTGCTCGACGGCAGGAGCGGGGCGGGGCCCATTACGCAGTTCGACGCGACCGAGGACTTCGACGTCCGCTTCGCATGCGAGGTGAAGGGGTTCGAGCCGGAGCAGTACCTCGACCGTAAGGAGGCACGCCGGACCGATCGATTCGCGCAGTTCGCCATCGCCGTCGCCCAGCAGGCAGTCGAGGATGCCGGCCTCACCGACCACTTCGATCGCCTGAACCGCGACAGGATCGGCGTGATCATCGGGAGCGGGATCGGCGGGATCCGCACGTTCGAGGAACAAGCGCGCGTCATGCTCGAGCGCGGACCGCAACGGATCAGCCCGTTCTTCGTTCCCATGTTCATCGCCGACATCGCCTCGGGGCTCGTCTCCATGCGTTACGGCCTGCGCGGCCCCAACTACGCGACGGTCTCGGCCTGTGCATCGAGCGCACATGCGGTCGGCGTGGCGTACCGCATCGTGCAGCGAGGCGAGGCGGACATGGTCATCGCGGGTGGCGCGGAAGCGACCGTGACACCGCTGACGATGGCCGGATTCGCTGCCATGAAGGCGCTCTCACGGCGCAACGACGATCCGCAGGCTGCGAGCCGGCCGTTCGACGCGGAACGGGACGGGTTCGTGCTGGGCGAGGGGGCCGGCGCGCTGGTCATCGAGTCGCTGGAGAGCGCGCTGGATCGCGGTGCGAAGATCCTGGGCGAGATCATCGGTGTCGGCCAGACGGCGGATGCCTACCACCTGACTGCGCCGGCACCGGAAGGCGCGGGTGCGCAGCTCGCGATGCGGGCGGCACTCGAGGACGCCGGCTGCGCGCCGGAGGATGTGGACTACATCAACGCGCACGGGACCTCGACGCCGGCCAACGACCTCAATGAGACGCTGGCCGTGAAGGCGGTGTTCGGGGACCACGCGTACCGGCTCGTCATGGGGTCGACCAAGTCCATGACGGGCCACCTGCTGGGCGCCGCGGGCGCCGTCGAGGCGATCATCTCGCTCAAGGTCTGCGAGACCGGCGAGATTCCGCCCACCATCAACTTCTCGACCCCGGACCCGGAGTGTGACCTCGACTACGCGCACAACCGGCGGGTGCAGCGCGAAGTGGACATCGCCCTGAGCAACTCCTTCGGCTTCGGGGGCCACAACGTCTGCCTCGCCGTCCGCGGCTGGTCCGGGGAATAGCCCTTCCGGCGGCAGTCCGGGACGCCCGGCGGAGTCGCTTGCCCGACCCCGCCGGGCGTCGTATTCTTCGCTGTCTGCATGCTTCTGAACCGCTGTCCCTGGATCTCGGGAAATCGCCATGTCCGTGACCATAGCGGAGGAGCTGAAAGTCCAGCCCACGGATCCCCGCCTGATCCCCATCGCTGAGCGCGTGCTCGCCGGCGAACGCCTGGACCGCGAGGATGGAATCACGCTCTTCGAGTCGAATGACCTGCTGGCGATCGGCGCGCTGGCCGATCTCGTCAATCGCAGCAAGAACGGCGATCGCGTCTTCTTCGTCGCCAACCAGCACATCAACCCCACGAACATCTGCATCCTGCGCGCGACGTGCGTCTTCTGCTCGTTCGCCCGGCGGCCGAAGGAGGAAGGCGCGTACACGATGACGCTGGAGGAGGTGTTCGCGGAGGCAGACCAGATCCGCGAGACGCCGATCCGCGAGTTCCACATCGTCGGCGGCCTGCATCCCAAGCTCCGCCTCGAGTACTACGAGGACCTGATCCGCGGCCTCAAGGAGCGCCACCCGGGCGTCGAGATCAAGGCGCTGACCGCCGTCGAGATCGCGCACCTGGCGCGCATCGAGAAGACCTCGATCGAGGACGTGTTGAAGCGGCTGCGCGCCGCGGGCCTCGACTCGATCCCCGGCGGCGGGGCGGAGGTCTTCGGGGCCGGCGTGCGGAGCACGATCGCCGCGAGGAAGCTGGCGGCGGAGGAGTGGATCGAGGTGCACCGCATCGCGCACCGGCTCGGCATCCCGAGCAACTGCACGATGCTCTACGGCCACGTCGAGACTTACGCCGACCGGATCGACCACCTGCTCATGCTGCGCGAGCTCCAGGACGAGACGGGCGGATTCCTGACCTACATCCCGCTGGCCTACCACCCGGACCACAACGAGCTCGGTGAACGACTGGGCCGGCAGGGGACGGCGACGACCGGCTTCGACGACCTGAAGAACCTGGCCGTCGGCCGCCTGTTCCTCGACAACATCCCGCACATCAAGACGCACTGGGTCATGAACACGCCCAAGGTCAGCCAGATCGCGCTGCACTTCGGCGTCGATGACCTCGAGGGGACCGTCGTCCGGGAGAGGATCTATCACGATGCCGGCGCGACGACGCCTCAGGGCCTCACCTTCTCGGAGATCGTGCGGCTGATCAAGGACGCGGGCAAGCGGCCGGTCGAGCGGGATGCCCTGTACCGGGAGGTGCGGGAATGGTGAACGGACGGCCCGGCGAGCCGGCCGCGAGCGGCGCGCGCCGCCCGGCCCTCCCCATCCTGACCACCGTCGCACCGCGGCGCCGCGACCCGACGCCCGAGGGCTCGGCCGGACTGCAAACCAGGACTCCGCGGCCGCCGTACGAGCCCGCGCCCGTCGCGTCGCGGCCGTACGCGGATCGGATCGCCGAATGGCTGGAGGTGCTGGAAAACACGCCGCTCCTCGAGCTGGGCGCGCGCGCCGATGCGGTGCGGCGCGAGCGGCATCCGGAAGGCGTCGTCAGCTACATCGTCGACCGCAACATCAACTACACGAACCTCTGCGTCACGGACTGCCGCTTCTGCGCCTTCTATCGCAGGCCGAAGGACGAGGAAGCGTACGTCCTGAGCTACGAGGAGATCGGGCGCAAGATCGACGAAGCCAAGGAGCTGGGGGCGGTCCAGATCCTGATCCAGGGCGGCCACAACCCGTACCTTCCGCTCGACTGGTACCTCGGGCTGCTCCATTACATCAAGGAACACCACCCGATCCACGTGCACGGGTTCAGCGCGTCCGAGATCGACCTGATCGCGCGCGTGAGCAAGCGCCCGTTCCACGAGGTGATCCGCGAGCTGCACGAGGCCGGCCTGGACTCCATGCCGGGGGCCGGCGCGGAGATCCTGGTCGATGCGGTGCGGGATTTCATCGCGCCGAAGAAGATCGACGCGAGCTACTGGCTCGAGATCCACGAGGCGGCGCACGAGGTCGGGTTGCTGACGACGGCTACCATGATGTACGGCGTGGGCGAGAGCTGGGCGGACCGCCTCGAGCACCTGGTCAAGCTCCAGGCTTCGCAGCAGCGCAGCCTGGAGCGGGGCAAGGGGCGCTACACGGCGTTCATCGCCTGGTCCTTCCAGCCGCTGCACACCGAGATGCAGGACTGGGACATCCCGCTGGGGACCGGGATGGACTACCTGCGCATCACGGCGCTGTCCCGCCTGGTGCTGGACAACTTCGAGAACCTCCAGGTCTCGTACGTCACGCAGGGCCCGAAGATGGCGCAGCTCGCATTGCGCTTCGGCGCGAACGACTTCGGGTCGCTGATGATCGAGGAGAACGTGGTCAGCGCGGCGGGCACGGACTTCATCATGCCCGAGGCCGAGATGCGGCGGCTGATCACGGACGCGGGCTTCCAGCCGGCACGCCGGTACCAGGACTACACGCTGGTACGCGAAGGCGATGACGGCTGCCCCTGCTGCCAGAGGCACCGCGGTGCGGCTCTCGCTGCCGCGGCTGGGGTGAGCCGCGATGCGTAAGGTCCTGATCCTGATGGGGTCGGAGTCGGACCGCGAGCGCATGGAGCAGGCGGTTCCGATCCTGCGCGATGCGGGCGTTGCGTGCGATGTCGAGGTGTCGAGCGCGCATCGCCATCCGGACCGGACGGCGGACCTCGCGCGGACTGCGGAGGAGAAGGGCTACGGCGTGATCATCTGCGGCGCGGGTCTCTCCGCGGCGCTCCCGGGCGTCGTGGCCGCGCACACACGGCTGCCGGTGATCGGCGTCCCGCTCTCGGCCGGCACGCTCGGGGGACTGGACGCCCTGCTCTCGGTCGCGCAGATGCCCCCCGGCGTGCCGGTCGCCTGCGTGGGGATCGACAACGCCCGCAACGCCGCACACCTCGCGCTGCGGATCCTGCGGCTGCTGGACGAGCGGTAGGCGAGCCGCCGTGGCCACCGGGTCGCCACACATCCGGCGCCGCGCGTGCGCGCCGGGTCACCGTGACGCGCGCCGGGCAAGTCGGGCACCATGAGAGTCGGCATCGGCTACGACTCGCACCGCTTCGCACCGGGGCGGCGCCTCGTGCTCGCGGGCGTCGAGATCCCGTTCGAGCGCGGGCTGAGCGGCCACTCCGACGCGGACGTCGTCGCGCATGCGGTCACGGATGCGCTGCTGGGCGCCGCCGCGCTCGGCGACATCGGCACGCACTTCCCCCCGTCCGACCCCGCGTGGAAGGACGCCGACTCGCTCGTGCTCCTCGCGCAGGTGCGCCGCTGGTTGGCGGAGCGCGCCTACCGCGTCGAGAACGTCGATGTGACGGTCGTGTGCGAGGCGCCGCGGCTCGGGCCGTTCATCGCCGACATGCGGGCGCGGCTGGCCGCCACGCTCGAGGTCGACGTGGAGCGCGTTTCGATCAAGGCGAAGACGAACGAGGGCATGGGGTGGATCGGCCGGGGAGAGGGCATGGCGGCGCTGGCCGTCGCCATGCTGCGCTCCCCGACGGGCTGAGCCGGCCGGGAGCATGGAAGGCGTCCTCCACACACTCGAGCAGATCCCGCCGTTCCTGCTCTACCTGATCATCGGCATCGGCGCGGCCGTCGAGAACTTCATCCCTCCCATCCCGGCCGACACGTTCGTCCTCTTCGGCGCGTTCCTGGCCGCCAGGGGCCGCGCCGAGCCGTGGCTCGTGTTCGGTGCGACGTGGATCGCGAACGTGGGCTCGGCGATGGCGGTCTACTGGCTCGCGGCGAAGTTCGGGCCGGCGTTCTTCCGGACATCGTTCGGCCGCTGGCTGTTGCATCCGCGGCAGCTGGAGCGGGTCGCGGACTTCTACGCGCGCTGGGGCACGCCGGCGATCTTCCTGAGCCGGTTCCTGCCGGCGCTCCGCGCGATGGTCCCGGTGTTCGCGGGAATCAGCCTGGTCCGCCCGGCGCGCGTCCTGCCGCCGCTCGCCTGCGCGTCCGCGATCTGGTACGGCGTTCTCGTCTACTTCGGTGCAGCCGCGGGACGCAACTGGCAGGCGATCCTGAACGTGTTCGAGCGCACGAGCGCGGTGCTGTTCTGGATCGCCGTGATTCTGATCACCCTGGTCGTTGTCTGGTGGTGGAAGACGCGACGGCAGCGCGAGTGAGCGCGGCGTACCACGTCCCACAGTTCCGGGACCACCTCGCCTTCGAACGCGGGCTCTCACCGCGTACGCTGGAGGCGTATGGCCGCGACATCGCGCGCCTCGCCGAGTTCCTGACCGCGCGCGGGATCCGCGGGCCGCGTGAAGTCGGAGCCGGCGACCTGAGGGAATTCGTCTACCACCTCAAGGACCAGGGCCTCCAGCCCACGTCGATCCGGCGCAACCTCTCCGCCGTGCGGACCTACTTCGCGTTCCTGCTCGGTGAGGGCCTGGTGCTCACGGACCCCAGCGACCGGCTTGAGCCGCCGCGGACCTGGAGGCGGCTTCCGTCGGTGCTGAGCCGGGCCGAGGTCGAGCGCCTGCTGGAGGCGCCGGACCCCATCGACCGGCTCTACTGGCGCGACCGCGCGATCCTGGAGTTCGCCTACGCCTCCGGGGTGCGGGTCAGCGAGCTGACGGCGCTCCGCTTGAAGGACCTGGCGCTGGACGACGGATTCGCGACCGTGCTGGGGAAGGGAGCGAAGGAGCGCATCGTGCCGCTGGGCCGCAGCGCCGTCCGGACACTCAACGTGTACCTGCGGGAGCTCCGGCCGACGCTGGATCGCGGCGCCGGCGCGGGTCGCGTGTTCCTGAACGCGCGTGGGAAGCCGTTGTCGCGCATGGGCGTGTGGACGATCCTCAAGGCGCACGTGCAGCGGGCCGGTATCGAGAAGCGGGTGACGCCGCACACCCTGCGGCACACGTTCGCCACGCACCTGCTCGAGGGAGGCGCGGACCTGGCCGCCGTCCAGGAGATGCTGGGCCACGCGGACATCTCGACCACGCAAATTTACACGCACGTGGACCGCGAGTACCTGCGGGACGTGCACCGCCGATTCCATCCCCGGGCGTAGGAGCGGGGCAGGGGACCGCGCTGCGAGCTGCGACGGGCGAGGCCCGAGCTCGCGCCGCGCCACCTCGCACCGCCTGGCGGCCGTGGGCGGCGGGCCTTGTTGCCTGGCGGGCGCGCCCGTACGTTTCGGGCGTTCGTCACTCGAGCAGCGAGTCCCGCAGGCCCGATGGTCCTCGTCATCGACAACTACGACTCCTTCACCTGGAACCTGGTCCAGCTCCTCGGCGACCTGGGCGCTGAGCCCGTCGTCCGCCGAAACGACGAGGTGGACGCCGACGGCATCGCCGCACTGGCGCCCGAGCGAATCGTGATCTCTCCGGGGCCGTGCACGCCCACGGAGGCGGGGGTCAGCGTCGACTGCGTCCGCCGCTTCGCCGGCGTCGTTCCGATCCTCGGCGTGTGCCTCGGCCACCAGGCCATCGGCGCCGCGTTCGGCGCCAGGATCGTGCGCGCCCGACGCGCGCTGCACGGCAAGCTGTCGCCCGTTGCCCACCGCGGCGGCGACCTCTTCCGCGGCCTCGACTCGCCGTTCATGGCGACGCGGTATCACTCGCTCATCATCGACCCCGCGACGCTGCCGCCCGAGCTCGAGGTCACCGCCTGGACGGATGAGGCCGGTTGGGAGGACGAGATCCTCGCTCTCCGGCACCGCACGCTGCCTGTGTGGGGCGTCCAGTTCCACCCGGAATCGATCGCCAGCGAGGGCGGGCGCGCCATTCTCGCCAACTTCCTCGAGCTCCCGGTGACGTGAGACCCCTTGCCACGATCGCGGCTGCGCTCCTCGTGCTGCTGGGATCCGCCATCGCGCCGGCGCCCACGGCAGCGCAGCGGGTAGAGCGCGTCGGCTCCGGCGCGGCGAGCGTGGACGAGCGGCTCGATGAGGTGCTCGCCGGCCGCTACCTGCTCGTCGCGCGGGACACGACGTTCGGGGCTGCGGACACCGTGCCGGGCCCGGTCCTCGTCCTAGGCGCGACGCTGATCGTCGAGGGCGTCGTCGCGGGCGATCTGGTCGCGGTGGACAGCGAGGTCTATCTGCGGCCGACCGCGCGGATCGTTGGCGACGCAGTCAACATCGGCGGCGGCCTGTACCGCTCGGAGCACGCCGTCGTCCAGGGCCTCCGGATCGACAGGCCCGAGGCGCCCTACAGGGTGATCCGCACGCAGGACGTGCTGCGGATCGAGGCCGCCCCGGGGCGCCGCGCCATCGAGCTCGATGGCGTGAGCGGCTTCCGTGTGCCGACCTACGACCGGGTCAGCGGCCTCACCCTGCGCTGGGGCGCCGCGTACCTGCCGCCGCACGTTTCCGGCTTCCAACCCCGCGTCCACGGTGACGTTGCGTACCGCTCGGAGCGCGGCTCGTGGGGAGGCGGGCTCGACCTCTCGCTCGAGAGGACCGGAACCGTGATCGTCCTCGGCGCCCGCGACGTCACGGTCACCAACGAGGACTGGATCCGCGATCCGCTCCGCAACTCGCTCTCGTTCCTCTTCACCGGCCGCGACTACCGCGACTACTACGGCGCGCGCCAGCTCTTCCTGGAGCTGCGCCGACGCTCCGCACGCGGGTCCCTCGCCTGGGATGCCCGCCTGCGCGCCCAGATCGAGGATGCACGCCCGCTCCGGGCCGATGATCCGTGGACCGTCTTCCACGACTCGATCCGCCCGAACCTCCCGGCTGACGAGGGCCGCATCTCCAGCCTCATCGCCACGGGCTCCGGCGAGTGGGCCGGCACGCTCGCGACCGTGGCCGCCGGTGCTGCGGTCGAGCTCGCGGGTGCCGCGGCTGCCGGCGACTTCACGTTCGGCCGCTTCGCCGCCTGGACCGACCTGGCAATGGCCGCGCTCGCGAACCACGGTCTCGAGCTCCGGCTGCACTTCCGCGGCCCGCTGCCGGGAACGGATGCGCTCCCGCGCCAGCGCTGGACGTTCCTCGGAGGGAGCGGCACGTTTCCCGCCTTCGGCATCGCCTCGTTCCGCGGCGATCGCCTCGCCTTCGTCAAGACCACGTACATCATCCCGCTCGGTCGCCGCTTCGACGTCCCGCTGCTCGGCCAACCCGCCCTCGAGGTGTTGCACGTCGCCGGGATGGCCTGGACGGAAGCGGTGAGTCGCGATCTCGAGCAGAACGTCGGGGTGCGGATCCGCTTCCCGTTCGTCACCGCGCGGCTCGCGACCGATCCGACCGAGCCCGTGGACGCCGCCAGGTTCGACCTGGGGCTGACCTTGCCGCACGCAGGGCGCCGTCCCTGGGAGCCCGTGCGGTGATCCTCTGCCGCGTGGCGCGGGCGGCGTTCGGTACGCCGCGATCCTCGCCATCCGGCTTTGACACTCGCACGTTGGCGGGTTAGATTTCGGCGTGGAAATTGCAGCAGGGACGGCGGTTCCCCTCCCATCGTGCCCCGCATGCCCGGCACACGTTGCCTCGGCGTGATTCCCGCACGCATCGGCTCCGAGCGCTTGCCGCGCAAGCCGCTCGTTCCGGTGGCGGGGAAGCCCCTCATCGAGTGGGTCTGGCGGGCCGTGGCCGCGATCCCCGTCCTGGACATGGTCGTCATCGCGACGGACAGCGAAGAGGTCGCCGAGACAGCCCGTGGATTCGGCGCCGTTGCCGTTCTGACGGCGGAGCACCACCCCTCCGGCACCGACCGCGTGGCCGAGGTGGTAGCCCGGCCGGAGTACCGGGGATACGACGTCGTCGTGAACGTCCAGGGTGACGAGCCGCTGATCGACGCCGAGCAGGTCGCCGGCGCTGCTGCCATGGTCCGCGAGGGTTGGGATGTCGGGACGGTGGCGACGCCCGTGCGCTCGCTCGAGGCCTGGCGGAACCCTGCGGTGGTCAAGGTGGTTCGTGGCCGGGATGGCGGCGCCCTGTACTTTTCGCGGGCGCCGATTCCGCATCGCAGGGCCGGGGAGCCGAGCGCTGCCGAGCTCGCGACGCCCAGCTACCTGAGGCACGTGGGCGTCTACGCGTATTCACCGGCCGCGCTGGAGCGCTGGGTCACGCTCCCACCCGGTGAGCTCGAGCAGCTGGAGCGCCTGGAGCAATTGCGGCCGCTCGCGGCCGGATTGCGCATCGGGGTGGCGATCGTCGACAACGCGCACGGCGGTGTGGACACGCCGGACGACGTGCTGGAAGTGGAACGGATACTACGAGCAGAGGCGAGTCCTTCACGAGCGAGGATCTAGAGCGCTATGGAAGACCAGGTGCGTCAGCCAACCAAGTACATCTTCGTGACCGGCGGCGTCGTCTCCTCTCTGGGCAAGGGGATCGCCGCCGCGTCGCTTGGAAGGTTGCTGGTCGCCCGTGGACTGCGCGTCACGAT
>Ga0079224_100017596_pt1 | contig 10078 bp, 9 predicted proteins | sample Stecom2015_FD_80414 | JGI IMG/M metagenome (GOLD analysis project Ga0079224, IMG submission 80414) | Agricultural soil microbial communities from Utah to study Nitrogen management - Steer compost 2015 | ecosystem: Environmental > Terrestrial > Soil > Agricultural land | place: USA: Utah... | reverse complement strand
TGCTATATGAAGGCGGCATCGCCAACATGCGCTACTCGATCTCCAACACCGCTGAGTACGGCGATTTCACCCGCGGCCCGCGCGTCATCAACGCCCAGGTCAAGGCCGAGATGAAGCGCATCCTGGAGGAGGTCCAGAACGGGCAGTTCGCCAAGGAGTTCATCCTGGAGAACCAGGCCGGCGCGCCGACCCTCAAGGCCATGCGTCGCATCGCCGCCGAGCACCCGATCGAGGAAGTCGGCAGCAAGCTGCGCGACATGATGCCCTGGATCAAGGAAAAGAAGCTGGTCGACAAGAGCAGGAACTAAGCGTCTTGCGACCTGAAGAGGCCGGGCCAGTCCCGGCCTTTTTTCGTCTGGATGTCCACAAAATCACTTAGCGCTCGGCTTCAGACGCGTTAGAGTTGGCCGCACGGCATTCGCCAGAGGTTACGCGAACACGATGGATACGGAAGAGAGCGATAGCAAGCGACGACGCGGGATCTATCTGCTGCCGAACCTGTTCACCACGGCAGCGCTGTTTTTTGGCTTTTTCGCGGTCGTTTCGGCCATGGACAAGAGCTTCGAGGTTGCCGCACTGGCGATTTTCATCGCCATGGTGTTCGACAGCCTCGACGGGCGGGTCGCGCGGCTGACCAACACCCAGAGCGACTTCGGCGTCCAGTACGACAGCATTTCCGACATGGTGTCGTTCGGCGTGGCGCCGGCGCTGGTGATCTACGAATGGATCCTGAGCGGCATGGCGGCCATGGGGCCGACCTGGGGCAAGATCGGCTGGCTGGGCGCCTTCACCTATACTGCCTGTGCCGGACTGCGCCTGGCACGCTTCAACACCATGGTCGGCATCGTCGACAAGAAGTACTTCCAGGGGCTGCCGAGCCCGGCGGCCGCGGCGGTGGTGGCTTCGCTGGTCTGGGTCGGCGATGATCTCAACGCCCGAGGCTGGCCGATGGAGTTCCTGGCCTGGGGGCTGACGGTGGCAGCGGCCTTGCTGATGGTCAGCAATATGCGCTACTACAGCTTCAAGGAGTTCGATTTTCGCTACCGCGTGCCGTTCGTGGCGATAGTGGTGGCCGTGCTCGGGGTGGCCTTCGCCATGATCCATCCGCCCATGGTGCTGTTCCTGGCGTTCCTGGCCTATATGGTATCCGGCCCGGCGATCACCATTGCCGGCCTGCGCGCGCAGCGGCAGGCGCGCCAGGGCACGTCGGAGTCCTGACAGCGCGGGGGTGAGCCCGGCGGTCTCTTTTCGGAAGCGAGAGCATGAGCAAAGACAGACTGATCATCTTCGACACCACGCTGCGCGACGGCGAGCAAAGCCCCGGCGCGTCCATGACCCGCGAGGAAAAGGTCCGCATCGCCAAGGCGCTGGAGCGGATGCGGGTTGACGTCATCGAGGCGGGCTTCCCGGCGGCCAGCAACGGCGATTTCGAGGCGGTGCAGGCTGTGGCGCGGGCGGTCACCGACAGCCGCATCTGTGCGCTGGCGCGGGCGCATGAAGCGGACATCCGGCGGGCCGCCGAGGCGATCCGCGAGGCCAATGCCGGCCGCATCCACACCTTCCTCGCCACCTCGCCCATCCACATGAAGATGAAGCTCCAGATGACGCCCGAGCAGGTGCTGGAGCATGCGGTGCGGGCCGTGAAGCTGGCGCGCGAGCTGTGCGACGACGTCGAGTTCTCGCCCGAGGACGCCGGCCGCTCCGACCCGGACTTCCTGTGCCGGGTGCTGGAGGCGGTGATCGACGCCGGCGCCACCACGGTCAACATCCCCGATACGGTCGGCTACAACGTCCCCGAGCAGTTCGGCCAGCTGATCCGTACCCTGCGCGAGCGCATTCCCAACGCCGACAAGGCCGTGTTCTCGGTGCATTGCCACAACGACCTGGGATTGGCGGTGGCCAATTCGCTGGCGGCAGTGCTGGCCGGCGCCCGGCAGGTGGAGTGCACCATCAACGGCCTGGGCGAGCGGGCCGGCAATGCCTCGCTGGAAGAAATCGTGATGGCCGTGCGCACCCGCCAGGACGTCTTCCCCTGCGACAGCGGCATCAACACCCAGGAGATCGTGCCGACCTCGCGGCTGGTGTCCAACATCACCGGCTTCGCGGTGCAGCCGAACAAGGCCATCGTCGGTGCCAATGCGTTCGCGCACGAGTCCGGCATCCACCAGGACGGCGTGCTCAAGCACCGTGAGACCTACGAGATCATGCGCGCCGAGGACGTCGGCTGGCACACCAACCGCATGGTGCTGGGCAAGCATTCGGGACGGGCTGCCTTCCGTAGCCGGCTGCAGGAGCTCGGCATCGCTTTCGAATCGGAAGAGCAGCTCAACGAGGCTTTCGTCCGCTTCAAGGAGCTGGCCGACAAGAAGCACGAGATCTTCGACGAAGACCTGCAGGCGCTGGTGACCGAGGCCAGCCTCGCGCTCGAGAACGAGCGGGTGCGACTGGTGTTCCTGAGCGTCTGCTCGCAGACCGGCGAGACGCCGCGCGCGCGCCTGGTGCTGTCGGTGGATGGCAGCGAGAAGCAGGCCGAGGCCGAAGGCAGCGGGCCGGTGGATGCCGCGTTCCGCGCCATCGAGCAGATTGTCGCCTCCGACAGCCAGCTGGTGCTGTATTCGGTGAACAGCATTACCACCGGCACCGACGCGCAGGGCGAGGTGACGGTCCGGCTGGACCGCGGCGGCCGCATCGTCAACGGCCAGGGCGCCGATACCGACATCGTGATCGCCTCCGCCAAGGCTTACGTCAATGCCATCAACAAGCTCTGGCAGGGTGCGGACCGCACCCATCCGCAGGCGGCCGATGTCTGAGCGGCACGGCGCGGCAGCCTGCCGCTGGCCACCGGTCTGAACACGTGGTTCTGCCGACCGTCAGCCATATATGAGCGGAATGACAGCTGAACGCCGCCTACGCTACCTCCAGCGCATGGGGGTGGACGTCTGGCTGCCGCGCGCGCCGGTAGCGGTCGCCCCGACCGGGCCTGAGGCCGTGGCGGGGAATGACGACGACCCTGCGGCGGCCTGGGATGCGCTGGCCGCCGAGGTCGCCGGCTGCCGCCGCTGCAAGCTCTGCGACAGCCGCACCCAGACCGTGTTCGGCGTCGGCGACCGCAGCAGCCGGCTGATGGTGATCGGCGAAGCGCCGGGAGCGGACGAAGATCGCCAGGGAGAGCCTTTCGTCGGCCGTGCCGGCAAGCTGCTCGATCAGATGCTGCGGGCCATGGGCTGGCCGCGCGAGCAGGTCTATATTGGCAATCTGCTCAAATGCCGCCCGCCCAACAACCGCGATCCGCAGCTGGACGAAGTCGCCGCCTGCGAGCCCTACCTGCACCGGCAGATCGAGCTGGTACGCCCCGATCTGCTGCTGGTACTGGGGCGGGTGGCGGCGCAGAACCTGCTCAAGACCGAGCTGCCGATCGGCAAGCTGCGCGGCCAGGTGCATCGCTACGGGCCGCTGCAGACGCCGCTGGTGGTGACCTATCACCCGGCTTACCTGTTGCGCTCGCCCCGGGAAAAAGCACGCGCCTGGGCGGATTTGAAGCGGGCCAGAGCCCTGCTCGCCGATGGAGCGGCACGGACGGGATCATGAGCGCGGTGCCATCCGGCGCAGTCTGCAGCATCCGGCCTATGCGGGAGGCGGATGTCGAGGCGGTGATCGAGATCGAGCGCCGCGCTTATCCCTTCCCCTGGACGCGCGGCATCTTCCTGGATTGCCTGCGGGTCGGCTACAACGCCTGGGTCTGCATCGAACGGGGCGAGATCAGCGGCTACGCCCTGCTCGCCTGTGGCGCCGGCGAGGCGCATCTGCTCAATATCTGCATCGATCCGCGCAAGCAGGGCATCGGCCTGGGGCAGACGCTGCTGCGCTACGTGTTGCGCGAGGCCGGCAGGCTAGGAGCGGACCAGATGTTCCTGGAGGTGCGGCCGTCGAACGAGCGGGCGCTGCGGCTTTACGAGGCCATGCACTTCGTCGAGGTCGGGCGGCGCAAGAACTATTATCCGGCGGCGACCGGCCGGGAAGACGCGCTCATCCTGGCGCGCTACGTCCCGCGGGGCGACGAGCGGTAGCGTCCTGTGATGCCGGCCCGGCGTTCTGGCGATGGCGGGGCATGGGGGTTCCGCCAGCCGGCAGCCCACGGGGTGGCGACGCGTCTTAAGCCTGAGGGTCCCTGTCCCGTTCCGTGGCGCGCCGTTGCCGATGAGCTGTACGCGGGCATGCACGCAGGGCAATATTCCCAGCTGGCCGCAGTGGGCGGCCAGGTCTTAAATCACGATTCGCCAGCGACACGGCGAATCATCCAAGCAGAGCGGCAATGAGCACACACAACGATTCGCACGACCGGCGGCGTCCGACCATCTGGCAGATCATCATGAGCGTCCTGGCAGCGGCATTCGGCGTTCAGAGCCAGCAGGCGCGGGCACGCGACTTCACCCACGGCAACCCGGCCGCCTACATCATCGGCGGCATCGTCTTCGTGGTGGTGTTCGTGCTGGTGCTGGTGCTGGTGGTCCAGCTGGTGCTGCGCTCGGCCGGTGTTTGACAACGGCCGAACGCAGCACCGCTTGCTGCTTATAGGGCGCTGATTCGCTGCCGCTGCTCTTCCAGCGTGGCCAGCGCCGCCTGCAGCTCCTGCTGGCGTTCGCGCTCCTTCTCGACCACCGCTGCCGGCGCCTTGCCGGCGAAGTTCGGGTTGGCCAGCTTGGCAGCCACCCGCTCCAGCTCCTGGCGCTTGCGGCCGATCTCCTTGTCGAGCCGCGCCAGTTCCGCCTCCTTGTCGATCAAGCCGGCCATCGGCACCAGCAGCTTCATCTCTCCGACCAGGGCGATGGCTGCCTCGGGCGCGCGCTCATCGGGTTCGAGGTGACGGATGGACTCCGGCCGGCCGAGGAAGTCGATGAAGCTGCGCATGCGCTCCAGCCGCGCGCGATCCTCGGCGCTGCCGTTCTGCAGCAGGATGGGCAGCGGCTTGCCGGGGGCGATGTTCATCTCGCCGCGGATGCGGCGGATGCCGAGCAGGAAGGCCTGCAGCCAGGCGATCTCGGCTTCGGCCTCGGGATCCAGCTTGTCGGGCTGCGGGCGCGGGAAGGGCTGGCGCATGATGGTTTCGCCCGTCACGCCGGCCAGCGGCGCGATCCGCTGCCAGATCTCCTCGGTGATGAAGGGCATGATGGGATGAGCCAGCCGCAGGATGGTTTCCAGAACCCGCACCAGCGTGCGGCGGGTGCCGCGCAGGGCGGCTTCGTCCCGTGACTGGGTCAGCACCGGCTTGGACAGCTCCAGGTACCAGTCGCAATACTCGTTCCAGACGAACTCGTAGATGGCCTGCGCGGCCTGGTCCAGCCGGTAGCCTTCGATGGCCTCGGCCACCGCAGCTTCGGTGCGCTGCAGCCGCGAGATGATCCAGCGGTCGGCAACCGACAGCGTAACCTCGCCGCCCCGTAGCCCGGTATCGTGCCCCTCGGTGTTCATCAGCACGTAGCGGGCGGCATTCCAGAGCTTGTTGCAGAAATTGCGGTAGCCTTCGACCCGGCCCATGTCGAAGATGATGTCGCGACCGGTAGTGGCGAGCGAGGCGAAGGTGAAGCGCAGGGCGTCGGTGCCGTAGCTCCTGATGCCGTCCGGGAATTCCTTGCGGGTGGCCTTCTCGATCTTCGGCGCGTCCTGCGGCCGCATCAGGCCGGTGGTGCGCTTGGCCACCAGCGATTCCAGGTCGATGCCGTCGATGATGTCGAGCGGGTCGAGCACGTTGCCCTTGGACTTCGACATCTTCTGGCCGTCGTGGTCGCGCACCAGGCCGTGCACGTAGACCTCGCGGAACGGCACGTCCTTCATGAAGTAGACGCCCATCATCACCATCCGGGCGACCCAGAAGAAGATGATGTCGAAGCCCGTCACCAGCACGCTGGTCGGGTAGAAGGTCTTGAGGGCCTCGGTCTGCTCCGGCCAGCCGAGCGTCGAGAACGGCCACAGCGCCGAGGAGAACCAGGTATCCAGCACGTCCTCGTCCTGGGTAAGCGCCACCTCCGGACCCAGCCCGTGCTTGGCGCGCACCTCGCTCTCCGAGCGGCCAACGTAGACCCGGCCCTGCTCGTCGTACCAGGCCGGGATCCGGTGGCCCCACCAGATCTGGCGGGAAATGCACCAGTCCTGGATGTCGTTCAGCCAGTTGAAATAGGTCTTGTCCCAGTTGCCGGGGATGAACTTGATCCGGCCGTCCTTGACGCACTGGATGGCCGGCTCGGTAATCAGCTTGCGTCCGCCCGGGCGGCCGTCCGGCAGCATGTCGCGGGTCAGGTCGACGAACCACTGGTCGGTCAGGTAGGGCTCGATTACCGCGTTGCTGCGGTCGCCACGGGGCACCATCAGCGTGTGGTCCTTGACCGACTCCAGCAGTCCCTGCGCTTCCAGGTCGGCGACGATGCGCTTGCGGGCCTCGTAGCGGTCCAGGCCCCGATAGGCGGCCGGGCCGTTGTCGTTGATCTTGGCGTCGACGGTAAAGATGTTGATCTGCGGCAGGTTGTGCCGCTGGCCGACGGCGTAGTCGTTGAAATCGTGCGCTGGGGTGATCTTCACGCAGCCGGTGCCGAATTCCGGATCGACATAGTCGTCGGCGATGATGGGAATCTCGCGGTCGGTGAGCGGCAGCTTCACCGTCTTGCCGATCAGGTGGCGATAGCGCTCGTCCTCCGGGTGCACCGCGACCGCGGTGTCGCCGAGCATGGTCTCCGGCCGGGTGGTGGCGACCACCAGATGGCCGCTGCCGTCGGCAAGCGGGTAGCGCAGCTCCCAGAGATGGCCCTTTTCCTCGCTGTTGACCACTTCCAGGTCGGACACCGCGGTATGCAGCACCGGATCCCAGTTCACCAGCCGCTTGCCGCGATAGATCAGGCCGTCTTCGTACAGGCGCACGAACACTTCCTGCACGGCGTTCGAGAGGCCCTCGTCCATGGTGAAGCGCTCGCGCGACCAGTCGGCCGACGCGCCCATGCGGCGCAGCTGGCGCAGAATGGTGCCGCCGGACAGCTCCTTCCACTCCCAGACCTTGTCGATGAAGGCCTCGCGGCCGAGATCGTGCCGGGTCTGCCCCTGCTGGTTGAGCTGGCGCTCCACCACCATCTGGGTGGCGATGCCGGCATGGTCGGTGCCGGGCTGCCAGAGCGTGTTGTCGCCCCGCATGCGGTGGTAGCGGATCAGCACGTCCATCACCGTGTCCTGGAAGGCGTGACCCATGTGCAGGGTGCCGGTGACGTTGGGCGGCGGGATCACGATGCAGTAGGGCTGGCCCTGGCCGCTGGGAGCGAAGTAGCCGGCGTCTTCCCAGGTCTGGTAGATGCGCTGTTCGATCGCGTGGGGGTCGTAGGTCTTGTCCATCGATACCGTCGAAAGGAGTGAAGTAAACGGGCCATTCTAGCGGCGCGACGGCCGGCTGGCTGCAGATAATGGCTGCCCAGCCGTGCGCCGGCGGATCATTCGGCCGGCTCGCGCAATGCGTTCTGTACTTCCTTCAGCAGGGCATCGCGCATGAGTGCGGCGGTGCGCTCGCTGACCTTGGGCAGCGCGGCTTCCACCGCCAGCCGGATGCGCCGGTCCAGGTCCGGCGAATGCGGGTCCGGCGCCGCGCCGGCTTCTAGCGGCTCCGCCAGCACGATGCCGGCCTCCCGCAGCTGATCGCCCGGGAGCACGACATCAAACAGCATCGGAATCCCGTGCTCGTCGGTGTACATGGCATCCTCGCCCGCCGGGGGCTCGGTGGCCAGGATCTCTGGATCGCCGCTCATGCGCCTGCCTCGAGCTTATGATAGTGCGGATGGTAGCCGCGTTCGCGGTAGCTGCGGAAACGCATCCGGGCCGCCGCCAGCAGTTCGGGCTGCTGGTCGACCACTTCCGCCAGTCGCTGGAAGGTTTCCCACTGCGGCGGCAGCGTGCCGCCGAGGTTGATCAGCAGGTCATGCTGCGCCGTCGGCGGCACGGTCTCGCCCAGCAGGATGGGCTCGTCTTCGCCGGCTGCCGCCGGGCCATGCGGGAGAAAACTGCCCTGGCGGAAAGTCCAGAGCAGCTCGTCCAGCAGTTCCGTCTGGGCCTGATCGCGGGTGCGGATGAAGATCCGGTGATCCTGCGTGTAGGCCTTTTCCGTCAGCCGGCAGGTGAACAGTTCCACCGCCCGCGGCTCGGCAGTCGGAAGGATGTAGAAGTCGATCCGTTCCATCCGCCGGTCGATCAGGCCTTCGCCGCCCGGTTGAGCAGGAACTGCGTGAGCAGCGGCACCGGCCGGCCGGTCGCGCCCTTTTCCTTGCCCGCCTTCCAGGCCGTGCCGGCGATGTCCAGGTGCGCCCAGCGGAACTTGCCGGTGAAGCGGGACAGGAAGCAGGCGGCGGTAATGGCGCCGGCGGCACGATCGCCGACGTTGGCCATGTCGGCGAAATTGCTTTTCAGCGCATCCTGGTAGTCGTCCAGCAGCGGCAGCTCCCAGGCCCGGTCGCCGCTGGCCTTGCCGGCCGCGAGCAGTTCGGCGATCAGCGGATTGTGATTGCCCATCAGCCCGTGCACGGCATGGCCGAGCGCGATCACGCAGGCGCCGGTGAGGGTGGCGATGTCGATCACCGCGTCCGGTTCGAAGCGCTCGCTGTAGGTCAAGGCATCGCACAGGATCAGCCGGCCTTCGGCGTCGGTGTTGAGCACCTCGATGGTCTGGCCGGACATGCTGGTAATGATGTCGCCCGGCTTGGTGGCGGCGCCGTCCGGCAGGTTCTCGCAGCTCGGTACCACGCCGATCACGTTCAGCGGCAGGCCGAGCTCGGCGATGGCGCGCATGGTGCCGAGCACCGAGGCGGCGCCGCACATGTCGTATTTCATTTCATCCATCGCCTGCGCCGGCTTGATCGAGATGCCGCCGGAGTCGAAGGTGATGCCCTTGCCGACCAGCACGATGGGCTTGCGGTCGCCGCCGCCGGCATAGCGCGTGACGATCAGCTTGGGTTCCTGTCGGCTGCCGCGGGCAACCGCCAGCAGGGCGCCCATGCCGAGCTCTTCCATCTGCGGCCGCGACAGCACCTCGGTAGTGATCGACTCGAATTCGCCTGCCAGGGCCTGCGCCTGCTCGGCCAGGTAGGTCGGCGTGCAGATATTGCCGGGCAGGTTGCCCAGATCGCGCGCCAGCGCAACGCCTGCGGCGATGGCCTGGCCCGCGCGCAGCGCTTCTTCGCCGGCCGCCGCGCTCTTCTTGTCGGCGACCGCGAAGCTGATGCGCTTGAGCGGCCGCGGCCGCTCGTCCTTCTTGCTCTTGAGCTGCTCGAAACGGTAGAGAGCGCCGCTGGCGGCGATCACGCCCTCGCGGATGCGCCAGGCGAGATCCCGTCCCTTGACGTCCAGGTCGGAGAGATAAGAGACTGCGTCCTTGGCGCCGGATTCCCCGAGCTTCTGCACCATGGTGGTGACGGCCTGGCGGTAGGCGCGGTCGTCGAACTCGCGCTCGCGGCCGCAGCCGATCAGAAGGACTCGCTCGCAGGGCAGGTCGGGAGCGTGGGTCAGCAGCAGGGCCTGGCCGGCACGGCCATCCATGTCGCCGCGGCGGAGCAGAGCCGTCAGGAAACCGCCGCCGGCACTGTCCAGCTGCGCGGCTGCAGCGGACAGCCGGCGCGACTCGAAGATGCCGACGACCACGCAGGCCGAGCGCTGCTTGTCCGGGGTACCGCTCTTTACCGTGAACTCCATCAAAAACTCCTTTACATCTGCCGATGTCCAGCGGGCGGAGATCCCTGCCCTCGGCAGCCATCCCTGCCGTATGATGTCGCGCCAGTTCGGCGCGTGCCGGGGCTAGTCTAATGCATATGTGGGTGCCATTTGCAGGCGCGCGCAGGTGGCCGGGGGCTGCATGAAGTCCACCATCATCAGTCGCTATCTGTTCAAAGAGGCCGGCTTGACCACGCTGGCCGTTACGGCCGTGCTGGTTGGGGTGCTGTTCACCAACTCGCTGATCCGGCTGCTCGGCCGTGCCGCCGATGGCAACCTGCCGCCCGGCGGGGTCATGAGTATGCTCGGGCTGTTCACCGTCGGCTATATCAGCTTCGTGCTGCCGGCG
>Ga0079224_100017595_pt1 | contig 10078 bp, 6 predicted proteins | sample Stecom2015_FD_80414 | JGI IMG/M metagenome (GOLD analysis project Ga0079224, IMG submission 80414) | Agricultural soil microbial communities from Utah to study Nitrogen management - Steer compost 2015 | ecosystem: Environmental > Terrestrial > Soil > Agricultural land | place: USA: Utah... | reverse complement strand
TGTTGAGCAAACCGAGGATTGCCAGGAGATAAAGTTCCGAGCCAATGGCGAACTGGAACACGTACATCTTTCCGAAGAAGCCGGCCGTCGGTGGGATTCCTGCCAACGAAACAAGAAAGAAGGACAGAGCCAAGGCCACGGCCGGATTGCGTCGAGCAAGACCTGCCAAGTCTTCGAAACTGACGGCCTCTTTGCCGCGGCTTCCTGCGAGGATGAGCGCCCCAAAGGCCCCCAAGGTCGAGACGCCATAGCCAAAGAGATAGAAAAGAATCGATGCCTGGGCCTCTGGATTGCGGCTTGCTGCCACGACTCCAACCAGAGCATAGCCAGCATGCGCAACGCTGGAGTAGGCGAGCATGCGCTTGACCGACTCTTGGCGTCCTGCCACGAGATTTCCGACAAACATGCTCAGAAGCGCAAGGGTCGCTAAAATGGGAGGCCATCCGGAACCCCAACCAGCAAGACGCAGGTCGCCATAGGCCAGAAACAGCACGCGCAATAGTAGAGCGAACGCTGCCAGCTTCACCACGGCGGCCATATAGCCCGTGGTGGGCGTGGGGGCGCCCTCATAAGCGTCCGGAGCCCACATGTGAAAAGGCACAGCGCTCACTTTGAAGGCCAGCGCCGCGACCATCATTGCCAAGCTCACCAGCACCATCCCAGCGCTGGCATCCAGAGACTTTCCATTGAGCTCAGTCAATGCTTGGGCGATCCCCACCAAGTCAGTGTGTCCCGTCGCCCCATAGAGCAGGGCCGAAGCAAAAAGAAGCACCGCTGCGGCAAAGGACCCGAGTAGGAAATACTTCAACGAGGCTTCGGAGGCTCGAACACTGGCCCGCCGGAGGCCGATCATCGCATAGGCTCCGAGCGACATTGTCTCCAAGGCGACAAAAATGCTGAGTAGATCACCCGCTGCCACCAGCGCCATCGCGCCCACCGTGGAGAACACGACCAAAGTGAAGAACTCACCGCAATCGATCTTGTGCTCAGGCAAATACCCGGCGCCAAGTAGAGAAACCATGCCCCCGGTCAGACACAAGATGAAAGAAAAGAACACGCTAAAACGGTCGATCACCAGATAGGGAGCAACCGAATCGATGCCGGGAATGTTCTCAGGACCGACCATCCACAAGGCGGCATTCAAGATCGCGCCGGCGAAAAGGATCACCGCGGCAATCAACCCCAGTTCTGCGCCCCGCCCCGCTCCGGCGTCGATCACCACGCCCTGAGCGTTGGTGCCTGCGCCTTCGGCGGGCTTTCCAAAAGCCTCGGCCAACATCAGTAGCAAGCCCCCCCCTGCGACAGCGAGAAGGGGTGAGAGTCCAAAAAAGACGTTCATTGTGCTGCCTCCTGTTGTGCCGATCCTTCGGAGGGATTCTCGGCCACGGCTTGTTCCGGAACGTCCTTCTGTGGCGCCTGGGGATACCCCGACTCAAGCGGTCCCCCGCGCCGACTCAAAAGTCGCGCTGGCGCCCCAGAGCGCTGACTTTCAAACTCAGTCCGACGTTCTTGATAGCGATCAAGTGCAGCGTCCACCGTTGGCTTCATCGGCTCCAAAAAGATGTTGGGAAAGAGTCCAATCACAAAGATCATCGCGATCATCGGTGCAACGGCAATGATTTCCCGCACATTCATGTCCGTGAGCTTTTCGTTCTTGGGGTTAGAGAGGGGACCAAAGAACATCTTTTGGACAACCGACAACATGTAGACCGCCGCTAGGATGACCCCAAACGCGGCCAGGGTACCCTGAAGGTGCGAGAAATTCCCCAAGTGTGAGGACATGAACGTCCCCATGATCACCATGAATTCTCCGACAAATCCGTTGGTGCCCGGCACACCGATGCTGGACATCGTCACGATGATGAACACGACCGCGTAGACAGGCATCACCTTGGCCAAACCGCCAAACTCTTTCACCATACGAGTGTGACGGCGGTCGTAAATGACGCCGACCAAGAGGAAGAGCGCTCCGGAAGAAATGCCGTGGTTGATCATCTGCAGGATCGCCCCCTGCATGCCGGCACCATTGGCTGCAAAGATCCCGAGCATCACAAATCCCATGTGGGCCACGGAGGAATACGCCACCAGGCGCTTCACATCATCTTGCTTCCAGGCAACCAACGCACCGTAAATGATCCCTAAGAGGATCACCGTCGAGGCAAGAAAGGCGCTGGCAAGACCGGCAGGGCCACCAAACATACCCATGCAAAAACGGATGTAGCCATAGGTGCCCAGCTTGAGCAGTACGGCAGCCAAGATCACAGAACCGCCAGTGGGGGCCTGCACGTGCGCGTCAGGCAACCAGGTATGAAAGGGAAATACCGGAACCTTGATCAGGAAGGCCAAGGCGAAGGCACCAAAACAGAGCCACGCCGCCGTTTCTGGAAGAACAACCTTGGCGAGCGCCAGGTAATCAAAGGTGATGTAGCCAGCTAGCTGCTGATGAGTCCAAACCACGTACAGGATCGCGGCGAGCATCATCATCGAGCCGGTCATCGTGTACAGGAAGAACTTGTAGGCCGCCTTGATGCGCTCAACCCCTCCGTATACGCCGATGAGAATCAACATCGGCAGAAGCATGAGCTCCCAAAAGACGAAGAACAGAAAGAGATCGAGTGCCAAAAAGCAGCCAATCATGGCGCCATGCAACAGCAACAAGGCGACACACAGGTCCTTGATGCGCTTGTTGATCGAGCCGAACGAGACAATCGCGGCGATGGGCATCGTGAAAGTGCTGAGCAGCACCATCCAGAGGCTGAGCCCGTCAATCGCCACATGGTAGCGAATGCCGAGCGAAGGGATCCATTCTGCGATGTATTGGTAGTGCCAGCCCTTGTCCATCGACGCTGCCAGCAAGGAAAGCGAGATCAGAAAATCGAGTAGCATCACCCCCAGAGTGAACTTCTTCAAGAATCCCGGAGACTGTCGCGGTGAGAACATCACCGCCACCGCACCCAACATAGGAAGGAAGACAATCACGCTCAACAAATGAGGCCACTCAGTGGCATCGGCGTCCGGCGTCGTCGCGCTGCTTGAGTTCATTCCGCAAACGAACATCACGGCAAGACCAAGGACAAGACCGACAACAAAGCGTTCGGCGGCACTGCGTCCCGAAGGGATGAGTGCCCCAAGACCAAAGGCGAGTAGAAAGGGTGCCGCCTCAAAAAACGTCTGTGCGAGAGGATTCATTGTGCCTTCCCACCTTCTTCGATGGCTTTCTTGATGCGGTCGAGGCGAGGGCGGGCCTTTTTATTGTCACCATCGGCGGTCTGTTTTGAAGGTGCAGCGCCGCGCCTTCTCAGCTTGCCATCCTGTCCCTTCTCGATCACCAAGGGGCTGGAAGCGTCAGCGGGGGGGCGCACCACATCGAACTTCTTCTCGCTGATGATGCCAAAAGAGTTCTCGATCTGTAGCCGCACCAGTCGGTTGCTGTTGGGCTCCAGCGAAAACGCGACCTTCTGTTGGGTACCAAAGTCCTCAGTATCCCAATCGCCATCGCCATCGGAATCCCAGCGGTAGTTGTACCCATAGCCGGGGGCCGCCACGAGTTCGTACCTTCCGCTGCGGTGGTCTTCGGAGAGACGAATGTTGGCGTGAGGGGTGAGGACGTAGCACCCGACCAGGACAAGACCGATCGTCATGACAGCTCCGTAGGTATGCACTCGGCCCGTCTGAAACTGGCGCAAAATCGATCCAGAAACCGACACCACGAAAGCTGTGAGACGCGCCAGGATCCCGTCCACCACCCAGCGGTCAAACCAGACGCAAAGCTCGGCAAGGGAGTCCAAGGCGCCCAGGATGGTCTCCTGGTAGAACTCATCCACTCGCCATTTGTCCCGAAGGAAACTGCGCAAACCACGATAGTACCCCGCAAGAGCCGCAGCCGGCTTCCCTTTTTCAAGGACGTACATCCAGAAAGCAACGCCACCGCCACCCCCGAAGGCGATGAAAACAGCGATTGCGATCCCCCACAGTTCAAAGGCCTCAGCACCCTCAAAGCTTTGCACGGCATTGGATGCTCCCCGAAATACGGGCCCCAAGAAGTCATCCAAGATGTGTGAATGAAAGAAGGCATGCGCATTGAGCACACCAGCAAAAAGCGACAGCCCTCCCAAGATCCAAAGAGGGGTGGTGATCTGCCAAGGAGATTCATGAGGAACAGGGCCCTCCATGTTGTCTACGCCTGGCTCCTCATGATGGTGGTGGTCGTGATCGTGATCGCCCGCGTGCTTATCCTTCCAATCCTTGACGATCTTCCAACCGCGAAACTCACCAAAGAAGATCCCGATGAAGAGACGCGTCATATAGAAGGCCGTCATGATGGCCGCCGCCAAACCCAGAAGATAAAGCGCCGTGCCATACCACTCGGCCCACTGAAGGCCGTCGAAAGCGATGCGCCCCCGTTCCGCGGTGATCTCAGCCGGCCCCGTGATGAACGAGGTCTTGGCCTTGAAGAGGATCTCATCCTTGGAAAAGAATCCACTGGTGAAGGGTAAGCCCACAATGGCGGCACAAGCAGCACCAACGGTGATGAAGGTGCCAGGCATGAAGGCCCGCATCCCGCCCATGTTGCGCATGTCCTGCGAAGTATCGGTGTCATGAATGCGGGCGTGCATCGCGTGAATCACCGAGCCTGCGCCCAAAAAGAGGCAGGCCTTGAAGAAGGCGTGGGTCAAAACGTGAAAGAAGCCAGCAGAGAAGGCGCCCACGCCTACACCCAAAAACATGTAGCCCAGCTGACTCACCGTTGAGTAAGCCAGCACCTTCTTGATATCATTTTGGACCAGCGCAACTGTCGCCGCAAAAAACGCGGTGAAGGCACCCAACCCTGCCACGATGGCCATCGTCAGAGGACTCAGGACCATCACGCCGGACAGCCGACACAAGAGGTAAACCCCAGCGGTCACCATCGTCGCCGCGTGAATCAGGGCGGAGACAGGCGTCGGACCTGCCATGGCATCAGGGAGCCAGACGTGGAGTCCAAATTGGGCGCTCTTGCCCATCGCGCCGATGAAGAGAGCCAAGCCCACCAACATCGCGCCATTGACGTAACGAGGCTCATTCAGAGCATCCCCCCACGACTGGGGCAGGATGGCGGCAATGGGAACGGTGTCACCAACTGGCCACACTTTGACAGCGTGCAAGAGGTTTTCCTTGCCCATTTCTATGCCCTTCCAGTCGAGAGCGCCGACGTAATAGGCAAGTAAACCCATCGCCACGAGAAGACCAAAGTCACCCACGCGATTGGTGATGAAGGCCTTTTTGCCGGCGGTCGCGTTGGCCTCGTCGCTGAACCAAAATCCAATGAGCAAGTAACTACATAGACCAACGCCCTCCCAACCGATGAACAGAATCGGGAGGCTGTCGCCGAGCACCAACACCAACATCGAGAACACGAAAAGGTTCAAGTAGGTGAAGAAACGCGTGTAGCTCGCGTCATGCTCCATGTACTTGGTGGAGTACAAGTGGATCAAAAAGCCGATCCCTGTGATCACCAAACACATGATGGCGTTGAGCGCATCCAAAGAGAACGCCACATCGAGGTGAATGGACCTCATGTCGGCCGCGGTTGGACCCTGGCCATTCATGGTGAGCCAGTTCCAGGCCAACCAATAAAAACGTGCGCCCTCCCCCTGTGCGTTGAGCATCAAAAACGACGTCACCGCGGCCAAGAAGCTTCCGCCGATGGCCGAGAGCGCCAACAGTGTCACCGCGTCTTTGCCCAAGCGGCGCCCGAAGACTCCGTTGACAAATGCCCCGATGAGCGGGAGCGCCAAGATCACGCCCAGGAGGGTAAAGTCCCCTGCCGGGAAGACCTGATTGAGTGTTTCCATCACTTGTTCAAACCCCAAGGCTCAATGACGCAGGCCCGTGGCCTCGTCACTATTGACGCTCGCCCGCAAGCGATAGAACTGAAGGACAATCGCGAGTCCTACAGCCACCTCGGCTGCAGCCACCGCGATGATGAAGAAAGCAAACATTTGGCCGTGCATGCTGCCAGTGTGGTGGCGGTTGAAGGCCACCAGAAGCAGATTCACGCTGTTGAGCATCAACTCGATGCTCATGAGCTGAACAAGGATGTTGCGCCGAACCAGAAAGCCTGTCGCACCGATAAAAAAGATGACCGTGGCGAGCAGCAAGTAGTGCTCGATGACAATGCCGAGATTCATCGTGACGCTCCCCCTTTTTGGCCTTCCTTTTGAGCGGCCGTGCGCTGCGCCAAAGTTCCGCCCGTGATGACACGCTCAGCGTCACGGGCCATCAGTGGCCCGTGATACATCCGCAGCGTCTCGTTCTCGATCCTGGCTTCAACCTTTTTGGACGGTTTGGACCTGGCTACGGCCAGGGCCCCCACAACCGCCACAAGAAGAAGTGCGGTCGTGAGTTCAAAAGCAACGAGACCGTCCGAAAACAGCAAGCCGCCAACCGCTTCGACGCTTCCGTGTGACTTGCCAATGGTTTGAAAATCGTTCCACTGGCCGCCGGAAAACAACACCAAGCTCGCAACTCCCGAGGTCGCCGCCAGCACGCCGGAGACGATGCGTGAGATCTTCGCGCCCCCGAATGAGTTTTCCTTCAGACTGGCGTCGGTACCCAAGAGCATCACGACAAACACGAAGAGAATGACGACGGCACCGGCGTAAACCAAGAGCTGCATGGCCGCCAGGAACTCCGCGTTCAGGCGAAGGAAGAGGCCGGCGATGCCCACGATCGTTGCCAGAAGACCCATCGCACCTCGGATTGGGTTCCTGGACAGGATCACGATCAATGCACCCACGATGCAAAAAACGCTGCAAACAGCAAAAAGTATAGCTCCAGCAATCATGCTTCCAGACTCCTTGTCTGACCTTTGCCACCCGTCTTGATGTAGTCCTCAAGCTGCGGACGGAACTTCCGAACAAAAGAGAGTGCTGGTTGGGCTGCACCGTCGCCAAACGCACAGATCGTGTTCCCTGTGATGTTCGAGGCGATCTCATGCACCTGGTCGAGTTCCTCCACACTACCAGTGCCTGCGATGATCTTGTCCAAGATACGCTCAATCCACCCGCAGCCTTCGCGGCATGGCGTGCACTGCCCACAGGACTCATGACGGTAAAAACGCATCACGTTGTGAAGTGCAAGAACCGGATCGGCCTTTTCCGAAAGGATGATAGCGCAGCAAGTACCAAGCATACTTCCAGCGCCTCGATAGGTGTCCACCCCTAGAGGAAGATCCAAGAGAGGCTTTCCGTGCCACTCGGCCAGGCGCTCGTTGCCCGGTGCGTGCACAAGCTCGTCCGCCAAGTGGACCGGACAAGAAGAGCCCCCCGGAATGAAAGCCATGAGATTGGCGTCACCCAAGATGCCACCGCCCAAATCGTAGATGAGCTCGCGCAGAGTCAGGCCTACCGCCGCCTCATACACTCCCGGGTTTTTGATGTGCCCGCTCACCCCAAAAAGTCGCGACCCTCCGTCGTTCATCCCGTGCAGGGAGCTCAGCTTGCTGAAGGCATCGCCGCCCATTGAAAACACCGTCGGCATGATGGCGATCGTCTCGACATTGTTGACAGTGCTGGGGCATCCAAAAGCGCCCACTTGGGCCGGAAATGGCGGCTTGAGCCGGGGCTCGCCGCGACGGCCTTCAAGTGAATTGAGGAGCGCGGTTTCTTCACCGCAGATGTAAGCCCCGGCGCCCGTGTGCACGTAGACTTCCATCTCATAGCTTTTGCCAAAGGGGCTTTTACCTAGGTAACCCTTTGCCTTCGCCTCAGCGATGGCATCCCACAGTCGCTGCTTGGAAAGATGCAGCTCATCGCGCACATAAATGTAAGCGGCGTGCGCCCCGATCGCGTAAGCACCGATGATACACCCCTCAACCAGTGAGTGAGGGTTGCGCTCCATGATGGTGCGGTCCTTGAACGTACCGGGTTCACCTTCATCAGCGTTGACCACCAGATAGTGAGGCTTGTTGCTTTCCTTTGGCATGAAGCTCCACTTCAGACCGCAGTCAAAACCTGCACCACCGCGACCGCGGACGTGAGCAGCTTTGGCTTCATCGACGACTTGTTCGCGAGTCATCGCAAGGGCCTTTCGGGCGCTTTGGTAGCCCCCCTGCGCCTCGTATTGAGCCAAAGTGTAGCCGTCCGGCTTGTCGTAACTATGAGAAAGAAAAGAGGTGCGTGTCAGCATCGTGATGTCCGCATCAGTGGGAGGAGCGCAGGCCGTCCAGTATCTTGTCCACGCCCTGCGGCGTGAGATTCTCGTGGTAGTCTTTGTTCACCTGCATCATCGGACCGGTTCCGCACGAAGCGAGACACTCAGCCGTTCGCAAGGTGATCAAGCCGTCTTTGGTAGTCTCACCGACGTGGATACCCAGCTTCTTTTCACAATGTGAAACCAAGCTCTCACCTCCTCGAAGCGCGCAGGAGAGTGTGTGACACACCCATACCTGGTGCTTGCCAGGTTTCTCGCGATTGAATAGGTGATAAAACGTAGCAACGCCCAGCACATGGGAGGTGCTCAAGGAAAGTCGGCCTGCCACAAAGCTGACGACGTCCTCGTTGATCCAGTTTTCGTTCGCCTCCTGACACAGGTGCAGTGTCGGGATGCAAGCGGCCATCTTGTTGGGGTAGCGCGAGAGAATCTCGGAAAGCTTCTGCTCTTGCTCCTCGCTCAGGGCGAATGCCATGGTTCTTCCAGGGTTCTGTCCCCCACTTCTCCGCCGGCAAAATGCCTGTGCGGATCGCGGGCGAGGCGAACCGTAGTGACCGGCCCTTCTGAGTGTCAAGGGATAAGCCTCGACCCATTGGTCGCGGAAAATTAAAGTTTCTCTTGTATTTTCCGATATTTAAGTCAGAGGTGGCCCCGGTCGCAGCGACTGGGCTCTCTGGCGACGAGGCTTTGTTGGCTGGCAGAAGAATTTAGCGCTGACCCTGCCTTGTTTCGAGGCCCCACAGGTGTGTAACCTGCCCCTCGCCCGCCTGTCCGGGCGGGAGGAGAATTCCAGAGTGTTTTGCCCCAACTGCGGGACTAAGAACGACGATTCAGCGGTCAAGTGCAGCCAGTGCGGCTTTGATCAGAAGAAGGCAGGGACCCCGAAGTTCAAGGGAACCATGATGCTGGAGGCACCACCGCGCGTGAACCCCGGCGCACCCGCCCCTTCTGCTAAGCTGAGTGCGCAAGCACGTCCCAACCTCAAGGGTACAATGGTCGGCGTTGCTCCACCTGATCTTGAGTTGTTGCGCAAGCAAACTGCAGATGCGTTGGCAGCTAAGAAGGCAGCTGCTTCCACAGCGGTGACCGCAGCCCCCCCGGCCGAGAAGGCCCGCGTCAATATGAAGGGCACGATGGTTGGAGTTGCCCCTCCGTCAGCCTTGCGCAAGCAGGCCGAAGCGGACGCGAAGGAAAAGAACAAGGGCCCAGCCAGCCCTGCGCGACCAGATCAAGCCCGCCCGGCCGCAAAGCCTAACTTCAAAGGCACGATGGTAGGACTTGCGCCCCCTGATGTGGACGAGCTGCGCAAACAAGCAGACCAAGCCGCCCAGGCAAAAAAGCAGGTTTCTTCGGCCAAAGGGCCGCCATCGCATCTCAAGGGCACCATGATCGGAGTCGCCCCGCCCAACATGCAAGCTGAGTTGGAGAAAGCCAAGCAGACGATCCTTGAGCAGAAGGCTTTGAAGCAAGCTGCACTCTCGAAGCCAGCAGCGTCAAAGGCATCCACCGACGCATCGAGCGCCCTGGACCGGTCCTCAAAGCTCAAGGGAACGATGATTGGTGTCGCTCCTCCGGAGATGCAGGCCGAGTTGGCGCAGGCGCGTAAGGACTTCGAAAGCAAGAGAGCCGAAGAAACTCAATCGCGCGCCACTCAAGCCGCCGCTCAGAAAAAGAACGACCCACCGTCAGAGCCCGATCCCTTCAAGGGAACGGTCATTGGCACTAGCCCCTTTGCAACGCCGCCTTCAGTCCAGGCGTCGCAACCCTCGCCCGGAGACTTCAGCGAGGACACTCCCGCTGCACTCTCTTCGCAGCGCGAAGCAACGCGTCGCTCAAGTGCAGGCGGTCCACCCTCGGACTTCGCGGCGGCGGCGGCGGCGGCGGC
>Ga0079224_100017594_pt1 | contig 10078 bp, 11 predicted proteins | sample Stecom2015_FD_80414 | JGI IMG/M metagenome (GOLD analysis project Ga0079224, IMG submission 80414) | Agricultural soil microbial communities from Utah to study Nitrogen management - Steer compost 2015 | ecosystem: Environmental > Terrestrial > Soil > Agricultural land | place: USA: Utah... | reverse complement strand
GTCTTCGAGCGCCACCAGTTGAAGATGAAGACGAGGACCGACAAGGCGATGATGAACGACCCGATGGTCGAGACCACGTTCCACCGCTCGAGCCCGAACTCCGCCCCGTATTTCCATGTCCGCCGCACCATCCCTTGCAGGCCCAGCCAGTGCATCGGGGCGAAGGTGAGGTTGAAGCCGATGAACGTGAGCCAGAAGTGGAGCTTTCCGATCTTCTCGGACATGAGTCGGCCCCGCAGCTTCGGGTACCAGTAGTAAGCGCCGCCGAACAGGGCGAAGAGCGACCCACCGAAGATCACGTAGTGGAAGTGGGCGACGATGTAGTAGGTGTCGGTCTGCTGCCAGTCGGAGGGCACCACGGCGTGGGTCACGCCGGAGAGGCCCCCGATCACGAACATGGCGATCATGCCCAGGCAGAAGAGCATCGGGGTCTTCAGCCGTAGTCGCCCGAGCCAGATCGTCCCCAGCCAGTTGAAGATCTTGATGCCGGTGGGGATGGCGATCGTCATGGTGCCGATGCCGAACGCCGCCTGAGCCACGGGCGGGATGCCGGAGGCGAACATGTGGTGGGCCCACACGCCGAAGCCCAAGAAGGCGATGGCGATGGTCGAGAACACCATGGCGGCGTAGCCGAACAGCGGCTTCCGGCTGAACACCGGGACCACCTCGGAGACGATCCCGAACGCCGGCATGATCAGGATGTAGACCTCGGGGTGGCCGAACAGCCAGAACAGGTGCTGCCACAGGATCGGGTCGCCGCCGGAGGCGGGATCGAAGAACAGCGCCCCGAACTGGCGGTCGAAGGTGACCATGAACAGCGCCACGGCGATGATCGGCAGCGAGAACAGCAGGAGGAACGCAGTGACGAGCGTGGTCCACGAGAACACGGGCATCCTCAGCATCCGCATCCCCTTGGCCCGCATGTTGAACACGGTGACGATGAAGTTGACCGCCGAGATCAACGACGCCAGACCGAGGATCTGGAGGCCGAACGCCCAGTAGTCGAGCACCGTGCCCTGGGAGAAGGTCGGGCCGGCGTTGGGTTGGTAGCCGAACCACCCGCCGTTGGGCGCCGATGCCAGGAACTCGAACGCTCCCGGCCCGCCGTTGATCGGCATGTTTCCAGCCACGCTCCCGTCGGTGAACGAGGGAGCGAACGACGTCCCGAAGAAGAACGTCGAGTAGAGGAAGATGCCGCCGAAGATGAAGATCCAGAACGACAGGGCGTTGAGGCGGGGGAACGCCACGTCACGGGCGCCGAGCTGGAGCGGCAGGAGGTAGTTCATGAACGCCGAAGCCAGCGGCATCACGACGAGGAAGATCATCGTTGTGCCGTGCATCGTGAACAGGGCGTTGTAGGCGCCGGCGGTGAGGAACTCGGAGTCCGCCTGGGCGAGGTGGATGCGGAGGAGCAGCGCCTCGATTCCGCCGACCAGGAAGAAGGTGAAGGCGCTGTAGCCGTACATGATCCCGATGCGCTTGTGGTCCACCGTGGTCAACCAGGACCACAGCCCACGCGTCGCCCGGGGGTGGCGATAGATCGTCGGTGCCCTCTCCGCCGTCGTGGCCATGTGTATCCGTCTCCTTTATCACGGCCAACCTAGTAAAAACGCAGCATAAAAACGCTTCTGGCCGTGAAAAAAATCGGGACGGCGTGAACGGTCGGTGCGCTAGGGAGCGCGCCTCGTCAACGAGCGGAGAGAGGAGTGGTGGCCGGGCTCAGCCGCTCTGGCTGAGGAGGCGGCGGTTCTTGACCTTCGCCTTGGCGTAGTCCCGGTTCATCATGGCTATGAAGTCGATCGAGATGCCCTTGGGGCAGGCCTTCTCGCACTCGCCGTGGTTGGTGCACGAACCGAAGTACTGCTCCATCGTCTCGACCATAGCCTGGGTACGCTGCCACCGCTCCGCCTGGCCTTGGGGGAGGAGGTTGAGGTGGGACACCTTGGCGGCAACGAACAGGTTGGCGGCCCCGTTGGGACAGGCGGCAACGCAGGCTCCGCACCCGATGCAAGCGGCGGCGTCGAAGGCGGTGTCGGCCACGTCCTTGGGGACGGGTATCAGGTTGGCGTCCGGCGCCGAGCCGGTGTCCACCGAGATGTAGCCGCCGGCCTCGATGATCCGGTCGAACGCCGAGCGGTCGACGACGAGGTCGCGGATCACGGGGAATGCCGCGGCCCGCCACGGCTCGACGACGATCGTGTCGCCGTCGCGGAACTTGCGCATGTGGAGCTGGCAGGTGGCGGTACCGAGCTGGGGGCCGTGGGGAAGTCCGTCGATCATCACCCCACAGCTGCCACAGATGCCTTCTCGGCAGTCGTGGTCGAAGGCGATCGGCTCCTCGCCCTGAGCGATGAGACGCTCGTTCAACACGTCGAGCATCTCGAGGAACGACATGTCCGGCTCGATGTCCGTGACCTGGTAGGTCACGAACCGTCCGGCCCGGTCGGGGCTCTCCTGTCTCCAGACTTGCAGAGTGATGTTCATTGGTGGACCTTGGCTTCCGACTCTCGGCTTCCTATCACTTGTAACTACGGGTCGACGGGGTCACGTACTCGAACTCGAGGTCTTCCTTGATGAGCCCCGGTGACTGGGGCTGGCCGCTCCACTCCCAGGCGGCGACGTAGGCGAACTCGCCGTCGCGGCGGAGCGCCTCGCCCTCCTCCGTCTGGTACTCCTCGCGGAAGTGGCCACCGGCGGACTCCTCCCGGTGGAGAGCGTCGAGGCACATGAGCTGGGCCAGCTCGAAGAAGTCGTCGACGCGCCCGGCCCGTTCCAGGCTCTGGTTGAGCGATTCGTTCTCGCCGAGGACCCTCACGTCCTGCTTGTACTCCTCGTGGAGGGCGGGGATCTCGGCGAGGGCCTTCTTCAGCCCCTCCTCGTTGCGGGACATGCCGCAGTAGTCCCACATGATCTTCCCGAGCTCTCGGTGGAACCAGTCGACGGAGCGGGTGCCGCCGGTGTTGAGGTAGCCGTGGATTCGGCCCCGCACCTCGTCTTCGACCTCCTGGAACGCCGGGTCGTCGGTGGGCACCACCGGGTCACCGAGGAAGTCGGCCAGGTAGTCGCCGATCGTGTAGGGGATGATGAAGTAGCCGTCGGCCAGGCCCTGCATCAGCGCCGACGCCCCCAGGCGGTTGGCGCCGTGGTCGGAGAAGTTGGCCTCTCCGAGGGCGTAGAGGCCGGGGATCGTGGTCATCAGGTTGTAGTCGACCCACAGCCCGCCCATCGTGTAGTGGGGGGCGGGGTAGATGCGCATCGGTACCTTGTAGGGGTTCTCGTCGGTGATGCGCTCGTACATCTCGAACAGGTTGCCGTAGCGGTCGGCGATCACGTCGACGCCCAGTCGCTCGATGGAGGACGAGAAGTCGAGGTACACGCCGTTCTTCAGAGGGCCGACACCCTTTCCGGCGTCCACCATCCGCTTCGCCGCCCGGGACGCCACGTCGCGGGGCACCAGGTTCCCGAACGCCGGGTACATCCGCTCCAAGTAGTAGTCGCGGTCCTCTTCGGGGATCTGGTCCGGCGGACGGTTGTCGTCGGCCCGCTTGGGCACCCAGATCCGCCCGTCGTTGCGGAGCGACTCCGACATCAGGGTGAGCTTCGACTGGAACTCGTCGGACTGGGGGATGCAGGTGGGGTGGATCTGGGTGAAGCAGGGATTGGCGAACGCCGCGCCCCGCCGGTGGGCCCGCCAGGCGGCAGTCACGTTGGACGCCATGGCGTTGGTCGACAGGTAGAAGACGTTGGCGTACCCGCCGGTCGCCAGCACCACGGCGTGGGCCGCATGGCTGCGGATCTCGCCGGTGATCAGGTCACGGGTGACGATGCCCACCGCCCGGCCGTCCTTGACGACCAGGTCCAGCATCTCGGTCCGTTTGTGGAGCTTCACCGACCCGGCCGCGACCTGGCGCAGCAATGCCTGGTAGGCACCGAGCAGGAGCTGTTGGCCGGTCTGGCCCCGGGCGTAGAAGGTGCGCGACACCTGGGCGCCGCCGAAGCTGCGGTTGTCGAGGAACCCGCCGTACTCCCGGGCGAAGGGCACGCCCTGGGCGGTCGCCTGGTCGATGATGTTCAGCGACACGTCGGCCAGCCGGTAGACGTTGGCTTCCCGGCTGCGGTAGTCGCCGCCCTTGATGGTGTCGTAGAAGAGGCGGAAGACGGAGTCGCCGTCGTTGTGGTAGTTCTTGGCGGCGTTGATGCCGCCCTGGGCGGCGATGGAGTGGGCGCGGCGGGGGGAGTCGTGGAACGTGAAGACCTCGACGTTGTAGCCGAGCTCGCCGAGCGTCGCCGCTGCCGAGGCGCCCGCCAGGCCGGTGCCCACCACGATGATCTTGAACCGCCGCTTGTTGTTGGGGTTGACGAGCCGGATCGAGAACTTGTGGTTCTCCCACTTGTCCGCCAGCGGCCCGTCGGGGACCTTGGAATCGAGTTGGCGGGCAGAGATGGTCAGGGTCATGTCAGGCTCCTACGAATCCGAGCAGGACGGACAGCGGCATGATCACGTTCGGGACGACGATGACCGCCGTCAGCGCCACCGCGAAGTAGCGGCGCCAGCGGTTGAAGCGGGGATGGTTGACGCCCATGCTCTGGAACATCGACCAGGCGCCGTGGAAGATGTGGGGGGCGAGGGCGAGCTGGGCGAGTACGTAGAACGCCGTCACCCACGGGCGGGAGAACGTGGCGATGAAGTTGGCGTAGACCGCCCCGTGCTGCCAACCGTCGGGAGCGGCCGGCTGGATGCCCCATGTGAGGTCGGCGAGGTGGAAGACCACGAACAGGAGGACGATCACTCCCGACCACCGCATCGTGCGGCTGGCGTAGTTGGCGGCCAGGTACTGGCGGGGACCGGAGTAGTCGACGGGACGTGCCCGCCGGTTCATGATCGTCAGGGCGTACGCGGCGTGGACGTGGAACAAGAAGGCGACGATCAGCCCGACCCGCAAGATCCACAGCACGACGCCATGGGGAGCGATGGGGAAGAAGAGCGATCTCAGGGCTCTGGCGTAGAGATCCAGCTCGGGAACCCCGTCGACGGCAGGGAGGAAGACCTTCAGGTTGCCGATCATGTGGGCGACGAGATAGCCCAGGAGGACTATCCCCGACAGGGCCATCACCCACTTCTTGCCGACGGCCGACCGATAGAAGTTCACGAACCAGGGATCGCGCCTACGTTCTGCTGTGGCGACCAACTCGTCCTTCCTATCCGGGGCGCCCATTATGGCAAGCCCCGACACCCCCCTTGACGGCGCGCGTAAGACTCCGTAATCTCAAACGTGTAATTACACGCGTGTAAGGGGATGCGATGCAGAGCAAGCTCATCGAGGCCCTGGCGATTGGGGAGTTGTCATGGCAGGACTACGCCAATTGCCGGGGCGCGGACGCCGACCTGTTCTTCCCCGAACGTGGCGCTTCCACCCGCAAGGCGAAGGCGATCTGCGCCGACTGCCAGGTGAAGCAGGAGTGCCTCGAGTACGCGATCCAGATCGGTGAGAAATTCGGCATCTGGGGCGGCATGTCGGAGCGGGAACGCCGCAAGATCCGCCGTGAGCGCCAGATCGCCGCACGCAAGGTGAGCTGACAACCCCGGCGTTACCTCGTCGTCAGCCGACTGTCTGCGAAGATACGGAAATGCCTGTCTTCTTCGGCGAGATGAAGCACGTCGATCACCCCAAGACGATGCCGGCGGTGGTCCACGTGGAGAAGGGCACCATTCGGCTCCAATCCGGCCGCACCGTCTTGGGGGAGTGGAAGCTGTACGAGGTGCAGATCCAGGAGCGTGACTCCCAGACGATCAGTTTCCGGGTCGACGCCGACGAGGTCCTCCTCACCCTCCAACAACACGACAGCTTCCTGGCCGAGACGGCGTCGGCCGTCCGCGACGAACGCCAACTGCGCCGCGCCCCGGTCCACGAGGCGTTCCGCAAGCCCGACGAGGGCCCGACCCTCGGCGAGGAGCTCAAGGAGGACGTCAGCAAGGAAGTCTCCGGAGTCGCCGACGAGGTCAAGGCGCTGTGGGAGTCGATCTACGTCGGCACCCCGTTCTGGATCGGCCTCGGCGTGTTCCTCGTCGCCGCCTTTCTCGTTCCCGCACTCGTTGTCGGGATCCTCTTCGTCGTCGGCGTCGTCTCTCTCGTCGTGGGAGCGATCGCCTACGTCGAGACGAAGCTGGCGGTGAAGCTGCCGGGTGATCTCACGCCCCCGCGCCTGGTCGCCATCGGCGTCGTGGCGATCGGCCTCGGGATCGTCGTCGCCCTGATCAGCTAGAGGTAGGTGCCGGGCGGCTCCGGGCGCTGCGGGCCGCCTCGCTGCAGGGCACGCCGTTGCATCTCCGCCAGTTGGCTCTGGGCTGCCACCTGCTGGGAGAAGAGCGTCGCCTGGATCCCGTGGAACAGGCCCTCCAGCCATCCGATGAGCTGGGCCTGGGCGACTCGGATCTCCGCCTCGGAGGCGTCGTCGGACGCCAGCGGCAGCATCACCTGATCGAACTCCTCCAACAGGTTCTCGGAGAGCACGTCGCGCAGTTCGTCGAGAGACTGGCGATGGACCTCGGCGATCCGGGCCCGGCCCTTCTCGTCGATCGGTGCCTGGCGCACCTCGTCGAGCATCGCCCGGGTCATCGAGGCGATGCGGATCAGCTTGGTCGGCTGGCTGACCGCCTCCCGGACGGCGGCTTCCTGCGCGTCTTCTTCCTGGGCTTCCACCACTTCGGGCTTTACGGCTTCGTCGTTGGTCATTGCAGCCATCAGGGTACGCCCACCTGGGGACGTGAACCACTCGGTGGACGGATGCGTACTGGCAGGTGACCGAACCGGAGGACCGTCCTTGAAGAAGCTGCTCGTTCTCGCCGTCTTGTGCTCACTCCTCGCCGCGTGCGCCGGCGACGACGACACGCCCGAAGCCGACTCCGCACCCCCGGCCACCGATGCCGCTTCCGACACCACCACCACGGAGGCGACCACCGACACCACCGCAGGCGAGGAAGCCTCGAGCGACCTCAGGATCGTCATCTCGGGGATGGCGTTCAGCGGGCCGACGACCGTCTCCGTCGGCGACACGATCGAGATCGTGAACAACGACGACGTGCCCCACACCTGGACCGCCGAGGACGAGACCTTCGACGTCTCGGTCGGCCCCGGCGAGACCGCCACCTACACGTTCGAACAAGCCGGCGAGTTCCCCTACTTCTGTCGGCTGCATCCCTCGATGACCGGCACCATCACCGTCGAAGGCTGACAACCACCTTCACATAGGATCGTCGCTCCCATACGATGGCGGTGTACGTCATTGGAGGACGACACATGGCGAATGAGGATCTTCCCCCCATTCTCGACGCGGCGCAGGTAGCGGACCTGTTGGGAATGAACGTGCAGATGGTTCGGCGCTACGCGCGAGAGGGAAGGCTCCCCGCCTACAAGTTGCCCGGGGGACGGACGTTCAAGTTCTTCCGCGACGACCTCTTCCAGTTCATCCGCGCTCATCCCGTGGTCCCGGAGAGTGAGGAAGAGGCTGAGAAGAGCGATCGAGCAGAGGCGGAAACCGACTGAAGACGAGGCTCACGAGGCCCAGCGGCACATAGACCCGCGGTCCGCCGGCCCGATCGATCACCAGGTGGTCGGCAGCGACCAGTTCGAGCGAGCCTTCCTCTCTTCCTCCCCCAGCCGTCACGACCGTCACCTGCGCTTCGGCCTGTTCGAGCTCCGCCAGACGGGCCCGGAGCGTGGTCGCCACCGGTCGGCCGGTGACGCCGCCCGAGGCGCGTCGATCGATGGTCATCGTTGCGTGCGCCAAGGCGACGTCCACGACCCCTTCGTCGTCGTCGAGCACCATGTAGTCGGCCCCCACGGCGACCACCGGATGGCGGAGTCGCATTCCGGCGATCTCGACTGTCACCCGGTCGCCTCGGTGCATGGCCTCCCGCGCCACGTCTGCCAGGGTCTGGGCGCGACGACGCTGCAGTTCAGTGAGGTGTTCGTCGGCGGCCGCCTCCTCTCTCCACTCCTGCCCGGCGCTCTGCCGGAGGGAACGGGCGAGCTCGTCGAACTCATCAGGCATCGTTTTCGCGCTTTCTGGCGTACCGCAGACGTTCAGCGTAGGTTCGTCAATGTCGAGGAGGAGAGGGGATGACAGTCGGACTTCCCTCGGGGGTGAAAGAGGGAGTCGGCGAAGCGATACGCAGCCGGTGGCGCAGGCCGAGCCTGGGCCACCTGGCCGTCGCGTTGGCCGCCATCCTCGCCTTCGTGGCGAACATGGCGTTCCTTCGCTCCCGAGACGACATGACGCCGGTGGTCGTCGCAGCTCGACCCATCCAAGCCGGCGAGACGGTGGAAGCCGAGGACCTCACCACAACGGAAGTGCGAGCGGACGCCGGCATCATCGCCACGCTCCTGACATCGGTCGAAGGTCTCGAGGGCCGAGTGGCGCGGCGCTCGCTAGCCGCGGGCGAGCTGGTTGGGGCAGCGGATCTCTTGACCGCCGCTTCGCTAGGTGGCCTCGCGTCGATGTCCGTACCGACCGACGAAGCCCACGCCGCCGGAGGAATGATCCGGGTGGGTGACAGAGTGGACCTGATCGACGTCGACGGCGTGGGCAGAGCCGACTTCGTCGTTCGGAACGTGCCCGTGATCGCCGTTTCCAGCGAGGGGTCCGGCGCCTTCGTCGGGAGCGACCAAGGCTATGTGGTTCTGGGCCTCGAACCGTCGGCGACGCTCGCCGTGGCGGAGGCGATCGCCGACGGGCGTGTCGATATCGTCGTCACAACGGGAGTGGGGAATGGGTGATGTAGAGCTGGCTCTGGCGGCGTCGGCTCGGCCCTGGGCCGGCGCCCTCCACCGATTCCTCGCCGACCACGGGGGCGCCAGGGTCAGAGCGATCGTCATGGGGCCCGAAGAGGCGGTGGCCGAGACCTACGACGCCCTGATCATCGACGACGTCTGCTCGTTCCTCACGCCGCGCCTCGTCGACCAGGTCCGACGCCACGGCCGTCTCGTCGTGGGCGTCTACGACGCCCGGGACGGCGCCGACGCCAAGCGTCGTCTTCTGGAATGTGGCGTCGACGACGTCATCGAGGCCGAAGCCGGTCCCGACGAGTTCCTCGGCGTCGTGAGAGCGGTGTTGGACCTGGCTCCGTACGCGCCCGCCCCGGCGGCCGCGACGCCTCCGGAGCGAAAGGGGGAGGTGATCGTCGTCGGTGCCCCACCCGGAGGCTGCGGGGCGTCGGAGGTCGCTCTCGCACTGGCGGGTACGTTCGGCGCGCTGTTGGTCGACGCGGACGACGTGGCACCAAGCCTCGCCCAGCGTCTCGGTACACCGCTCCTTCCGAATCTGAGGACCGCGATCGACGTGGTCTATCACCAATCCGGGTCTCTCGACGAGGTGATCGTCGACACCGGAGTGCCGCTCCTGCCCGGTCTCGCCACCGGGGAGGACTGGGGTCAACTCCACCCCGGGGAAGTCGACGCCGTCGTGGCCGAGGCGGCTGCGGTGCATTCGAGAGTCGTGGTCAACGTCGGGTCGGGTCTGGAGCGGCCCCATGTCGGCGAGGGCCGCTTCGGGCTCGCTCGGGCGATGGTGCGGATGGCGGATCGCATAGTCGGGGTCGGGTTGGGCCACCCCATCGGCCTGGCCAGGCTCGTCCGGTGGGCCTCGGAAGCCGCCGCCCTGGCGCCCGACACGCCCCTCGTCCTGGCGATCAACCGCGCCGCTCGGTCTCCCTACCAGCGCGCCGAGATCGAGAACGAACTCGCCGATGCCCTTCCCGGCCTCCCGGTCGTGTTCCTGCCCGAAGACAAGCGAGTCGCCGAAGCGGCATGGGCGGGAGTCCCGGTTTCCCGCGGACCATTTCGCCGTGCCGTGGGCCGTCTCGCCGCCGAGGTGGTGGTGTGAGCGGTGCCTACGAAGAGATTCGTCGCCGCGTAGTGGCGGCGGTTGACGAGCGGAAGCTCGATGTCAACTCCAACCGGGCGGCGGTGCGCGGCCTTGTCGTGGAAGCAGTGGAGCAATACCAGCGACGCACCCAACTGGGTCAGAGCCGGCCGTTGGCCGACCCTTCGGCGATGGTCGAGCGCGTCTTGCGGTCCGT
>Ga0079224_100017592_pt1 | contig 10078 bp, 9 predicted proteins | sample Stecom2015_FD_80414 | JGI IMG/M metagenome (GOLD analysis project Ga0079224, IMG submission 80414) | Agricultural soil microbial communities from Utah to study Nitrogen management - Steer compost 2015 | ecosystem: Environmental > Terrestrial > Soil > Agricultural land | place: USA: Utah... | reverse complement strand
CAGAACCCGAGCGTAGCCGAATAACGCTGTCAGCGGGAAATCATCGTCGCTGACACCGGCCCCGCCGTGAATCTGAATCGCGTCATCCACAATCTGCTGAAGCATCTTCGGCACCACCGCCTTGATCATAGACACTTCCTGCAACGCGCCCATAATGCCCTTGGTATCCAGAGCCCAGGCACATTTCAGGGTCAGCAACCGCGCCTGTTCGATGTTCATACGGGCATTGGCGATGATGTCCGGGTTGCCGCCCAGCTTGGCGATTGGCCGGCCAAAGGCTTCGCGGGTCATGGCGCGCTTGATCATGATCTCAAGAGCGCGCTCGGCAGCTCCGATGGCACGCATGCAGTGGTGCACGCGGCCTGGCCCCAAGCGGCCCTGAGCGATTTCGAAGCCACGGCCCGGGCCTGCAATGATGGCGCTTTTTGGCAGGCGTACATTGTCGAACAGTACCTGGCCGTGGCCGTAAGGCTCATCGTAAGCGCCAAATACCGGCAGCATGCGCTCAATGGTGATACCCGGGGCATCCAGCGGCACCAGCACCATGGAGTGGCGGCGGTGTTTCTGTGCGTCCGGGTCGGTCACGCCCATGAAGATGCCCACTTTGCAGTCCGGGTGGCCGATGCCGGTGCTCCACCATTTGCGGCCGTTGAGCACCACTTCGTCACCTTCTACGGTAGCGGTGGCTTCCATGTTGGTGGCATCGGAAGAGGCAACGGCCGGCTCGGTCATGCAGAAGGCGGAGCGGATTTCGCCACTCAGCAGTTTCGGCAACCATTCGGCTTTCTGTTCTTCGGAGCCGTAGTGGATCAGCACTTCCATGTTGCCGGTGTCCGGCGCGTTGCAGTTGAAGATTTCCGGGGCGATGAAGCTGCGGCCGGTTTCTTCGGCAATCAGGGCGTAGTCGGAGTTGAGCAGGCCACAGCCGTACTTGTCGTCCGGGAAGAACATGTTCCACAGGCCCTGGGCCTTGGCTTTTTCTTTCAGTTCTTTAATGATCGGCAGCACCACCCAGCGGTTTTCCTGAGAGGCAAGCTCCTTGTGATACTGCTCCTCAATGGGAAAAATCTCGTCACGCATGAACTGTTTCACGCGCTTCAGGTAGTCCTGGCCTTTCTCGGAAATGTTGAAATCCATGGTGCAGCTCCTCGCGCTGGCCGCCCTGTCGGGCGCAATGTCGATCAGATGGCAATCAGTCTAGGAGCCAATGCATTATTACGCGACTGAATTGTTCTTATCATTTATCATTACCTGTGCTTATTCAGAAAACGGAACCTCATCATGGCGCTGAATAGACTGGACCTGAACCTGCTGCATGTTTTCGACACCATCTATCGGGAAGGCAGCCTGACGCGGGCCGCGAAGGCTCTGCACCTGACCCAGCCTGCCATCAGTCATTCCCTGGCCCGGCTTCGGGATCATTTCAATGATCCGCTGTTTACCCGTCAGGGTAACCAGATGGTGCCCACCCCCCTGGCCCGACGGTTTCTGGAATCCATGCGCCCGGGGTTGAACCAGATCCAGAGTGCAGTGAATCAGTTTCACGCCTTCGACCCCGCCAGCCAGCGTAAAACCTACGCCCTCGGCCTTCGGGATGTTCTGGAATCCACCTTCCTGCCTCAACTGATTTCAAAACTCGCGCCGTATCCGGACATGGAGGTTCAGAGTCAACGGGTGGCAAGACGAGACATGGAAACGCAACTGGCCGCAGGCAAGCTGGACTTTGCCATTGATGTGTTATTGCCAGTGAGCAACCAGACCAGTCATGAACTGCTGAGGCAGGACCGACTGGTGGTCTTGGCGCGAAAGGGTCACCCGGTCATCGCGCAAGGGCTGGATATGGCCAGCTACCTGGAGGCCCGGCACATTCTGGTGTCGTCACGGGCCGAGGGCCCGGGTATTGAGGATTTCGAGCTTTCCCGCCACGGCGCCCAGCGCACTATTCGCCTGCGCTGCCAGCATTACTACGCGGCCTGCCGGGTGGTGGAGAGCTCAGACCTGTTACTGACTATGCCGGAAACCTACGCCCGGATCATTGCCCAGAATGCCGACATTGAGGTGCTGGCGCCGCCGGTGGAGATGCCGTCGATTGATGTGCACCTGTATTGGCACAAGGCCTATGAACAGGAACCCGCGCTGGTATGGTTCCGGGACTTGCTGCGGAACCTGCAGCAGACTCAATAGGCGCCGACCAGCATCAGAAAGCCGAAGAAGCCGGCAGCGGTAATCGCCAGAGAAACCGCCACAATACCGAAGCCCCACCAGATGGCCGCGCCATCGGAGATGTCGACACCGTGACCACGAAGGGTGCGATAGAACGCCCAGGGGCCAAGCACGAAGGCGCCAACCACGGCAAACACCAGGCCAATGGCGATTCCGGCGAAGGTCCAGGTAGCCAGTACAGTCGCGCGGTCCGAGGTCTGGTCGGTCACGCCATGATGCTCCAGAAACTTCTTGCAGAAGAACCAGACCAGGGCAAACAGGGCAGCCACAAACACCAGGCCGCCGATCAGGGTAATCAGGCGATAGAGCACAGAAACATCCTGTTAAGGGTCAGTCAGTCGGGAAACACCGGCTCCGGCAGACACTCGAATCCTGGTTTGGCGAACAGGTAGCCCTGGTAAAGGGCGATCCCTTGAGAACGGAGCCAGAAGTATTCTTCCGGCGTTTCCACGCCCTCCGCCACAATTCGGCCGCCAAGCTGGCGCATCATGGTGATGATACCTGAGACCACCGCCTGCTTGTTGGGTTCCGCATGGATGTTGCGAACCAGCCCCATATCCAGTTTCAGCAAATCCGGCGGACTGGAAATCATCAAGTTGTAGCGGGAATAACCGGCACCGAAATCATCAATGGCCGTGCTGAACCCCATACTCTGGTAGGCCTCAATGATCGAGGTCAGGTGACCCACCGAGGTCATCTCCTCGCCCTCAATCACCTCGAAGATAATCTTTCGGGTGTCGAAATTATAGGTCTTGGCAGCCGCCAGCGTGGTGCGAATGCAATACTCTGCCTGATAAACCGCATTGGGCATGAAGTTGATACTCAACATGGCCTGCATATCAAGCCGCGATGCCAGTTTCACCGCCTTGACCCGGCAGATCTGGTCAAACGCGTACTGGTTCTGGCTATTCACCTTATCCAGCACGGTCATGGCTCTTTGCCCTTCGGTTCCCCGCACCAGCGCCTCGTAAGCGAATACCGTTTTGTTTTCAGCATCCACAATGGGCTGGAAGGCAAAACTGAAGGAAAAGTCCAGGCCATTGCCACAGGCGCATTCGTCGCAGTGAGATTCATCAAAAAGGACAGCGGGTCTATTCACAGAAGCTACAGGGCGGCTCGCTTGAAAAATGTTCGGGTGGAACTGTAAAAGAATCAATCACATTCCACTATAGACACCATCCGCAATCGGGTAAAACGAAAACTCGCTATACCACCTATCGTCGGGTGGCATCTGCGGGCTGCGGGTCTACACTGGTTTTGTTGTATTCAATCAGCCAAGCCGCACAGGAAGGAGGTTCGTGAATGGCCCAGACCACCCGCATTGCAGTAACACCCGGAGATGGTATTGGCCCGGAGGTGGTCGCAGAAGCCGTGCGCTGCCTGGAGACGCTGCGGGCGAAGCACAGCCTGCCGCTGGAATGGACCCGTTTCCCGTGGCCGTCCCACGCCTGGCATGAAGAACACGGCGAGTCCTGGCCATCAGATGCCCTGGAGCAGCTCAAGGCTTACGACGCCATATTGCTGGGCGCGCTGGGAGATCCGGGCCCCATGCACGACCCGGAGCGCTATCTGTTACCGGACAGCATTTCGCTCGCCCCCCTGCTGGAAATGCGTAAGGGCTTCGACCAGTGGGTGTGTGAACGCCCGGCACGGCTGCTGCCCGGGGCACGCCAGTATCTGAAGGACGAGCGCGCCAAGGACATCGATATGCTGGTGATCCGCGAGAACAGCGAAGGCGAGTACGTCAGCCAGGGCGGCCGTCTGCGCCAGGGATCGCCCGATGAAGTGGCCACCCAGATGGAGGTGTTCACTCGCCGGGCCACCGAGCGGATTATCCGGTACGGCTTTGAACAGGCTCGCAAGCGGGCCGGCGACCGTATTCAGCAAGGTCGCACCCGCAGCTTCCGGACACTGGATGGCAAAACCTGCGAAAGCCAGGTATGCCTGATCACCAAGCGTAATGCCCTGCGCTACTGGGGTGACATGTATACCGAAGTGTTTGAGGAAATCAGCCGGGAATTCCCGGATGTGGCCACCCACCATGAACTGGTGGACGCCGCCTGCATGAAATTTGTCTCCAGCCCCTGGGCCTTTGATGTCGTGGTCGCCAGCAACCTGCAGGGCGATATTCTGACCGACCTGGCCGCTGTGATCTCAGGTGGCATGGGGGTAGCACCGTCCTGCAACCTGAACCCGACCGACCCGGACATGCCCTCCATGTTTGAACCCACCCACGGTAGCGCCCCGGATATCGCCGGCCAGGGCATTGCCGATCCAACCGCCATGCTCTTTACCGCCGCCCGTATGCTGGACTGGCTTGGCCGAAAAGATCCGTTGCTGGCCCAGGCTGGGCAGGAACTGTTCGATGCGGTGGCAGCGGATCTTGCAGAGAAAGGCTCTGAACAACGCAGCACCCGGGAAATCGGGGATGCTATTTGTAAACGCCTTGGGGCCTGACTAGGCTGCAAAAGAGGTATTCCATTCACTTCGGGAGGTGTCCATGACCGACCATAAAGGCAAACTGTCTCCCCTGCTCAAGCAGGCTACCGGCATCACCGCCGCCAAAGGCGAAGGTGCCTATATTATTGACCCGGAAGGTCGCCGTTACCTGGACTTTACCTCCGGCATTGGTGTCACCAGTACCGGGCACTGTCACCCGAAAGTGGTGGAAGCGGCCCAGAAGCAGGTGGCCACCATGATTCATGCCCAGGCCACCACGGTCATGAACCCGAGACTACCGGAACTGGCAGAAAAGCTCGGCGCCCTGACTCCGGACCCACTGAATGCCTTTTTCTTTTCCAATGCCGGCACCGAAGTGGCCGAAGGTGCCATCCGCCTGGTGCGACAGGCCACCGGCCGCCCCAATGTGATTGTGTTCCATGGAGGCTTTCATGGCCGCACCATGGGCTCACTGTCCATGACCACCTCCAGCGTGGGCCTGCGGGCCGGCGTCAGCCCGATGATGGGCGGCGTGGTGGTTGCCCCCTTCCCCCATGCCTTCCATTACGGCTGGAGCCTGGATGAGGCCACGGATTTCTGCTTGAGGGAACTGGATCGCATCTTCGTGACCTATTCGGCGCCCAAGGAAACCGCAGCCATGCTGATTGAGCCGGTGCAGGGTGAAGGCGGCTACGTGCCTGCTAACGCACGCTTCATGCAGGGGTTGCGGGAACGCTGCGACAAACACGGCATCATGCTGGTGTTTGACGAAGTACAGGCCGGGTTCGGCCGCAGCGGCAAGTTCTGGGCCCACGAACACTTCGGGGTAACACCCGATGCCATCATGATCGCCAAAGGCCTGGCCAGCGGCTTTCCCATTTCTGCTCTGGCAGCTTCAGAAGCAACCATGGCCAAGGGCTGGCCGGGTTCCCAGGGCGGCACCTACGGTGGCAATGCCGTAGCGGCGGCTGCCGCCATAGCGACCATCGAAGTGATTCAGGAAGAGGGCCTGGTGCAGAATGCCGAGGTGATGGGCAAACGCCTGTGGGACAACCTGCACGCCCTGAAAAAGGACTACCCGGAAATGGCGAATGTTCGCGGCAAAGGCCTGATGGTGGGCGTGGAAATGCGCCGTGGAGACTGCCCCGACGGAGAACGTGCCGGCAAGATCCTGAAAGAATGTGAAAAGCGGGGACTGCTGATGCTGCGGTGCGGCCCCTACCAGGAGATTGTGCGCTGGCTGCCGCCACTGATTGTCAACCAGCAACAGATTGACGAAGCCACCGGCATCTTCGAAGAGGCACTGAAAGCCACGGCCTGAGCCATAGGCCGGTAACAGCAAACAGAAAGGCCGGGAGGAACGTCGTCCACCCGGCCTCTTTTCTTCCGCTCACCGCAAGACAGCTTCCTGCCTTACTGATCCGCCATCACAAACTCCAGACGCCCCGGGGCAACCCGAACATCCATCGGCACCATGCCGAACATGCGCTGGGCGAAATCGGTTTCATCCAGACGGTACACCGGCATGGTTTCCAGCATCTGGGCCACCGCCCGCATGACATTGTCGGTAATGGGTGCCAGATCCCCTTTGAAGAAGGGCGAGTCAATCGAGCTCTCCAGCAACTGCAAGCGGCGGATATACACCGCTTTCTCCTGGCTGTCGTACACCGGCGCGCCCTCCACTTTCAAAGCGAGGTCCACGGGTAACTTTGCCATCAACGCATTCAGGGCTACCTGCCCACGCAGATCAATCACTGCCACATCCCGGCCATCAGGGCCAAGGGTAATATCAGCGTCATTCAGGCTTAGACTGAGGGGCGAACCACTCTGCAGCTGTTTTCGATCAAATTCCGCCACCACATCCTTCAGGTGACCTTCAATTTCGCCCTCGGAGATCGCATAAGGCGAAAGGCTGGCGCAGCCGCTGGCGGTCACAACAACAAACAGAGACAACAGCCAGGCTTTGGCGTGATTCAACATGATTGGATTCCCTGCAAACTGATCGGCTTTTATCCTGCGCCAGAGCGGCCTGCACCGCAACTGGCTGGCATTAACGATTGGTCATGCGCTTATTCGTTCTCGGGGCGGGCATCCACACTGACGACCTTCCCCTCATCCAGCTGAACAGTCAGAACGATGGGCTGGCAACACACCTGGCAGTCCTCGACATATTCCTGCTCAGGCACGGTCGGGTCGACGCTGATATCCAGCGTCTCCCAACAGTAAGGGCATTGAATCAGAACCGATTCCAGAGCTGACATGCCGGGTCTCAGAACTGCTGTTTGGCCATCCAGGGGATGATCCGGTCAAAGGCCTCTTCCATCCGCTCGCAGGTAGTGGAGAAACTGAACCGCAAGGCGTTGGTGCAGTGCTCACCAAAGGCGTCCCCCGGCACCACGCAGACACCGGTTTCCTTCAGCATGCGCAGCGCCAGATCCGAACCATCCACGTGGGGAGGTAAATCCGGGAAGGCGAAAAAGGCGCCGCCTGGCTTGTAGCCGGTCAGATAGGGAGTCTGATCAATCAACTCAACAACCTTGTCCCGACGCTCCCGGTAGATATCCACCATGTCCTGAACGCATTGCTGGTCGGCCGTCAGCGCCGCCACGCCGGCAAACTGGGAGGGCGTATTGGCCACTGAGGTGGTGAACATATGGTACCGGCGCAGGGATTTGATCGCAGCCTGGCTGGAAATGACCCAGCCCACGCGCAGGCCGGCCATACTGTAGGTTTTGGAGAAACTGCTGATGCACATGATGTTGTCCAGGTCCATGGAGCAATTGAGGACACTGGCAAAATCATCGTCATCAAAAATCAGGTGGTCATACACTTCATCGGCGTATACCTGGATACCACGATAGGCGCACTCTTCCAGAATGGTCTCCACGGTACTGCGGGGATATACCGCCCCGGTGGGGTTGTTCGGGTTGTTCAGGATCAGCGCAAAGGTGCGGGAGCCCATGGCCCGAATCACATCGTCCGGATCCAGCTGGTGGTTGTTCTCGGCCCGCGTGGGAACAAACTTCACCTCACCCCCGGTCATCCGGATCAAAGGTGCATACAACAGAAACGATGGGTCGGTCACGATGAACTGCCGCCCGGGCGCCGAGGTGGCCGAAATGGCCAGATACATGGCTTCAGTCGCGCCGCTCGTTACCAGGATGTTGTCACGGGTGAGCTTGCGGTTGTAGCGCTTGCCATAGTAATCCCGTAGTGCAACCAGCAACTCCGGCAGGCCGGCATCCATGGTGTAACCGGTCTGGCCGGCATTGAGCGCATCGATGTAGGCATCGATAACATGTTTGGGCGTTGGCAGATCTGGCTGGCCGATCGACAGATGAATCACATCCTTCATGGTGGATGCCATATTCACCAGGCGGCGAATCCCCGAAACAGGAATGGCCTGCATGGCAGGGTTCCAACTGGCCTTGGTCTTCCGGTACTTCACTTTACGCGGCTTGGTCTGGCCGGTGTCCTTGTTCGCGGATTCCGCCATAAGCACCTCCTGGGGGACAGGGTAAACAAAAGAGTACCTTTGCAGGTTAGTCAGGAAAGAGGGGGGGTACAAGCAAGCGGGACTAAAGGATAACCGAACCCCTGAAAAACCGGTTCCGGCCGCCTCAGGTTGACCAGTCCACAACCGCCAACCAGACTAGTAAGACAGTCGTTATTTGAGTGCACCATCACCGGAGGTTACATGACAGATTCACGCAAACCGGTCGTTACCGTTCTGACAGCACCGGGAGAGCCGGCACCGCCAGGTATAGAGGCGGTCAAGGCCCGGGCTGAAGTACGCTTCGCCTGCGACGAACCCACCCTGCGTGAAAGCCTGCCCGGCACCGATGTCATGATGGTCACGGACTTCCGTACAGAAGCCCTTGAAGCGGCATGGCCCTGTGCTGACAAGCTGCAGTGGATTCACGCCACCAGCGCGGGGGTAGATGCGCTGATGTTTCCGGCCCTGATCAAGAGCGATGTGGTGGTCACCAACGCCCGTGGCATTTTCGACCGCACCATCGCCGAATACGTGCTGTGTACCATCCTGATGTTCGCCAAGGATTTCCCCCGTTCCATCCGGCTGCAGATGAATCAGGAGTGGAAACACCGGGATACCGAACGGGCCGAGGGTAAACAGGTACTGGTGGTTGGCGCTGGCTCCATCGGCCGGCAGATTGGCCGGCTGGTGAATGCCATCGGCCTGCACGCCCACGGTATCGCCCGTACCCCCAGGCATGATGACCCGGATTTCGTGGCGGTGCATGGCAACGACGAGCTCTATGAGCAGCTTTCACACGCAGACTTCGTGGTGATTGCGGCACCGTTGACGCCACAAACCGAAGGCCTGTTTGATGCCAAAGCCTTTGCCGCCATGAAAAAGACTGCACGCCTGATCAACATCGGCCGCGGCCCGATCGTCAATACCGAAGCCCTGCTAAAGGCACTCGACGATGGCGAGATTGCCGGCGCCGGACTGGATGTTTTCGAGGAGGAACCACTGCCCTCAGACCACCCGCTCTGGCAGCGGGAAAACGTGATCATGACCGCCCATATGGCCGGAGACTTTATCGGCTGGAAGCGGGCGCTCACCGATCAGTTCCTGGAGAACTTTGATCGGTGGCACAAGCGGGGTGAGCTGTTTAACCTGGTGAACAAGGAACTTGGTTACGCCGGGAGTTAATTCAGATTGGCTGCTGAGTACTCTGATTGTAACGGCAGCAAATCAAACACCCGGCCCTCATCATTAGGATCCACCAACTCCGTCGGGGATTTGTAAACCCTCGGAGTGGTGTACAGCATCCTGAGCGCCGTGCCGTGAGGCATGGCCATGTACCGCTCCGGCTCGTTTTCCTCCAGCCATTTGCGAACCCTTGGAGCCATGTTGTGGCCCATTTTCGGGAAGAAGTGGTGTTCGATGTGGTGGCTGAAGCGGAAGTGCAGTCGATCCAGTATCGGGTTGCAGCGCAGGCTCATGGAATTATCCAGTGGATTGTTCGTCGGCGTCTGCGGGCGCAGGAAGTGGTTGGTGAGGATGTACCCCTGCCCCAGGGCGTTGGCGGTCATGAACGGGATCAGCACCGTGAACACGGCGAGCGGGCCGGAAACCAGTGCCAGGGCTGCCCACAAGGCCAGGCAGACGAATACCTGGGCGATGGCCTGCTTGCGGTTGAAGCCTTTGAACTGTTTTCGGTGCTTGGCCTGGATCCACAGCACCAGTTGTGCGTGGAAGGTGAAGGTGTAGGTCAGGAACAGGGAGCTGTACCAGCTGCCGAAACCCGGGGCCAGTTTGTGGAACTTCTTCTGGCCGGCGTTGGTTTTGTAGCGGCGCAGGGTGCCGAAGCTGTCCGGGTCGGTGTCGCCGGTGTTGGCATTGGCGTGGTGCACTACGTTGTGCCACTTCCGCCAGAACTCCGGCGGT
>Ga0079224_100017591_pt1 | contig 10078 bp, 10 predicted proteins | sample Stecom2015_FD_80414 | JGI IMG/M metagenome (GOLD analysis project Ga0079224, IMG submission 80414) | Agricultural soil microbial communities from Utah to study Nitrogen management - Steer compost 2015 | ecosystem: Environmental > Terrestrial > Soil > Agricultural land | place: USA: Utah... | reverse complement strand
GGGAATTAATTGGAAATTAACTGAAACAAATCTATTATCAGGTTTATCCAATTATATAGCATACCTTTAAAAAGCTATTCTTAAATTTGCTGTAATGCAATGACCTAACGATCTCTGACAATGAAAATGAATAGATACATAGTAAGAGGAATTGTACTGACACTGGCCGGTATTGGTATTGGTCTGTTTGGGAATTACCTTCAAGACACTGACCATGGAGTTTACCGATGGGTGCTCATCGCTGCTGTCATCGTTTTTGGTATCGGCTTCTTAACGATTCTTTACGGCTTGATTAGAAAAATTGAGCGGAAAAGTATTTTGGAAGAGCGGTCGGAACAGCGTGTTGAAGACAAAGGTAATGAAGAAACATAGTTTTTTAGATTCGTTTATATATGCTCTCCACGGATTCCGAGATTCCTTTCGGAGTGAATATAATTTTAAAGTCCACTTAGTGGCAGCTATTATAGCGTTGCTTTTGGGTTTCTTATTAAATATTTCCATCGGTGAATGGTTTTGTATTTGCTTAGTGATTTGCTTAGTTTTTGCTGCGGAATTGTTCAATACAGCGATTGAATCCCTCGCTGATATGGTTTCGTCCGAAATCAATCCACAAATTAAAAAAGTGAAAGATGCTGCAGCTGCTGCGGTTCTCATCTTATCGGTTTTTGCCTTAATATGTGCGGTTTATATATATGTACCCAAAATATTTGGGATTGAATTTTAAAGTAATATGTTGCATAAGACCAGAGGAATTGTGTTGAAGACCATTAATCACCGGGAAACGAGTGTGATTTGCCAGATATTCACTGAAAAATTCGGATTACAATCCTATATTATTCATGGTGTGAAGAGGAGTAAGGCAAAGATACATATTAATATATTGCAGCCACTCCATTTACTGGACATGGTTGTCTATCATAAGAGCACTGGTGGTATACAGCGAATTTCAGAAGCAAGACAATCGCCAGTTTTTATGCGCATTCCTTATGATGATAAGAAACGATCGCTTGTTATTTTTTTGAATGAGGTATTATCCAAATGTTTAAAGCAGCAAAGTCCTGATGAACCGCTGTTTGAATATATATACCATGCGATTATCTGGCTGGATCAGTCATCAGAAACCCCATCCAATTACCATCTCTATTTTTTATTGCGACTCAGTAAGTTCATGGGCTTCTATCCATCTGTTTCTCAGGAGAAATTACCATTTTTTGATTTAAAGGAGGGGATCTTTTGTTCAAGCACACCCTATCACAACCTATATCTTGATGAAAAACGAACTCAACAGTGGTTGACTATTCTGTTGAGTTCGTTTCAGGATCTGAAGGGAATACATATTTCATTAAGCGATCGTCGCGCTCTTCTGAACCATTTGATGGAGTATTATGCACTTCATGTTGATAATTTTGGGAACGTAAATTCTCATTATATCCTTGAAGAGGTTTTCAGCTAATTTGCACTTAGAAAACCTTTCTTTCTATGGCCTTGACAACAGGCTCAAAAAAGTCTACTTTATTAAGTTTTCCGGCGTTGCCCAAGCCGCCCGGACTGAACACGTTAACCTCCATCAGTTTATCTCCGACGATATCGAGACCAGTGAGGAACATGCCGTCTTTAATTAGTTTAGGAGCTACTTCTTCTACGATTTCATAGCAACGTTTGGATAGTTTAGCAATTTTAGCTGTACCGCCTTGATGGATATTACTCCGTATATCGTTTTTTGCTTGTGTGCGATGCAGTGCGGCTGTTTTGCCGTTAACGACGATAGGTTGGCCATCCAGTAAGAAAAGGCGTATGTCTCCATTTTTAGCGTCGGGTAGATATTCTTGAGCAACGACAAAACCATCGCGTGAAATAGCCTCGACAATTTGATTTAGATTCTTTATGTCGTCTTTAATCATAAAAACATTCTTGCCACCCGATCCCTGCAAAGGTTTCAAAATAATATGCTTGTCGAAATGGCGATAGAAAGCTTTGATATCGTCTATGTTTCGAGTGATAATTGTCTCCGGTCGAACGCTCTTAGGGAAATATTGGAAATACATTTTATTTAATGCACTTGCTAGGGTATCGGGGTCGTTTAGAACGACGACACCATGTCGTTGCGCTAGCTGACCGAACACGATTCCGGAATTCTGTGCCCAAGGGCGGTGTTCGAAATCGATTGACGGGTCATTTCTTAATACAAGAACGTCTAATTCCTTGGCGGTGATGAGTTCTTTTTTACCCTTTTTAACAGCATTTAAAAATGTTTCGTTCGTTCGGAATTGTTTTTCCGGACCTTTCCTGGCGTGAGCCCCCATTTGCTCATCTTGGAGATATACCAGATCTCCTACACCAATATAATAGATTTCATGACCCATTCGACTGGCCTGTAAGGCCAATCCGGTCGTTGTGTAAGCAGGAACTTCTTTAGGTGTTTGGTTGACAACAAATCCTATTTTCATATTTTTCTAAGGTTAGGTATTTTTTATTTATTAAATTATAATACTTATTTGTGAATCATATTGAAAACGTTTCCACCCGATCGAATGTTTTCGTATTTGGTTAAATATTTTTCATCCAGATAGCGGGGTTTTATCGGAATTTTGGTTAAAATTTCTCGATGTATAAGCTCTTGTATAACAGTTATATAGTCTTGCCGTATCTTGCCGATTAAAAGTGGCTCCAAGCTTTTTCCTTTTTTGATATATTCAATGATATTGAGTAAACCTTTGAGATAGACGGCATCCTTTGTCAACCCACCGCCACGGTATACGCGCATCGCGATTGAAAAAGCTGCGCTTTCGCTAAACTGGTATTTATCGACGAGTAAGAAAAAGGTATCGATAAATGAGCTTCCAGAAACCATTTGATGGACTGCAACCACTCGGGCTGCGATGGTTCTGAGTCGACTCAGCGTTAAACCATCTGCCATATATTCGGCGAATACAGCTAGACCTTCCTGGAGCTCTTCATATCCAGGAACACCGATGTAGAAAAGTTGCAGAGGTTGTGCTTTCCCATTATAATAGGTAACAACGTGGGTTCCTATTTCATGTTGCAGAAGGGCAAAGGCACGTTCTTCTGACACTTGGAAGTTCTTATTAATGTTCAAGGTGCCTCTGTTGACCAGGATGCCTTCAATATCATCACGAATACGGACTGCGGTCGATATCGACGGATCCTGGAGCTTTAACCACTCTAATTCTTTTTCCGCCATCAGGGCAAATTCTTTTGCAGAGATCATCTTCTTTTTCTTGGTTGTCTCCGGAATTTCAATTGCAATCAGGATAGCTTTAGCTGTTTCAAGCAGTTTTTCATCGATTGGCCCAAATAGTTGCAGGCTGGTCAGCATAAAATCAGGCTTTTCTCTTTCTGCCATCATGTCTAACATCCGATCGATCTCTTTTCGTTTGTCTCGAAAAAGGAACGCCATCGTCGGGTCCGAGATTTCTTCAATCGGCAAATTGTATATCTTTCTTTTAATCAGCTCAGGGTCGATCGGCATTGGTCGATAGTGGAAGACCGGCTCTTTTAAAAAGTTAGATTTCTTGAAATCTTTCCAAGCTTCATCTGCATTTATCGGTGTTACAAGAAGAAGAAAGTCAAATAGATTGCTGTAATGGGCTAATTCTTTGTCAATTTCAAAGACATTTTTCCTCAAGCTGGTTGTTCCCAACATTTGAAAATTAGTTGCATTATACGAAGTATGCATTCTTACAAACTCAAAGAAACCCTTTCGTATGGCTTTGCTAAATTTTGCACGGAGGTCACGCAGAAATAATGGATAGGCTCTGCCTGTAGCTTCATTCATGTATACAGGGGCAATTTCTAAACCTATGAGCGTTATGGAAGATTTATTTGCCTCTTTAGCGTCGATGAGCGGTTTGTAATAGTGCGGTGCGACTACATTTTTACCTTTGTTGATTTCAGCTTTTAGAAAGTCGCCAAGGATGTTTATTTTGGATAGCTCAGTCTTTAGTTTTTCTGCGACTTCGACACCACTTTTCTGACCAACGTGTATGGTAAATGGCGAAGCACTATCTTCTTCGGCTAACCAAACTTCCAGAAGAAGGAAGCCCTTGAACCGATCGGCTAACTCGTTCGCTACACTTTTGATTATTTCAGTAGTTTCACTGCTATCCTGCGCGTGAAGATAGGACGACTCAGTTTTCCCCAAACGCGATGTAAATCCGTCTTTGCCATTTGGGGGAATTCTGTAAACCACCATAAAAGGTACCGGCCTTTCCATATTAATCAGTCCCTTGGCTGGCAGCGCCACGCGGATCGGCTCATCACTTTTTATTTTACTTAAGATGCGGTTTACAGTCTTTTTATCTATTGTTTTATGTTCGGTATTGTTTGTCATAGTCAGGAATTAAGGGCGGACTGTACATTCTCTGTTAGAAATGATATAGAATCCCGAAGAGCCTGCCGTATATCCCGGATATGGTCAATATCAGCCCGTCCGGTCCATTCATCCATAAATGTTTTTTTGAATTCAATTGATATTACGCAGCCCTGCTCCGAATAATGCTGATTAACCCATTGAGAGAATCCGCCGCCTTTAAACTTGATATTTTCCCTCACATCGGGATGATGGTTATTGATTGTACATTTTGACAGAAATGCTGCATAATTACTGATCAAAGACCGCCATCGGGGATGATTGTATTCCGATCCTATATTGATTTCAGGATTTTCCGTTTCGTTTGCTACGGTGAATGGGTTTCCTCGGCGATGGTTATATGAATGGATATCCAAAATGATGAAGTAACCATATTTTTGAATAATGTCCTTTATGAGTGTTTCTATTTCTGCGTAAAACTGGTGATAATAATCCATCTGTTTTTCTTCCAGCTCGACCGGGAATTCATTTTTCCATACTTCCAGCTCCCAGGCATCTTCCGGTTTTTTATAGATAGCCTGATTTTCCAGACGATTCAAATCGACATAAAATCGGGATGTATTTACAAAAACCTTATTGACCGGTAGATTCGCCATATAAGCTGTATAAGGGTCCTCTTCCCGGAAGCGCTCGTGTTCTTTAAGCATAATATGCTTCAGAACATCAGGTGGTATGAGGTGTCCATCGTGTAAGGCGAGAGAAATAAAAGGAGAATCTTCTTTGTAGATTTCGTAGTTTGTATTCATCAAAAAAATCTGTTGTTGATATTTAAAACAGATTTTTTTGATGAATGTTTGGTGTTAAAAGGGAGTGAACTGACCGGAGCTGTTCAATCTGTATATATACCTTTGGTCTAAATGCCTTGTAATAAGGCGCTCCAGCCGGTTAGTTTTGTCAGGATGGCATTAAGTTCGCTGATTGCGACACGTTCTTGTTCCATCGAGTCACGATGACGTATAGTCACTCTATCATCTTCTAGTGTTTGATGATCTACCGTAATACAAATTGGTGTACCTATTGCGTCTTGCCGACGGTAGCGTTTTCCTATAGAGTCTTTTTCATCGTAGTGCATATTAAAATCAAATTTCAACTCACTAAGTATTTTTCTGGCCTTTTCAGGGAGTCCGTCTTTTTTTGTCAACGGTAGTACTGCCGCTTTTACCGGCGCGAGTGCCGGATGAAGATGTAAGACCGTACGACTGTCTTTCTTTTCCGTTGTGCTGAGATCTTGTTCCTCATAAGCATTACAAAGTGCCGTTAGAAACATCCGATCCAGACCAATTGAAGTCTCGATTACATAAGGAATGTAGTTTTGGTTTATTTCGGGATCGAAAAATTGCATCTTTTTTCCCGAGAACTCTTGATGTTGCTTGAGATCAAAATCGGTTCTGGAGTGAATACCTTCCACTTCCTTGAATCCAAATGGAAACTCGTACTCGATATCCACAGCTGCATTCGCATAGTGAGCAGGCTTGACATGATCGTGGTAACGATACTTAGAAGGGTTAGCGCCTAGAGCAAGGTGCCATTTTAGTCTGGTTTCTTTCCATTTTTCATACCATTCCATTTCGGTGCCTGGGCGAACGAAGAACTGCAATTCCATTTGTTCGAACTCCCTCATTCTCATTATGAATTGACGGGCGATTACTTCATTTCTAAAGGCTTTTCCTATCTGCGCTATCCCAAATGGAACTTTCATTCGCCCGCTTTTTTGTACGTTTAGGAAGTTGACGAAAATACCTTGGGCTGTTTCGGGGCGGAGGTAAACAATTTCTGACTCATCTGCCATAGCCCCCATTTTTGTGGAGAACATTAAATTAAACTGACGTACATCAGTCCAGTTTTTTGTACCGGAAACAGGGCAAACAATTCCGTGTTCGATGATAATTTCTTTTAATTTGACGAGATCATCATTTTTTATCGCCTCATCCAAGCTGTTTTGAAGCTGATCAGCCTTTTCTTGCTTACCGTCTTTTTCATAACGTGTAATCTTATCTTCAATCAACTGATCGGCTCGATAACGCTTCTTCGAATCCTTATTATCGATCATCGGGTCGTTAAAACCATCGACATGTCCGGAGGCTTTCCATATTTTTGGATGCATGAAGATCGCTGAATCGATCCCGACGATGTTTTCATGAAGCTGAACCATTGATTTCCACCAATAGGTTTTAATATTATTCTTTAACTCACTTCCCAATTGGCCATAATCATAAACAGCACTTAAGCCATCATAAATTTCACTCGAAGGAAATACAAAGCCATACTCTTTGGCATGTGATACTACATTCTTTAATATATCGTCCGTTTTACTCATAGTATGACAAATATAAACCGATTTATGAAAAGTTATACTTATTTGCTGTTAAATGATCGAAAAAGTATAATCAACGTAATTATTGACGATTGTTAATAGGATTTTGGTAAGGATTATTATATTTGTTAGCATCCAAATTCTAAAAAAATATTTATGATAATAGCTGTACTCTCGGGTTTTCTTCTTGCGTTTTTTTTGCTGTGCCTGACCAAACCCCTGAGTTCAAGAATGTCCATGCTATTATCGCTTTTACCGGTAGGGCTATTTGCTTATTTTGTCTTATTATTAACCAAGATCTTTTCCGGTCCGACTTTATTTTATAGTTACTCCTGGGTTCCGTCAATGGATATCGACCTGCAATTTAAGGTAGATGGCTTATCTGGTCTTTTCAGCTTATTGATTACGGGTATCGGTGCTTTGGTTTTTCTGTATTCTTCATCCTATATGAAGGGGCATCGGTATATTAATCGTTTTTATGCTTATCTGAGCATGTTTATGGGATCGATGCTTGGCTTGGTTCTAGCGGATAACCTCTTGTTGTTATTCGTTTTTTGGGAGTTAACAGCCATTAGTTCATTTTTTCTGATTGGGTTTAACAATACGAGTGCAGCCTCGAGGAAGAGCTCGTTAGTCGCTTGGGGTGTAACGGCCGGGGGTGGATTCTTTTTAATGGCGGGTTTGATTTTTATTGGCAGCATCGCAGGAACCTACTCTCTTCAGGAGATGTTGAACTCCAGCGAGGTGCTGAAAAGCCATCCTTTGTACGGACTTATCTTATTTTTCTTTTTTATGGGAGCCTTCACCAAGTCCGCTCAGTTCCCCTTCCATTTTTGGTTGCCGGGAGCTATGAAGGCGCCTACGCCGGTTTCTGCTTATCTGCATTCGGCAACAATGGTAAAGGCGGGCATTTATTTGATAGCTCGGTTTACCCCGATCCTCGGAGGGTCTGTCTACTGGAATAGTACATTACTAATCGTAGGTGGAATAACCATGCTTTACGCTGCCTATCATTCTATTTTTAGGATAGATATGAAAAGTGTATTGGCTTACTCAACAATCTCTGCTTTGGGTATTTTGGTTTTTTTATTAGGGCTTGGTACCCATGAAGCTTTTGTTGCCGCTACTGTGTTTATCGTAGTACATGCCCTTTACAAAGGAGGTCTATTTTTAATTACGGGAGTAATTGACCATCAAACAGGTACGCGTGATTTAACTAAATTGCGTGGCTTGCGTTATTCGATGCCCATATTGGCTATTGCTGGATTGCTGGCGGCGCTGTCGAGCGCGGGAATACCTCTGACAGTTGGATTTATAGGCAAGGATCTGATCTATGAAGCAACATTGATCGGTAACAATGGTATATTCCTTACCGCTTGTGCCTTAGTCGTTAATATTTTATTAGCCTGTGCTGGATATTTGGCGGGAATACGACCCTTTCAGGGTTCAAAATCAGATGAGATAGAGGTCGCAAAGCATCCTTCTTTTTTGATGTGGTCCCCTCCATTATTTCTAGGCATATTGAGCATTGTGTTCGGTTGTTTCCCAGGTATAATGGATGCAGTCACTCAACGTGTTCTTCTCTCAATGCAACAAGAAGGAGAATTGGCATTAAAGATATGGCATGGGTTTAATACGGTATTAATCATCAGTTTGGTGACCATTGTGTTAGGGATAGTTTTATTTTTACTATGGAAACCTTCTGCAGATAAAATGAATGTCGTAGCCCGATTAGAACACCTTTCTCCTGAAAGTATTGCTAAGGCTATTGCTAGGATCTTTACAAATATTGCGGCGAGATATACGCTTTTTATGCATAATAACTACTTGCGGTCGTACTTGCGAAAGATCATGTTGTTTTTTGTGTGTTTAATCGGTTATTACTTAATTAAAAATGTTCATCTGCAGATCAATCTCGACAATTTAACCACGATTAAGATATATGAAGTCGTGATCTTTTTAATTATGGTGGCAGCAATTATTACCGTCATAGTTTCTCCTTCACGCTTAATTGCAATAATCGGAACCGGTGTGGTAGGTTATTGTATTTGTTTGATTTTCGTTTTCTTTGGAGCGCCGGATCTGGCGATGACTCAGTTTACAATTGATACACTAACAACCGTCCTTTTTGTTCTCGTATTGCTTCGTCTTCCGTCGTTCCTCAACACGAAGGACGGTTTGGCTCGGTCCGGAGATGGAGTTCTTGCAGGGTTTGTCGGTTTAATAATTTCAGTAATAGCATTGCAAGTTTTAAATGAACCGACTGATAAAACAGTGAGCATGTTTTATGCGGACAATGCTTATTTATTAGCAAAGGGAAAAAACGTGGTGAACGTTATATTAGTTGATTTTAGAGGTTATGATACTTTTGTGGAAATAACAGTTTTGACAATTGCTGCCATCGGTGTTTTTGGTATGCTTAAAATACGATCATCAGAAATTGAATAAAAAATGAAAATTCTTTTACTTAGAACAGCGTCAAATTATTTACTACCGCTTTTATTGTTGTTCTCTGTTTTCATATTGTTGCGGGGACACTACGAACCGGGAGGCGGTTTTGTTGGGGGATTGATAGCTTCCATTGCTTTTATCTTGCATTCTTTGGCTCATGGACTGGAAAATACGAAAAAGATTTTGCGAAGACCCCCCTTTTTTTTAATACCTATAGGGCTCGCGGTAGCGATGCTGAGTGGTTTATTGCCTTTGTTTTTCGGGCAACCCTTTATGACAGGAATGTGGATGGACAATCCGCTGCCGATTATAGGCTTAGTTGGAACAGCATTATTTTTTGATATTGGAGTTTATATCGTGGTTATTGGGGTTACACTAACTATACTGTTCACGATATCAGAAAGCATTTAGAATTATGGAGTTATTAATCGTTTTTTTAATTGGTCTTCTGTACGCAGCAGGAATCTATATGATGCTTAGACGGAGTATGGTAAAGCTGCTTTTAGGGCTGTTGTTATTAGGGAATGGGGCCAATCTTCTCATTTTCTTGCTGGGCGATCTTCGAGAGGGTAAACCTCCTGTGATTCCAGCCGATTCGAATATTTTTATGGAAGTTTATGCGGATCCCATACCACAATCTTTAATATTGACAGCAATTGTTATAAGTTTTGGCTTGCAGTCTTTTGCGATCATATTATTAAAGAAGGTTTACTTGGCGACCGGTTCGGAAAATTTAGATGACTTAAATACTCACGAAGAGGATATATGACAGACAATTTTATTGTTCTACCATTAATAATGCATATGGCAACTGCAATTCTGCTTTTGCTGCTATGGAATAGAAGTATTGTACATCGGGTGGTAAGTGTAACGTCAAACTTAGCCATTTTGATCGTGAGCATCGCTTTGATGGTTCGAACCTG
>Ga0079224_100017589_pt1 | contig 10079 bp, 8 predicted proteins | sample Stecom2015_FD_80414 | JGI IMG/M metagenome (GOLD analysis project Ga0079224, IMG submission 80414) | Agricultural soil microbial communities from Utah to study Nitrogen management - Steer compost 2015 | ecosystem: Environmental > Terrestrial > Soil > Agricultural land | place: USA: Utah... | reverse complement strand
GACGGGCGGATCCGCCTCGCCTTCCGGGACCAGGCCGCCGCCCTGCTCGCCCCCACGGAGGGCTTCGAGCCCGACGACCTCCACCGGGTGCTGCTCGACCACCTCGAGCGCCGGGGCGCCTCGTTCTGGACCGACCTCACCGCCGCCGCCCAGCAGGCCGGCCAGCCCTACGACGACCCCACCGTCCTCGCCGCCCTCTGGGACCTCGTGTGGGCCGGGCTCGTCACCAACGACTCGCTGGCCCCGCTACGGGCCTACGTCGGCGGCGCCGGCCGCCGGGCCCCGTCCCGCTCGACCAGCCGGGGCGCTCGCGGCCGCCCCCGCCCCGGCCGGCTGGCCCGGCTCGGGCCGCCCGCCGGCGCCGGGCGCTGGTCGCTCACCTCGTGGCTGCTCGAGCCGGCGCCGTCGCCCACCGAGGCCGCGCACGCCCGCGCGCTGCAGCTGCTCGAGCGCTACGGCGTCCTCACCCGCGAGGCGGCGCTGGGGGAGGGGGCCGAGGGCGGCTTCGCCGGCGTCTACCCGGTGCTGAAGGCGCTGGAGGAGCGGGGCCAGGTGCGCCGCGGGTACTTCGTGGCCGGCCTCGGGGCCGCCCAGTTCGCCGTCACCGGTGCGGTCGACCGGCTGCGGGCGGAGCGCGACGGCGGCGACGACGACCCGCCGATCGTGCTGGCCGCCACCGACCCGGCCCAGCCCTTCGGCGCCGCGCTGCCGTGGCCCGAGACCGAGGGGCGCCCGGCCCGGGCCGCCGGCGCGCTCGTGGTGCTGGCCGGCGGCGAGGCGCTCGCCTACCTGGAGCGCGGCGGCCACCGCGTCGTGCGCTTCCCGGCCGGCCGGGAGGACCACCGCTGGGTGGGCGCCCTGGCCGAGCTCGTCGAGGCGGGCCGGTTGCGCAGCATCGAGCTGCGCACGGTCGACGGCGTCCCCGCCCTCGAAGCCCCACCCGAGCTCCGCCACGCCGTCGAGGCCGCCGGCTTCCAGCTCTCCTACAAGGGCTACGTCCGCCGCCGTTGACAAGATCTGTTCGGGTTTGCGTGCGGTATGCGCACGGGAACGCGCACAGATCTTGTGCCGGCGCTCAGTCCGACAGCCAGAGGCGGACGAGGTCGCGCAGGCGGTCGATGCCGACGTTCCTCTCGGCGCTGACCCACACCACGTCGCCCGGCTCCAGCCCGCAGCCGGCGGCCAGGTCGCGCTTGCGCTTCTCGCGGACCTTGGCCTTCACCTTGTCGTGCTTGGTGGCGACCACCTGGTGGGGGAGGCCCTCGTCGCGCAGCCACTCGAGGATCGACTGGTCGAGCTTGGTGGGGCCCACCTCCCCGTCGACGAGCACCATCACCATCCGCAGCGCCTCGCGGCCCACGAGGTAGCGCTCGATCATCTGGCCCCAGTCGGCCCGCTTGGCCTTGGACACCTTGGCGTAGCCGTAGCCCGGGCAGTCCACGAGCGTGGCGCCGTCGGGCAGGGCGAAGCAGTTGAGCAGCTGCGTGCGGCCCGGCGTCTTCGACACGTTGGCCAGGGCCTTGCGGTTGGCCAGCGCGTTGATGAGCGACGACTTGCCCACGTTCGAGCGCCCGACCACCGCCACCTCGGCCCGCGTCTCGGGCAGCCGCTCTAGCCGGTCGGCCGAGGTCACGAAGGTCAGCTCCAACGGTCGCACCCCGCCCTTCCTACAAGATCTGTGCGCGCTTCCGTGCGCCCACCGCACCCGAACCCGCACAGATCTCGTGTCGTCAGCGGCCGCGGAGGCGGTCGATGGCGCGGCGGTCGCGCTTGGTGGGGCGGCCGGCGCCGCGCTCGCGGGTGGCCACCCGGACCCGGTCCTCCTCGGCCGGCGGCGGGGTGTGGTCCACGTAGCAGGTGACGGCCACGGGGGCGCCGACCCGCTTGTCGATCACCTGGGCCACCTCCACGTCGCGGTCCCGGCCGTGCACCCGAACGTGGACCCGGTCGCCGACGACCACCGGCGTGGCCGGCTTCGCCGTCTTGCCGTTCACCTTCACGTGCCCGCCCCGGCACGCCTCGGTGGCGTCGGCCCGGGTCTTGAACAGCCGGATCGCCCACACCCACTTGTCGACGCGGGTCGTCTCCATCAGTCCACCAGCCGCTTCCCGAGCGCCGACGTGAACCGGAACGAGAAGCGCAGGTCGCCGATCATCTCGACCAGGCGCTCCGCCTCGGCGTCGATGGCGGCCCGCCGCTCCCGACCCACGTCCTCGAGCACCTCGACCACGATCTCCCCGTCCTTGCGCTGGCCCCAAGCGCCCACGGCCCGGCCGTCCACCCAGATGGTGGGGCCGCCGTTGCCGACCGTGTCGAACAGGGCCGGACCGTGCGGGCCGAGGTACCAGTCCCGCTGCTTCCAGCCCATGATCGTAGGGTCGAGGCTGGGCAGGAACGCCACCCACGGCTCGGGCTCGGGCGTGGGCTCGACGTCGCCGGCCAGCACGAGGCCCACCTCGCCGTCCAGGTCCACCTCCTCCGTGTCGATCTGCGCCAGCGTCGTGCGGGTGACGCGAAGCGGCCACTTCGTCCACCAGGCCAGGTCGGCGACGGTGGCCGGGCCGAAGCGGGCCAGCCACGCCCGGGCCAGCTCGATGCGCGCCCGCTCCGGGTCCATCGGCGGCGGGATCCGCTCGCCCAGCCAGTCCTGCGGCGTGGCCCAGTGGTGCTGGGTGCCGGTCCAGCTGCCGCGCGGCCGGCCCCGCACCAGGTGCCCCTCGGCCCCGAGCACCGTGAGCAGGCGCGACGCCACCGACACCGTCGCCTCGTAGCGCTTGCCGGGCGACAGCGTGAGCCGGGTGGCGAGCGCCGGCACCGCCTCGGCCAGCGCCGTGGCCGTCATCGGCCCCCGCTCCCGGACGGCGGCGACCGCCGCCTCGATCGCCTCAGCGATCCAGGCGTCGCCGTCGGCGGCCACGCCCGCCTCCACGAGCACCTTGGCCAGCCGCTTGCGCTCGTCGACCGCCACCCGGTCCGCGGCCGCCGCCTGCACGACCGCCATGTCCGGGACGGCGACGCCCCACAGCGTCCGGCGCATCGCCAGCATCCGCACGATCGTGCGGTCCTCGAACAGCGCCCGCTCGATCGCCCCTTGGTCGGGGGAGCGCATCCGCACGAGCGTGGACAGCACCACGGTGAGCGGGTCGGTGGCGTGCAGCGCCACCACGCTGCGGGCGATGGCGACGACGTCGTCGTCCGCTCGGGCGGAGGGCGCCAGCCGGTGCCGCACCGCGAGCCGGGCCCGCCGCTCAGCCGCCGTGAACCTGCGCATCCCGCCATCCTGCCCGACGACCCTGCCGACCCGTGTCAGGGATCGACGGCCCGGTCGGTCGGCCGGCACGGGCAGTCGTCGCCGTGGCGGGACCGGCCGGGACGGCAGCGGCAGCTCGGGAACAGCCACGGCCCCGGGGGCGTTGGAGGGCCCTGATGGACGCCCCCCTCCCCACCCTGTCGGTCCTCGACCTCGCCCCCGTCGGCGAGGGCTCCACCCCCGCCGAGGCCCTGCGGGCCTCGCTGCGCCTCGTGCAGGAGGCCGAGCGGCTCGGCTACCACCGCTACTGGGTGGCCGAGCACCACAACATGCCCGGCATCGCCTCGTCCGCCCCGGCGGTGCTGATCGCCCACCTGGCGCAGGTCACCGAGCGGATCCGCCTCGGCTCCGGCGGCGTGATGCTGCCCAACCACGCCCCGCTCGTGATCGCCGAGCAGTTCGGGATGCTCGAGGCCCTCCACCCCGGCCGCATCGACCTCGGCATCGGGCGGGCGCCCGGCACCGACCCGCTCACCGCCGCCGCGCTCCGCCGCTCCATGGGCGGCCTGCGCGAGCCGGACCTGCCGCAGCTGCTCGGCGAGCTGCTCGGGTTCTTCAACGGCACGTTCCCCGAGGACCACCCGTACCGTCGCATCACCGCCGTGCCCGGCCTCGGCTATCAGCCCGCCATCTGGCTCCTCGGCTCGAGCGACTACAGCGCCCGCCTGGCCGGGATGCTCGGCCTGCCGTTCTCCTTCGCCCACCACTTCTCGGCGGCCAACACGATGCCGGCCGTGCAGATCTACCGGGAGTCGTTCCAGCCCTCCGAGGTGCTCGACGAGCCGTACCTGATGCTCGGCGTGGCCGTCACCTGCGCCGAGACCGCCGAGCGGGCCGAGTGGCTGAGCAAGCCCGCCGAGGTGGCGTTCCTCCGGCTCCGCCAGGGGCGTCCCGGGCCGTACCCCACGCCCGAGTCGGTGGAGGACTACGTGTTCACGCCGGCCGAGCGCAACGCCATCGAGGCCTGGAACGCGTCCCGCATCGTCGGCGACCCCGACTACGTCGTCGCCGAGCTGGCCGCCCTCGCGGCGCGCACCGGCGCCCAGGAGCAGATGGTGACCACGCTCGTGCACGGCCACGACGACCGGCTCGCGTCGTACCGGCTGCTGGCCGAGGCGGCCGGCCTGCCCAGCGCGGCGGTGGCCCCGGCAGACTGACCGGGTGCCTGAAGGCGACACCCTCTTCAAGGCCGCCGCCCGGCTGCGGCCGGCGCTGGCCGGGCACTCGCTCACCCGCTTCGAGGCGCCCCGCCTCGTCGGCGACCGCCCGCCGCTCGGCACCCGCATCGACGACGTCGAGGCCCGGGGCAAGCACCTGCTCGTGCACTTCGACGGCGGGCTCACCCTGCGCACCCACCTGCGCATGACCGGCTCCTGGCACCTCTACCGGGTGGGGGAGCGGTGGCCGAAGGGCGCCCACCTGGCCCGGGCCGTCGTGGGCGCCGACAGCGGCTGGGAGGCGGTGTGCTTCCAGGCCCCGGTGGTCGAGACCTACCACCGCGCCCTCGGCGAGCCCGACGCGCTCGCCGCGCTCGGCCCCGACCTCTGCCGCCCCGAGTCGCTCGCCGACGCCGTGCTCGATCAGGTCCTCGAGCGGGCCGCCGCCCTCGCCGGGCCCGGCACGACGCTCGGCGAGGCGCTGCTCGACCAGCGCATCGCGGCCGGGATCGGCAACGTCTACAAGTCCGAGGCCTGCTGGGCGGTGCGGCTCGACCCCGGCCGGCCCCTGGCCGACGTCGCCCCCGAGGACCGCCGCCGGGTGTGGGCCACCGCGGCCCGCCAGCTCCAGGCCAACCTCGGCCACGCCGAGCGCCGCACCCACCCCGCTGGCCTCGCCGTCTACGGCCGCCGCGGCCAGCCGTGCCGCCGCTGCGGCACCGCCATCCGCATGGCCCGCCAGGGCGAGCAGGCCCGCAGCACCTACTGGTGCCCCACCTGCCAGACCTGACGCGACGTCGCGCGGCGTCGGTCCCCGCGGCGGCTCGGAACCGCACGGAGCCACCGGTCCGAACCCGCTGGTGAAAACCTTCACAAGGTCGTAGCCTGGGTGGCATGGCAGTCGTGCCCAAGGTCGTCGTGATCGGGGCCGGGTTCGGTGGGGTGGAGGTGGCCCGCGACCTGAAGGGCCTGCCGGTGGAGGTCACCCTCGTCGACCGGCACAACTACCGGACCTTCCAGCCGCTGCTCTACCAGGTGGCCACCGCCGGCCTGAACGCGGCCGACGTGGCCCACCCCGTGCGGAACCTCTTCCACGGCCACCGCAACGTCTTCTTCCGCCAGGCCGACGTCACCGGCGTGGACTGGGACCGTCGCCTCGTCCACCTCGACGGCCAGCCCGACCTGCCCTTCGACCACCTCGTGGTGGCCGGCGGGGCCAGCGTCACCTGGTTCGGCACGCCCGGCGCGGCCGAGCACGGCTTCCCGCTCTACACGCTGGCCGACGCCGTCACCCTCCGGAACCACGTCATCGAGCGGTTCGAGGCGGCCGACGTGGACCCCACCGCCATCGACCGCGGCGCCCTCACCTTCGTCGTCGTCGGTGGCGGCCCCACCGGGGTGGAGACCGCCGGCGCGCTGGCCGAGCTCTTCGCCATGGTGTTCCGCAAGGACTACCCCCGCCTCGACGTGAGCCGGGCCCGGGTGGTCCTCGTGGAGATGATGGACCACCTCCTCGGCCCCTTCGCCGAGTCCAGCCAGCGCCACGCCCTCGACACGCTGCGCACCCGGGGGGTGGAGGTCCGCCTCGGCACCAAGGTGGCCGAGGTGCGCGCCGACGCCGTCACCTTCGCCGACGGCGAGGTCCTCCCGTGCCAGACGCTCGTGTGGGCGGCCGGCGTGCGGGCCAACCCCCTGGCCGACGCCCTCGGCGTCCCCCAGGAGCGGGGCGGGCGCATCACCGTGGCCCCCGACCTGTCGATCCCGGGCCGCCCCGGGGCCTGGGCCGTCGGCGACATCGCCGCCGCCAAGGACCGCGACGGACGCCCCCTCCCGCAGCTGGCCCCCGTGGCGATGCAGGCCGGCCGTCACGTGGCCCGCCAGATCGAGCGCACCCTCGAGGGCCGGCCCACCGAGCCGTTCCGCTACCGGGACAAGGGCACGATGGCCACGATCGGCCGGCGGGCCGCGGTGGCCGAGCTGCCCGGCCGCATCCGCCTGCGCGGCGCCCCGGCGTGGGTGGCCTGGCTGGTCCTGCACCTCGTGTTCCTCGTCGGCGCCCGCAACCGCGCCTCGGTGCTCCTCAACTGGGCGTGGAGCTACCTCACCTGGGACCGCGGGCCCCGCATCGTCCTGAGGCCCCACACCACCCCCGGCCCCGACGGCGCGGCGCAGGCCCGCACCGAGCGACATCCCGACGCCGCTCCCCGCCGGTCGGCCGACCGGCCCGCGACCTAGCTCCCGAAGCGCTCGCGGAACATCACGCTGATGCGGGGACCGGCCTGGGCCCGCTTGGAGACGCAGTGCTCGTGGGTGCGCTGGCAGGTGCCGCCCTGCACGACGAGGTCGCCCGAGTGCATCGTGTAGGCGGTGGAGGGGCCGCCCCCGTTCGGGCGCAGGAGGAGGGTGCGAGGCGAGCCGAGCGACAGGATCGCCACGATCGTGCGCACCCGGTGGCGGCCCACGCGGTCGCCGTGCCAGGCCACCGAGTCCCGTCCGTCCCGGTAGAGGTTGGCCGACACCGACACCAGCTCGAGCCCGTAGTGGCGGCTCAGGCACTCGGCCATCGCGGTGAGCAGCGCCGGGCGCCCCGCCGTCCACGGGCCGGTGGTGAGCCGGGGCACGTCGACGATGCGGTCGTACATCGGGCGCTGCTCCTCGGGGCCCCAGGGCGCGGTGCGCAGGAGCTCGTCGAAGAGCACGTCGGCCCCGGTGACCCAGCCGGGCACGTGGTCCACCCACGCGCCCTGGCTCAGGAAGCGGCGGCGGGCGTCGGCCAGGTCCGGCGAGAACCGGGGTTCGTCGGCCACGGCCAGCAGGGAGGGCTGCCAGCTGACCTGCTCGAGCTTGGGAGCCATGCCCTCACGCTAAGCGAACAGGTGTTCGCTGGCAACCCTCCCGGGCTGAGCCGGGGATCAGTCGATCGCGATCGCCTCGAGCACCGGGAGGCGCCCGGCTCGGCGGGCCGGCAGGATCGACGCCACCACGCCGAGGACGGCGGCCAGGACCACGATCACCACGAGCGGGGCGATGGGCAGGGCGAACTGGTCGAAGCCCTCCCGGCTGAGGGCGTTCACGAACGCCCAGCCGAGGCCGACGCCGAGGCCGAGGCCCACGACGGCGCCGAGCACCGAGATCATCACCGCCTCCCAGCGCACCATCGAGCGCATCTGGCGGCGGCCCATCCCCACGGCCCGGAGGAGGCCGAGCTCGCGGGTGCGCTCGTGGATCGACAGCGACAGCGTGTTGGCGATGCCGATGGCGGCGATGACGATCGACAGGGCCAGCAGCACGACCACCATCGTGAGCAGCTGGTTGATCGACTCGGCGATCGCGCCGCGGAAGCCCTCCTCGTCGAGGGCCACCACGCCGGGTACCGACGAGATGGCCTCCTCGATGTCGGCGAGCACGGCGTCGAGGTCGGCGCCCTCGCGCACCGAGCCGAACACCTGGATGTCGGTGGGGGAGGGGACCAGCTGGCGGAACTGCTCCCGCACGACGGTGTAGCTGCCGAGCGCGATCTGGTCGTCGGAGATCGCCTGGAGCTCGAGCTCGACCGACTCCCCGGTGGGGAGCAGCATCGTGACGACGTCCCCGAGGGCGAGGTCGTGGTCCTCCACCACCTGCTCGTCGAGGATGATGCCGCCCTCGGTGAGGTCCGAGGCCCGGCCCACGGCCATCTCGATCTCGAAGACCTGCTCGATCGTCTCGGGGTCGATGCCGAAGGCCATGGCGTCGGCGGTGTCGCCGTCGGGGTAGGTGATCTGGCCGAGCACCATCGACGCGCCGGACACGACCTCCACGCCGTCCACCTCGGCGACGGCGTCGGTCACGCTGGGCGGGAAGCCCCAGAAGCCGACGAACCCGCCTTCGTTCTGGACGACGAAGTCGCCGCGGAAGCCCCGGTCGAGCGCGGCGTCGGTGGTGGCCCGGGCCGACGCCGTGAACACGGTGATGAACGAGACGAGGGCCACGCCGATGATGAGCGCCGACGCCGTCGCCGCCGTGCGCTTCGGGCTGCGCCGGGCGTTCTCGACGGCGAGGCGCCCGGTGAGGCCCTTGACCTTCGGCACCCAGGACCCGATCGCCCGGACGGTGGGGCCGGCCAGGACCGGACCCAGCGTGATCGCCGCCACCACGAGCAGGACGGCGCCGAGGCCCACGGCGGGGAGCACGTTGGCGTCCTCGTCGCCGAGCCACGCCTGGGCCACGGCCACCAGGCCCACCAGGGTGGCGACGATGCCGATCCCGAGGCGGATCTTCGAGTGGTCGGCCCGCTCGACGGCCACGTCGCGCAGCGCGGCGAGGGGCGGCACCCGGGTGGCCCGCACGGCGGGCACGATGGCCGCCACCACGGTGATGACGGTGCCGATGAGGATGGCGTTCACCGCGGTGCCGGTGCGAAGCACGAGGCTGCCGGGCAGGTCGAAGGCCGAGAAGGCGAGCGAGGCCAGCCCCACGCCGGCGGCGAGGCCGAGCAGGGCGGCGACGAAGCCGATCACGACCGCCTCGAGCAGCACCGACACGAGCACCTGGCGGCGGCTGGCGCCGACGGCTCGCAGGAGCGCGAGCTCGCGGGTGCGCTGGGCCACGAGGATCGTGAAGGTGTTGGAGATCACGAAGATGCCGACGAGCAGCGCCAGGCCGGCGAAGACCGACAGGGCGATCGTGATGAACGAGAACCCGGACTGCACCTGGTCGGACAGCCGCTCGGTGGCCTCCTCGCCGGTGATCACCTCGGGTCCCTCGGGGAGGACCTCGGCGATGCGGGCGACGACCTCCTCCTGGGTGACGCCGTCCTCGGCCGTGACCAGGATCTGGTGCACCTGGTCCTGGAGGCCGGCGAGGCGCTGGGCCTCGGCCAGCGTGAGGCCGACCGACACCGTGCCGGCCAGGTCGTCGTCGCCGTTCACGGTGGTGATGCCGACGAGCGTGTAGGTCTGCTCGCCGAACTGGGTGAGGAGGGTGACCTCGTCGCCGAGCTGGTAGTCGCCGTCGTCGGCCGCCGACACGTTGAGGGTGAGCTCGTCGTCGGCCTCGGGGGCGCGACCCTCGACCACGTCGTAGGGGTTGACCTCGACGTCGCCGAGCCAGCTCTCGAAGAGCGTCGGCGGCCCGAACGTGCCGATCGGCTCGCCGTCGGAGCCGAGGACCCGGTTCTGGCTGCCGTTGCCCTCGACCGCGGCGTACGGGACGGCGGCGGCCACCCCGTCGACCTCGGCCACCACGTCGACCAGCGACGCGTCGAGCGGGGCCCGCTGGTCCCCGAACTCGCTGGAGAACAGGACCTCGCCGTCGATCTGGGCGTCGAGCTCCGCGTTGAGGTCCGTGAAGATGTCGTCGAAGGACTTCCGGATCGTGTCGCTCAGCACGAACGTGCCGGCCATGAAGGCCACGCCGAGCAGGACGGCGACGACCGTGGAGACGAGCCGTCGCTTGTGCGACCAGAGGGATCGAAGCGTGACGCGCCGCATCAGTGGTCGCCGAAGGCCTTCATCCGGTCGAGCACGCGCTCGGCCGTGGGGTCGGACATCTCGTCGACGATCCGCCCGTCGGCCAGGAACACCACCCGCGACGCGTAGGACGCGGCGATCGGGTCGTGCGTGACCATCACG
>Ga0079224_100017588_pt1 | contig 10079 bp, 10 predicted proteins | sample Stecom2015_FD_80414 | JGI IMG/M metagenome (GOLD analysis project Ga0079224, IMG submission 80414) | Agricultural soil microbial communities from Utah to study Nitrogen management - Steer compost 2015 | ecosystem: Environmental > Terrestrial > Soil > Agricultural land | place: USA: Utah... | reverse complement strand
CGGTCCCGGTGCAGCGCGGGCAGGTGATGTGGGTGCCTTCGTTGAGGGCGGGGCGCAGACGCTGGCGCGACAGTTCCATCAGGCCGAAGCGGGAGATCTTGCCGGCCTGTACCCGCGCGCGATCGTAGTGCAGCGCTTCCTTGAGGCGCAACTCGACCTCGCGCTGGTTGCGGGCATTCTCCATGTCGATGAAGTCGATCACGATGAGCCCGCCGAGGTCGCGTAGCCGCATCTGGCGGGCAGCCTCGTCGGCAGCCTCGAGGTTGGTCCGCAGCGCGGTCTCCTCGATGTCCGACCCCTTGGTCGACCGCGCCGAGTTGACGTCGATGGCGACCAGCGCCTCGGTGTGGTCGATGACGATGGCGCCGCCCGAGGGCAGGGGCACGATCCGGGAGTAGGCGGTCTCGATCTGGTGTTCGATCTGGAAGCGCGAATAGAGCGGCGTGTCGTCCTGGTAGCGCTTGACCCGGTGCACCATGTCGGGCATCACGTGGGCCATGAACTGGTGCGCCTGGTCGTGGATCTCTTCGGTGTCGATCAGGATCTCGCCGATATCGGGAGAGAAGTAGTCACGGATCGCGCGGATCACGAGACTCGATTCCTGGTAGATCAGGAAGGGGCCGGGCGCGGAGCCGGCGGCGCCTTCGATCGCGCCCCAGAGCTGGAGCAGGTAGTTGAGGTCCCACTGGAGCTCTTCGGCGTTGCGTCCGATGCCCGCCGTACGGGCGATCAGGCTCATGCCCGAGGGGTACTCGAGCTTGTCCATGGTTTCGCGCAGTTCCTGGCGGTCTTCACCCTCGACGCGACGCGAGACGCCGCCACCGCGCGGGTTGTTCGGCATCAGGACGAGATACCGGCCGGCCAGCGAAATGAAGGTGGTCAGGGCCGCGCCCTTGTTGCCACGCTCTTCCTTGTCGACCTGGACGATCAGCTCGGCGCCTTCGGAGATGGCGTCCTGGATGCGCGCCTTGGAAGCGTCGACCCCACTGCGGAAGAAAGCGCGGGAAATCTCCTTGAATGGCAGAAAACCGTGGCGCTCTTCCCCATAGTTGACGAAGCAGGCTTCGAGACTCGGTTCGACCCGGGTTACCACGCCCTTGTAAATATTGCTTTTACGGGATTCGCGTCCGGCGGACTCGATATCGATGTCGATCAGCTTCTGGCCGTCGACGATCGCGACGCGCAGCTCTTCGGCATGCGTCGCGTTGAACAGCATTCTTTTCATTGAAAACTCCCGGCGCAAAAAAGTGCGTGACCGGCGCCAAAGGCCAGCGGGAGATGAGAAAGAAAGCGCGAGGTGTCGGGCGGCTAGCGGCCGGGGCCGCTGGCCTTCGTGGCGTCAGGAGGGCGAACGAAGCGAGCCCCATGCCTTCGGGTGGAAGGGGGGCTGTCGTCCTGCCAGTCGTTGTCCGGAAAGGCCATCCGCCATATTGAGCCGCGCCCGGGCGCGGCCCCTCGAAATCGTCGCTTGAATTCGCATCGTCCCGCGCATCGTCGATTTGTCGACGATGCCGCGGATTTGTCTGTTCTTCCTGCTGCCCGGTCATTCTGCGACCGTTAGAATTCGCTTCTGGTGATCGGGACGAGCCCGATTGATCCGCCGGCAGTCTTCGGACTGCCAGAACTCAAGACTGGCGCGCCCGTCCCTTGCGCGCGGCGGTAGCGAAAATTCCTCGACAGCACAACGAGTATAGCAATTTGAAGCCATTGCCGTCACATGACGGACATCCACGAATGGGGCCGAAGGTCGGCGCCGACGGACCGTCCGGCCCATTATTCACGGTCCGGACCGTCACGATCGACGAACGATCGGAAGGCCAGCGGCTCGACAATTTCCTCGTCCGGGAATGCCGGGGGGTGCCGCGAAGCCACCTGCACCGGGTCATTCGCGATGGACAGGTCCGCGTCAATGGCCGCCGGGCCAAGTCCGACACCCGACTGGCCGGCGGCGACACCGTCCGGATTCCACCCTTGCGCATCGATGCCGTCGTCGCGCCGCCGCGCATGTCCGACGAAGCGCGCGCCCGGCGGGCCCGCAGCCTGCCGATCCTGTTCGAGGACGACGCCTTGCTCGTCGTCGACAAACCAGCCGGCATCGCGGTGCACGGTGGCAGCGGGGTCGATGCCGGCGTGATCGAAATGCTGCGAGCCGCCCGGCCGGAACAGCGTTTCCTCGAGCTGGTGCACCGGATAGACCGGGACACATCCGGCATCCTGATGCTGGCGAAGCGTCGCCCGGCCCTGGTGGGGCTACATGCGCAACTGCGCGAGCGGGCCGCCGGCAAGGATTATGTGGCCATCGTCGAAGGACGCATGCCGATGCGCTCGCGCACCATCACCGCGCCCCTGCGACGCTATCTCACCAGTGAGGGCGAGCGTCGGGTGGCGGTCGATCCGGCCGAAGGCCAGGCCGCGCTGACCCGGGTGAAAGGGCTCGCCAGGGCCAGTCTGGACTGCGGCGAGTTCACCCGTGTGGCCTGCCGGATCGAAACTGGCAGGACGCACCAGATCCGGGTGCACCTCGCCCACATCGGTCATCCGGTGGCCGGCGACCCCAAATATGCCGACTTCGGCCTCAACCGGGCGCTCGCCCGGGCCGGCCACGACCGCATGTTCCTCCACGCCGCTGCAATGACGGTACGCCATCCGGTCAGCGGTGCGATCCTGCGCCTTGCCGCGCCCATACCGGCGGAATTCGACCGATTCGTGCCGTACACGCCCTCCGGAGGTTCACTGTAGTGCCAGAGCCCCGCAAGTTCCGCCTCGTCGTCTTCGATTGGGACGGCACACTCATGGATACGACGGCCGCGATCACCCACGCGATCCGGCAGTCGGCAGACGACCTCGGCCTGCCAGTGCCGTCGCGCGAACGGGCGGCCCACGTGATCGGCCTCGGGATGCTGGAGGCGCTTGCATACGCGGTCCCCGAACTGGTGCGCGAGCGGATACCCGAATATCTCGAACGCTACCGGGTGCATTATTTCTCCCGGGACGCGACGCTTGCTCCCTTCGACGGTGTCATCGACATGCTTGAGCGGCTGGCCGCGAGCGACGCGTGGGTGGCCGTGGCCACCGGCAAGTCGCGCGCCGGCCTCGACCGGGCGCTCGAGCAGACCGGCTGGTCGCGCTACTTCGTGACCACGCGCACGGCCGACGAGGGGGCGCCGAAACCCGATCCCTGGATGCTGCGCGATATTTGCGAGGAGCTCGGCGTTTCCCCGGGCTCGGCGGTCATGATCGGCGACACGACCCACGACCTCGACATGGCGGGCGCGGCCAAAGCCGCCGCGGTCGGAGTGACCTACGGCGCGCATCCCCGCGAGGAGCTTGCCTCGCGCTCTCCGCTCGCCCTGGTCGATGACGCCATCGAACTCTCGACGCTGCTGCTTGCGCGCGTATGAACGGACATCCGAAGGTACGATCGGAGTCTTTGAAGCCGGGAGCGGGGAAGTGACCGAGAACGAACACACGCGATCCAGCGGGCCGGCGGCGGCTGGGCCCGACGAGCGCTGGACGAGGAAGCTCCTCGAGAAGCTTGCAGCCGACAGCCTCGTCGAGCGTCGCCGGGCGCGGCGCTGGTCGATCTTCTTCCGGCTTGTCTATTTGCTGTTTTTCCTGGTTGTCGGCGTTGCTGCCCTCGGCTTCCTCGGGAGCGACGGCCTCGGTGTCGCCGGATCCCATGCGGCGGTCATCGATGTGCGCGGGACGATCGAGGAAGGGGGTTCGAATTCCGCCGAGCGGATCAACGACGCCTTGCTTTCGGCCTTCGAAGCCTCGACGGCGACGGGCGTCATCCTGCGGATCAACAGTCCCGGTGGCAGCCCGGTGCAGGCCGGCCAGATCTACGACGAGATCCGGCGGCTGCGCGCCAAGTATCCGGACAAACCGCTGTTCGCCGTCATCGAGGATGTCTGCGCTTCGGGCGGCTACTACGTGGCGGCCGCGGCCGACCGGATCTACGCTGACAAGGCCAGCCTGGTCGGTTCGATCGGCGTCCTGATCGACGGCTTCGGCTTCACCGGCACCATGGAGAAGCTCGGCGTCGAGCGCCGCCTGCTCACCGCGGGAGCGAACAAGGGCTTCCTCGACCCCTTCTCGCCGCAGGACGAGACCGGCCGGCTGCACGCGCAGCAGATGCTCGACGTCATCCACAAGCAGTTCATCGGCGCGGTGCGCGACGGCCGCGGCGAACGCCTGCGCGACCAGCCCGAACTCTTCACCGGCCTCGTCTGGACCGGCACTCGGGCGATCGAACTCGGTCTGGTCGATTCCGTCGGCACGGTGCGCTCGGTGGCCCGCGACGAACTCGACGTCGACTCGATCGTCGACTACACCCCGCGCGAGTCAGTCACCGAGCGGCTTGCTAGGCAGGTCGGGGCGCGGCTTGCGGCGGGTTTCGGCACGGCGCTCGAGGCCGGCATCGAGGCCGGGTCGGCGTCGCGCCTGCGCTGAGCCGCCGCCCGGGCCGCGCGTCGGCGGCGATTGCCTCGCTGCCTTGAGCCCGAACACCGCCGGAATGCGGCGGTCGAGTTCGCGCGCGGCGCTCTCGCCGGCCTTGCGCCAGGCGGCCACCGGGCGCGAGACGATCCGCTCATGGGCGAGGGTCAGGCCCGACGCTGTCATCAGCACGGTCGTCGGCGCAAGGCAAGCCAGCGCCGCGTCGAGCATGGCGTGGTTGCGATACGGAGTCTCGATGAACAGGATCGTTTCGTCGCCGGCGGCCGAGCGCCGCTCGAGCTCGCGCAGCGTCGCGTTGCGACCGTCGCTGTCACTCGGCAGGTAGCCGACGAAGCCGAAGCGCTGGCCGCCCATGCCGCTGGCCATCAATGCGAGCAGCAGGGCGCTGGGGCCGACGGCCGGTATCACGGCGGCGCCCATCCGGTGGGCGGCGGCAACCAGGTCGGCTCCTGGATCGGCCACCGCGGGGCAGCCGGCGTCCGACAGCAGGCCGATGTCGATGCCGCGCATCAACGGGGCGAGGGCTTCCTCGGGGCCGACGCGGCGATGGTTCGCGCTCCATTCGACCAGTTCGAGCGACTGCAACGGCCGGGCGCCGACCAGGGGCTTGAGGAAGCGGCGCGCGGCCCTGGCGTTCTCGACGACGTAGACCTCGAGCCGTTCGAAATGGTCGCGGGTCGCCGGCGGCAGGATCTCGAGGGGCGACTGATCCGGGTCCAGCGGCACCGGCAACAGGATCAGGCGGCCAAGGGGGCTCGCGGGTTCCGGGGACCTCATCGAACTTCGCCCCAGGCATCACCCAGCACCGGCAGGCCAGCCCGCGCCAGCATCGAGCAGACGGCGACGAGCGGCAGCCCGACGAGGGCGCTGGGGTCGTCGTCGCCGATGCTCTCGACGAGCGCGATCCCGAGCGCCTCGCTGCGGGCAGCGCCGGCGCAGTCGTAGGCAGGTTCCAGTTGCAGGTAGCGCTCGATCATCGCGTCATCGAGCCGGCGAAAGCGGACCCGCGTCTCGCATTCCTCGACGGCCGAGAAGCCCGCATCCCGGTTGACCAGCGCCACCGCCGTGTGGAAGGAAAGCTCCCTGCCCGAGGCCGCCCGCAACTGCGCTGCCGCGGCGGCGTGGCTACCCGGCTTGCCGATTCCGCTGCGGCCGTCGGCGCTGGCTACCTGGTCCGAGCCGATGACCCAGGCTCGCGGGTGCAGGGCAGCGACCGCTGCGGCCTTGGCGAGAGCCAGGCGGCGAGCCAGCGACGCCGGCAATTCACCGTTGGCGGGGCTTTCATCGACTTGCGGGGCCGCTACCCGGAACGGCAGGCGCAGGCGAGCCAGGAGTTCGCGGCGATAGACCGAAGTCGAGGCGAGGATCAGGTCGGGCAAGGGCATACCTTGGTTATTATGCGGGGGTGGTGGCCTTCCGGCCGCTGGCAGGGAAGACATGGACCACGGCAGGATCGACATCGACAGGCTGGCCCGCCGGAGGGAAACCCTCGCGGGCAACTGGCCGCTCGCCGGTTTCGAGCGGCTCGGAACGCTGCTCGCGGCCGATGATGGCGAGGTCCGGTGGCAGGCGAGCGCCCGTCGCCAGCGCCGCGTCGAAGGGGGCGAGGACACCTTCCTGACGCTCGCCATCGAGGCATTGTTGACGGTGCCCTGCGTGCGCTGCCTCGGCCCGGTCGAGGTTCCGGTCGATGACCGCCGCGAATTCCTGCTGGTCGCGGATGAGGAAACCGCCGAGCGTCTCGACGATCCGGATTCCGACCTCGAGGTCATCGCGGCCGACACCCCGTTCCGGCTCGCGGAGCTGGTCGAGGATGAACTGATCCTCTCGGTGCCGCCACTGCCGCGCCACCCGGCCTGCGAGCTGCCCATCGCCGCCGAGGAGGCGGGCGCCGAAGCGGAGGCGCCGGCGGACACTCGCCGCCCCTTCGAGGGACTCGACAAGCTGCGCGGTGGCGCGGACGAGACAGATTCATGACATGGTCCGGTGCCAGATGCAAATTGCCTCCAGCATCGAGCCGTAGAACACTGATATAATTGCCGATTGCCCAAACTTGCGGCACGCGCGAACTCCCATCGGGTAGTCTCGCCCGCGGGCCGGCATTCAGGATATCCAGGAGTTTCCGACCATGGCCGTTCAACAGAACAAGAAGTCGCCGTCGCGACGCAACATGCGCCGCTCGCACGACGGCCTGCAATCCGGGGCGCTTGCACTGGAACCCACGACCGGGGAAGTGCACCTGCGTCACCATGTCAGCCCGACCGGTTACTATCGCGGCAAGAAAGTCGTCAAGACCAAATCCGACGAGTGACCCCGGCGACGCCGCCGGCCCGGGCGCTGGCCGCGCACCAAGCGCGGCGCAAGGAGTCCGTCCCGAGGGCGTGACCCTGACGAAATGAGCGTTCGAATCGCGATCGACTGCATGGGCGGCGATCACGGCCTGGCCGTGACGATTCCGGCTGCCGTGTCCTTTCTCGCCCACGAGCCCGCCGCCAGATTGCTGCTGGTGGGGCGTGAGCCCGAGATCCGCGCCGCACTCGCCCGGCATCGCCCGATCGATTCCTCGCGAATCGAAGTGCTGCATGCCGAGGAAGCGATCGCCATGGACGAATCACCGACGGCGGCCTTGCGCAGCAAGCGCCAGTCCTCGATGCGCCTGGCGATCACCGCGGTCAAGGACGGCGCCGCCGATGCCTGCGTGAGCGCCGGCAATACCGGCGCCTTGATGGCCATTTCGCGCTTCGTCCTCAAGATGCTCGATGGCATGGACCGGCCGGCCATCGCGACCCAGTTGCCGAATCGCCTCGGCGCCATGACCACGATGCTCGACGTCGGCGCCAACGTCGACTGCGAGCCCGAGCACATGATGCAGTTCGCCATGATGGGCGCCGCCCTGGTGACGGCGCTCGATCGCAAGGAGCGCCCGACGGTCGGCTTGCTCAACATCGGCGAAGAAATGATCAAGGGCAACGACACCGTCAAGCGTGCCGCCGAACTGCTGCGCGCCAGCAGCCTCAACTTCATCGGGAACGTCGAGGGCGATGACGTCTATTCCGGCAAGGCCGACGTTGTCGTATGCGACGGATTCGTCGGCAACGTGGCCCTCAAGACCTCCGAAGGACTCGCCCAGATGCTTGCCGGGTTCATCCGCGAGGAATACGAGCGCCATCTCTTCACCCGCCTGCTGGCGGTCGTGTCGTTTCCCGTGTTGCGCCGCTTCAAGAGCCGGCTCGACCATCGCCGCTTCAACGGCGCCGCGCTCGTCGGCCTGCGTGGCGTGGTCGTCAAGAGCCACGGATCGGCCGATGCCTTCGCCTACGAGGCGGCCTTGCGACGCGCCTTCGACTCCGTGCGCAATGGTTTGCTGCAGGGCATTGCCGACAACCTGGCGAGCGCAGCCGCCATGCCGCAGGACGGCGCCGGCGAGCCGGCCGTCGCCACCCAAGGATCGACCCTGACATGACTGTTTACAGCCGTATCGTTGGCACGGGCAGCTACCTGCCCGGCAAGCCGGTGGACAACGACACCCTGGCCCAGAAACTTGCCGCCCGGGGCATCGAGACTTCCGACGAATGGATCGTGGCCCGGACCGGCATCCGCCAGCGCTATCTCGCGGAACCCGACGTCACCACCAGCCAACTGGCCACCGAGGCCGCGCGCCGGGCAATCGAGGCCGCCGGCCTGCAGGCGGGCGACATCGACCTCATCATCCTCGCGACCTCGACGCCCGACTGGGTCTTTCCGAGCGCGGCCTGCCTCGTGCAGAAGGCGCTGGGCGCCGCGGGCTGCGCCGCCTTCGATATCCAGGCAGTGTGCTCGGGCTTCGTGTATGCGATGAGCACCGCGGATGCGATGATTCGCGCCGGCAACGCCCGCAACGCCCTGGTGATCGGGGCCGAGACCTTCTCGCGCATCCTCGACTGGTCCGACCGTGGCACCTGCGTCCTGTTCGGCGATGGCGCCGGCGCCGTGGTCCTGCAGGCTTCGGCCGAGCCCGGCATCCTCGCGTCGCGCCTGCATGCCGACGGCAGCCAGGAGTCCATCCTGCGCACCGCCGGCAGTGTCAGCGGCGGCAACGTCACCGGCCATCCGTTCCTGACCATGGACGGACAGGCCGTATTCAAGCTGGCGGTCGGGGTGCTCGATTCGGTCGCCCGCGAAACCGTCGCCGCCGCCGGGCTCGGACTCGATTCGATCGACTGGCTGATTCCCCACCAGGCGAACGTGCGCATACTTAAGTCGACCGCGAGGAAGCTCGGCATTCCTCCGGAAAACGTCATCGTCACGGTCGACCTGCACGCCAATACTTCCGCGGCCTCGGTGCCGCTTGCGCTCGATGTCGCGGTTCGCGACGGGCGCATCCGCCCCGGCCAGCATGTCCTCATGGAAGGCGTCGGCGGCGGCTTCACCTGGGGCGCCGTGCTGGCGCGGATGTGAGGAACCCATGAGCATCGCCTGTGTTTTCCCGGGGCAGGGATCCCAGAAGGTCGGCATGCTCGACGCCTTTGCGTCGCAGCCCGATGTCGCGGCGCTGCTCGCGGCCGCCGACGCCGCCCTCGGCGAGCCTCTCTCGAACCTGATTGCGAAAGGTCCCGCCGAAGATCTCTCGCTCACCGTCAATACCCAGCCGGCGATGCTGCTGGCCGGCTATGGCTGCTATCTCGCCTGGCGCGCAGCCGGCGGGGCGCAGGCCGACATCGTGGCCGGACACAGCCTCGGCGAGTACACGGCGCTCGTGGCGGCCGGCGCCCTCGCGCCCGCTGATGCCGTGCCATTGGTGCGCCTGCGCGCCACCGCCATGCAGGAAGCCGTGCCCGTCGGCGCGGGCGCCATGGCGGCGGTGCTCGGGCTCGACGACGATGCCGTCGCGCAAGCCTGCGCCCGGGCCGTCGAAGCGGTGCCCGGTGAAGTGGTCGAGCCGGTCAACTTCAATGCGCCCGCACAGGTCGTGATCGCCGGCCACAAGGCGGCGGTCGAGCGCGCCTGCGAGATCGCCAGGGAACTCGGCGCCCGCCGGGCCATGCCCTTGCCGGTATCGGCGCCGTTCCACAGCACGCTGTTGCGCCCGGCCGGCGAACGCCTCGCCAGGGCGCTCGCCGACGTCTCGATCAAGCCACCGGCCATCGCCCTGGTCAACAACGTCGATGTCGCCGTCGAATCCGATCCCGACCGCATTCGCGACGCCCTGGTTCGCCAGGCCTCGAGTCCGGTGCGCTGGGTCGAGGTGGTCCAGAAGCTCAAGGCGATGGGGGCGAGCCGCATCATCGAGTTCGGCCCGGGCAAGGTGCTGGCGGGATTGGTCGGCAGAATCGATAAGACAATTCCGGTGAGCACGGTTTACGATCAGGCCTCGCTGGAAGCAGCACTCGCGGAGGCATCATGAGTCTCGAAGGGCAGGTGGCCCTGGTGACGGGCGCATCGCGCGGCATCGGCCGGGCGATTGCGCTCGAGCTCGGCTGCCAGGGGGCAACGGTGGTCGGCACCGCAACCAGCGCGGGCGGCGCCGATGCCATCTCGGCCGCCTTCGCGCAGGCCGGAATCAACGGCGGCGGCGAAGTGCTCGATGTCGACCAGGCGCAGGCCTGCGTCGATCTCGTCGACTCGATCGGCCAACGCTTCGG
>Ga0079224_100017587_pt1 | contig 10079 bp, 4 predicted proteins | sample Stecom2015_FD_80414 | JGI IMG/M metagenome (GOLD analysis project Ga0079224, IMG submission 80414) | Agricultural soil microbial communities from Utah to study Nitrogen management - Steer compost 2015 | ecosystem: Environmental > Terrestrial > Soil > Agricultural land | place: USA: Utah... | reverse complement strand
CCAATCGTACAGCTTGTTACTATGTCCATGACCGCATAATGCAAATTGAATATTTCTTGTTTGCAAACGATCCACCAATTCGTACCAATTGTTTAGCGAAGAATCTAATGGATAATGATTAATTGAAATCATAGGTATCTCTTTATTTGGATGTGCCTTAAAAACACTGTCTATCCACACTAAATTTTCACGTGGAATCTGACCTGGACTCATGCGCATATTAGGTCCAGAGGTTGTACCTAAAAACTGAAAACCTTTATGTTCAAAAAAGAAAGTTTCTCCACCAAATACTTTACGAAAAGAATTCGCACCACTTTCTGACCAATTGCTATCATGATTTCCTGGCACGATATACAGGGGCAATTTAAGTCCATCCAATATCCTTTTGGCTAATTTCAACTCCTCATCCGAACCAAATTCAGTGACATCGCCTGAAAGTATTACAAAGTCAATATCAGTCTGACTATTAAGATCTTCTACCGTTCGACGCAAATCCTCTTCACCAGAATGACCTCCGATGTGCGTATCTGTGATTTGTGCAAATTTAAATGCGGACTGAGCTAATACTGCCGAAAGACATAAACTGAAAGTGAGTGCTAAAAATATTTTTTTCATAAGTATAATTAAAGGGCATCTAAAGATACCCTTGTTGGTATTTATTATTTATTTCTTCTCTACTGTATTTGAGGGTTTACTTTCTACGTGATCTTCGTTCAATGCAGTTACAGCATAATGACCATTTTTAGTAACATTAATTTTATTAGCAGTAGTAACACCAACTAACTCACCCTCTACAGTAAGGCTACTGAAATAATAAACAGCAAAACGAATATTATTACCTGAGCCAACCCAGTTCAACTCGCTGCCTGTTAACTTTAGATTACTTGGAACAACTGGAGCAGTAGCTACTTCGCGACCTGCAAAAGGCATCAAAACATCTTTGGCGTATAGTTCATCTAGTTTGTCTGTGATTCCAATTCTATTCGCAAGTATATCTCTGGAGGAATATATAGCAGAACCTACAGTATACCTGTTATTTCTAACCAGGTTAAATTGATTCTCCAGCTCTTGTACATTTTGAAATTTTGCACCACCGTCATTTGCTCCAAACTTATAATACCCGTGACCAATAACCACTTTAGATTTACCTCTAAACTGCGTCCAATCAGCTAAATTACGTTCGAAGGGATTAGAGGAATTACCTATCTCTTGATATAATTGAGGGATTAAAATATCCACCCATCCCGCTTGGGTCCATTTAGGTAAGTCTGCATATAAGGTATTATAATTATAGCTTCTACTAGCTGCTGGAGAAATAGAAAATACAACTGACGGCTTATGTGTTTTAATAGTATTATATATTAACTCAATAGCTTTATCGACATTATCACGTCTCCAAGCATTTTTATCCGTAAAATTACCTTTTAATCTATTAAAGTCTTCATCATCTGATTTCATGGTACCTGCGCTAGAAGGATCTGGATAAAAATAATCATCCATGTGTAACCCATCAACATCGTATTTTGTAACAAGATCCTTCACGATATCCGATAGACGCTGTCTTACCTCTGGCAAAGCAGGATTGTAAATCTGAATCTTTTCGTGATCTACTACCCAACTTTGTTGAATAGAACTATGTAATGCAGGATAAGATGTATTACTGCCTGCACGTGTAGCAATACGATATGGATTTATCCATGCATGAAATTCAATGCCGCGTGCATGTGCTTCATCCAACATAAATTTTAACACATCATATCCAGGGTCCTTGCCGCGAGTTCCTGTGATATTACCACTCCATGGCTCATATGGAGAATTGTAAAATGCATCGCCCATACCGCGAACCTGTACAAAAACGGTATTGAACTTCAATTGTTTTAATCTATCCAATAGATCAGTATATTGCTTTTTCTGCACAGCCATCTCTTTAGAAGTAGGCCAATCTATTCCCCAAACGGTAGCCATCCAAGCAGCACGAATTTCTTTACGTGGGAATTTTAATTCTGAGGAGGGGGGATCAGGTGTAGGCTGAGGAGAAACACTAGGACCATCTGATTCCTTGCTACAGGAAGTAAATAATAATATTACACTACAAAGTAATAATAAATAATTTGAAATTATTTTCATTTGGAAAGTAAAATTTATAACGGTTAAAATAATGAAAGGACATCTAATTCTTATTAGGGATAAGTTTTAGATGTCCTTTATAATTGTCTACTTTAAAAATTAATCTTCAGCAACAGCTACACCAAACTCAATGATAGCGAAACCTCCTTGAGAAGTTGCTCCATATAGCATTAACTTTTCATCTTTACCTGAAGCATCTTTTATAATATGATATCCAGCTTGAGTTCCAGGTGAAATATTTACGGTTGTGCCTACTTCGAATGAAAATATATGAGGTGCCACTTTCCCGTCAATAGCCGTTTGTTCTAAAGCAGTCAGCGCATCAACAATGTTACTACCTCTATTAATATTATAAAGGTACATTGTCGCTGAAGTTCCATTAGGCGCACCTCTAGGGACAGTAATACCTAATAAGTATCTCGTACCATTAAATGTAAATATTTTAATATCCGTTAAACTTTTCGGTAAAGATTCTACTTTCATAGTATAAGAAGCAGATGCTCCATTATTCACTAATGAGAAAGGCTGAGAGTGTCCTGAAATAATATAAGATTCAGTTGTTCCTATTTGAGAATAATGTCCCCACTGCTCATAATTAATTCGTGAAGTAATAACTGTGGGTTCAGAACCTTCCTTAAAATTTGTTATTTTCAAACGAATTATCTGAGAAGAAGCCATAAAGTACGCATATCCATTACCATTTTTATCAATGTTGATGGAAAATGTATCACCGTGACGAACAGCTGCACCAGCTAAACTAGCAACGTTGATATTTGCAACAACATCTGGAGCTTTTGAAGGATCAGACCAATGGTATAATTTCAATGGAGATGCATGAGCGCCAGAAAGATTCGCAACATAAGAGTGACCATGAGCTTGAGCCCCCATATTTACAGTTAAAGTACCACCAGTAACTCCTTCCATATTTAATGGGATACGTTCTACTACATTATTTTTAAGTTTATTAACTTCTAATAAATGAACACCAGCACCCCCTCTTTCTATGATCAGAACATGATTTCCATCAAAACCTGTACCTCTCGTATTAGCCGTTGCTAAAGAAGGGTAAATCGGATTTCCTAATGCATTAGAAGAATAGTCATAGTATGACGGTGCATCTAAATTAGCGCCATAAACTGGTACTTTAAATCGAATTATGGCCTTATATTCTTTAAAACGAGGTAAATTTGTTACTTTCAAAATGATTTCCCTTTGTGTATCTCCGCTTTGATAAGGAATTTCAAAAATTTCTTTTTCAAGTTTTGAGCCTTCAGAAGTAATGGCTTCGAATTTGATATTTTCAAAATCGGACAAAGTATCGATCCTTGGAAATGTAATTGATTTAGTATTCTGATTAATTTGACCTTCTAGAATTTCCTGACCAGATGCACCAGCATTTACTATACGTATAGATTTCAAATCTGTATATTTATCTGATTCTACATTTCCTGGGAAATCCTCCGTACATGATATAAATGAAGCTATGCTGATAAAGGCAAGCAATAATCTACCAATAGTATGCTTTGTAATTTTCATATATGTATGATTAATATATAATGAATTCAAAATTAATTTTGAGCCCACCCTTCTGTTTGTGATAATACATAACCACGAGACTGATACTCATTGATTTGGTTTCTTCCAATAGGCGATAAATATGGATTAACATTACCTAAGCCTAAGAATTGTTGTCTTGAACGATTCAAACTATAACGGTAGAATCCAACCATTTTTGCTGCACTTTCTGGATTGTCTGGATTAAAAACTTCGATTTGTCCATTAAGCTTAACTACTGAAATACCTGATTTAATTTCTCCAGGAATTTGATTTGGGAAATCAACCCAACCTCCTGCTAATAAATCAGGGTTAGCATCGGTATCCATATAATCTAGTTTTTTCCAACGTTTCAAATCTGCTAAGCGATTAAACTCGAATGTCATCTCCATACGACGTTCTCTACGAATCTCCCACATAAGCGGAGAAATAGTAACGTCTCTTTCTGGATCAGAAGGTAACATACCTAAAGTCATAGGTGCTGTTTTCTTAACTCCTTTTTGTATAGCTTCAGCAGCTAATGGTCTGTTACGAATTTTATTAATTGAACGATCGATATCTGATTGATCCACTGCGGCTTCACCCAAAGTTGATAATTCAGCTTTGGCTTCTATCCAATTTAATAAAACTTCTGCATATCTTAATACAGGGGCGTCCGTAGTATTATTAGCACCTGTAAACGCTGTACCCGCAGCACCACCTGCAGCTACACGTGCTTCAACATCACGAGGAAGGAACTTCGTAATATACAGGAAAGAACCTCTATTTCTTGCAGTTGGTTTTTCATGAAACACCGCTTCAAATCTAGAATCTCTTGTTTTGAATAATTGTGATGTTACAAAATTATTAGCATTAGTTTCAGATGAATTTTGCCACACAGAACCATCCACGCAAATAAAAGACTTAATTAAGTCCGATGAGGGTCCATATGTCACATTATCGGCTAAATTATGGGTAGATAATAATGCATGCTTTACATTAATAGATTCATTATATTCTCTATAAAGAATCATATCCTTATTTCCAGTGAGATTCTCTGAAGTAAACTGGGATCTATAATCCGTGACTATATCATATTTAGAACTAGAAATCACTAGTTCTCCAGCTTCAAGAGCTAGTTCAAAGAACTTTTTAGCTTGATCATTATTTTCATAATAATATTTTTGCCACGAGCCTTCTGATAAAGCAATTCGAGAAATAAAACCTGCTACTACATAACGGTTTACAGATTGTACACCATCGCTCAAACGTACATTTTCTAAAGCAAATTTTAAATCTTCATAAACTGCATCCATTACTTCATTTCTCGGAGTACGGTTTTTGAATAATGCGTCGAAATCAGTATCACTTACAGGTTTGTCATAATAAGGAACATCCCCATACGCAAGGACTAGATCAGAATAGGCCATTGCGCGGAAGAATCTTCCAATCCCAATCCAGTGATTATATGCCTCAGGTGTTAATATCGTTGACATGCGAGTTTCAACACGATCCAACATAATGTTAATGGAGCGAATGTTTGTGTATGACCAAATTCCACTATTAGGTACAGCTAAAGTAAATTCAGCTTGGTTACCCTGTCTCACAACATCATCGCTGAAGGATAATAAGTAGGAGCTTCCTAAAGAAAATCCTGAACCATATCCTTCAAAAAAATCAGTATAATATTTATTTGCATAAAGACGTACGTTTTCTTCTGTCGTCCACGCATTGTCATCATTTGCAGATGTTAGTTGCGGCCTATCTAAGAACTTCTCGCAACTTGAAAACATCAGGGTAGCTGTTAGAAGAGCTATGCTATATTTAATTTTCATAATTTCCCTTGTTAACTAATTAAAAACCAATTTGAATACCTAAAGAAGCAGATTTGAAAGTCGGTGTTCCAGAACCTGTTCTACCTAAATTGTAATTTGTAGTAGTACCTTCGGTCAACGGTCCTCCAGTTCCCGACACCGCTTCTGGGTCGATCGGCAATCCTCTTAAATTATCAAAAACAAAGAAGTTTTCTAATGACACGTAAATACGCGCATTTTTTAATTTTGCTTTACGTAGTACATCTCCTTGCAATCCATAACCAAAAGTGATATTCTTAATTTTAAAATAAGACATATCTAATAGGTATCGTGATTGTGGCACCATAGTTTGACCACTAGCCTCACCATTCAAGTTCCAAGCACGTGGATAAAATGCATCTGTACGATCTTTTTTCCAAAAATCACCAGCAAATGTTTGTGGCATAGCACCATCCTTTACATGGAAACCAGGAATTGCCAATTGGCCAGCACCCCAAATTTCTCGTTGTCCGACACCTTGTAAAAACACAGACATATCAAAACCTTTATAGTCCGCTCCTAAACGGAAACCATATTCGTAGCGAGGCGTTGAATTTCCGATTTTCACTCTATCTCCAGCATCTCCATTTGTGTTCTTACCATTTGTTATGTATCCATCTCCATTAACGTCAACAAATTTAACATCACCCGGAGAAATATATCCCCAAGATGCTGTACCTGTTTGAAGTTGTGTTTGATAGATTGGGTTATCGCCAACTAACTGGTTGGTTTGCCTTGTAGCACCTTCATGAATTATAGTGGTTACAACGTGATTTCCATTTGCATCATAGACAAAATCATCTGCTTGATATAGGCGATCGGTAACATAACCAAAAATATCACCATAGGTTCTGCCAGTAGAATATGCGTTACTTAGTAAACGGTTCTCCCATGGAGTATTCCAATCAGCACCTTTAGTAATTTTAGAAATTGCATCTGCTAAATTAGCATTTGCTGTTAATTTTAGACCATTATCAAATGTATGGCTGAAGTCCAGATTTATCTCCCAACCCTTAGTTTGCAAAGTTCCAAAATTGCCTTGAGGTGCACTGGCACCGAAAGTGTTTGGCAATGACTCGCCAGGTATTATCATGTTATTTGTATTTCTTTGAAAATACTCTAATGTTACACCCAACTTATTAAAGAATCGTAAATCTGCTCCTATGTTTGAGTGTTCTATATCTTGCCACGTAATTGCAGTTGAGACTGCTCCAGGAGTACCTAATTGGAAGAACTGTTGACCTGAACCATTTAACCAATTATTTTTACCAATAGCCATAGTAGGAACATATAAAGAGTTTGATACAGATTGATCACCTATATTACCCCAAGAACCGCGAATTTTAGCAAATGATAATACATCTGAAATATTTTCCATGAAGCCTTCATTAGATATTACCCAACCAGCAGAAACAGATGGGTACCATCTCCATTTCAAATGAGGAGGGAATTTAGATGTTCCATCATATCGCAAATTACCTTCTACTAAGTATTTTCCTTTGTAAACATAATTAGCGCGACCAAAGAAACCTACTTGCGAATCCCAATTTTCATTTGCTCCATTTGTTTCAATTCCTGTCGCAAAATTAAATTGAGGGTTTTCTTCATTAATTAAGTTAGTTCTTCTGGCCCAAGTATCGTTCCACTTATACGCGACAACGTTAGTTCCTAACATTAATTTCACATCATGGTCTTCATTAAATGTTTTACCATAGGTAGTGAATGCATTGAATGTATGTCGTTTAGAATTTAGTGAACGCTTATAAATATTTGATTGCTCTTTCGTAATATATGTTTCTACTGGGAAACGATATCCCGGAACACCTCCATTATCGGTAGGAATACCATTTTCATCTACATATACTTGTGAACCATTTTCATTCCATGCAACAGGAGCATACCAATGCCAAGCACCTCGGAAAGATGGCATAGAAGATCTATCTGAATCATTTTCGGTACTATATGCGTAGTCAGCCTTTAAATCCCAGCCTTTCATGATATCAATAGTAGTACCTAAATTCAAATTGGTATAACGGTCTGTTTTGTAGGCTGTATGAGCATTTTTTGTATCAAAATAAGGGTCTCTTACATCGGTACCATGTTCTTGTGCTGCTATTGGGAACAATCTAGACCAACGGTATAAATATAACCAAGGATCCGAGCCAAATCCCGTTGCTGAATTAGGATAACGCTTTGTACCATCCGAATACATAGCTCCTCCTCTTAAGGTTAAAAAGTCATTAACTTTAGTAGATAAGCTCAATGTAGCATTATATCTAGTAAAATCATCATGTTGAGCAGGCCTCATCATACCTTGCTGCCCTAAATAACCTACACCTAAGTTATAATTAGTGTTACCAGACTTTCCACTTAACCCCAAATTGTGTAAATGAGAAAAAGCATTATCTTTTATCATAACTTTAGCTGGATCATATAATCTAAGACCAAACTTATCTACTCCATCAAAGTACCAGTCACGACCATATAAAACCGGATCATAATCACCAACAACACCGCCAAATTTTTGTTGCCACTCCTTAATACGTTCTAAGCTTTCACGATTTACACGCCAAAACCCTCCTGCAGGACCAGGTTGCTGCTGATTTTCATGTGCTTCTAGTGTATACTCTAACCCATCAATTCCTGCAATATCAATAGGTTTCATTGGAGATTGAAGAGATAGGTTATTGGAATATGAGACATTATGAGAATCCGTCTTAGATCCTTTCTTTGTAGTAATTAAAATAACACCAAAAGCAGCTTTTGCTCCATAAATAGATGATGAAGCAGCATCTTTTAATACGGATATCGATTCAATGTCATTGGGGTTTACAAGATTTATACTTGGAATTTCTACGTTGTCAACTAAAATTAGTGGATTACTTGATCCAGCAATAGAAGCTATTTGACCACGGATTTTCATTACTGGATCAGATCCAACTTCGCCCGTTGGAAGCGTAACGGATAATCCTGGTATCGTACCTTGCATACCTCTACCAGCATCTGGTACAGGACGAGATCCCATAACTTCGCTTACATTTATTGAAGATACAGCTCCAGTTAAATGCTCTTTCTTTTGTGTACCATATCCAACCACTACAACCTCTTCCAAAGAGTTATCTTCTTCCAAAAGCGTAATATTAACGGTATTAGATGTTACTTTAACATCTTGACTAACATAACCAATACTTGAGAACCTCAAAGTAGAACCTAATGGTGCGTTTATCGTAAACTTACCATTTGCATTGGTACTTGTTGAACCAGGAATACCTACAACTGAGACAGTAACTCCTGGAAGAGGACCACTCGCATCAGAAACTGTTCCTTGCACAGAATTTTGAACCAACCTATTATTTAAATAGGAAGTAGCAGCACTAAGATTCGCGTTATTAGCTACCTTTGCGCTATTCGCATGGGCAGACAAAGTTAATCCTAGCGCCATTGAGAATAGTAATGTATTTCTCATATATAGCATATTAAATAAATGGAATTATCATAATTTTATGGCATTTGCATTTGCTATTTGGCATAACTACCATAATTATTTTGTTTTAAATAAAAAGCTTATTCAAAGTCTTTGTATAACAAATACTTCTTACGCATTTTCTTATAATCAGCTAATTCTTTCGCCCAAGATGCGCGAATTTCTTTTTCTGTTTTCCCAGCTAAAATTTGTTTACGCAATTCATCCGTTCCAGCTAATTTGTCAAAGAATTCAGCACGAGTAAAGAATTTTGTCTTATCTGGCATTTTTTGATAAAAATCAAGAATATATTTTAGTGTAAATTTTTGCTTATCAGCGTCCACTTCACGTAAATCCAATCCGTACATGGTTTGACCTTTACCCTCAACATGTTTTACCATCCCTTCCTTCTCACCTGGATTATATGAGAAATTACCATAAACTGGATTATCATATCCAACTACTTGGAATGGCCAATCAGTTCCACGTCCTACGGAAATCTCAGTACCTTCAAAAAGGCATAATGATGCGTAAAGTCTAACCGAAAGATGATTAGGTAATGACGGAGAAGGAATTACAGGTAATTCATACATTTTAGAATGATCCCAGTTTTCAACTGGGATTACAGTCAATTTACATTGACGCCCGTTTTCTAACCATTTTTCGCCATTGATCATTTTGGCCAATTCACCAACAGTTAGACCATGCACCATAGCGATTTTATGGTAAGAAACATTGGATTTGAATTTATCATCTTTGCGCACTGGCCCATCTACTTGATCACCACAAGGATTAGGACGATCCAATACGATTAATTCTTTATTGTGTTTAGCACACAACTCCATTACACGATGCAAAGATGTGATATATGTATAAAAACGCGCACCTACATCTTGCAAATCAAATATCATTACATCAATAGACTGTACGATTGAATCTTGTTTTTCGTTACCTCCATATAATGTATATAAGGGTAGACCTGTTTTTGAGTCTTTATCATTATCTACTTTCTCGCCACGTTCTATAGTACCTCTAAAGCCGTGCTCAGGAGCAAAACCAAACTTCAAATCAACACCTTCTCTAAGCAGTACATCAACTAAATG
>Ga0079224_100017586_pt1 | contig 10079 bp, 4 predicted proteins | sample Stecom2015_FD_80414 | JGI IMG/M metagenome (GOLD analysis project Ga0079224, IMG submission 80414) | Agricultural soil microbial communities from Utah to study Nitrogen management - Steer compost 2015 | ecosystem: Environmental > Terrestrial > Soil > Agricultural land | place: USA: Utah... | reverse complement strand
CGCTTGGCGGCCTTGATGTTGGGCGCCAGGTCGAGGTCCACGAGTCGCTTCATGACGAAGGGCTTGAACAGCTCCAGCGCCATGATCTTGGGCAGGCCGCACTGGTGCAGCTTGAGCTGCGGGCCGACCACGATCACAGAGCGACCGGAGTAGTCGACGCGCTTTCCGAGCAGGTTCTGGCGGAACCGTCCCTGCTTGCCCTTGAGCATGTCCGAGATCGACTTGAGGGGACGGTTGCCCGGGCCCGTGACGGCGCGGCCGCGACGGCCGTTGTCGAACAAGGCGTCGACTGCCTCCTGGAGCATCCGCTTCTCGTTGTTGACGATGATCTCGGGCGCGCCCAGGTCGAGGAGCCTCTTCAGCCGGTTGTTGCGGTTGATGACCCGGCGATACAGGTCGTTGAGGTCGGAGGTGGCGAAGCGACCACCGTCCAACTGGACCATCGGCCGGATGTCCGGCGGGATCACCGGGATGGTCTCGAGGATCATGTCCTTGGGGTCGTTCTTGCCCTCCCAGAAGGGCTTCACGACCTTCATCCGCTGGGTGGCACGCTGGCGCTTCTGCTGGGAAGGAGCGTCGAGCGCCTCCTGCAGCGCCTGCATCTCGGCGTCGAGGTCCATCCGGCTGAGCAGGTCCTTGATCGCCTCGGCGCCCATGCCGCCGACGAAGTACTGGCTGTAGCGGTCGTGGATCTCCCGCCACAGGGCCTCCGACTCGACGCGAGCCTTGGGCTTGAAGTTCTTGAAGGTGTCGAAGGCCTCCTGGATCAGCTCGGCCTCGCGCTCCGCCCGCTCCTCGCGGTCGCGGATCTCCCGCTCGACTTCCTTGCGGCGGGCGTTTATCTCCTGCGGCTTGGCCCCGCCTTCCTCCATCCGCTCGAGCTCGTCCTCGAGAGCCTCAAGGCGGTTGTTCCTCCACTCCTCGAACTCCTCGCGGACGACTGCCAGCTCGTGCTGCATGTCCTCCTCGAGCTGGGGAAGGTCCTTCTGGCGCTTCTCCTCGTCGACCCACGTGATCAAGTAGGCGGCGAAGTAGATGACCTTCTCGAGGTCCTTGGGGGACATGTCGAGCAGGTAGCCGAGGCGGCTGGGCACACCCTTGAAGAACCAGATGTGGGTGACAGGGGCGGCCAGCTCGATGTGGCCCATCCGCTCGCGGCGCACCTTCGAGCGCGTGACTTCCACGCCACAGCGCTCGCAGATGATGCCCTTGTAGCGGATCCTCTTGTACTTGCCGCAGTAGCACTCCCAGTCCCGCTGGGGACCGAAGATGCGCTCGTCGAACAAGCCCTCCTTCTCCGGGCGGAGGGTGCGATAGTTGATCGTCTCGGGCTTCTTGACCTCACCGTAGGACCACGCCCGGATCTGATCGGCCGAAGCGAGACTGATCTTCAGTTCATCGAATAGCTGCGTTGCCATGTGTCCCCTGTGCTCGTGTGCTTCGCCTCTGTCTCAATGCTCGGAACTCGGAAATCAAACCGGCGACTCGGGCCGCTCGGGTCGGGAGAGGTCGATTCCGAGAGACTCGGCGGGCCGATAGGCGTCCTCCTCCAGCTCCCGCAGCTCGACCTCCTCGCCGGCGGACAACATCTCCACCGACAGCGCCAGGCTCTGCATCTCCTTGACCAGCACCCGGAAGCTCTCCGGTATCCCCGGCTCGGGGATGTTCGCTCCCTTGACGATCGCCTCGTAGACCTTCGCCCGGCCCTGGACGTCGTCGGACTTGATGGTGAGGAGCTCCTGGAGGGCGTAAGCGGCGCCGTAGGCCTCCAGAGCCCACACCTCCATCTCGCCGAACCGCTGGCCGCCGAACTGCGCCTTACCACCGAGTGGTTGCTGGGTGATCATCGAGTACGGACCGGTCGACCGGGCGTGGATCTTGTCGTCGACCAGGTGGACGAGCTTCAGCATGTAGATGTAGCCCACGGTGATCGGCGTATCGAAGGGCTCGCCGGTGCGGCCGTCGTAGAGGACCGCCTTGCCGTCGGGGCCGACGAGGCGCTCGCCGTCGCGGTTGGGACGGGTGTGGGAGAGGAGCTGCATGATCTCGTTCTCCTTGGCCCCGTCGAAGACCGGGCTGGCCACCTTGGTCCACGGCTCGACGCCGTCGGCAACCGGGCTCTCGATCTCGAGCGGCTCCCAACCCTGGGCGGCGGCCCAGCCGAGATGGGTCTCGAGCACCTGCCCGAGGTTCATCCGGGAGGGAACGCCCAGCGGCGACAGGATGATGTCGACCGGCGTGCCATCGGGGAGGAACGGCATGTCCTCTTCGGGGAGGATCTTGGCGATGACGCCCTTGTTGCCGTGGCGGCCGGCGAGCTTGTCGCCCTCGGCGACCTTGCGCGCCTTGGCCACGTAGACCCGGACCAACTCGTTGACGCCCGGCGCCAGGTCGTAGCCGTCGGCACGACGGAACACCTTCACGGCGATGACCTTGCCCGACTCGCCGTGCGGCACCTTGAGGGAGGTGTCGCGGACCTCGCGGGCCTTCTCGCCGAAGATCGCCCGCAGCAGTCGCTCCTCGGGCGTGAGCTCGGTCTCGCCCTTCGGGGTGACCTTTCCGACGAGGTAGTCGCCCGCACCCACCTCGGCGCCGATCCGGATGATCCCGTCCTCGTCGAGGTTGGCCAGGACCTCCTCGGCGACGTTGGGGATGTCGCGGGTGATCTCCTCGGCGCCCAGCTTGGTGTCGCGGGCGTCGATCTCGTGCTCCTCGATGTGGATCGAGGTCAGGAGGTCATCTTTCACGAGGCGGTCGCTGACGACGATGGCGTCTTCGTAGTTGTGGCCCTGCCAGGGCATGAAGGCCACGAGCAGATTGCGGCCCAGGGCGAGCTCGCCCTGGTCGGTCGAAGGACCGTCGGCCAGGACATCGCCCGCCTTCACCTTGTCGCCCTCTTGGACGATCGGCTTCTGGTTGATGGCCGTGCCCTGGTTCGAACGCTCGAACTTGGCGAGGGAGAAGGTGTGCTTGCGGTTGGCGCCCTTCTCCTTCACGACGATGCGGTCCCCGGTGACCTCGACCACCTCACCGTCGACGGGCGATACGATCATGTCGCCCGAGTCCTCGGCGGCGCGCCGCTCGACACCGGTGCCGACGAGCGGAGCGTCGGCCTGCAGGAGCGGCACGGCCTGACGCTGCATGTTCGAGCCCATCAGGGCCCGGTTGGCGTCGTCGTGCTCGAGGAACGGGATGAGGGCGGTCGACACCGAGACGATCTGCTTCGGCGAGACGTCCATGTAGTCGATCTGGTCCACCGGCAGGGTGTCGACCTCGCCACCGGCGAGACGCACCAGCGCCCGCTCGTTGACGAACGTCCCGTCCTCGTTGAGCGGGGCGTTGGCCTGGGCGATGATGTAGCGCTCTTCCTCGGTGGCGGTGAGGTACTCGACCTTGTCGGTGACACGCCCGTTCTCGACCTTGCGGTACGGGGTCTCGATGAAGCCGAACCGGTTGACCCGGGCGAAGGTGGCCAGCGAGCCGATCAGGCCGATGTTCGGGCCCTCCGGCGTCTCGATGGGACACATCCGCCCGTAGTGCGACGGGTGGACGTCGCGCACCTCGAAGCCGGCCCGCTCGCGGCTGAGGCCGCCCGGCCCGAGAGCATTCAGGCGGCGGCGATGGGTCAGTCCGGCCAGCGGGTTGGGCTGATCCATGAACTGGCTCAGCTGGCTGGTGCCGAAGAACTCCTTGATGGCGGCGGTGACCGGCCGGATGTTGATCAGGCTCTGCGGAGTGATGGCGTCCGGGTCCTGGGTCGTCATCCGCTCCTTCACCACCCGCTCGAGGCGGCTGAGACCGACGCGGACCTGGTTCTGGATCAGCTCACCGACCGTGCGGATACGGCGGTTGCCGAAGTGGTCGATGTCGTCGGTACGGACGGCGATCTCCTTGCCCTTGTGCGTGACGAAGGTCTCCTCGCCGGCGTGGAGGGCGACCAGGTAGCGGATCGTGTCGACGATGTCCTCGTCACGCAGGAGCTGGAGGCCCTCGGCCCGGTAGTCCTCGGGCACGTCCTCCTGGAACTTCTGGCTGATCTTGTACCGGCCGACCCGGGTGAGGTCGTAGCGCTTGGGGTTGCGGAACAACGTCTGGATCAAGCCGCGGGCAGACTCGACCGTGGTCGGCTCGCCCGGACGCAGCTTGCGGTAGAGGTCGATCAGCGCCTCGTCGCGGTCGACGGCCGGGTTGCGCTCGAGGGTGTTGCGGATCGACTCCGCCCCGTCGAACAGGTCGAGGATCTCCTCGTCGGACTCGGCGATTCCGAGGGCACGGAGGAACGCCGACACGTACTGGCGGCGCTTGCGGTCGACCCGCACGCCGATCGTGTCGCGCTTGTCCGTGTCGAACTCGAGCCACGCTCCCCGTCCGGGGATGATCTTGCCGCTGTAGATGATGCGGTCGGAGGTCTTGTCCCGGGCGGAGTCGAAGTAGACACCCGGCGAGCGCACCAGCTGGGAGACGATGACCCGCTCGGTGCCGTTGATGATGAAAACGCCCTTGTCGGTCATCATCGGGAAATCGCCCAAGAAGACCTGCTGCTCCTTGATCTCTCCGGTGGACCGGTTCATGAAGCGGGCAGTGACGAACAGCGGCCGCGCGTAGTTGGCGTCCCTTTCCTTGCACTCCTCGATGCTCAGCGCCGGGTCGCCGAACCGATGGTCGGTGAGCTCGAGCGCCAACGATCCCGTGAAGTCCTCGATGGGGCTGATCTCTTCGAAGATCTCCTTCAGGCCCTCATCGAGGAACCACTGGAAGGATTCGTGCTGGACGGCGAGCAGGTCCGGGAGGGGCAGGACCTCGGGGATCTTGGCGAACGAGATACGTTCAGCGACGCGCGAAGCCAAAAGAGCCTCCTTGAATACCGAAACGACGGGCGAGCGTGATGGCCAACGAGATACGCAGAGCAACGCATGTTATCACGCGCCCAAACAAATACGCAAGCGGCATGAAGCGCTTCCCTCGGCCTGACGCCGAGCGAAGAAGCGCTGCCGCTCCGTTACCCGAATCGGAACAGATGGTTCCTGGGCCGGAAGGCTGGGGGCATCCTATCGCAGAATCGCGAAAGGCGTCAAGGGTCCCGCCGACCCACGGGCTCTAGGTTGGGGATCTGGGCCACGGTGCGCGCCCGGCCGGGGAGGACCACCGAGAAGCAGGCCCCGCCGAGACGCTCGGAGCGCCGGTAGCCCACGGTGCCGTCGTGGGCCTTCACCAGCATCGCCACCAGAGCGAGTCCGATGCCGGAGCCGGGGATGGCGGCGTTGTAGCGGTGCGCGCCGCGCTCGAACCGGTCCCAGATCAGGATCTCGTAGCGCTTGGGCACTCCGGGCCCGTCGTCGTGGACCTCGATGACCAGGTCGTCTCCCACACGCTTGGCGACCACGAGGCGCCGAGGGCCGCCATAGCGGGAAGCATTGGTGAGGAGGTTGACCAGGATCTGGTGGATCCGGTCGGCGTCGAAGTACCCGGCGAGGCCGGAGTGAGCCTCGATTTCGACGCCCGAGCTCGACTCGACGTCGAGGCTGGAAACCGCAGCCTTGACGACCTCCTTGACGTCGGCGACCTTCTCCTCGAGACCCAGGTCCGGGTTGGCGCGGTTCAGCATCACCAGGTCGGAGACGATGCGCGCCATGTAGTTGGCCTGCTGGGAGACGATGCCGATCAGCTCCTGGCGGGCATCCGGATCCATCTGCTGGTTGGGATCCGACAGGATGTCTAGGAAGCCGACCATCGCCGTCAGAGGAGTGCGGAGCTCATGGGAGATGGAGGAAACGAGCTGTGACCGCTGTTGTTCGACCATCTCGCGGGTCTCGCGGATGGCGAGCGCCTGACGGAAGATGATCAGACAGACGATCACCACCGCCCCGGCGAGGAGCTGGATCGTGTCCTGGTTCTGGTCGTCGACGACTCCGACCATGCGGACCACGAGGACGACGATCAGCGCCACTGCGGCCCCATAGGGAGCGATCAAGGCCCACCAGGGAGTGGCGCGCTCGGCGTACTCGCGGACGGGTGGCGGCGTCTCCAGCGTGATGGCCGCCACGAGGAACCCGAGGCCGGCGAACAGCAGGGCCGCATAGCTCGGATCGGCGTCCACGAATGCCTGGCCGATCCCGTTGCGGAGGTAGATGAGGTCCGCCATGGCCTGGACGGCGAACCCCGCCCCCATCAAGAGGACCCGGGGGTCGAACCGGAGGGTGCTGCGCCGGAGCGTCACGACGATCACCACGACGAGCGTGGCGACGTCGACGAAGGGGTAGATGCCTCCGATAACCACGTCCCAGAAGGTGGCGTGGCTGAGCTTCTCCAGGATCTCGTGGAGGAACCAGACCCAGGAGAGGACTCCGACGGCGACCGCCCCGACCATCCCGTCGACGAAGACGCGCAGCCGTCGGATCGGGACGCCGTCGAGGTGCGGCAGGACCCAGAAGCCGGCCAGGAAGATGAGGTAACCGGCGATGAAGAAGGTGTCGAGCGGGCCGAACGCCGGGATCTCGTATCCCAGCACCGTCGCCAGGCCGAAGGCGAGGAGGCCGGCGACGACGAACAAGCACGCCACGCCGATCATCTTCCAGGCGAGACGCTCCCGGCCGTCGTAGACCCGCGAACCCCGGAAGAACAGGTAGCCGGCCATCGTGTAGTTGACCAACACGAGCGGGGCGCCGATCTCGTCACCCACAGACGGCCGCACGGCGGCCGCGAGGGCACCGAGCAGCACGACGGCGGCGACTACGGTCGCCAGCCGCCGGACGGGGGACGAGAGGAACGTGGCGCGCACGACCTCATTCATCGGCACCCCCCGATGGTGGGTGAAGCGCGATTACGTGCGGGCAGACGTGGCAGACATGGCGCCGGGACCCCCTTCCATCTCGGTGAGGTCGACCACCGCTTCCGGCTCCCCGACCACCTCCCGGTAGTTGACGGACAGCCGCTCCACCATGCCAATGATCTGGTCATCGGTGTTGTTGAGTGTATGCGTGAAGCGGATGCCGGCGTGGCCGTAGGGCACGACCGGGAAGCCGGTCGGGTTGACATAGAACCCGTCGTCCATCATCTTCCGCGTCAGCACGAGCATCCGGTCGAGGTCGCCGACGCGCACCTGCCAGATCGGGGTCGGCGCCCAAGAAGCCACCGGCAGCCTATGTTCGGCGAGCAGGCTCGTCACCAACTGGATCTGGCCCTCCATGCGCCGACGCAGATCCGGATACTCGTCCGAGAGGTGGATCTCGGCGGCGGCGATGGCCGCACCCAGGGTGGGTGGGTGGATGGGGCCGGAGAACGTCATGGGCCCGCCGATGCGCCTCACCGTCGTCGCCAGATCGGAGTCGCCGAAGAAGATCGCTGCCCCGCCGGTTCCGAAGGCCTTGCCCAGGCCAGCGGCGACGATCGTCCGCTCGTCCAGCTCGACACTCTCCAGGACGAAGCCGCGGCCCTTGTCTCCCCGCCACGAGAAGCCGTGGGCGTCGTCGTAGTAGACGTACAGGTTGGGATGGCGGTCCTTCAGCTCCGAGATGTCGTCGACGGGAGCGAAGTCACCCATCATCGAGTAGACGCCGTCGGCGATGTACCAGACCCTCGGGTGCCTTCCCGAAAGGGACGCGATCGCTTCGTCCAGCTTCGCCACGTCGTTGTGGGGCACGGGATGGATCTCGATCCCCCGGCCTGAGAGCACCTGGACCGTGAGCTGCAGGGACGCATGCGACTGCGAGTCGAGCACCACGGCGTCGTCCGTCCCGACCAGCGAAGGAAGGGTGGCCAGATGGCCGAGCGTGGTCGTCGGGGGCAGCACCACCGCCGGCGCGTCGGTCATCTTCGCCAGGAGTGTCTCGAGCTCGACGTACAGTTCGACCGCGGCGTACATCTGCGAGGACGCGTACAGAGGCCCGAAGCGCTCGATCGCCTCGATCGCGGCCCGCTTGAGGCGCGGGTCCACACTGAGTCCGAGATAGGAGCAGTTCCCGAAGTTGACCAGGTCGCGGCCGTCGACGCGAATCGTCGACCCATCGCCGAGGTCAGAGAAACGAAGCTCGGTCAGTCCAGCTTCGGACGCCCGGTCGGCGTGGCGCCGATGGACTCTCATCAGGCGTTCATGTTGTGTGGCGGTGCCGGCTCGCATCGTTCTCCTCGGTTGTCCACACCGTCGGGGAGATGCGTCACCTCCCCGCGACAGACAACTGTCGCCCCACACGACGCCGCGCCCCGACAGCACAAGCCAACGGCTCGGTGTCATGACCCGCATCCGGACCGGACACGGGGACCGCGCCACAACAGTAGCCGCTACTTCGGAAGGGACCCAGCGGTTGGGTACCAGCACGCATACCATCGTGGCCCGAGTGAGCAGTACGAGCCGTCGCTGGAAGCTGGCCGCGTCGATCGCCGGAGGATTCGTGGTCCTCTTCGCGGCGGCACTCGTCGTCGCCTACCTCGTCGACACCGGCAACGACGAACGCACACTCCGGGGTCTCGTGTTGGCCGACCATCAGGCCGGGCACATGACTGCAGCCGAGTTGTCCCGCGTCATCTCCCGGATCGATGCCGAGGTGGCCGCCATCCCGGTACGGATCAACTTGCCCGACCGCACGGCGACGTTCTCTGGCGCCGACCTCGGGATGGCGGTAGATCGCGATGCCACGACCGAAGCTGCGCTGGCGGTCGGGAAAGCCGGCAACTCCTGGGACCGTTTCGTCGCCTGGCTGGCCTCGTTCACGTCCGTCCGCCGGGTCGACCCGGTATTGACATTCGACCGGGAGCGAGCCGCCGAGACCATCCGGGCCATCGACGGCCTGGTCGTGGAGGAGCCGGTCCCGCCCCGGCTCGTCCTGGCCGAGGACGCCACCCTGACCGTGCAGGAGGGCATCGACGGTGTCGTCGTGGACGCCGACGCCGTCGTGGAGCGCCTCGGGCACCAGGTGGCCGCCAGCGGTCCCTTCGACGTCGACGCCCCCCTCCGAGCTCTGCCTCCGTCCCTCGACGACGAAGCGGTCGCCGCAGTCGCCGACGAGCTGAACCGGCTGACGGCCGACGGCATCGAGGTGCGCGTCGCCGACCAGATCCGGCGACTCGAGGCGCGCGGCCTGCGCATGCGGCTGGACCTGAACGACGCCGAGGGGGTGCCGGAGCCAGCCTTCGACCTCGAGTCTCTGCAGGTCTACCTCGAGTCGGCGTTCCGAGGCGTCGAGCTCGGAGGCAAGGATCCCGTGTTCGACGTCGTCGACGACGAGCCCGTCCTCGTCGAGGAGGGCAGCCCGCCCCTCGAGTGTTGTCGGGAGGACGCCTCCCAGGTCGTGGCGGATGCCGTTCTCGGAGGCCGGCCCGGGCCGATCACCGTGGAGGCACGACCGGTCGAGGATCCGAAGCTGGTGGCGTGGGCGAAAGGCGAGGGTGTCGTCGAGAAGGTGGCGGAGTTCACGACCGAGCACGCCTGCTGCGAGGCCCGGGTCCAGAACATCCAACGATTCGCCGATCTCGTCCGCGGGGTGTACCTGACGCCGGGCGAGACTCTGTCACTCAACGAGCACGTCGGGGAACGGACCCGGGAGAAGGGGTTCGTGCCTGCCGGGACCATCATCCGCGGCCATTTGGTGCCGACGGTAGGAGGTGGGGTCTCCCAGTTCGCCACGACGTTGTTCAACGCCGCGTTCTTCGCTGGCTTCGATTTCGTCACCTACCAGAGCCACTCGCTCTACATCAGCCGCTACCCCTACGGGCGGGAGGCGACCATCTCCTGGCCCGCTCCCGATCTCGAGATCCAGAACACCACTGACTATCCGGCGCTGATCTGGACGTCATACACGGACACATCGATCACGGTGTCGATCTACTCCACGAAGTCGGTCGACGTCGAGCAGGTTCGCCAGGAGACGAGCTCCGTCCGGGCCTGCACCCGGGTCGACACCTACCGGCTGCGGACCTACGAGGACGGCCGAGAGGTGGAGGACTCGGTGTTCGCCACCTATCGCCCGTCGGAAGGTTTCGACTGCAACGGGAACCCGACGGACCGTCCGGATCTCTGATGTCCCCTCGCTCCGCTCGGCTGAGGGGACGACCCCCCAAACCCCCCGAGTGTCGGCGTACCGGCG
>Ga0079224_100017585_pt1 | contig 10079 bp, 8 predicted proteins | sample Stecom2015_FD_80414 | JGI IMG/M metagenome (GOLD analysis project Ga0079224, IMG submission 80414) | Agricultural soil microbial communities from Utah to study Nitrogen management - Steer compost 2015 | ecosystem: Environmental > Terrestrial > Soil > Agricultural land | place: USA: Utah... | reverse complement strand
GGGAAATTATGTTTGTTGCGCAACAGGCGGGAGCTGCGCTCAACGAACTGCTGGCAGATGGAGTGCTGCTGGCAGCCGCTGCTCTTCTAATTAGTGTCGTTATACTCTGCGTAATGGTGCCGTTCACCATTTTCGCTCTGAATCCTCGACTGGACCAGATCTACAGGTCACTCCAGACAACGAACTCACATCTGGAAGCGATTCGATCGAAGGAGGCCGCTCTTGAAACCTTCACTCATCATTCGGAGATGGAAGAGTTGGTCGACGTTGAGGATCCGAGAATGACGGTCCTCAAAGAGGAGATTACGCAACTCGGCTACAATCCCAACGATTAAGTCTGCCACGGTTCGTCGGCCGTTGGCCCGTAGACTGATGGAACGGGTACGTCCAGAAGTCGAAGGTATACTGTCATCTGTCCACGATGGTGGCAAAGATGATTGATGTGCTGTCGAACGACCTCGCCGCGCGGCAGGGTAAACAACACATTCTCTCGCATCTTCAAAGACCATGGTACGTCGTAATCGGAGTCCTTCGCTGCGACGATAGCGTCGCGTGACATACGCACGTTTTCATCAAACGTCTTCAGCAATGTCTCGGTCTTTTCAATGCTGTAGCCACCAACGGAGGCCAGATCCAGCTCGGTGCTGGTCAGGGTCTGGCCGATCCAGCGGGGCATCCCGGCGAGCAATTGCGCAAGGTGTGCGATCGTGAAGGACTTCGGGTGCGGCTTCCATTCTGGATTATCGTCCGGCATGCGTTCGATGACCCGACGCGTGATCATCATTTCCTGGTCGAATTCTGGCAACAACTTGTCTGCAATACTCATTCGTCCCTCCTTTCGCAGAAAAAATGTCAAGAGTGTTACTCGGCGCGCGCCGATTCGAGTGCACCGGCGCGGCATGGTATGCCAGTATACACTGCGGGAAAGAGAACAGGTGAGTGGCATCAGGAAATAAATAGAACGCCCACTGCAGGATGCTCGTTTCATTGAGCAACTTTCCCGCTTGGGCTTTGCCGCAGAGACGTGCAGGACACGGAGGGGTGGACGACCTGGGGGTTGCCGCCCTCCCTTCCTTCTGGTTGATGAAGCAACTCTGCGCTATTTTCCGCGAAGGTATTGAAGCCGGCGTTCGGTGAGTGGGTGCGGACGCGCGAGGTGAATCTGGTCCACGTCCACAGGGAAGCCAGGATAATGGTCCGCGAAAAAGACAATTGTGTTCAAGATCAGCAAAGCTTCTACTGGCGACTCTGTTGAACTGAGTGCCTCATACAACGGAGGTCGTGGATCAGCTGCACCAATAATCCCGAGGAACTCGGCCGCCCGGGCCCTGACCAAAGGTTGTGAGTCTTCCAGCCGGCCTTTTGCAAAGGGAATCAATCCCTGTGCCTGCTTACCAAACGAGCTGGCTACAATCAATGCCCAGTAGCGCTCCCAGGGATTGACCGACTCAAGCGCTTGCTTCAATCGAGATTCAGCCTGGCTGAACGACACCAGGCTCAGGTCTGCCAGGTCGATCAGGCCGCCGATTTCCTCCCGGTGCTGGCGACCGAAAGCGACCGGGTTCTCCATCGCTTCCTCCACCAGATAACTCTCCGGAAAGAAGCTCAGATCTGGCCAACTCTTCAACTCCTGCCGCAGACGTGTCCTCAGCTGTTCGAGAAGATCGGCATAGGCCGGATCTTTAGCTAAATTCCTTAACTCATGCGGATCCGAGTGGACATCATAAAGAGCCTCCACCGGCTTCGGCTCGAAGAACCGACTCTGCTCCCGATTCAATTTGCCCTCTCTGTAGAGGTTTCGCCACTGCTGGTAGGCCAGCATATTGTATCGATAGTTGTTCTGGAGGCTGTCGGGATAGAACGGTTGATAGTACCGGATATATTTGAATCTCCCTTTGCGTAGAGAACGGGAGAGATCGTATTTTTCGTCGAAGCGATCGGCATACCCAAAGACCTCCTCCCGGGTTTCGACCTCTTCCCGGGCGATCCCCTGCCCGAGGAAGGGACGGCCGTCCATGTGGCCCGGGACCCTGAGGCCGGCCAGATGAAGAAGAGTGGGACCAAAGTCGACGAAGCTGACAAATCCTTCTACTCGGCTACCCGGCGGCATATTCACCCGATGACGCCAGTTCTGAGGAATCCGGACAACGAGCGGAATGTGGAGCCCGGTTTCGTGCAAATACCCTTTACTACGCGGTAGTACGCCGCCATGGTCGCCGAAGTAGAAGACAAACGTATCCTCGAGCAGACCATCCTCCTTTAGCTGATCCACCATCTTCCCTACTAGGTCATCCACAACCCCAATTTGGTCGTGGTACTTTGCACGGGTGTAGCGGAAAAGCTCGGTATCGGGATGGTAAGGCGCCGTCGTAACGGTCTCGGGGTCAGTCGATAGTGCAGCGGGATCAATCTCTTCCTTCGAGAAATGCAGCGAGCTTTCATGAGAAGCCGGGAAGGTCTGCATGTGAAAGAAAGGCATATCGGGAGACGGACGCCGTCGCCAGCTGGCCTCCGGCGATGATTCATCCCAGACCCCCGCTCTCTCGACGGCATTGTAATCTTTCTTGGCGTTGTTGGACGTGTAGTAGCCCGCTTCCCGCAGATAAGCCGGGAACAACCGCCAACCGTCAGGCAATTGGGCAGGTTCAATATGACGATGAAACTGCGTGCCTACGCGTGGGGCATAACAACTCGTGATGAGTGTCGTTCGCGCTACCGAGCAGACGGGTGAGTTCGAGAACGCTCGCGTGAAGATGATTCCCTCCTGGCCCAAACGTTCAATGTTTGGAGCCGGCGCACCGTCTACATCGAACAACCTGAGGTAATGCTTCGAATTGTCCTCTGAGAGAATCCAGAGGAAGTTGGGGCGATCCGCACCCTGGCCAATCAGCGTTCCCAAGAAAAACAGCGTAACAAATATGCAGATAAAGGAAATGTCAAGAGATCTCACGTCCTCGTTTTCTCCAGTTAAAGAAATGTTGAGTCGATATCAGATTCTTTCCTGCCGAAGAGTCCTGACAGAAGAGGTGTATCACAGAGACCCTGGATCGAGGAAAATCTTTCTTGAGCTAAATCATTTCGCCGAGCCATCGCAACACCGGCTAGGGGTTTCCGGGAAGTCAGAAAGAAGGCATCTCCAAATTCCCGCAAATCGGGTGGCGTCTTCGTCAGTGTGACGCAGCCATCGCGGCTTTCGATGAATGCATTGGCCGTTCATTTCTTCGAGATTTTAGTTCGGCGTTCAGTGGAAGAAGGTCCTGGCATAGGTGAAGATGGAAGTAATACTCATCATATTTCCTCACAAAGGAGCCTTTATGTTTTATCACGTCAAGGAACTACAGTTTAATGCCCGTGTCTCTGCTCCCGACCCTCGATTTGCCAAACTGCTCCTGGAGCAATTTGGCGGTGGGAATGGCGAGCTGAAGGCAGCCATGCAGTATTTCGTTCAGTCGTTCGCCGCTCGCAAGCCCTATCCTGACAAATACGATCTTTTGATGGATGTTGCCACCGAAGAACTCAGCCACCTCGAGATCGTTGGAGCCACAATTACAATGCTGCTGAATGGAGTCAATGGTGAGCTGAAAAACGCTGTGGAAAACACCTATCTTTCCCGGTTAATGAAGGGCAAGGGTGAAAAGGAGGACCTCATACATGAGGCTCTCACCGATCCTCAGTTCCTGGTTCTTACGGGAGGCGGACCGAACCTGACAAATAGTGCCGGTGTACCCTGGACAGCCTCATACGTGAACGCCAATGGTGATCTGACAGTCGATCTTCGCTCGAATATTGCTGCCGAGTCGCGAGCCAAGATCGTCTACGAATATCTCCTTCAGTTCACGCAGGATCCTCTCGTTCAGGAAACCCTGCAGTTTCTTATGACGCGGGAAGTGGCGCACTTTCAGCAATTCTCGGCGGCACTGGAAACAATTCAGCCCAACTTTCCTCCCGGCATACTGCAAGGCGACCCTCGCTACACGAACGTCTACTTCAATATGTCTAACGGCCGCAGCAGCCGGGGCCCGTGGAACGAGGGGCAGGGTCCCTGGGGCCCGGGTGAAAGCTGGGAGTACGTCGAAGATCCGATCGAACATGTGACACAGACGAAAGGTTTGTTGCAGCAGGAGGTCGCCGGAACGAAAAAGAGTGAAAGCGACGTCAGCAAACTGAACAAGAAGATGAGCAAGGAGAGATCTCAAGAAATCAAGAAAGCCGTTGAGAGCAAAGAGATGCAGTGGTCGGAGTATGAAATGGCCCAAGCCAAAACAACCTGACAATACTCTAAGAGTTTCCTACTATACAGATCCCCTCTGTTGTTGGAGTTGGGCATTCGAGCCCCACTGGTGGAGGTTGCGCTTCGAATTCGGCCGACAATTGATCTGGGAGTACCGCATGGGAGGGCTTATCTCGAGCTGGAACTCTTTCAGTGATCCTTTGAATTCGGTCAGCAATCCTTCACAGATGGCGCCCTACTGGATACAGGTCCGAGAAATGGCTCGGATCCCTCTCAATGAAAGAGTATGGCTGGTTGATCCTCCCCACTCTTCATATCCTGCTTGCCTCGCGTTCAAAGCGGCAGAAATGCAGAGCCGGCAGGCCGGTGAGTTCCTGTTGTGGCATCTGCGACGCCAGTTTATGGTCGAAGGACAAAATATTGGTGATTGGGGCGTCCTCCGCGACATCGCAGGTCGGGTCTCAGATTCCGGCCTGCTCGACTATCCACGGTTCATGAAGGATTTGCGGGGAAATGAGGCGCTGGAATTATTGCGTCAGGATTTTCAGGACGCCAGCTTCAGGGAGATCAACCGCTTCCCTTCTCTGGTTGTCCGCTCAGGCGGCAGGGCCATCTTATTGGTGGGCTTTCGACCTTACGAAATTCTGATTGAGGCGATTTCGGCAATCGCTCCTGATGTCAAACGACTGAGACAGACGTCGGCAGAAGATGCCGCGCAAGCGCTGGAAAGTGGCGACCGGTCGCTGTCGAGATTGTATGCCCTTCGAGACTGAATTCCGGATATGCCGTTCAGAGTTCGTTGTTCCGCCTTGCGGCACGGTCACCCAGTGCTGTTAGGGGTGAAGGTGAGATCCAGGACTGGCTATCTCTGCCGCGTCGAAGACCGGTATCTTTGTGAGGAGGTCCGGGAAGAAGTCTGTTAACAACTGTCAAAGCCAGCGCGAAGAGATTTGGGCACAGGGTCTTCTTGATATCGACCGTCCGCGCGATCAACGGATACATCAGGTGGGCCTTGCCTCTTCGAGCAGCACGTACGATCTTTTCTGCGGCCGTGGTTGAATCGATCGACAGGAAAGGTGCTGCTGCCCCAAGCGAGAACCAGGCATACTCCCGCTTCTGCTTCCCCTTAAATAAAGCGTTGATGTGAGACCCGGTGCGCATCAGACCGGGGTAGACCGTGGTTACGTAGATTCCGTGCCTAGCCAGTTCACTCCTTAAGCCCTCTGATAGGCCAGCCAGTGCAAATTTGCTGGTGCAGTAAGGAAGCAGATGCGGCATTGAGATCCTGCCCCCGATAGAGCTGATGTTGATGACTCGAGGCAAGCGCGATTTCTTGAGATAAGGCAACGTGGCGATGATCAGATGCAGAGGAGCCCATAGATGTACGTCCATCGCTTCATCGAAGTCTTCTTGATCCATCAATTCGAAGGGACCGACTTGAATAATGCCGGCACAGTTCACCAGAACGTCCACTCCTCCAAAGGCTTCAACTACCTGGCTGATGGCGCTCTGGATCTGATCCTTCGATCGCAGATCGCAGGCAATAGATAGGACGTCCGCACTGTCGCCAAGCATTCGCTCAGCCCTGGCGAGTTCCTCAGAGTCCCTCGCCAGAAGAGCTAGGCGGGCTCCTTCCTTGACGAACTGCCTGGCCAGTTCAAGACCGAGTCCTCGGGAACCGCCTGAGATGACTACGGAACAATTCTGAAATCGGCGTCGAGATTCTTTCAGAGCCACGTAAGAGGCTGCGACCAATCCTAGACAACCGAGAGCAATCTTCCATCCAGTTGCCTTCACCACTTCACTCTCCCGGTCGCATCACAACTTTGACCCATTCATCCTTCTGATCCCGAAAATTCCGGTAGGCGTGTGGCGCCTGGTTGATACTCAGTCGATGAGTAATCAGGAAGGTCGGATCCACTCCTCCTTCCTCGATGTGTTGAAGCAGGCGGCCCATGTATCGATGGACATGCGTCTGTCCCATTCGGAACGTCAGGCCCTTGGAGAAGGCAGCTCCGAGCGGCAGCTTATCAACGACACCTCCATAGACACCCGGCATCGAGATGATGCCATTCTTGCCGCAGCCTTGGATGATCTGCCGGAGTGCGTGAGCCCGGTCGGTTTCAAGCTGAAGCTTTTGCTTCACATAATCATATCCTGCGCTGATCCCGATTCCGTGAGCCTCCAACCCGACGGCATCGATACATTTATCTGGTCCGGTACCACCCGTCAGATCATGCAACGCTTCGAGCACACTCTCCTGTTCGTAATTGATCAGGTCAGTTGCCCCGGCGATTCTCGCGAGGTTCAGGCGTTCAGTGAACCGGTCGATGGCGATGATCTGTGCCGCATTCAAGAGAGCGGCACTCCTGATGGCGAATAGTCCAACCGGTCCACAGCCCCAGACAGCGACCGTGTCTGTTGGTTTGATGTCACAGTTTTCGGCTGCCATGTATCCGGTCGGAAAGATATCGGAAAGAAAGAGCACCTGTTCGTCGCTCAAATGATCGGGGACTTTGAAGGCACCCACGTCGGCATACGGAACTCGCACGTACTCAGCCTGTCCCCCTGCGTATCCCCCCAGCAGGTGAGAGTACCCGTACAAACCCGATGGAGAGTAGCCATAAAGCTTTTCCGCCACTAAGGCGTTGGGATTGGAGTTGTCGCACAGCGACCAGAGCTGATCCTGACAGAAGCGACAGCGCCCACACGCGATCGTAAACGGGATGACGACTCGATCTCCAACCTGCAGATTATGGACTTCCGAACCGGTTTCGACGATTTCTCCCATGAACTCGTGTCCCAGGATATCTCCCTTTTGCATGGTCGGGATAAACCCGTTATAGAGGTGCAGGTCCGACCCACAAATGGCGGTCAATGACACCTTGACGATGGCATCCCGGGGGTTGAGTATGGAAGGGTCTGGGACAGTCACAACACGGACGTCCTCTTTACCAAACCAGCACACGGCTTTCATCGGTAACTCCTTTGCTGCCGACCCGAAACCTGACCTTCGATGCTAGGGATCTCACCGGCCTCCAGCTTGCTTTTGAGCCGGAGAAGATTCGATCTCAACATCGTTCGAACGGCTGGTTCCAGCAAACTAGCTACCTGATTCCCCATGTAACCGCCTGGAATCTTGTAGTCAGCTATGAGGTCAACGCGGGTTTCTCCCTCGTTACGACCTTCTGTGAATTTGAAATGAATTCTCAAGATCGGGGAATCATCTTTGACAGGCTCAAGGGTAATTGAACGATTGGTTCGGTCTTCCACCAATCTGAGTGGGACCGAGTAGCTGCGTTGGAGTGGCAGGTCAAGTCGCCAGAGAACCTGCCCTTCCTCCTCAGCTGACGGTAAGAGGTGGAACCGTGTAAAAATGTCATCCCGCGCCGACAGGTCACGAACGAAGTCGTAAGTCCTTTCTGGATCGGCCAAAATCGTAACAGTGTCCTGGGCGCTTCTGGGATGGCTGGCGCTGGAGGTGCTATCCAGAGCGAGGCGCTCGTATGCAGGGCAGTAGCCCGATCCGGCCCGGTAGGCCAGGAATCCAGCCGTAGAAAGTGAGAGCAATCGCTTGAGCCCCCGCTGCTTCAAGCCGCCAAGGACCAGGAGGCCGGCAAGCCCGGCGGAAGATATTCGTTCCAGTTTTCCGACGTTTTGTCTTCGGGTCATTAAGTGCTCCTCCTCTTCAAGTTTGAGGATGTTGGGGTCGGCAAGCCTGTTCTGGTGGGAATCACTGTGGCTGTCTGTCTTCAGACGCAATTGAAAGCTTTCAGACGGCCCGAGCGTGCCTGGTTGAGCCTAGTAAAACCGACCTTTCTATTCCATTCTATTCCTAGTTTGTCGGGTTTACATCCGGGCTCGAATTTCTTAAGCGGGCTCCAAACAATGAGGGAAGATCGATGACAGGACAGAACTATGAGGCGATGCTGGAGGTTGCCATCGAGGAAGCCAAGCTGGGGTTGTCTGAGGGAGGAATTCCTATCGGTGCAGCGCTGTTTACGCGTAGCGGCCGGTTACTTGGAAGAGGTCACAACCGACGCGTCCAGGACAATGATCCGACAGCCCACGCAGAAGTCGATGCCTTTCGGAAAGCAGGACGATTGCGGAGCTATGGAGAGGCCGTCATGGTGACCACTCTCGCCCCCTGCTGGTACTGCAGCGGACTGGTGATCCAGTTCGGCATCGGATTGGTAGTCGTAGGAGAGTCGCGTAATTTTCGGGGTGGAATCGAGTGGCTACGCGAGCGAGGAATTGAAGTGGTTGATCTTGACTCGAGAGAGTGTGTCAGGCTTCTAAAAGAGTTCATCGCGAACCAGCCTGAGATATGGAACGAAGATATTGGTTCCGACTAAGCCGCGGCGGCAAATCTTTGAACGGCGGAGTGCCACGGGCTAAACACGGGAAAGCCCGGGCAGCCCTCTGATCATTGAGTGGCTCCCTGTAGATGTGGCCCAGCGCCAGTGCTTGGAGACGCACTCCACTTCTGCCTTGAGAAAGAATGGTTCCGCCCTGTTTCACAAGGGGGCGCAAGAAGAGATCGCTCAAAGTTGAGAGCCGAGCCCAGGAGGCATGGTGGATGGAAGTTGGTGGTAGCCATTCCGAGGCCGAAAAAGCCCGCTGAGACGCGGCAGCCATTCCTGATTGGCGTCTGGCGTAAACTGCGGTGAGTTCAATTCCACTCCGTTCAAAGAAGGAAGGTGCGCCGCGAGAAGAGCAGCGTGTATTGCCGCATAACCGGGATTTGTGAGGTCTTGGACCGTAATCTTGAGGCCATTGGCAGCCGCCCAGGCGGCCGCTATCAACGCGAAACTGTGACCTTTACAGGTCTTCATGGCAAACCCACTCCATCCCTGAGAAACCGCCTCCTGAAACAGTTCGGGGCCTGTTAGCCCCTCATCCAGGAAGACCGGCTTTATCTGCACCACCTGATGCCAGTCAAAGCGGTGATGCGAAATATCCCGACTCGTCGGCTGCTCGAGATATTCCACCGATGCGAAAGCTTCCGGGTCTGCTTCATGAAGCTTCAGCAAGAAATCAAGAACGCTTTCCGAATCGGGATTTGCCTCATTGCTATCCAGGGAGATTCGAGGATTAGCCACACCCGCATTCCTGGCGCCCCGGTAAACCTCTACCGTCCTGGCAATGTCCGCGTCATTGTCTTTTCCCAACAACTTGATCTTAAAGCAGAAATACCCCCCGTTTTGAATTGCTGGGAACACGTCTTTCTCGATTGAATCGTGCGCGCCGACTATCCACCAGGCCTCTAATCGTGACACCGGCTTGCCGAGTACACGGCGAATTGCAGGTATTGCGCCATCCGAAAAATAATGATCTGCTGACGGAATCTCCACTGCGTCTGCATAAAGCTCGAACGAGGAACGGTCTAGAGCTAACCCTACTGCATCGTGAAGGGCAGCATCAAACGGACTTGCGCACATGACCCGGGCCAGTACGGGTGGTTCATCGGGCGACGAAGCGGCTTCCCGAGCAACCGCTTCATGAAGACGCAACCCTAATTCCAGTGGGTGGTGTTGCTCTCCACCGCAAAGTGCAAACAAATCGCCGGCATAGTCAACGCACAGAGCCCGAAGTATCCGATCCTTTGCCGAATGATCGAGATTCCCTCGTGGCCAGGACCAGAGATCGCTCAAGTAAATCGCCCCTCGACCGGTCGCAATTTCTCCTCCCACTTCCACGGTCACCGAAGCCCGAGCTTCGGTGATCTCGGTGATCAGGCCGCTGCTGAGCTGTAGTGGAGTAGCGAGATTTCGTTTCAAGAAGCGAACAGAAGAATCGACAATCCTGGTCTTCATTTCGATATCCGGATTGGGGATCAGATTCAAGG
>Ga0079224_100017584_pt1 | contig 10079 bp, 5 predicted proteins | sample Stecom2015_FD_80414 | JGI IMG/M metagenome (GOLD analysis project Ga0079224, IMG submission 80414) | Agricultural soil microbial communities from Utah to study Nitrogen management - Steer compost 2015 | ecosystem: Environmental > Terrestrial > Soil > Agricultural land | place: USA: Utah... | reverse complement strand
TCGAAGGTTTGCGGGTCGTTGACGCCGTCGGCCTGGACGCAACCCGTGAGCAAGTTGCAGATCTCGGCATCGCGGTCGATGGGGTAGTTCCAAGTGGGGCGCCATTGGAAATCGGAGATCAATCCGACGCGTTCGTGAATCATGAGCTCCGTGGTGAACCCGAGCCGGAGCTCGTGCTCTGGAAAGGCCCCCGAGCCCAGCTGATCAGAAACAACTGGCCGGCCGCGCAAGTCCGTGCGCGGTTGTGCGATCTCGTCGCTGGTGGGAACCGTGGCCCTGGTGAAGAAGTGCTGAGACCGTGCAAGGCCGACTATGGCGAACGACGGGAAGAACTCGGCGCCTTGTGCCAGCGGTACCTGTTGCGAGGGGAGTATGGCTCCACCGAGACCGAGCACGCTACCGTTGTTGCGGCTAGCGCGTGACAGCGGTAGCTCCACCTCCGGTAGTGCCAGCCCGAAGGCGGTAATTGTCTCGCCTGCTCGGTACAGGATGCGATCGTAGCGTAGGAAAAGCAGGGCATCCTCGGCGTCCAACTCGCGCCGACGCGTGGTGCCGTCGCTATTGGTGAGCTCTTGAGCCATGGAGAACGTGCCCTGAACGCTATAGCTCCAGTTGTCGCGGTCGATGAAGTAGTAACGTGGCCTCAGCTGCAGCGTCCAGTCGTAGGTGGGGTTTCGCGATTGGTAGTCCTGACCCACCCCCAAGGTTTCGGTGGTCACCGATTGGTCGAGCAGCATGCGGCTGAGGCGCCAACGGCTTTTGCGTGGGCGCGCCTCGCCCGTGCCGGGTGCAGAAACGCTGCGATCTTCGGGCACGGCCGGCGCGGGAGGCCAAACGGGAGCCGAGGGCGCGTCGACGCTGCTGGGCGTGTCGGGTGCCGCATTGGGCGTCACTGGCGGACCTGATGGAGCGGGTGCAACGGGAGGCGCGGACGTTGGTGGTGCAGCGGGTGACGACTCCGTGGGGCTTGGTGCGGGCTGCGCAGCGCTGGCAGCAGGAGGTTCAGGCGAAGGCGCTGGTTCAACGGGCGTGGCGTCGCCGGCAGGGGGTTGCGCGTGTGGTGCTTCAGAGCCCGCTGGCGGCGTGTCGTCAACCGGCGGGGTGTCATCGGCGGGCGGAGTGTCGTTGGCAGGCGGAGTGTCGTTGGCAGGCGGAGTGTCGTTGGCAGGCGGAGTGTCGTTGGCAGGCGGCGCTTCGCTGGGAGGCGGCTGAGGCGGCTCGGCGGGCTGTGCAAAGGCAGAGCTCGTCAAGCACAGCGCTGCCAGACCCGCGCAAAAGATCACGGCCGGCTGATGGCGCTTGCGCGTCGTACGCCTCAGGGTTCCTCCCTGGTTTAAGGGCATGCCCGAGCGTACCGCAAGGGTGCCGAACCCGCATCCGGCGAGAGGCATCGGTCTTGCTCGGCCCCGGCTCGTTTTCCAGAAGGTCCACCAATTTGAACTGGTTCTACAGCGAAACGCGAGCTCGGGGCGACGGAGGCGAGGGCATTGCCCGCTTGGCTGGCACCAAGAGTGCTCGCCGCCCTCGCGCTCCGATCGAGTCAAGGAAGAGTTCGAGCAAAGTAAGCGCTTCGAGCGGGAAGCGCGAGGGCACGGCGAAACACTGGTTGCCCCGGCTTTCGACGAGGCCGGAACTGCCGCACCGGTTTTCGCAAATCACGTGCCAGGAGGCAGCGTACGGTTTCACGCGAAGATGTCGCGTGGCGCCTTCCGCCGCCCATGACCGACGAGTCATGCTGAGCCTGCGCTCCGGACCTTTGCGGGAAAGCTTGGTGTTGATGAAGCCGGGTTGTATCTATGAGTCCGGGACACGGTGAGCGCTCGAGACCTCGACTCAGCATGGTGTCGCAGCCTGTCCTTCATGGTTGCCGTCTTGCTGTCGATCGGGAGCGCCCGGCCGGCGTGCGCGAGCTCGCGCCTCGAGTGGCAAGACAACTGGCGACGCGTCGGTGTGACGGAGTACGCCTCGACTGGGGCGATGTTCGGCAGCGCTCTGGCTATCACCTTTTGGGTGCCACCTGCGGCCGAGCCGGCGTGGACGCGCCCGTTGTGGATCGATCGTGACATGCGAGCGTGGCTCAAACTCGGCGCTGGTTCAGCCCGTGACACGGCAGCTACGTTGAGCGACATGCTGGTCGCAACCAGCATCGCCGCGCCCACTTTGATAGACGGCGTGTTGGTCGCAGGCGCGCTCGACGAGAACGCCGACGTGATGCACCAGCTTTCCGTCATCAGCTTGCAAGCCTTTGCCCTGACGCAGCTCTTGAACGCTAGCGCAAAGCGAGTGTTCGCCCGTGAGCGCCCCTACATGGTCGGCTGCCGCGAGCAGGCCGATTACAGCGATAGCTGCGATAGCCACGACCGTTTGCGTTCGTATTACAGCGGACACGCCGCGACGGCAGCGACGGGCGCGGGTCTCATTTGCGCTCACCACACGCATCTGCCGTTGTACGGTTCGGTAGCCGACGGGCTGGCCTGTGGTGGCGCGTGGGCACTCGCGATTGCGGCTGGAGCCTTGCGTATGGCTGCCGATCGCCATTGGGCTACCGATGTGCTCACGGGTCACATCGTGGGCTTCGCGGCCGGATACCTGCTGCCGACGCTGATGTACTATGGGTCGTTCCGCCGCAAAAGCTCGACCGACCAGGTCGAGAATCAGGCGGCAGCGTTGGCGCCTCGGTCAAGCTCGACGGCCACCTGGCCGCGGGTCTTCACGCTTTCGGCAGCATTTTAGCTAGAGAAACAGCTAGAGAGCTGCCGAGTGCTCGCGTAGCGGGGCCGGCCTCGAAACGGCCGGCAAGGCAGTTTCGCCGTCTTTTGCTGGAATTGCTCCCGAGCTCTTGTGTAACCTGCCCCCATGGCAACATCGAAGCGAGACTCGTGCAAGCAGTCGTTGTACTTTCCGATGGACATGCTGGAAGAGATTCGACAGCAAGCCAAGAGGCTGGACCGTTCGCTGTCATGGGTCATCCAGCGGGCTTGGACGGTGGCCAAGGCAGAGATTCGGCAAATGCCGGGCAGCGACGGCCGCCGGACGCAGTGATCAGCTGATTCACAGGCGCTCGTGGCGGCTGCGGAACGTCCGCAGTGGATCGGTGGACAAGAAGAACAGCAGCTCCTCGCCATAGGCGGCTTCGGCTTTGAAGAAGATCTTCTCCTCATCGTGAAATACGAAGCCTAGGCCGCCGCCGAAGTGAAACTCTTCGAGACCTTCGCGATCGAAGACGTCCGCGTAGTCATGCCCAACGCGGCCCGCGTCGAGAAACACCTCTCCCGCGACCATTTGGTGCACCGGGTATCTGTATTCCAGCGTTCCGCGCGCCGAAACCTTGCCGCGAAAACGGTCCAGCTGATACCCCCTCAAGCTAGTGGGTCCGCCTAGCTTCATGAGATCGGCGAAGGGAATATCCTCGTCATCGCCGTGCACGGCCTCCAGCACGGCCCGGATCGAGAGCACGCGCGTGCGCTGATACAGGTCGATGAATGTGGCAAAGGCAGCGCCGTAGTGCCAGAAGTCGGCGCTGTCGTCGACCGGCACCGTGTGCCCGCCGAACATGTCCAGATAGATGCCTTTGGAGGTCGTGACTTCTTTATCGCGAGAGTCGTACACGAAGGTGGGCGTGAGCTCGAGCACCTGACTGCCCGTGTCGAACCCAGGGATCTGCGACGTGTCGTAGATCTCTTCGATGCTTGGCTCCGAGAAGTTTTCCGCGCGTTCTTCGTTGCCGAAATTCCTACGGTTGAACAGCGCGGTGATCCCTGCCAGCGAGCGGTCGCCCAACTCACCAATGCTGGCACCGACGGTGAGCTTTCCCAACCAGCGTTTTTCTTTGAAACGTGTGGCCACGGCCGCCTCGAAGGGCCCCACTCCAGGCGTGGGATCGGAGACCGGCTCGTTGCCAATTCCGTAAAAGAAGAGCGCCGGTTTTACCTCGTAGCCCGCGCGAGCTTCGATCCAAAGCGGAGTGTGCGCAATTTGTTCGCCTACGAACGACATGCCGTAGAATTGGTCGTACAAGCCACCATAGCCCACTGCTGCGTTGATTTCTTCGTCGTTGCCGAACACGTTGTCGTGGAATGCCTTGACGCCGTAGCTGAGCCCATAGCCCGAGCGATAAGCAAATGCCGGCAGCACCCCGGCGGTGCGTGCGTCGTTGTAGAGAATGTCTTTCGTATGCTCAATCAGGTGATACCGGTCGATCAGGATAGCCGCGCCACGCAGGGGTAATGCGACGAGCTTCAAGGCCAGGTTCGGTGGGTACAGCAACAGCCGTGGCAGGAACAGGTAGACATCCTCGGGTTCCACGCTGGGGGGCTCTGCGTACGCTGTGGCGTGGTCCGGTGCTACGGGTGCACTCCGATTTCGGGTCTCGTAGTCCTGGGGTGGCCGGGCCAACGGATCGGTTTTTTCCGTTTCGCCGTTGCCGGGTGCTGGTGCTGCCCTGTTTTCCGTTCCGGCCGGTGCTTGCTCTTGGGCATTGACCGGGCGCACCGACCCAAGCGCCATCAAAAGACCCAGACAAGAGAGCAGGCCTCGCACGCTATCGTGCGGTGCTTGCTCGAGTCGCGGTCGAAGTATCAAGCTGGGCAAGGTCTGCTGCCGGTTCCTTCCGCAAGTACCGCCGCACGCTTAGCGGCCTTGGCTACCGGACGCAAGTTGTTCGCGTGTGGCGCTCAAGCGCCGATTCTCCCGAATGATGGCGATGGCGAGGATCAGCCAGCTGAGCACGATCACGACATTGATGGCCGCAAAGGCTCTCAGGCCGAGGCCGAGCGCTACGCCGAACACCGCAACCACGGCAGTCGATGCAACATCACCCATGCGTACGAAGAAGGTGTCGACCGCCTGATTTGCCTGGTACTTCATGTCGCGGATCGTGGGCAGCAACAACATGTTGCGGACGGTATTGTTGAGCGAATAGTCCGTCGCGTTTTCGGCGATCTTCGTCACTCTGAGCACGGCCAATATCGGCACGACGATGAACGCCACGGACCCGAGCAGTACGATGGAGGGTAGCACCAAAAACGCCAGCTTCAGCCCGCCGTATCTGACCACACGCGAGACAGCGAACGCTTGCAGCAACACTCCCAACACGTTGACGTAGAAGTAGAACCGGCCGTAGGCCGCGGTCAGGTAGTCACCGACGTCTTGCTGGGCTAGGGCGCCGGCGGCGACGGCATCGCGGGCAACGTCCTTGAACAGCTTGCTGAGCATGTACTCGCCGTTCGTATTGACCAGCGTAAAAATCAACGAAAACATCGCGAGCAGGCGCAGGTAGCGGTGCTTGAACACCAGATCGAAACCGAGCCCCCTAAGCCCCCGCGGTTCTGGCTTTTTCGACGGGGGGCTCGAGGGCGTGGGGTGCGATGCACGGCTTTTGGTCTCCCGGTGGTGCACCACGTGAAACAAGTATGCGCAAACGGTGAGCAACCCCGCGCTAATCAACAGCAGCTGATAGCGCCCGACCGGTTCCGCCAGTAGCGAGGTGAACTGAGCGCCGAGGGCGGCTCCCACCGAAGCGCCGATGCCGACGAGGGGGAAAAGCCGCGTACCCCTCTCTTCGTCATAGACATCGTTGGCGAATGCCCAGAACTGCGCCACCACCATCATGTTGAACACCCCGACCCACACATAGAAGAAAAGCCCGAGGTTGGCGCGTAGCGAATCCACCAGGCTAGCGAGATAGAAAAAGACCAGGTGGGACACGAAGAACAGCGTGATGCCCACCACCAGGCGATTGCGCGGGACGCGTGCCGCAAAGCGCGCATAGGCCGGCACCAGGAACACCAGCGCGATGGCGATCCCTCCGCTCATGAAGCTTTTGTATTCGGCCCCTGATTTCATTTCCAAAATCAGGCCTTCGCGAACCGGTTTGATCACGTAGTACGCGGTCAGCAGGATGAAGACATTCAGCGTCAGCAGCAGCGCCGTTGGGGCTTCGCCGGGGCGAACGTCCGTGATCAGCCCGAGTGCCCGTTCGATAGGGGTTTTGGCCGTCGCGCTGGGGGTCGGCTCGCTAGCCTCAGGGGCGTCGTCTTGGGGCACTCGCCGCTTGTATCAGCCCCGCGGCACCTCGGCGAGGTCAGATTGATTCACGCTTCGTTCTTCTCGGACAGGCCGACCTTGGAACGATGCAGGCTCATCGACTGGTGCAAGTCTTGCACGATCTGATCGGGCTTTCGCTCACGCCTCTCCCTTCGTAGCGGCAGCCCCAAGAGCAGGTGCTTGGCAAGCGCAGCGTAAACGCGGCTGGGGAGCACGTTCTCCAGGTACTCCAGAGCGGTCCCCCGGAGCGCCCGGTCGTTGCTGGCGATCGCCCGTAGACACAGCTCGAGGGGGTCTGCCGGCAGAACGGTGCTGAGCAGCATGAAGACGTATTCCAGTTTTGCCGCCGGCCTGCTTTCGCGCTCCGGGGGCACGCTCGATAGGCTTCGGAGCTCCTGTAGGCTGAGACTGCGCTTCCAGTCCTCCGGCTCTACGTCGGCCTCCCTGCTGACCAGGGCAAAAATGTGCTCCGCGTTGGGTGCGAGCTCGGCATGCACGGAGACGAGCCGAAGCAGCGCCTGGGCGCAATGATACCTCAGGCTGAAGTCAGGCAAGGACAGACCGAGCACGAGCCCATCGGCGGCGCGCTGGTTGCCGAAGGTCCGCAAGATTCTAGGGATGCGGCGCCGCACAATCTCGGGGTGGCGGTCGTCGAGTAGAGCGTCGACGAGCACACCCTCGTGGCCACGACCATGCTTTTGCAGCACGGCCAGCGAAACACGAGCCAGGTGGCGCCTACCGAGCAAGCGAATCACGAATGGAATCAGGGCCGGCTCGAAGGAGTCATTGCGCCGCTCCGCTTCGAGAAAGCGGCGTACCTCTTGTACGTCTCCCACGAGCAAAGTGCGCGCCTGGTCGAGCAGCTTTTTATGCTCGAAGGTCGCCCATTGGGCAGAGTCTTCTGCTTCGGGTGACTGTTCGTCGCTTCCTGTTCGCGTGCGCTGGGCTTGTAACGCGCGAATTTCCGCGAGCAGCTGCTCTCGATCCATGGCCAGGGTCGTGTCGCTCAGCGTGCGTTGCGTGGTGGCATCCAGACTACTGACGTCGTCCGCGGTGAGCGATCCCGAGCGCAGCCGGTTGGCGAGCTCGTCGACGTAGCCGCGATGCAGCCTGAGCGCGAGCAAGAGCCCCAGCGCCGCGACGCCGAGGCCAAACCCCAAGGCCAGTTGATTGGAATCGCTCGGCAGCAGCCAGAGCGCCAAGAGCGCGAGCGCCGCCGCGGCAATATCGCCCAGACGATCGAATGCCACGTCGATAATTGTCTTCACACTGCGCTTTTGCGATTTGTCGACCGGCGTGTAGAGCAGCTCGTAGCCGGAGCGGAACAGGGAGTTGCGCAGGGTATTTTCGAGGCCATTCACGAGTGCCACCGTCCACAAGCGGGTCACCGCCACACTGAGCACGCCACCAAGCAGCACCGCGGCCGGAAGCAAGGCAATCGTACCGCCTAGTCCCAGCCTTTGGAGCGACTTGCCGCTGAACGAGCTTTGTACGACGAATACCAGCACGCTGAGTCCCGCGTGAAACAACGCGAAGAAGGAGCCCAGCGCTTCGGGATTGGGTAACGTGGCTGCGGCCTCCGCCTTGAGCACGTAGTCGAGCAGGCCGGCGGCAGTCGAGGTCACCAGCACCATGCCTGCCAGGTCGCGCAGGTATTTCGTGGCACCGAGACCTGGCTTGGGGCGGATGGATTGGATACTCGATACGCCGAGCGGGCCGTGGCTCATGCGTTTCGACAGCAGGGCCGTGACGAAAGTGACGAGCGAAAGGATTGGCAAAATCGAGCGAAGGTCCAGGTGAGCGATCACGCGCTCGGAGAGCAGTCCCCCGAGCACTCCGCCGAAAGCGGCGGCGGCTGCGATCCGACTCACGACCTTTCTAGCGGTATGTGGGTCGAACTGCTCGTTGACCAGGGACCAAAACCCGCTGATGACGACGGGCGCGAGTGCTCCCATGTGCAAATACAAAAGGATGGATACCAAGGCGGGCGCCCTGGGGAGAAACCACCACTCGGCCAAAAACAAGCAGCCGTGAAGCATATAGGTGGCGGGCACCGCCTTGGCGGGGCCGACTCGCTTCAGCAGGGCCGAGAACGAGACTGCTCCCACGAGCGACAAGAGCGCTGCTCCAATCATCACTTGAGGCAGTTCCGAAGCCGGGTGATTGGAGAGGTAGAACGTGTCACGCGCGGTCTTGGCACCGATCTGCTGAACGATCATCAGCATCGCGGTGACCATGGCGGCTCCAACCGAGGTCTGTTCGGGTGTGCCGGCCCGCGCCTGTGTCATCGTCCGCTTTCAATAGTCGACTGCCGCGGGCCACGCCAAGCCGCATGAATTTCAGACAGAGCCCGTTGGCCAAATGGCCGACGGGCTCGATGGGCTTTTAGCTTGGCTGCAGCGGCGCACGCGAGTCGCGCGGAGCGTGTATCGTGTATGAAGAAGCGTTGAGTTCTCGGGCGTGGCGCTGCGCGACCCACGCTGTCTGTTACGCTAGCGCAGACTACCCACCTGGCAGTCCAGCTCGGCAGTCTTAGCATTTGGTTCCCAGCATTGGGTTTGGTGCAACATGGCGGCGTCAATAGTCCACGAATCGGGTGCGCGCGAACGAGTGTCGATCACGAGCGACTCGAGTATGCCCGACGATCTGCGTTGCGCTGCGGTGCTGCGCCTCTACGTCTTGCTCAAGATCTTTCTCGTCTTGCACGCGCTGGCCATCGGGTTGAACTGGCTGGGGCCGCGTTCGTTCGGTTGGTCCGCGGACTGCGCCGTGCTGGGCATGATCGAGCATGGCTTGGGTCTCGTCATGACCGGTGCCTTTCTTTGGGTCATCAAGCGCGGCAAGACCGACGCCGGCAAGCTTCTCGATTGGGCGCTGTTGTATCAAGTCGTCACGTGCTTCGTGGCGGCATACGCCGAGCAAGCGCAAGCCATGGGTGGGATTTCCATCGTGGCCATACTGATTCTGATGTTTCCTTTGTTCGTTCCGCGCGACGCGAAGAAAACGCTGATTGCCGGGATGCTATCGGCCGCCGTGGCGCCGCTGGCGGTGCTCTCGTTCTACTGGATGTCCGCACGTCCAGCACAGTTGCCCGGCGAAACCCTCGTGACGCTGGCTGCCAACTTCGTCTTCGCAGGTTTGGCAGTGGTGCCCAGCAAAGTCATGGCGCACCTGGCGGGTCAGGTTCGGAGTGCGCGTCGCATGGGTGCGTACGAGCTCACCTCGAAGCTCGGTGGCGGTGGCATGGGTGAAGTGTGGCGCGCGCGCCATCGGCTGCTGCGCCGCCCTGCGGCCATCAAACTCATCCGGCAAGATGCGTTGAGCAAGGGCGATTCAGCTTTGATATTGACGCGCTTCGAGCGAGAGGCGCAGGCCACCGCCGAGCTCGAATCCCCGCACACCGTGGAGCTCTATGACTTTGGAGTCGCTCAAGACGGCTCGCTCTACTACGTGATGGAGCTGCTCAACGGGCAAGACCTGGAAAGCCTGGTCAAAGAGTTCGGCCCCATGCCGCCTGAACGGGTCATCTTCATCCTATTGCAGGTGCTCGATTCGCTCGACGATGCGCACGCACGTGGTTTGGTGCATCGCGACATCAAGCCGGCCAACATTCTGGTATGTAGAAGGGGTCGCCAGCACGACTTCGTCAAAGTGGTCGACTTTGGCTTGGTGCGCATCAATGCGCCGATGGAGCTCGCCACCAGCATCATCCACACGGGCGAGGGAAAGATACTCGGGACACCGGCCTACCTGGCGCCCGAAACCGTGACAGGGTCCAGAGAGGTGGATGGCCGCGCCGATCTCTACTCGCTCGGCTGTGTCGCGTATTTTCTGCTGACCGGGCAGAATATCTTCGAGGCGGGTTCGGCCATGTCCATGGCCGTCGCGCACGTCACCGAGCCGCCGGTTCCACCTTCGCAAAAGGCGGATCAGCCGATTCCGGTGGAGCTCGACGAGCTCGTGCTCCAGTGTTTGGCTAAAGATCCCGATGACCGCCCGAGCGATGCCTATTCCCTGGCGCAGGCCCTCGAGCG
>Ga0079224_100017583_pt1 | contig 10079 bp, 7 predicted proteins | sample Stecom2015_FD_80414 | JGI IMG/M metagenome (GOLD analysis project Ga0079224, IMG submission 80414) | Agricultural soil microbial communities from Utah to study Nitrogen management - Steer compost 2015 | ecosystem: Environmental > Terrestrial > Soil > Agricultural land | place: USA: Utah... | reverse complement strand
CTGCAGTGTCGCCAGGTTGCGGGCGCGTCGGCCATGGAGCGGATGCTATCAAAACCGGGCAGGCACGCCGACCGACGCGCCGCTCGGGCCGCCGCCCGTGGTAGCGTTCAACCGGTGGGACGCCGCACGCCCGTGGGACTCGTGCTGCTCGTGCTGGCTTGTGGTCCGGTCTCGGGCTCCGGCGACGGCGACACCGACACGAGCTCGACGACCACGAGCGACGGCGACGGCGATCCGGACGCGGAGCCCGAGACCGAGACCGAGACCGAGACCGGAGGCGACTGCACGCCCGGCGACCAGCACTGCGCGTGTCTGCCCGACGGCGGCTGCGACGAGTCGACCCACGAGATCGGCTGCAATCCCGAGGGTCTGTGCGAGCACTGCGGGTTCTCGCGCTCGCTGGTCAGCCCGCCGTGTCGCCCCGACGACTGCCCGACCGACTGCGTGATCGACCTCGCCGAGCACGGGATCGGCCCCATCGATCCGGTCCTGTACCCGTACATCTCGCTCGCCAACCAGCTCGAGGTCCCGTGGCTGGCGGACGCGTGCGCCGACCAGGACGGCTGGACCTGGGCGGTCGAGGGCGAGCAGCTCCAGCTGTGCGGAGAACACTGCGACGCGTGGATGGCCCCCGCGCTCGAGGGCACCGGCTATCACCTGAACATCAACTGCCCGCCCGGACCGTGACTGCGCTCAGCAGGGCGGGGTGGGGGTCAAACCAGGTGCTCGGTGATCCACTTGCGGGTGAAGATCGTGGTCGCCTGGTAGCTGCGCTTGACCTCGTCGACCACGTGCTTCTCGACCTTGCCGCCGACCAGCGGGACCCGGCACTCGCAGCTGGCCTTCCAGATCCGCCGCAGCTTGTCCGGACCGACGGGCTCGAGCTTGTAGACGCCCTTGGCGGTGAACTTGTCGGCGAAGAAGTTGGGGATCGTGACCACCTCCATCGCGTTGTCGGCCCGCCGCCAGACGTTGCGCTCCTCGTAGCTGATCGCGTCCTTGACCAGCTTGCGCAGCGCCGACGGGACGTCGCGCCGCGGGGTCAGCTTCTGGACCCGGTGGATGACCTCGGCCGCGCCCTGGCCCTCGCGGCGGAACTCGATCACCTGGCGATCGATGTCGAGGTGCTTCCACAGCGCCTCGTTGTAGGCGTCGCTGAAGAACATGTCCCAGTACTTGTCCGGGGTCGTGGGAAACTCGTCGGCGATCTCGTACTCGATCATGGCGCTGGGTCCGGGCTGGGAGGTTGTTCGGGAGAGCGGCTGGCTTCGGCCTCGCGCGCGGCGGCGCGCAGCTTCGGGTCTCGCATGAAGGTCAGGACCGCGATGGCCCCGACCAGCTCACCGTACCAAAGAGTGCACAACCTGATGAGCAGCGTCGAGGCCAGCGCGATCGAGCTGGTCACGCCGACGGCGACGCGGACGACCAGCACGCCCAGCAGCCCCTCGGTCGCCCCGAGCCCGCCGGGCAGGAACGACAGCGCGCCCAGCAGCGTCGTCGCCGACCACAGGAACACGCACAGCTGCAGGCTGGCCTCGACGCCCGGGAACGCATTGAGGATCAGCCAGTAGCCCACGCACTCGAGGCCCCAGCCGACCACCGAGATCGCGCTGAGCACCCCCAGCCGCCGCAGCTCGAGCAGCGCCGCCGAGCTGTCGACCAGCTCGCGGGTCTTCTGAGCCAGCTTGGCCAGCTTCTCGATCCTGGCCAGCCGATCCAGGATCCCGCCGAACAACCTGGGCGAGCCGAGGATCACCACCCCGACCACGACCAGCACCAGCGCCGCGATCACGTGCGGCAGGTACTCCTGGAAGTCGGAGATCCCGATCAGCGTCAGCACCACCAGCGCGATCACGTCGCTGAGTCGATCGGCGATCACGATCGGCGCCGTGCGAGTGAACGGCACGCCGTTGCTGGCCCGCAAAAGCACGCTGCGCAGCACCTCGCCGACCTTGCCGGGCGTCACCGACATGCTCAGCCCGGCCAGATAGATCTCCAGCGAGCGCCCGAGCTTCCGCTCGGTCGGCGGGTGCAGCCCGCCCGAGCCGCCGCGCACGTCGAGCCAGCCGACCGCCAGCTCCCACTTCCAACACCGCAGCAGGTAGTTGACCGACGACAGCCCCAGCGCCCAGACGATCGCCATCCAGCCGAACCCGTCGAGGCTCTCGGCCAGCTCCCGGGCGCCGAACACCAGCACCGCGATCACGTAGACGACCACGCCGATCGCCACGCCGATCAGGGTCCGCCGCAGCAACCGGCTCATCGTGGCTCCGCGCTCACCCGGCCTGCTGGACGCGGCGAGATCAGCTCGTGCTCGCCGTACCAGCGCGCGGTCCACTGCTGCGCGAAGCGGCCCGGCACCCGGGCCGGCAACGCCGGCTGCTCGCGTGGAGCGGTCAGACCGAGCGTCGAGCCGATCCGCTTGGACTGGCTGCGGATGCCGGAGATCGCTCGATCGGCGAGCCGGGTCGGCTGGCTGCGCGGCTCGGTCACGCTCAGCTGCGGCCAGCGTCCGGGGCTGGCCTCGCCCAATTGCGGCAGCGGCAGCTCGGACTCGCGGCGGGTCAGGCCCAGCGCACGCGCGAGCCACAGATCGACGCCGAGCACCGCGTCGAGGTCGAGCCGCTCGAGCGGGCGAACGCTCAGGCACCGCTCGGGGCTGTCGAGCTCGCCGAGCAATCGCGGCGGCTCGCGGGTGATCGGGGCTCGAGCGAAGCGGCCGTCGGGACCACGCAGGCGCCCGCTCGCCGGGGGCTTGTCGAGCTCGAGCGCGCCCGCCCAGGTCGCGTCGACGATCACCGCCGCGCTCGCGAAGCTCGCGACGATCAGCTCGAGCCCGACCGCCGCGGCCTCGCGCCCGTCCTCGGCCGGCCGCGGACGCAGCCCCGTGCTCGGCTTGGGCGACGGCGGAGCGTAGCCCCAGGCCCGCGCCAGCTCGGCCAGCGCCAGCGCCAGCGGCCCTTGCCAGTGCCGCACCCGACCCTGTTCTCCAGCCCGCAGCAGCAACGGCATGCACAGGATCAGGCTCGAGCCCACGACCTCGCGCGGGATCTCGAACGGCCGCCGCTGTCCGTGGCTGCGCAGGCTCGCGCTGCGATCGCGACTGGGCCGCTCGACCAGCTCGCGCCCGTCGACCCCGGTCGAGGTTCGCCCGGACTTGCGCAGCAGCGTCTCATCGGTCTCGGCGTCCGCCAGCGTCAGCAGCGAGACCGGCGTCCGCTCGGCCTCGACGCAGGCCGTCAGCACCCCCTCGATCGCCCACGGCGTGCACGTCAGCCCCGGATGCGGCGCGAACCCGACCAGCGCGAGTGTGACCGGCCGTCGACGAGGGAAGCCGGCCAGCAACGCGCGGGTGAGCTCGAGCGTGGCTCGCTCGGGCTGCTCGGGATCGCCGGCGTGGACGTCGAGCCTGGCTCGCACGCGCGGGAGCATACGATTGCCCGAGGCCGATGCGAAGGGCGTTCGTCAGTCCTCGGAGACCACCTCGATCAGCTCGTCGAACTCGACCGGCTTCTCCAAAAAACGGTGCACCAACCCCGGGCTCAAGAAGGTGTTGAGATCGAATTGCGAGCTGCCCGAGACCAGGATCCGCTCGCAGTCGGGGTAGCGCTCGCGGACCCGCTCGAGCAACCAGGCGCCGTTTTGGCCGATCATGTTGAAGTCGACGATCACCACGTCGTAGCTGGCGCCCTCGTCTTGCTTGACCTTGTCCATGTGCTCGAGCGCAGCCTCGGCCCCGAGCGCGACCTTGACGTGGGCGTAGTCCTGGATCACCCGCATCAGACCCTTGAGCACGTCGATGTCGTCATCGACGACGAGAACTCGCTTGCGTCCTGCTTCGTCCAACGGCTGCGTACCTCGGCGCGAGTATACGCCAGGATCTGCGGCGCTCGCTGGTTCTCGAGCTCGCCTAAGCTCGCGACGCGTGCGCCGCGTCGAGCACCTCGCGGGTCACCCGAGCGAGCTCGCGCAGGCTGACCGGCTTTTGCAGGAACCGTGCGCGACCTTGCTCGACCTGCTGGCGCAGCTCCTCGATGTCGAGCACGCCGGACATGAACACGATCGCCAGGTCCGGCGCTCGGCCGCGCAGCCGCTCGGCCAGCTCGGCACCGTCGATCCCGGGCATCGCCAGATCGGTCAACACCATGTCGACCGACAGCTGCTCCCAGCGCGCCAGCGCCTCGACGCCGTCGCGCGCGGTCTCGACCCGATAGCCGAGCGAGGCCAGCAGCTTGGCCGTCGAGTTGCGGACCGCGTCGTTGTCCTCGACCAGCAAGATCCGCTCGTCGCCGCCGGGGATCGGGCTTTGGTGGGGTTCCGACCGGACCCGGTGAACCGGCGCGGATGCGAGCGGCAGCTGGACCCGAAAGCAGGTCCCCGCTCCCGGCTCGCTCTCGGCGATGACCTCGCCGCCGGCGTGGCGGACGATCGCGTAGACATTGGCCAGCCCCAGGCCGGTACCCCGACCGCCGGTCTTGGTCGTGAAGAACGGCTCGAAGATGTGCGGCAGCACCCTGGCCGGGATGCCGACGCCGGTGTCGCGCACCTCCAGGCTCAGGTAGCGCCCGCCGGCGAGCAGCTCGCCGCCCTCGCGCTCGACGATCTCGGTTCGCAGCTGCAGGACCCCGCCGCGCGGCATCGCGTCACGAGCGTTGACGGCGAGGTTGACGAGCACCTGATCGAACTGGATCGGATCGATGAGCACCCGCGCGGGGATCTCGGGCACCTCGACGCGCAGCTCGACGGCGTCGCCGATCAGCCGCTCGAGCAGGCGGCCGGCGGCGCGGACTCGCTCGTGGACGTCGATCACCTGCGGGTTGGTGTTTCGTCGGCGACTGAAGGTCATCAGCTGCCCGACCAGCTCGCCCGCCGACCTCGCGACCGCGACGATCTCGTCGAGCCTCGCCCGCGCCGTGCTCGACAGCCCCGGCTCGAGCAACACCAGCTCGCTGTTGCCGAGCACCACCGTCAGCAGGTTGTTGAAGTCGTGGGCGATGCCGCCAGCCAGCCGACCGATCGCCTCCATCTTCTGACTCTGCCTGCTGCGCTCTTGCAGCTGCCGCTTCTCGGTCAGATCTTCGAACAGCGCCACCCCGCCGGTGGCCCGACCGGTCGCGTCGTACAGCGGAGCCGCGTGCATGTTGACCGGGATCTCCGAGCCGTCCTTGCGTCGACGGATCGCCTCGACCCCGGTGAAGCCCCTACCTTGCCCCTGGACCCGCGTGAACAGCCGCTCGAACTGCTCGCGCTGCTGCTCCGGGACGATCGGGTACGGCCGGCCGAGGATCTCCTCGGTGGTCCAGCCGAACAGTTGCTCGGCCGCCGGGTTCCACATGACCACGCGCTTGTCCTGATCGACGGTCACGATCGCCAGCGGCGACGCGTCGATCACCGAGTCGAGGGTCCGGCGAGCCACACGAAGCTGCTGAGCCAGCGTCAGCTCGCTGTGCAGACGACGGGCCGTGAGCGTGTGCGCGACCGGCCCGACGCTGCTGCGTCGCAAGACCAGCTCGACCTCGCCGTCCTCGCGCTCGAGCATCACGCGGCTGGCCTCGGCCAGCGACTCGGACGGAGCACCCGGCAGCGCCAGCGCCAGCGTTCGCCCGCGCTGGTCCAGCTCGAACCCGACCAACCTGGCGAACTCGGAGTCGTAATCGAGGATCACCCCGCTCGCATCGAGCAAGCAGACCCCGACCTCCGCGTGAGCCTCGCTGGGCACGTCGCCACGATAGCGGAACCGTCGGCGCGCTGCTGCGCACGGGCGGGTCAGTCGGGATCGATGAAGCAGCGCCCGCCGGATGCGGTGCGGCAATCGCCGGTCACGAGCAGTTTCCAGTCCGCGATCGGCGACCCCGACCCGGTGTCGAGGTGGCTGGTCATCCAGTGCAAGCGCTGGATCTCGCGCCGATCCGGCCCATGCTCGGCGTCGGCGAAGCGCTGCTGCAGATACGAGGGCGGGATCGACTGGTTGAACAGCCGGACCGTCACCCGACCGATCTGCTCGGCCTGCTCGGGCGTGAGCGTGAAGCGGTAGCGCAGCACGTCGCGCCCGGTCCGGCTCGGATCGCTATAGTCGGGATCGGCGAACGACGGCATGTGGCGCAGCTCCTTGCCCAGCTGCCGGACGAACGGCGATCGATCGCGCTCGAACACCGCGACGTCGAAGCCCTTGGGGCGGATGCGGTTGTCCTTGACCGGATCGACGCGACGCAGGAACGAGCTCGTCAGCACCCCGTCCGAGTCCTCGACCAGCTCCTGGTAGATCTGCACCTGATCCTCGCGCTCGATCACCTGGTAGTGGGGCTGAAAGCGGGTCGAGTCGGGTCGGCCGTACTCGGTCGCGAGTACCGTGTCGCCCGTGCCCTCGACGATCACCCCGAGCCCGTTGGTCCGACCCGAGGCCCACAGCGGCGCGCCGTCCGAGTCCTCGACCACGAACTCGACGAACACCCGGCGAAAGCCGACGCCCGACGGCAGGAAGTGGCCGGCCAGGTTCTCGATCACGACCTCGGCCTCGACCAGGCCGCTGCTCGGATCGATCGTCAGCGAGGCCAGCTCGACCCTGGCGGTCTGCTCGCCGGCCATCTCGACGATCGACTGAGCGCCGGTCACCAGCGCGGGCGTGGTCCCGGGCAGGATCGAGCCCATGAAGTCGATCTGCCGGATCCCGAGCAGCACCGGGAATTGCTGAAACATCTGATTCAGGAACAGGTTGAGCCCGTGCAGCGAGTGACGGGCGAAGCGGTCGCGCTCGCGCAGCGTGATCTCGGCGTCCGGCAGCCGGTGGGTGGTCGGCGCGAACGCAGCGCTCTCGATGTTGGCGATCGCCATGTCGGTCAGCGGCTTGCCGGCGAATTCGGTCGGCATGTGACAGTCCTGGCAGCTGCGGAATTCCGGGCCGTCGACCTGCGCATAGACGCTGTTCTTCCACTCGAAGTGGGTGGATTGCTCGTAGCTGTGGGTCAGCTTGTTTCCGGCGTTGTCGAACACCGGCAACAAGATGTTGTGACAGCTCCCGCACAGCTCCGAGTCGCCGATCTGCCCGCCGTGCCGGGGCGTGACGCCGATCGCCTGCGCCATCGGCTTGGTCACAATCTCGTCGTCTTTATAGGGCCCGTAGATCGTGTCGGCCGGCCCGGTCAGGAAATTGCCGGTGTAGCCGGCCTCCTGCCCGAATGTGGCGTCGGTCATTCGATGGCAGACCGTGCACGAGATCCCGTCGCGGGCCAGCGCCCCGTACTTGGCCTGCTGGCCCTGGTACTCGGCCACGTTGCGGAGCAAGAACGGCTCACCGAACGGCACCCCGGCCGGCGGCTCGATCCCGAACAGCTCGCTGCATGCCTGGTCGGGATCCGGGTGGTCGAGCGCATGTTGCCGCTGGCCCATGACCCCGTGACAGTGCAGGCAGGTCGACTCGATACAATCCTTGAATTGCGGCAGCCGATTGGTCTCGCTCTGCAGCTGGCTGAAGAAGATCGGATCGCGACCGGCGAGCCCCATCGGCGAGGCCCGCCACTCGGCGTAGGGTGAGACATTGACGTCGCGACCGGTGGCCGGATCGCTGACCAGCATGTTGGGCGTCGAGTCGTTCGAGACCGTCGCGTCGTGGCAGCCGATGCACTGATCGGAGCTCAGAAACACCGCCGGACCGCCCGCGTCGGCCAGCCGATGATCGTATGTCTCGGCCGGCAAGCGCAGCTCGAACGCGTCGGCGTAGTGGCTCGGACCGAGCGCGCCGTAGAACTCGACGAAGCCCGGCGTCGGCTCGGCCCGGGCCCTGGAGAAGCCCCAGTCGGGCTTTGTCGGCGCGGCCGGGTGGGCCTCGCCGTGCTCGGCCCCCGACTCGCGCAGATCGGCCGCGCGACTCGGATCCGGCGCGGCGAAGTGACGAAAGTTCAGGCCCTCGCCGAGGATGTTGTCGAGCGACGCGAAGGTCGAGTGCGAGGCCGCCGACGCGTGACAGTTGACGCAGTAGGCCCCGAATTCGCTGTAGGGCGTGATCGCGGTCGCGAGCGAGCCCCACTTGCCGAACAGATCCCCGGTTGGAAACCAGTCGGGCTTGGGCTGCTCGCCGATGTCGGCCAGGTTGGCCAGGCTCGGCACCGCGCTGCGGTCGAGGATCGGCGGGTTGCCGCCGTCGACCTTGCCGCCGCTGCTCGGGTCGAAGTCGGTCGGGTTGGCCCAGTACCAGCCGTCGTGACTCTCGCCTGCGTAACGGACCATCACCGTCCACGAGCTCGGCTCGAGCGTCGCCGGATCGGCCACGATCTCCATGCACTCGGCGCTCGGATCGATCTGCAGCACCGCCGGATCGATCGCCTGCATCTCCTTGACGATCATCGCTCCGTCGGGGATCTCGCCCTCGCGACCGTCACACATCCACTTGACGATCTCGGGCGAGTACCAGATCCGCACCGCCGGGTGCACGCCGTAGCTCTTGCCCTTGCCGAGCTCGCCCACGTAGGGCCCGGTCAGCCGCCAGCGCTTGTCCGCCAGCCAGCCGCGATACTTGCGATCGTGCAGGAACTGGCGCAGCGCCAGGTCGTAGTCGTTCTTGCGCTCGAGATCGTCGATGTCGCCCGGCGGCGGCAGCCGGGCCGGCTCGCCGAGCGGCGGCAGCTCGCCGCAAAACGCCGCGATCTCGGCCGCCGTGATGGTCTGCTCCTCGCCGCAGGTCCACGCGCTCGGATCGTCGGCCGGGAACACGGGCAGCTGCTTGCTCGCAGGCGGAGGATCCCGGTCGGGCGCGGGCGCGCGCCGACACGCGAGCGGGATTGAAGCGAGCGCGATCAAGCCGAGCGCGACCACCGAGCTTCGGCGAGCGATGACGTCGACCATCTTGGCCTCCAACGCGTCGATCATACACGATCCGCAGCCGCGGATCGTGGCATTCTTCGCGGGTGCGACCTCGTGCCTCGGTGATCGTCCCGCTGTTGTTCTCGCTCTCGTGCAAGAGCGTGGAGCCGGAGGATCAGCCGGCCGCCAGCAAGCTCGAGCCGGCCGCCAGCGAGCCGACCGACACCGTCGCCCCGCCGCCCGAGCAGCCCGATCCGACGGTCAGCCAGGCCGCGGCCACGCTCGCCGACGGCCTCGATCGTGCCGCGTTCGAGACCGACCTGCGCTTCATCGCCGCCGCCCGTCCGCCCGGCTCCGCGCACTGGCAGGCGGTCCAGGATCGCTGCGCCGACGCGCTCGCGAGCTTTGGCTTCACGGTCTCGCGGGTGACCGCCGACGGCGTCGGCACCAGCGTGATCGGTCGCAAGGACGGCCGCGATCCCGAGCTGCCCGCGATCGTCGTCGGGGCCCACTACGATCACATCGACGACTGCCCGGGCGCCGACGACAACGCCTCCGGCACTGCCGCGCTGCTGGCCGTCGCCCGCACGCTCGGCCCCCACGAGTGGTCGCGGACCCTCTACATCGCCTGCTGGGACGAGGAGGAGACCGGGCTCCACGGCTCGCGCCACTGGGCCGATCAGGTCGTCGCCGAGGGCCAAAAGATCGAGCTCTACTTCAACTTCGACGCGATCGGCTACGCCGACGCCACGCCCAACAGCCAGAAGCTCCCGCCCGGATCGGAGCTGCTGTTCGCCAAGCAGCTCGCCGACTTGAAAGCCCGGGACTACCGCGCCGACTTCATCGCGATCCTCGCCGACGACGGCGCCGCCGAGCCGTGCCAGCGCTACCTCGCCCACGCCACCCGGCTCGAGCTACCGACCGCGCTGCTGGAGATCCCCGGCTCGCTCAAGAACGACGCGCTGCTGTCGGAGCTGCGGCGCTCGGATCACGCGAGCTTCTGGAAGCACGACATTCCCTCGCTGTTCCTGTCGGACACCGCGAACTATCGAACCGACACCTATCACTGCGGCACCCGGCCGGACACGGTCGAGACGCTCGACCTGGAATTTGCCGTCAAGGTCACGCGGGCGGCCGCCGGGGCGCTCGCGGAGCTGCTTTGACGAGCGCCGAGGACGACCGCGGCGGCAGTCGCGGCCACTAGCTCAATCCCCCCACCCCACTCATTCTCGTGGACAATGAGCAAGACGCTCGTGCTCGACGACGACGACGATCTCCGCCTG
>Ga0079224_100017582_pt1 | contig 10079 bp, 1 predicted proteins | sample Stecom2015_FD_80414 | JGI IMG/M metagenome (GOLD analysis project Ga0079224, IMG submission 80414) | Agricultural soil microbial communities from Utah to study Nitrogen management - Steer compost 2015 | ecosystem: Environmental > Terrestrial > Soil > Agricultural land | place: USA: Utah... | reverse complement strand
GCCTACTACAACCGCTCCGACGCCGACACCGGCGTGGGCTACGAGCCCCAGTACGGCCACACCAAGCGCGCGTTCTGGCGGTTCGCGGTCTTCGAACGCACCCGCAACGCCACCATCCAGTCGGCCACCCTGCGCACCGAGGTCACCCACGCCTTCGGCTGCACCAACGCCAAGGTCGAACTGTGGCGCACCGGCAACATCAGCTCGGCCACCACTTGGAACAACCAGCCCGACAAGCTCACCAAACTCGACACCCAGACCGTGCGCAAGGGACGGTCCGGCTGCGAGGGCTCGGGGGTGGAGTTCAACGCCACCGCCGCCTACGAGTGGGGCCGCGCCAACAACAAGACCAACATCATCCTGGGCCTGTACGGCAACGAGACCGTCTCCGGCTCCAACTACGACTGGCGGCGCTTCAAGAAGAACCCCTCCCTGGTGGTGGTCTACAACAACGCGCCCGCCGTCCCGGACGCCTCCACCATGCGCGACTCCCACGGCGGAGCCTGCTCCACCAACTCCGCGCAGCCCAGGCTGATCAACACCACCACGCCGCGCCTGTACGCCCAGGTCCGCGACACCGACTCGCAGTACGCCACGCAGAAGCTCAAGGCCCAGTTCCAGATCCAGTCCGACGGCACCACCATCCAGACCAAGGACTCCACCTCGGCCAACGTCGCCAAGTGGCCCGCGGGCAGCGAACGCTCGGTCACCACCGACACGCTGCCGGAGAACACGCTGATCCGCTACCGGGCCCGCGCCCACGACCAGACCACCTGGGGCGGCTGGTCGTCCTGGTGTTACCTGCGGGTGGACACCACCAACCCCGAGAGCGGCCCCGAGGTCACCTCCACCGACTACCCCGACGACGAGCAGTTCCACGGCTCCCCCGGGCAGCCGGGCGAGTTCACCTTCTCGGCCAACGGCGTGACCGACGCCGCCGGCTACCACTACAGCCTCAACGACGACACCTGCACCACCGTGCTCGTCCCCGACACCCCGGGCGGCTCGGTCACCGTCACCCTCACCCCCCGCACCGACGGCCCGAACCTGATCTACGCGCGCACCGTCGACGGGCACGGCAACTCCTCGGCGTGCATGCTGGTCCACACCTTCCTGGTGGCCCCGCCCTCAGCCCCCGTCGCCCACTTCACCTTCGACGAAGGCACGGGGACCGTGGCCGCCGACGCCGAACGACCCGGCGAGACCGCCACCGGATCGGGAATCTCCTGGATTCGCGGCCGGGTCGGCCCGGTGGAAGGCTCCATGCACCGTCTGGAAGGAACCGCCGTTCACACCGACGGCTACGTTCCCTCCGAGCCCGAATGGGACGAGATCACCACCAGCGGACCGGTGGTGGACACCAGCCGGACGTTCACGGTGGCGGCCTGGGTGAAGATGGACGACACCGACGCCCACCACACCGCGATCGGCCAGGACGGCGTCCAGCAGAGCCCGTTCCACCTGGGCTACCAGAAGAACGCGGACGCCTGGGTGTTCAAGATGTCACCCGAGGACGCCCCAGCCGCCCCCGACTCCGCCGGCTGGAGCTACGCGCTGTCCACCGAGCCCGCCAAGACCGGGGTGTGGACCCACCTGATGGGCACCTATGACGCGGCCACCGGCGAGATCGCCCTCTACGTCAATGGTGAGAAGCAGGGCAGTGCCGTGCACGAGGGCGCCTGGGCGGCCAGTGGACCGGTGACCATGGGCCGCAGCAAGTACCAGGGCGTCAAGAACTACTACTGGCCCGGCGGCATCGACGACGTCCGCTTCTACGACCGCCTCGTCACCGACATCCCGCTCAGCAGCGGCACCTCCGAGGCATGGGAGCTGGCCAACCGGCCGGTGTCCTTGGACGGCTGGTGGAAACTCGACGAGACCGGTGGTGTCACCGCCGCCGACGCCAGTGACCACGGCTTGGACGCCGCCCTCACCGGGGACCCGGCCACCGTGTGGAACACCGCGTTCAACGACGTGGTCTACATCCCCGGCGCCACCCTCAACGGCACTGACGAGTACCTGACCACCACCGGCCTCGCAGTCCGCACCGACGCCAGCTTCAGCGTGGCCGCCTGGGTGCGCCTGGACTCCACCACCGCCAACCTGGCCGCACTCAGCCAGGACGGCAGCCAGCACAGCGGTTTCTCCCTCGGCATGCAAAGCACCCAGGACACGAACAACTGGGTGTTCACGATGACGCCGTCCGACACCGCAGACGCCTCCGACTGGTCCAGGGCCCTGTCCACCGGACCTCCCGAACTGGGCGCCTGGACCCACCTGGCCGCCACCTTCGACGCCACCACCCGCACCCTCACCCTGTACGTGGACAGCATCGAACAGGGCAGCGCCGTCCTGGACACCCCCCGGCACGCTGACGGGCCCCTACGCATCGGCGCCGCCACATTCGAAGGAACTCTGAGCGACCTGTGGCACGGCGACCTCGCCGACGTCCACGTCTACCAAGGCGTCCTCAACGAAGACGACATCGAATACCTGAGGTACGGATTCGGACCACCCGTGGCCCGATAACCCCTCCTGCCCCCGACCCCTTCCCCCTTGCTGAACAGTGGTCCGGCGGCCAGTGGAGCCGCTGGACCGGAGGAGCCTCATGTCCGAGTCCGCTTCTTCGCCGGCCCAGCCCCGCCGCACCCCCGTACGCAGTCTGCTGTCGTTCCTGCTCTCCCTGGTGATGCTCACCGGGATGCTCGTCGCGGTTCCCGCCTCCGCGATCGCCCGCAACCCCAGGCCCGACGTCCAGGATGACATTCCCGTCGAGGGCTACGACTTCGTCGCGGCCGGGAATGCGGAACCGAGTCAGACCGCCGAGGCTGCGGTCACCGACCTGGGCACGGCCGACTGGCCCGAACCCGACACGGTCGAGATTGACCTGGCCGCTCCAACGCAGGCACGGGCCAACCTCCTGGCCGAAGCGGAAGAGGGCGAGACCGTCACTCTTGCCCCGGTCGACGAGGAAGTCTTCGAGGAGTGGGTTTCCCCGCTGCCCCAGGACAACCCGGACAGCAGAGCCGAGGCCAACGAGGGCGGGGACACGCAGAACACCCCCGCCCCCAGCCCGTCGGCGACCCCCGAGCCGACACCGTCGTCCTCACCGGAACCCACCCCGCAGAACACCGAACCGGCCGAGGAAACCGACAAGCCCGAGCAGGCCGAAAGCGACACCGAAGAGGACACCGACGAACCGGAAGCCGACTCCGAGGAACCGGAACCGGTGCGCAGCGCCGCCGTGGAGATCCTCGACCAGCAGGTGGCCGAGGACGCCGGAATCACCGGCCTGCTGATGCGGGTCAAGCGCACCGACGGAGCCGACACCACCGGTCCGGTCCAGATCGGCGTCGACTACTCCGACTTCGCCCCCGCCTTCGGCGCCGACTACGCCTCCCGACTGCGCCTGGTCGCCTTCGACGACTGCGTCCTGGACGCCAGCGTCCCCGAATGCGCCCCCCAGATCGAGTTGGACTCCACCAACAACACCCAGGCCATGACGCTCAGCGCGGTGGCCCCGGCCTCGGCTGGCAGCGGCACCCTGCTGGCGGCGGCTCCGGACAGTGAGGGCGAGACCGGCGACTACAAGGCAACCGAGTTGAACGCCGCCTCCAGTTGGGACGTCGGACTGCAGACCGGCGACTTCAACTGGTCGTACCCGATCACCGTACCCAAGACCGCAGGAGACCTTGCTCCCACCATCGGTCTCGGCTACTCCTCCGGCTCGGTGGACGGACGCACCGCCTCCTCCAACAGCCAGACCTCCTGGATCGGAGAGGGATTCAGCTACACGTCGGGCTACATCGAGCGCCGCTACAAGCCGTGCGCCGACGACGGCCAGGCCACAGGCAGCAAAACCGGAGACCAGTGCTGGTCCAGACACAACGCCACACTCTCGCTGAACGGCAAGGGCGGCGAACTGATCCTGGACTCCGACGGCACCTGGCGGCTGCGCAGCGACGACGGCACCCGGATCGAACGGCTGACCGGCGCCAACAACGGCGACAACGACGGCGAGTACTGGAAGGTCACCACCACCGACGGAACCCAGTACTTCTTCGGCCGCAACCGCCTGCCCGGCTGGTCCTCAGGCGACCCCGAGACCCAGTCGGCGTGGACCGTGCCCGTCTACGGCAACAACTCCGGTGAACCCTGCCACGGCTCCACCTTCGCCAACTCCTGGTGCCAGCAGGCCTGGCGGTGGAACCTCGACTACGTCGTCGACGTGCACGGAAACGTCATCACCTACTGGTACGAGAAGGAACGCAACCACTACGGCCGCAACCTGACCACCACCGCCACCCCCTACGACCGCGGCGGCTACCTCAAACGCATCGACTACGGCCTGCGCTCCGACGACGTCTACGCCACCGCCCCAGCCAGGGTGAACTTCACCGTCAGCGAGCGCTGCATCCCCACCGACAGCTTCGACTGCGCACCCGCCAAACTCACCAAGGCCAACGCCTCCCACTGGCCCGACGTGCCCTTCGACCAGAACTGCGATGCCGGGACCCAGTGCACCGGCCAGCACTCACCGACCTTCTGGACCCGCAAGAAACTCGACAAGATCACCACCCAGGTCCACAACGGCACCTCCTACACCGACGTGGACTCCTGGACCCTGGAGCACGCCTTCCCCGCCCCGGGAGACGGCACCACACCGGCACTGTGGCTGGAGTCCATCACCCACACCGGCCACGTCGGCGGCACTGCCACCTCCCCGAAGGTGCGGCTTGAGGGCACCGCACTGGAAAACCGGGTCGACGGGCTGGCCGACGGCCTGGCGCCGATGCTCAAGTACCGCATCACCTCCGTCTACACCGAGTCCGGCGGCCAGATCGACGTCTCCTACTCCGAACCCGAGTGCACCCGCGGCTCCACCCCGCAGCCGCACAGCAACACCAAACGCTGCTATCCAGTCCGGTGGACCCCCGAGGGGGAACCGGAGATGGTCGACTGGTTCCACAAGTACGTCGTCACCCAGGTCGCCGAAATCGACCTGGTCACCGACCAACCCGACATGGTCACCACCTACGAGTACCTCGGCGGAGGTGCGTGGCGCTACGAGGAAGCCGACGGCTTCACCAAGGACAAATACCGCACCTGGTCGGACTGGCGCGGCTACGAACGGGTCCGGGAAATCTCCGGGGCACCCGGTGAACAGCGCTCCGAAGTCGAGCACGTGTTCTTCCGCGGCATGCACGGCGACAAACAACCCTCCGGCACCCGCTCGGTCACCATCACCGACTCCGAAGGACAGACCCACACCGACCACGACGAACTCAACGGAGTCACGCTCGAGGAGATCGTCCGCAACGGCGTGGGCGGAGAAGTCGTCACCAAAACCATCTCCATCCCGTGGCGCAAGAAAACCGGGGAACGCACCTACTCGTGGGGCACCGTCTCCTCCTACCTGGTCGACACCGCCTCAGAACGCGAGTACACAGCCCTCCACGGGGGAGGCTGGCGCCAGACCCGAGTCGACACCGTCTACGACGACTACGGGTTCCCCATCCAGATCCACAACCACGGAGACGTCGCCGACCCCGACGACGACGAGTGCACCCGCACCACCTACGTGCGCAACATGGGCGCGTGGCTGCTGGACGCAATCACACGCGAGGAGACCGTAGCCGTCGCGTGCTCACAAACCCCCGAGCGCCCCGCCGACGTGATCCGCGACGGCCGGACCTTCTACGACAACCAGGCCTACGGAACCGCCCCCGTCCGAGGGCTGGCGACCAGGACCGAACGCCTCGCCGACTACGACAACGGCGAACCCGTCTACGAACTCGTGAAGGAGACCAGCTACGACTCCTACGGGCGACAGACCGAAACCACCGACGCCGCAGGCCACACGACCGAGACCGCCTACACCTCAACCGTGCCCGGCGGCGCGCCCACGGTCGTCACCGACACCAACGCCCTCGGACACACCGCCACCCAGTACTTCGACCCCGCACGGTCCACGCTCATCGCGACCGTGGACGCCAACAACAACCGCAACGACCTGGTCTACGACCCGCTGGGCCGGTTGACAGAGGTCTGGCTGGCCGACCGGAACAAGACCACGCAATCCCCCAACCTCAAGTTCGAATACCACATCCGCAACGACGCCCCCACCACGGTGGTCGCCCACACGCTGCGCAACGACGACCAGAGCTACACCACCACCTACACGCTCTACGACGCTTTCCTGCGCGAACGCCAAGTCCAGACACCGGCGGTGGGCGGCGGGCGGCTGGTCACCGACACCTTCCACGATTCGCGCGGCCTGGTCGTCAAGGAACGCGAACCCTACTACAACACCGAAGACCCCTCCGACACTCTGCTGGTCGTCAACAACGACGACGACATCCCCCGCCAGACCGAGACCGTCTACGACGGCGCGGAACGGCCCACCGACGTCCTGCACGTCTCACGGGGCGAGGAGCAGTGGCGCACCACCACCGAGTACCGGGGCGACCGCACCCTGACCACCCCACCGGAAGGCGAGACCGCGACCACGGCCATCACCGACGCCAAGGACCGGATCGTCGAACTACGCCAGCACGAAGGCCCCACTCCCACCGGCGCCTTCGACGCCACCACCTACACCTACGCCAAGAACGGGGAACTGGCCACCGTCACCGATCCCGCGGGCAACGTGTGGGAGAACGTCTACGACCTGCGCGGCCGCAAGGTCGAAAGCACTGACCCAGACACCGGGACCACCACCTACACCTACGACGCACTGGACCGGCTGGCCACCCAGACCGACGCGCGCGGTGAGACGCTGGCCTACACCTACGACGCGCTCGGCCGCAAGACCGGACTGTTCGACGACTCCCCGCAGGGCACCCGGCGCGCCGAGTGGGTCTACGACACCAAAGCCAAGGGGCAGCTCACCTCGTCCACCCGCTACGTCGACGGCAACGCCTACACCACCGCGGTTCTGGCCTACGACAAGATGTACCGGCCTCTCACCGAGGTGATCACCATCCCCGCCTCCGAAGGCGCGCTGGCCGGAAACTACCGATACATCTACTCCTACAACCCCGACGGCACCCTCAAAAGCATGGCCTTCCCCGCGGCAGGCGAGCTCAGTGCCGAACCGGTGATCTTCGGCTACAACGAACTGGGCATGCCCACCACGGTCAAGGGGCGCAGCACCTACGTCGCGGAGACCATCTACTCCAAGACCGGCAACCTGCTGCAGCGGACGTTCGCAGCAGGCAGCAATGCAGACCAGACCTGGATCACCCGGGCGTTCGACATCGCCACCAACCGTATGGCCTCGACCAGCGTGGTGCACGAGGTTGGCTACGGGTCGTTGCTGGAGCAGCACTACACCTACGACGACGCAGGCAACATCCTGCGCATCAGCGACACCCCCACCAGCACCGGACTGCCCAGCGACACACAGTGCTTCGCCTACGACCACCTGCGTCGCCTCATCGAAGCCTGGACCCCCGGCACCCATGACGCCACCGCGTGCGGGACCGCACCCGACGTCAACAGCCTCGGTGGCGCGGCACCCTACTGGCACTCCTATACCTACGACGCGGTGGGCAACCGTCTGAGTGAAACCAAGCACTCCGCCAGCGGCGACACCGTCCGCACCTACACCCACCCCGCAGCCGGACAGCCCCAACCGCACACTCTCACCCAGGTCGAGCAGACCGGCCCCACCGGCACCCAGCTGGAACAGTACGGCTACGACGAGGCGGGCAACATGACCAGCCGCCTCACCCCCAACTACGACCAGGAACTGGAATGGGACTCCGAAGGCCACCTGGTTCGGGTGGTGGAAAACGGTGCCGAGACGGAGTTCCGCTACAACGCCGACGGACAGCGTCTGATCCGTGAAACACCCCAAGACACGACCCTGTACCTGCCAGGTATGGAGGTGCGCCTGGACAAGATCGCCCTGCTGAGTGAGGCCACCCGCTACTACGACCATGCCGGCGAGACAGTCGCGCTCCGCCAGGACGACGAAACTCCCCACTGGCTGTTCTCCGACCACCACGGCACCGGCGAACTCAGCATCGACGGGCAGAGCGGGCAGACCGTGCAACGCCGGTTCACCGCGTTCGGCTCGATCCGTGGCTCTACCGGGCAGTGGATGGACGAGAAGGGATTCGTGGGCGGCACCATCGACGAGACCACCGGGTTGGTCCAGTTGGGCGCGCGTGCCTACGACTCGGCGATCGGCCGGTTCGTCTCCATCGACCCGGTCATCGACTTCACCGATCCCCAGCAGGTCCACGGCTATGTCTACGCCAACAACAACCCCGTCAGCTTCAGCGACCCCGACGGGCTGAAACTGGTGAAGAAGTACAAGAGTCCCGCCATCTTCACCAAGGTCAAAGTTACCCAAGGCGTTGCGGGATCGTCGGTCGGTCGGCGGCTTCCGCCCCGCCCGACCTTCCAGCAGGCGGTCCATACCGGTCTCCGCAGAACGAACACGATGATGAACCGGATCCCGTTCTACCCGCAGTTCAGGGATGCCAATGCGGGTGCCATGGTGGCCCTGTACGAGTCATCGCTCATCTCGTTGGCAGCCGATCCGGCGATGGAGTACTTCACCGGAATGTCCATGTCCGAAAGCCTGCGGATTTTCGGGGTGAACAAGGACTCCGGCTGGTACAAGGCGGGCTACATCCAGTCCTTCGTCGGCACGCTCATCACTCCGGGAGGATGGGGCAGCGCCGGTGCCAAGGCGGCCTCCCTGGGAGGCAGGGCGGTGAGCAGCCTGAAAGGCTTCGGCTCGGCGGTGGCGAATGGAGCCAGAAGCGCGGGAAGCGCTATACGAAGCGGTGTCAACAGGCTCTTCGGCAAGTGCAACAGCTTCGTTCCCGGCACCCGGGTGGTGATGGCTGACGGCACGTCCAAGCCGATCGAGGACGTCAAGGTCGGCGACCAGGTGCTGGCCACCGATCCGGAGACCGGTGAGCAGGCCGTCAAGACAGTGCTGGCCACCATCGTCGGTGTGGGCGCCAAGACCCTGGTTGAGATCACCGTCGACACCACCACCGAAAAACCTGCGGGGGACGAGGACAGCGGCAACGGTGCTCCCGGGCCGACCGCGGCCGGTGACGTCATCATCGCTACTGACGGCCACCCCTTCTGGGTCCCCGAACTCGGCCAGTGGGTTGATGCCATCGACCTGGCCCCCGGGATGTGGCTGCAGACCTCGGCCGGCACCTGGGTCCAGATCACCGCCATCCAGGCATGGGCCCAAGCTGCCACCGTCCACAACCTCACCGTCCAAGGCACCCACACCTACCATGTGGGTGTCGGGGACGAAGACATCCTCGTCCACAACTGCAAGGGACGGGTTAATGGTCCGCTTCCTGATTTTGGACAAACCTCTTTGTATGCGTTGATAAACAATAGGACCAGCGAAATATTGAAGTGGGGGATATCTCGGAACCCCCTTGGGCGTTATACTTGCAGATGCCTTAGAGAGTGGAATGCGAGAATGGAAATTCTACACAATTTTGATTCTCGAGCTGATGCCTTGCAGGCTGAGCGCTATATGACTGAAAGGTTTCCAGGGCCACTGAATTTTGAGCCTCATGCGGGAAGTGTCTCCCCGGACTCGGGATGGGAAGAGTCGCTCAACTTTGTTCGAGGAGGGGGATTGTGGAGTTGGTGGTAGAATTCGCCTATGGCGACAAGGGAGAAATGTGAGGGATTTTAGTTACTATTATGCCGAGAGTGAGAGCGGCGATAGGATTGATGACCCTTCCCAAGATGCCTTGTTCGTGATGATCGAGGAACTTGAGAGGGATGAGAACACTTTCGTTGTTGTTCAACCCGAACGGGAGAGGCCTGATTGGTACGTATCGGTCACGATCTCTGATGAAAGCGGATATGAAATCGTCCGTTATGATTCTAAGACGGGTGAGCATATAGTGACTGTTGATGACGATGTTGATCGAATCTCTGCTGATATCACTGTCTGGATGGCTGCCAGGGTTGCCGAGAGAGAACCTTTTTCATCCTCATGATGCAGTCCACAGTCCCGTATCGGTTGCCCCGTCCCTCTTCTGAACAACAGGAAACTGGGTACACCACGGCTGTTTTGCCCT
>Ga0079224_100017581_pt1 | contig 10080 bp, 12 predicted proteins | sample Stecom2015_FD_80414 | JGI IMG/M metagenome (GOLD analysis project Ga0079224, IMG submission 80414) | Agricultural soil microbial communities from Utah to study Nitrogen management - Steer compost 2015 | ecosystem: Environmental > Terrestrial > Soil > Agricultural land | place: USA: Utah... | reverse complement strand
GGGGAGTGTCATGTTAGCTGGCTTTCATTTAAATGATACTCCAAAAGAGGAAGCAAGCAAATATGATTTAAATCTTGCACATTATGTGGGTGTATCGCCAGATTTAGCAGAAAAGGCGAAGGAACTGGGAGTAGATGTGTCCAAAGCAGACCCTGCTGAAAAGATTGCAAATCATGGTAAGAAATTTCAACAGGCTGGTGACAATCATGTTGCCTACGAGGAGGCTAGTGGTGATATACCAGTACTTGTATTACTAGCAAAGTATAAAGATGGTGATGAACCAATTGGGGATATGGAAGGACAAGTCCCTGCCCATTACTATGAGGATTTAATTTTTGGTAATGAATACAATCCTTACGAGCTAGATGTTTTTAAACAATATGATGGTCCAGATGTACCAAAGAATCGTACCATGCAAAATGCTTATAGAGAATCTAGTTATGGAGCTATAAATCTAGTACGTAAAGAAAATACAGAGTTTGTATGGGTTGAACTTCCGAAAGGTGCTTCATACTATTTAGATCAAGAGGGAACATATGCGGAAAATGGCACTTATGTATTTGGTAATGTGAACGGTGACGCACATACAGGTGAGTTCATCCGTGATCTACTAAAGGCGGCAGATGAGCAAGTGGATTTCTCTCAATATGCAGAAGATGGAGAAGTTCCAAATGTATGTTATTCATGAAGGAACAGGAGCGGAATTTAGTCGTGACCCTGCACAGTTTTGGTCACATAAATGGAATCTATTAAGTGCCCTTTACTATGGAAAATACTATGAAACTGGTCAAACGCCAGATGCTATTGAAGGGATAAGTCAGGTTGAATGGATTAATAGAACAGTTGCAGAAGATATGACCTATGATGGTGTTATTGTAAATAACTACAACATCCAACCTGGTATCGGTGGAAACGTTGCAGGATATAATCTAGCAACGGGTGGCTATGATGAAGAATTAAAACAAGGTCCATTCCCAGCTCAAACTGGAGTATATGCTCATGAATTTGGTCATGCTCTTGGACTACCAGATTTCTATGATACGACTTATTCATCAGAAGGTGTTGGTAACTATTCGATGATGGCGGGTGGATCGTGGATGCGTTATCCAGATGCTGCACCTTATTCTGGAAACTCACCGACACACTTTGATCCATTCTCTAAGATTTTCTTAGGGTGGGTAAACCCAATTCAAGTAACACCTGAAGATGGTAAACAAGAAATTACCTTACCTCCTGTTGATCAGGCAGATGCTGATAACGGAATCGTTAAAATGGAAGTGCCTGGTTCCAATGGGACAGAGTATTTCTTATTTGAAGATGTCCAACAAAGTGGGTTTAACAAAGGGCTAATCCGCCAAGGCGAAGACTCACACGGGTTAGTAGCTTGGCATGTGGATGAAAACATTATTAGCCTATATCAAACAGCAGGATTCCGTGTGAATAATGTGGAAAACTGGATGAATAAGCGATTCCAGTATAACCAATCTGAAGTTGCAAGCGACGGTACCGTGGTTACACATTATGGTTTGTCAGTTCTTCAAGCAGATGGGAAGTATGATTTAGAGAAATACGTAAACCGTGGTGATTCAGGTGACTTCTTCCAAACAGGATCTCAGCTAACACCTAACTCTAAAAATGTTCATACAGGTTCCTACTATTTCTGGAAAGGCTATGGAAATACACCGGCTGATTCTGGAATCCATGTAACAGATATTGTAGAAAATGAAGACGGATCGGTAACCGCTAAATTCTTCTATGGTAAAAATAAGAATAAAAAATAAGATTAAAAAGAAAACCATGGGGACAGGTACCTTGGCTCATAAGCCGAGGAACCTGTCCCCGCGGTACTTTTTACAATCTATATCTTTGAAATTCACCCCAGTTTTCTTGACCGGAAAACTGAGGAAATACTGATATAAAATGTACAAAGATTGGTACAAAATCAAGATTTGGGTAGAAAGAAAATAATTTCTGATCGCCATAACGAATAGCTTCTAATGCCAGTGGTAATTCGCGTCTAAAGACTTCATGACGTTTCTTTGATTCGCTTTCGTTATATGGTGATTTATCTACCTGTACATAAACACAATACACCATATGTTCTCCATTTGTTAACCATTCCCCTAAAACTTCGTCCCCCATTGGATTAAGTTTCTCCCAGGCAAATTGCGTTCCTATAGTGAGAAATAAGTCACCAGTAAAATCCGAATGGGTTAAGGTATATCGGCGCGAGAAGAGTGGTCCAATAGCTGATACACCATCTACATACTCGGTTGTTAACTTTTCCGGTTTAAAGTTGCTCATAGTAATCAGCTCCAATTATTTAATAAAACATTATATTAGGAAGGCTTGGAAACTGTCCCCGTGGTATAAGTGCACGAAAAAAAAGACCCCTAGGGGTCTTTTTCAATTATTATAGGTCAGAAATCATTCCGCCATCTACTACAAATTGAGCTCCAGTGGAATAGCTAGAATCATCAGAAGCAAGGTAAACTACTAAATTAGAAACCTCTTCTACTTCTGCTCTTCTTCTTAATGGAATATCTTGTTCTAATTGCTTCAAGTATGCTTCAACATCAGGTTGGTCCGCCATTGGTGTTTTAATAATTCCTGGGTGTACGGAATTGACACGAATGTTATGTTGTCCAAGCTCTGCAGCTGCCCCTTTTGTCATACCAGTTACAGCATGTTTCGAAGCACTATATGCGATTGCGGTTGGCGCACTTACTAGTCCATCTACTGATGAAATGTTAACAATAGAACCTACGCCAGCTTTTTTCATGGAAGGAAGTACTTTTTGCATTCCTAAGAATACACCAAGCTCGTCCACTTTAAATGTTAGTTCGAAGTCTTTCACTGTTAATTCTTCTAGTGTTTTGAAGATACCGATTCCAGCATTGTTTACTAAAACGTTGATTGGACCAAATGCTTCTTCTGTTTTTGCAACAACGTCTACCCAGTTATCTTCATTAGCTACGTCTAATTGAAGAGCTATTGCGCTTTCTCCTAACCCCTCAGCTAATTGTTGTGCACCTTCTAAGTTAAGATCTGTGATTGCTACTTTCGCGCCTTCCTCTACGAATTTACGAGCATGCATAGCACCCATACCTTGTGCTGCACCTGTAATAATGGCTACTTTACCGTCAAGTTTACCCATGATGTTTTCCCCCAATATTTTAGAATGTTTTTAGATAATGGAATCATGTATCTCGAACTTATTATTTGTCAGCAGGATATTATTACTCCTACATTTCTATAATTATTTCTAATTCGAGATATTTGATTTAATTATAATTTTAACACGGAAGGAAGTTAATTCAAGTTTTCTGCCTAGATGCTGAGGAACCTGTCCCCATGGTTCATTTCTTTACACTTTCTTTATACTTTACTAGTCTATTTATTTAAACTTGTTCCCTATACTAATCTTATCAACAAATAAAAGGATGATTAGTTATGTCAGAAACAATTCTTAAATCAATGAATGTCTCCAAAATATATGGTAAACACAAAGCTCTTGATAAAGTTTCCATCGAGATTAAACGCGGAATGATATATGGCTTAATCGGGGAGAATGGTGCGGGTAAATCAACGTTTATGCGCATTATTATGGGGTTGATTACTACCGATGAAGGCAAGATGGAGTTGTTCGGCGAAACCGATAAGAAAGGACTCCAACATGCACGAAGAAGAATGGGACAATCGATTGAGACACCTGCACTTTATCCGGAGTTAACAGCCCGTGAAAACCTGCGTGTCCAAGCAGCAAATGGTGGGGTTAGTGAACGAGAGATTGATGACTTACTTCACTTAATGAAGCTAGAACATACCGGGAAGAAAAAGGCGAAGAACTTTTCATTAGGGATGCGACAACGTTTAGCGATTGCATCTACTCTGATCACAAATCCGGAATTCTTAATTTTAGATGAGCCGACTAATGGTCTAGACCCTTCTGGAATTGTGGAAATGCGAGAAATCATTCAACGATTGGTGAACGAACGGGGGATCACGGTCTTGCTATCGAGCCACTTGCTTGATGAACTTTCACAGATAGCGACCCACTACGGTATCTTACATAAGGGGAAAATCATTAAGGAAATATCCAAAGAAGACCTTGCACTTGAAACTCGTCAATATGTTGAACTAGAGACTTCAGAAGTACAACAGGCAGTTACCGTATTAGACGAATTAGGGGTAAAGGATTATGAAGTAAAAAGTAAAACGGAGATTCATATTTATGAACGCTTAGACGATGTAGCTACAATAAACCGTTCATTGGTCTTAGCTAATTTGGATGTATCGCGGATTGGTACAACTAGACAGAAATTAGAGGATTATTTCTTGCAATTAACAGGAGGAAACCGTCATGTTTAATCTATTGGCCGCAGAAAAAATTAAATTATCACGAAGTAAAAAATTAATGATTGTAATTGGTATTTTTCTTTTGCTACCTATTATTCAAGTAGTGAATACGCAATTAAATGTTTCCAATGGGAAGGAACTCGTCCAGGCAGTTGATACCGTTATTAATGGTGCATCAGGTATTCTTATGATAGATAAAAATGGACTTACGATATTACTAGTGATTAGTGCATTTATAAGTTTCTTTATTGGAGAAGAATTTCAAAATGGTACCATCCGAAATGCCTTGTCATTAGGACGTAGCCGTATGCATTATTATTTATCCAAATTGGCGACCGCAGCGATTGTTTCTTTACTTGGGGTGTTTGTATTAACGGCAATGGGTATGATAAGCTTTTCCATAGTATTTGGCTTTGGAAGTGTTGCCGAAATTAGTAATTACCTTCCATATGCAATGAAAACGTTTAGTACGTTATATTTATTAATCCTGGCTAATGTTTCGATCTATGTCATGATTAGTTTTCAAACTAAGAATAGTGGTGTATCCATGGTATGGTGTTTTCTTTATACGATTGCTACCGGTTTTTTACCTGATATCTTTCAACAGACAGAAAACTTTAAACATGTTTCAGACTGGTTTACAGAAACATTCTTGTTTTATTATGATTTTGCTAGCATTGAAGGATTAGCTACCTATCCAGAAATGAATCTAGTGAGTCTTATCACTATTCTATTATCATCCACATTAGGTATTATCTTATTTAATCGAACAGATATAAAGTAGGTTGATCTATATGGCAACGATATTAATTGTAGAAGATGATGTTACGATTCACTCTCTTATAAAAGAAACTCTTGAACTGCATGGATTTCTTACCGTAAGTGCCTACTCGGGTACGGAAGGGAAATTGGTGTTCGAACAACAACCTATCGATTTGGTTCTTTTAGACTTAATGCTTCCTGGTATGGATGGAGAGGAGCTCCTTCAAGCATTTAGAAAACAAGCTTCTATTCCTGTTATTGTCATATCAGCAAACCATGACCAAACTTCGAAAGTAGAGCTATTAATGAACGGAGCGGATGATTACATCACCAAACCCTTTGATGTAAAGGAACTACTTGCAAGAATTAATATTCAATTGCGTCATGCGACATCGTCTTCCGCCAGTAATCGAAAGGAAGTACAATACAACGATATTCAAGTCGATCTGGATACACGAGAAGTAAAGGTGAAGGACCAATTAATCCACCTTACAGGACGCGAGTATGAAATCCTTCTATTATTTCTTGAAAACCCGCAGAAGGTATATAGCCGAGCCAATATTTATGAAAGTGTTTGGAATGAACCGTTCTTTGATAGTGATAAAACGATCAACATGCATATAAGCAATTTGCGAAATAAGTTAAACGCAGCTGAAGCAAACTATATCAAGACAATCTGGGGCATAGGATTTCGATTTGATTAAACGAAAGGAGTGTTCATGACATGTGGGGATGGATATTTTTCTTACTATCATTAGCGCTCCTTTTTTACATATTCTTCTTAAAGCGGGAGATAAAAAAAGTACAGCGGGAAGTGAAGGAGCTTCCTACTCGTTCAAGTTACGGCAATAGACTTTCACTTGATTTTCGAGAAAGGACATTACTTGATTTAATCGATGAACTAAATCGAATGGTCGATAGCTATGAAGAAAAGCAGCGTCTCGCTAAGAACATGGAAGAGAATGTGAAATTAACTATCGCTGGGCTATCCCATGACTTGCGTACGCCACTTACATCGATCCATGGCTATGTTCAACTATTACATGCCACAACCGATGAAGCAAAACGAGCAGAGTACTTAACCATTATCGAACACGCAGTCAAACGATTGCTCGAGATGACCGATCAATTCTATGACTTAGCACAGATGGAAACGAATCAGAAAGCCCTAACCTTAGTCTCCATGTCCCTTCCTAATTTAGTGGAAGATATTTTCTTATCTTTTTACGCACAATTACTAGAAAAGAACATTGAGGTTCACTTTCCGGAAGACGTATGTGAAAATCAGGTTATTGCGGACAAGATCATGCTCACCCGCGTCCTGCAAAATATGGTACAAAACATATTGCGTTATGCTAAAAATGAAGCAGTAATCAGCTACCATCGCGATGGTGATTTTCTTAAACTTAGAGTAAAAAACGACATTAAGGCGGAAAGCGAAATAGCCGTGGAAAAAGTATTTATGCGATTTTACACTGAGGTGACCAGTAGAACAAATACAGAAGCAAGCGGGCTTGGTCTATACCTGTCCAAAAAGCTGGTAGATAAGATGAGTGGAAAAATGGATGCAGAGTTGCAAGGGAAATGGTTTATTATTCATCTGTATTTGCCTGTGAATAGGATTCAAAGTATGAGTTGAAAGAAGGGAAGTAGGTTATGGAAAATAACGTGTTTGAACAGATGGCAATGCGATATGATACGGAAGAAAGAAAACAACTAGCTAAAATAATTGCGGAAGAAGTAAAATCAGAATTACAAGATAGTAAATCAAAGTCTTTGATAGACTATGGGAGTGGTACTGGTCTAGTTAGCCTGGAGTTAACAGACCTAGTAGATACGGTATTGTTAGTAGATTCATCCAAACAAATGTTGGAGGTTGCAGAGGGGAAGATTTCTCGCAAAGGAGTTACCAATGCAAGCGTATTATACTCCGATTTCACCCAAGAAACGCCTAAACTAGAAGCAGATATCATTTTCATGTCACTAGTCCTCCTGCATATTCCAGATACTATTAAAATTCTACAAGAACTGTACGACATATTAAAAGTGGGCGGGAAGCTAATCATAGTAGACTTTGATAAACATGACAAAATCAATCACCCGAAAGTTCATAATGGCTTTGTACATGAAGAATTGGAAAAACAATTATCTGATGTAGGATTTGCCTCAACTGAAATTAGGACGTTTTATCATGGGAATCGGATTTTTATGAATCAAGACGCATCAATGTTTATATCAAGTAGTATCAAGTAATATAATATTGTTTACTTCGTATCTGCAGCATGGCGAATATCAACAAAGCGGATTAATGAACAACAATAATTAGCTTGAGGGTAAGTTGAACCTCAAGCTCTTTTGCATATTGCGTTATGCATTTGTAGAGTCGTTCACTAATCATAAAGATACCTCTTGGTACTCTTTTAACACCGAATGCACAATATGAAGAGAATCCCATTCACCAGAGGAAAAACGAATAATAGGATACTTTTTTGGAAATAAGGTTTCATTAATTTGTTTGGGTGTCTTGCCCTCATGATACAGTTCGATGATTTTACCTTGCAAATCCAGAAGGTACTCCAGTTTTCGTTTTAATGCCGTACGGCCATCATGCAAGTAACCGGCATGGCTGCAGAATACATCAGTAAAATCATAGGTTAGTACAGTTCGCAATGACTCGATAATATCGGGAATGCTTTCTTCCCGCAACACAACTTTTGTCTTCTCTTGGCAGTATAGATCACCTGTAAAGAGCTGACCGGTTTCACTGTTTAAAAATGCTAGGTGGTCCTGAGAGTGGCCCGGGGTCTTAATCACTTTCCATAAGGCATTGGCAGAAGTAAATGAATCTCCAATTGGCTCTGCCTGAAACGGCGGGCGCCTTCCCCAATATAATTGCCGGTACATAGGATAATCTGGCTTCTTCTTGCAATAGTCTATCATCCTGTCATTCATCCAAATTGGCACGTTTTGCTCCCTTTGCAATAAAGCGGCACAACCGGTATGGTCCTCATGGTAATGTGAGATGACAATTTGCTCTATTTCTAGTTCTTTGAAAAACGGCATAAACTGCTTTGCCAAAGACCTACCCCCAGTGTCAATCAGCACACCATCAAGATAAAAAGAATGGACATTTAATTTTATCCCTTGAAATGAGATGGAACCGTTGCCCATCCGCACTCCATTTACTGACTCTTGGGTGAAATTCTTTTTAAACAGCATCGGGTCAACTCCTCTTCGGCATCTTTATAATGTCTGTTCTGTTTTCATATGCTTAGATGGATCCCAATCTCGTTTTAACAGAGAGTAGGAATAATGATCATAATAGTTACCCCTAAAGTAATGCTTATCTCGATAGACGCCCTCATTAACAAAACCTAGTTTATCTAATAGTTTCATAGAATTAACATTGTCTAAAGCCACATAGGCATTAATTCTATTTAATTTCATATGATTAAATCCACTCTCAATGGCACTAATTAATGCTTCCTTCATATATCCCTGTCCCCAATATTCATGCCATAAATCATAGCCTATTTCAGCAATATGGTTCCATTTGTCCCAATTATCATAACCACAGGTTCCAATTGGTTCTTGATTATCTTTTTGAACTAATACCCAGCGGTTATAGCCCTTTTCCTCTGGATCTTTATTCCACTCAACAAACTCTATTGCATCCTGTTTACTTGTAAATAATTCTTCATCATAAAGAAATTCACAGACTCTTTCATTGCTAAAATGTTTATAAATAAAATCGACATCTTCCATCGCTACATTTCGCAATAATAATCTCTTAGTTTCTAAGGTTGGGAAGTTTTTATGTGTAATCATGTGGACAGCTCCTAATTATCTAATGTGATCTAGATAATACTTCTTCTTCAAATTGAGTCATCTTTTCCCAATCTCGCGTAATTTTCAATTCATCATCATTTACTAGAATCGTCAATTGCCCTTCTTTTTCAATAATCTCAGATGACTGATCATCATAGTAATCTATTTCTAATGTGTAGTTGTAATTGATTGATCCGTCTTCGTTATCTTCCACTTTCTCCAAACTGATGGTTTCTAACTTCACTTTTTTATTAGCAGCAATTGCAACATTAGGCGTAACTAAGAAAAAACGATTTATTGTTAGGTTTTCCAGTTCATCTTCTGAAAGATAGGACTCTAATTTCTCTGAAAATATAGCGTTGATTTCCACTGGATGTTTGCCAGCTAGCTGAGTTAGATCATTAATGGTGTATTGTTTTGTTTTATAATCTTTTATAAACGCCTCAATATCGTCTTCAGTTGTTGACTCACTGCAAGCCGTCAAGCTGATTATGATTATTAATAAGAAAAGTATCCCAAGTGACTTCTTGATATAATCACCCCTTTGGTAAAGTAAATCACTACGACAAGTAGAGTTTACATCATTAGATTAATTTCCATTTTTGTCTCTTTCCCATTTAATAGCAAATACTAAAGCAAGTAATTGACATAGGAGTCCCAATCCCCAACCGATAAGTGGCGAAAATTCAACGTATTCCTTAAATGCCAATCCAAAAGCTATAAATGAAGTACCTAATAAGATAAACATAATGGTTATTTTCTGATACCTATTGATTTCTCTCCCTCCCTGTTAGAGTTGAATATAAATTACTCCTCTGAAATGACCTCTATCTTATCCGTAATCCGTAAAGGTGGATCAGATTCGAACTCAGCATCAAAATAAGCAGCTATTCGTATACCTATGTTTAAGTCCAGTTCTTCATACTTTTCTTGGCTAATCTCGTAGTAAACACCATTGTTTTCTTGTGCTAGTTGAATTAATTCATCTTCCGTTTTATCTAGATAGGTAATGTTCTCTACACTTGGCAAAGTTAATACTACGTAATTTTCATTCGAGGTATCGTACTCTATATGAACAATGACACCTTCATCTCGTTCATCATTAGAAGTGATTTGGTTGTTATCCTGTTG
>Ga0079224_100017580_pt1 | contig 10080 bp, 6 predicted proteins | sample Stecom2015_FD_80414 | JGI IMG/M metagenome (GOLD analysis project Ga0079224, IMG submission 80414) | Agricultural soil microbial communities from Utah to study Nitrogen management - Steer compost 2015 | ecosystem: Environmental > Terrestrial > Soil > Agricultural land | place: USA: Utah... | reverse complement strand
CGGGCACGCACAACGCCGACCGACCGAAGTCCATCGTCCATTTTACGGGGGGCCATTCGTCCCGTCAAGGGACGAATGTCCCTGGTCCCGTGTCAGAAGTCTCTATCGTTGAATTGACAAATACTTCGTCGTGAACTACGTTGGAGTTGTTTAAGCCGCGCCGGGGCGGGCCGCCAGGCGTCCAACGAAGCGTGCGGGCGGCATCGATGAAGGAGGCGTCGTGGTCGTGGACTCGGCTGCCGACAAACCACGGTATTTTCGACTCGCGGAAGTGAACGCGATGCTCCCGACGCTGCGGGTGTTGATCACCAAGCTTCGCTCTTTGCTGGAAGAGGCGCGAGCGCGCCAGCGGGAGCTGCGCCTGATCAAAGCCGTGGGGCACCACCCGGACGGTACGCTCATCATGGCGTCCGATTATCGCATGGCCCGGGAGCGGTTTGAAGCCGCGGTGCGCGAGGCCGACGAGATCATCGACAGCATCCAGCGCACCGGTTGCTTGATGCGCAGCGTCGACCTGGGACTGGTCGATTTTCCGGCCGTCATCAACGGCGAGGAAGTGCTGCTTTGCTGGCGCATGGGCGAGCCCGAAGTCATGTACTACCACGGATGGGACGACGGCTACGCCGGCCGGCGCGAATTGTCCCCCGAAGACGACGACACCCCGCCGTCCTGACCCGCTGCTCAGCCCCGGTTTTGCCGGATCAGCGCAAACGCCTCGGCCCGCGTCCGTTCGTCGGTGCGGAAGACTCCCCGCACGGCCGACGTAATCGTCAGCGAGCCGGGCTGCCGCACGCCCCGCATGCTCATGCACAAATGCTCCGCCTCGACCACGACGGCCACGCCTCGCGGCTGCAAGTGCTCCATCAGCGTATCGGCGATCTGCGACGTCATTCTCTCCTGCAATTGCAGCCTTCGCGCAAAAGCTTGTACCACCCGGGCCAGTTTGCTCAGCCCCGTCACCCGGCCGTGCTTCGGGATGTACGCCACGTGGGCTTTGCCGAAAAACGGCACCAAGTGATGTTCGCACAGCGAGTAAAACGCGATGTCGCGCACCAGCACCATTTCATCGTGGTGCGCGTCAAAACCCACTTCCAGATGACGGGAGCCGTCGTCGTTCATCCCGGCCAAGACTTCTTCGTACATGCGGGCCACCCGGGCGGGCGTGTCCACCAGACCTTCACGGTCCGGATCCTCGCCGATGGCTTCCAACAGCATGCGCACGGCCCGTTGGACGGCTTCGTGGTCGATGGAGGAGCGAGCCGCGGCTGCGCTCTGGCGCGGGCCGCCGTGGGGCGGCGTGTTGTGCGGCTCTGTCCGGTGCGGCTGTTCGTCGTGCGACGTATCGTGTCGAGTCATGAATGCGAACGCCCCCGAGTGCTTTTCTCCGATTATACAGGAAGGATTTCATCTGGCAACGGCGCTACAGCCGGAAGCGCCAGCCGACACGAAGCAGCCCCGGGCTTTGCCCATCCCCCGGCGGCTCGTATTCCAGCAGCAGCCGGTCGAACACGGCCACGCCCGCGTGCGAGGCCCGGATGCCGCTCAGCCGCCAGTCCGTCGGCGCGACACCGACGCGAAACTTGACGGCGTTAATCGGGGTAGGAGCTTCGTAGAGCAACGCCGGCGGTCGCACGTCGCCCGCGAATGTGACGCCGACACGAAGCTGCAGCCGGCCCTGCAGCGCCACGTGCACCGCCGCCTTGTTTTGAAAGACGGTCAAGTCCGCTCGGCGCCTCAGCACGTGTCGCAGGGGGATGCGCTCAGGCGGCGGTTCCACGTATTCGAAAGGGTCCCCGGCGGCCTCCGCGAGCAGGCGCGGCACGGACAACATGCCGATGGCGAAACGCCCCCGGTCCGGCGCCCAGACGCCGTATTCCGCCAGGGCCTGCGCCTTTGCGTCGGAATCATGCACGGGCACGGCAATCAGGCCGCCGGCGCGCCTATCCGCCGGACGATGGTACGTGTACACGGAGTAGAAACGGACGTCCGGCGGCCTCTCCGCCCCACGGCGCTTGTCGTTGAGGAACGTGTACAGCGCCCGGGCCAGGCTCCGATGGTCGGGATGAGGATCGCTCAGGGACGTGGTGCGATGGGCCGCATGCGGATACCTCTGGTCCAGCGCCCGGATGACACCGAGGGCCGCATCCACCGTCACCTCGCCGTCCGGGAGGCCGACGGTCCACACGTCCGTGGCCTCAACGCCCAGCCGCTCCAGAGCCGCGACCGCTTCCCGCACTCGGGCGAGGCCGAACGCGGTTTTGTCCAGCGGTTCATAGCCTTCCTCGGCGGGGTTGAGCCGCCGGCCGTGGAGGGGCGATGGAACGAGGCCGTTGAGGATCCACCGCACGTCGCTGGCTTCACCGTTGGTATAAATGACGACGATGTTGCGCATGCCCTCCGCCGCGTCGGCCATGATGCCCCCGGCCATGCCGATGGTCTCATCGTCCGGGTGCGGGATGTGCCAAACGGCCACCTTTTCGTCCGGGCGGGCGGGCCGCAGCTGAGCGATGTCCGCGACAGGCACGGCCGGCGGACCGGCCGTGAAATCCGCGGCCGAGGCGACGCCCGCGCCGGAGGCCAAGGCCGCGGCCGCGACCCACGCGGCCACTACGGCCGGAGTCAATCGCCGAAGGAGATACGGAAAAACCACAGCTCGTCGCCACCTTCGTACGTGACGGCCAGGCGGCTGCGGGTCCTGTAGAGGCCGAACAGGTAACCTTCAAAGAGCATCCCGGCTTCGACCACCGGGTTGGCGTGAGCGCCTTCGGGGGTCCACGACGCGCTCGCGCCGCCGCCCACGTACCAATGCGTGCCGCCCCGCAGCAATTCCCACAAGTTGCGGGGTTCGCCGAGGAAATAGTGCCGGTACACGGCGGCGGCCCGTACGTGGTCGGCGGGCCGGCCCAGAAGCCCCCGCGAATCGAGTCCGGCGTCGATCAGCAGCTCGCGGCCGACGGCGGTGACCGCCTTGGGCGCCGGCCAGCGGAGCTGCACGTGCCATTGATGAGGTTCGTCGAGCCGCGTCTGCTCCCAGCGGGCGGTCCACGCCCCCGACCAGCCCGACACGGTTGTTCTGGGGCCCAGGGTGCCCGACGCCCGCAATCCCGGATTCCACCCGCTCCCGTCCAAATTGGGCCGGGCAAACACGGACAAGCAAAATTCCGAGCAGCGGCCCGCGCCGACGCCTAGCGTGTGGTGCCATTGCCCCCGTTGGCCGGCCAGGGAGTAGTCGGCAAACCACGGCCAAGCCCCGCGGGACTCGCCCAGAGGCACGTGCACGTCCAGCCGGTAATGGGGCGGCGCATCGGGCCGCAGCGTCACGTCGGGAAGAACCGCCAGCGTGGACCGGGCGACGGCCCGGGCGCCCGTCACCGCGGCGTCTACCCTTCGGGCGAATTCCTCGGGCTCGACGCCCGCTTGGCCCCGCGCTTCGTCGAACGGAAAATCCGGATTCAGTCGCCGCAAGCCGGCTCGAATCTCGTCCATGGCCGCCATGGCCGCTCGGTATCCTTCTTCAATAAAAAACTCCGCCAGGTCATACTCCATGTAGGAGTTGTCCGCCACGTCCGGCGCGACGATGACGTCGGCGCCGCGCGCTTGCTCATCGGTGTTTTTGTCCAGGAGGAAATACAGCGACAGCTGCAAGTTGGTCAGCACGTTGTCGAAGTTGATGTCGTCTACCGTTCGCCGCACGTCTACCGCGATGATGAAGTCCGCGCCCTGCTCCTGTGCAACGCCGACGGGGACTGGGCTGAGCAAGCCGCCGTCCACGTAGTGAATCCCGTCGATTTCCACCGGCGGAAACATGCCGGGAATGGCGATGCTGGCCAAAATCGCCCGGCCGATGGGGCCCGAAGCGAGGGCCACTTCTTCACCTGAGACGAGGTCGGTGATGACGGAGTAATAAGGAATCGGCATGTCCTCCAGCCGGGCATAATCGGTCAGCAAGTTGAGAAACAGCTCGAACTGCTCCGTCTCCACGAAGCCGCCCCGGGGAGGAATTCTCGGCGTGAAGAACTGATTCATGTCAACTTGTGTGACCAGGTACGCCAGATTGTCTGTGGACAGGCCCGACGCGTACAGGCCCGCCACGATGCTGCCCATGCTGGTGCCCACTAGGATGTCGATGGGAATGCCGTTTTCTTCCAATGCCTTGAGCAGACCGATATGGCTGAAGCCCCGGGCGGCCCCTCCGCCCAGCACCACCGCGACTTTCGGCCGTGCGGCGACGCCGCCCTCGCCTTCGAGCCCGCCTTCGCCGGCGGCGGCCGCCGCGACGGGGCCCGGCGACGCGGCGTCGCCGGGGACGGCGCCGCCGAACACGGCGCCAAGGCACAGCCATACCGCGAGAACGCAGGCCGCCGCCCGACGCGCCGCCCGGCGCGACTGAAGGGATTCCTCGACCATGGAAAAACTCACCGCCGTTTCTTGTTTCGATGAATGGAAGGCTGCCCGTCTCCTGATTCATTTTCGACCGGACGGCGCGGGAACCTTTTTGGCGTGAAACGGGACCGCGTCGATGTCCTATTGAAACCGAGGACTTCGCGGAAAAGTGCGGCCCCGGCTTCGACGCAGGTCGACAGACGTCCTCGCGCCGCGGGTGCTATAGTCGGAATTGTCAAACGGAAGATCGGCCGTGTCACGACGACGTTCGACGAATCCGCCCGGCCTTACCGGGTATCGGGTCATAGAGGGGAGGTCGCGCTCGCGGCGCGCGGCGGCAGACGCTGTGGAGCCGGCACGAAAGTAACCGGGGGAGGGACAAGCAGTGGCGGACAAGGCATCGACGCTTCCCACCCGCGGTCGTCCCGGCCGGTCCGGTGCGCGCGGGCGCCGGGCGTCGTGGGCGGCGGGTGCGGTACGACTGATCAAAATGGTCATCGGGGCCCGCGGCCACTGGCTCGTTCCTTTGATCGTCGGTCTGTTGCTCGGTCGCGTGACCGTCTTCGGCGTCGTGAAGCCGTTCGGGACGGCGTACGTCATCGCCTTGGCCGCCCTCGGTCTGCGCTCCCGGGCGTTGGTGGCCACCGCTGGAGCCATCATCGGTGACGCCGCCGGCCCGTCGCTGACCGCCGGCGTCACCACGTGGCCGGTGCTGCTGGTCGCTTGGTCAGTGACGGTGGCTGCCGGTCGCTGGTTTCACGTGCCGCCTCCGATCACCGCCCTCGGCGCTTTGTCCGGCGCGGCCAGCCTGCGGCTCGTGGCCGCAGCGTTCGTCGGGGACGAATTGTTGTTGGCCGGCTTCGCTTCCGCTGCGGAAATGCTGGCCGTGGCGGCATTGTTTCCCGCAGCGCGCCTGTCGGCGGCGCGCCCCGCGGGATGGAATCGCGGCCAGGCGGCGTCGGCGCTTATCCTCCTCGGCTTGCTGGTCATGGGTACGGAAGGCGTGGTCGTCTACGGATATCCTCTGACTGGACTCTTGATGCGCGCTCTCGTGCTCATCGCGTCGGCGGTGGGCGGCATGGGCTTGAGCACGGCGACGGCCACGACCATGAGCGTGATGGCGGCGCTGGGGACAGGCGGCTGGGATTGGTCGGCGGTGGTGCTGTCGCCCGCGGGGCTGTTGGCGGGCCTGGGCGCGCGGTTCGGGCGCGTCGGCGCCGCCGCGGGGCTGCTGGTCGGTCATATGATCTTATCGCCTTACGCCGCGGACGGATTCGAGATCGCCTTGTCTCTGGTTCACGCCTTGCTGGCCGCGGCGTTGACGGCTATGGTCTCCCGGAGACATTTGGATAAACTGGCGGCCTTGGTTCCCGGCACGCCGCAAGCCCGGGAGGCGCGCCGAGAACGCATCCGCTTGGCCGAATCGTCGGCTCGCCAGCAGTTGCGCAAACTCGCGTCGGCGTTGGAGGACGTAGGCCGCTGGCTGGCCAAGCCGCGCTCTTCCGGCGTCGAGGCCGGCGAAAGCTTCGACCGCTTCGTGCTGGACGTGGCCGAGCGGGTGTGCGCGGGCTGTTCCAACCGCGCGGTCTGCTGGGAGAGCCACGTGTATGGTACATACCGGGACTTGTTGACTACGGCCGCGGCCGTGAGCGACGGGGGAACGGCCCGGCCCGAAGACTTGCCCGAGGGGCTGCGCGGGCGTTGCATTAAGCCCCAGCACTTGGTGGCCGGCATCAACCGGCTGCTGACTTCGCTGCGGCCCGTTTGGCATGCGGCTTCGTCCGAAGATACCGTGAGAATCTCCAGCGAGTCGCCGGGCGGGCTGGACGCCCTAGGCAGCCTCAACGGCGCCGCCGTTCACGCGGACGTGTACAGCGTCATCCCGCGCCAGTTCGCGGGCATGGCGGGGATCATCGGGGCCGTGGCCGATCGGTTGGAGAGGCTGGATCCCGACGCGCGCGGCGCCGACCACGCCGGTCGGGAGGCGCCGCTGTTCGTGGCCCGGCGCCACAAGCCGCGGTATCGGCTGGCGGTGGACGTGGCCCAGTCGGCTGCGGCGGGCTCCCACGTGTCGGGCGACGCCTTTCGCCGGGTGGACTTGCCGGACCACCGAGTGGTGCTGACCCTCAGCGACGGCATGGGCACCGGCCAGCGGGCGGCGGTGGAGAGCGAAGCGGCCGTGACCATGCTGGAGAGGTTCCTCGTCGAAGGGTTCGACTTGGCCTTCGCCGTGCAGACCATCAACCTGGTGCTGCTTCTTCGCTCGCCCGGCGAGACCTTTGCCACGCTGGACGTTTGCTTGTTTGATCTGTACACCGGTTCCGTGCAGATACTGAAGAAAGGGGCCCCGCCCACTTACATTCGCCGCGCGGCCCACGTTGAAGTGGTGCGGGCCGAAAGCCTGCCCGTCGGCATCTTTCAATCGGTGGAAACGTCGACTATGGAATATCGCCTGCACGCGGGCGATTTGGTGGTGATGGTCACCGACGGTGCGCTGGAATTCGGGTCGGTGACCGGTGACAAGGCGGAAGCATTGGGGCGAGCGTTGCGCCGCATGGAGCCGTCCGGCCCGCATGAGACGGTGGAGGGCCTGTTCAAGCGGGCCCACGCCGCGCCCGACCAGCCCGTCCGGGACGACGTCACCATCGTGGCGGCTCAGCTGCTGCCCGTCTGAGGGCGGCGCCGCCGCCGGCGAACGGGTTTTGACCCATTTGCCCACCCGGTGCTAGACTGAAACCGTACATGCCGGGCGCACGGGGGGCGGACGATCTGGACTTGCTGGGCGTGGTGCGGGACTCGGTGGCGCGCCACCGGCTCATCGGCCCCGGAGAGCGGGTGCTGGTGGCAGTGTCCGGCGGCCCCGATTCCGTGGCTTTGCTCCATTTGCTGCTGCGGCTGTCCGATGAGTGGGACCTGGCCCTGCACGCTTTTCACATGGATCACGGGCTGCGGGCCGACTCCGCCGCGGACGCCGCGTTCGTCGCGCGCTTGACCGGCCGGTGGGGTGTACGGCTGACGACGGTGTCCAGCGACGTCAGGGCCCGGCGGCGCCCGGGAGAGTCGCTTCAGCAGGCGGCTCGCCGAGTTCGTTATGCGGCCATGCGCCGGGCGGCCGAGGAAGCCGGCGCCGCCCGCATCGCCCTGGGGCACCACGCGGACGATCAGGCGGAAACGGTGCTCATGCGGTTTTTGCGCGGATCGGGCGCCAAGGGGCTGGGCGGCATGCGGCGGCGGCGCGGTCCCTTCATCCGGCCGCTGCTGGACGTGTCGCGGGCCGAGATCGAAGCGTACTGCGCGGCTTTCCGGCTCGAGGTGCGCCGGGACCCGAGCAACCTGGCCGTCGCGTACTTGCGAAACAAGGTGCGGCTGGAACTGATGCCTTTGCTGCGAGCCGAATACAACCCCAACATTCGGCTGGCGCTCAACAGAACGGCCGCGCTTCTCCAGGATGACGACGACTTATTGGTCCTTCTGGCGTATCGGGCTTTTCAGCGTCTGAGGCGGGCGCCGGGCGTCGGGCCAAAGTCCCCCGACGATGCGGTTGTGTTGCCCGTGGGACCGCTGGCGCGCCAGCCCCGATCGCTGCGCCGTCGCATCGTGCGCCACGCCGTTCGGTACGCGGCCCGGACTTGGGCGGCGCCGTCTTTTGACCACGTGCAGGCGGTTTTGGCGTTGTTGGACGAGGACTCGGGAACGGCCGTGGATTTGCCCGGCCGGGTGCGGGTGCGCCGTCGTGGGGACGCACTGGTGTTTAAACTCCGGTCCCCCGGGGGAGCAGGTGGCGCGGGCCGCGCCGACGCGGGCGCGGAACGGGACGCCGCGCCCGCGTACGAAATTCCGCTGGCGGTGCCGGGGCGCACCGTCATCCCCGGGAATAAGGTGATTCACGCCGCATTCATCGACGCGCCGCCGGCCGGGACCCGGCCGGGTCCGCAGGAAGCATGGATGGACTGGGAAAAGCTGTCACCGCCGCTGACGGTCCGCACGTGGCGACCGGGCGACCGCATGCGGCCCCTGGGCCTGGGAGGGACGAAAAAACTGCAGGATTTGTTCGTGGACGAGAAAATTCCGGCCCCGGCCCGGCGCCGCCTGCCCGTGGTCGCGGACGCCGACGGTGTCGTATGGGTCAGTGGCCGCGTCGACGAGCGCGCCGCGGTGACGCCGAGCTCGCGGCGAGTTCTCCGCTTGCGAATCGCGTCGTTGTAACGCGCCGGGGAACGTGCTATAATGAACGAGCGAAAGTATCGCACCAGGGTTTGTGATTCAGTGCAAGAATCCGTGAAGGACCGCGCCTGGACGATGCCAGCCGATCCCCGCCGGTTCGGCGGGTGCGGCCGGTGCCCGAGGCGCGCTTTGTTTTTCGTTGCCCGGCGAGGGGAGGACGTCTTTTGAATCGATTTCTCAGAGGCATTGGCCTATACTTGCTCATCGCGATCGTTGCGGTGTCCATCGTCAGCAACTTGTATCCGTCGCAGGAGAGGCGGCAGGAGATTTCCTTTTCCGAATTCATGCAGTGGGTGGATGCGGATCGGGTCGAGTCCGTCGTCATCATCGGTGAACAGCTGGTCGAAGGCCGCCTGCGGGACGGCACGCTGTTCGCCGCCTACGTGCCCGTAGGGACGACCAATCTGGGCCAGCTGCTCATCGAGCGAGGCGTGGCCGTCAACGCCCGCCCGGAGGCGCCGCCGCCGTTTTGGGTGACGTTTTTGCCCCACTTGCTGACCATCGGCATCTTCATCGTCATCTGGTTGTTCATCATCAACCAGATGCAGGGCAGCGGCAATCGCGCCATGTCCTTCGGAAAGAGCCGCGCGAAGCTGCACACCGAGGAACGCACGAAAGTGCGCTTCGACGACGTCGCGGGCTTGACCGAGGCGAAGGAAGAACTGGCCGAAGTGGTCGAGTTCTTGAAGCATCCGAAGCGGTTTGCCGATTTGGGAGCGAAGATCCCGAAAGGTGTGCTCCTGGTTGGTCCACCCGGTACGGGCAAGACGCTGCTGGCCCGGGCCGTGGCCGGCGAGGCCGGCGTGCCGTTCTTCAGCATCAGCGGTTCCGATTTCGTAGAGATGTTCGTCGGCGTCGGCGCGTCGCGGGTGCGCGACTTGTTTGAAACCGCGAAGAAGAACGCTCCGTGCATCGTGTTCATCGACGAGCTGGACGCTGTGGGCCGCCAACGGGGCGCGGGCCTGGGCGGCGGTCATGACGAGCGGGAGCAGACGCTGAACCAGATGCTGGTCGAGATGGACGGCTTCGAGTCCAACACCGGCATCATCGTCATGGCGGCCACCAACCGGCCGGACGTGCTGGATCCGGCGCTTCTGCGGCCGGGCCGCTTCGACCGCAAGATTGTGGTGGACCGCCCGGACGTCCAAGGCCGCGAGGCCATCTTGCGGGTGCACGCGCGCAACAAGCCGCTGGCCGGCGACGTGTCGCTGGAGGTTTTGGCACGTCGTACGCCGGGCTTCTCGGGCGCCGATTTGGAAAGCGTCATGAACGAAGGCGCCATCCTGGCGGCGCGGCGCAACCGCAAAGAGATCACCATGGCCGACCTGGAAGAGGCCATCGATCGGGTGGTCATGGGTCCTGCGCGGAAGAGCCGCATCCTGACCGAACGGGTCAAGGAAGTGTACGCGTACCACGAGGCGGCCATGCCATCGTCGCGCACTATTTGCCCAACGCGATGCCCGTTCACACGGT